>Ga0075030_100005724_pt1 | contig 11198 bp, 9 predicted proteins | sample LitLauG_LLR_2012_FD_71393 | JGI IMG/M metagenome (GOLD analysis project Ga0075030, IMG submission 71393) | Freshwater sediment microbial communities from Pennsylvania, USA - Little Laurel Run_MetaG_LLR_2012 | ecosystem: Environmental > Aquatic > Freshwater > Creek > Sediment | place: USA...
TGGGGAATACTGAATAGCAGAATTTCCTTTGATCCGCTGGAGGGATTCAGCACGCGATCGAAGATGGGCCGGACCAGCAGATACTTAAACGCATCCAGCGCCCCCACGGCCGCCATCAGAAACACGGACGAGAGAATCTCCCACCAGTGAGGCACCGCGTAACGGACCAGTCGCATCACTTGCCGCATGGGACTCCTCCGCGGGAGAGCCCGCCGCGGCCTTCCGCCGGTGGGATTAACAAGGGTTGCAAGGTCTTATTCTACTTGAGGCCAGACTACTGAGAATGGCGTTTTGGATGCGGACAAGGCTGGCCGGCAGCCAGATTGCGCTAGTTTTCGGCGGGCGTCGTCTCTGCGGCCTTCACGAGTTGAATGCGTTGACGCTGGCCTTCGATTTCGACCTCAAGTTTCAGGAAAGTCCATTCGCCAGCGCTCTTCTTCGCCACGACGTAGATTGTACCCTTCCCCTTCGGGCCGCTGATGGGAATCGAAATATTTGCGTCCCCGGTAGGGCCTGATACGCTGACGCTGCCCGAAGAAAACCAGCCAGGGGTTATCGGCTGACCGAGCTTCTCGATGACTTGAGGGTTCGCTCGTGCTCGCGCCAAGCCTTGCACATAGAAATCGCTGTGCTGAAAAGAAGTTTCAAGAATAAGAAGGATGCTCCCGATGAAGCCGGCAAATAGGAGCATCAGGAGGAATAGCCCCAACGGAACCGCCCACTTCCAGTTTCGACTCAACCAACCAGGCCGAGAGGCGGTTGGGCTCTGGTACAGGTTCGGTGACGTCGCCATGTCCCCTCCAGGGCACTTCTTTTCGCTAAAGCCTAGAGTCTACTTCGGACTATCCCTGTGCGCTACCTTTACGCGATATCCCGCATGCCGAAGATGTTTCCCCACGTCCTCGGCGATCATCACCGAGCGATGCTGGCCGCCAGTACATCCGAAGGCGATGGTGAGATAGCTCTTGCCCTCGTGGATGTAGTGGGGCAGAAGGTACACGAGCAAATCCGAGATGCGCGCGATGAATTCTTTGGTCTGAGGGAATGAGCGGATGTACTTGGCCACCTTGGGGTCACGCCCTGTAAGAGGACGGAACTCGGGAACAAAATGCGGATTGGGAAGAAACCGCACATCGAAAACCAGGTCGGCATCCTCCGGCACGCCGTGGCGAAATCCGAAGCTGACAGACGATACCAGGATGCTTTTCTCGGCCGACTGTTCCTGGAAGCGCTCGTTGATGTGCGCCCGCAGTTCGTGAACGTTGAACTTTGATGTGTCAATCACGAAATCGGCAACGCGCCGGATGGCACCGAGGTGGCGGCGCTCTTGCTTTAAAGCGGATTTCACCGGCGCGTCGGTGCCCAGTGGGTGGGGACGCCGCGTTTCGCTAAAGCGCCGGAGCAGGATCGCATCCGAAGCCTCTAAAAACACCACTTTCGTCGGAATCATGCGCCGCACTGATTTGAGGATCGCCGGAAGATTATCGAGTTTGGAACCCTCTCGTACATCCACCACCAGTGCCGTCCGGCGGGTTTCCTGGGATTGAACGGCTAATTCGGCAAAGCGTGGGATGAGTTCGACCGGAAGATTGTCCACGCAGTAATAACCGAGATCTTCGAACGCTTTGAGGACGGAGGCTTTGCCGGAGCCACTCATCCCCGTAATGATGACCAGCTCCGTAGCACGCTGACGGTCGCGAGGTAGAGGCTTATTGGGTTTATCCGACACTCTCCGCTCGCGGCCAGCCCTGCTCTCCCTCATGCAGTGGATAGTAGCATCGAACCTTCCAACGCAGCAGGGCAGACACTTGCCGAGTGAGATACGGGTAGCGGCATCGATAATTTGAATCGAAACTGGATTGTGCCGTCCGGGCTCCGGCCTGTAATCTATGGCGTCATGAAAAAATTCGAAGAACTCACGGAACGAGAGGTCCTCGCCTTAGCGATAGCGCTCGAGGAGGAAGACGAGCGCGTGTATTCCGACTTTGCCGAAGGACTGCGGCAGGACTATCCCGCCACCGCGTCGATGTTCGACGGCATGCGCGAAGAAGAATCCGGTCACCGGCGTCGGTTGCTTGAGCTGTATCAGAAAAAGTTCGGGGAACATATTCCACTGATCCGGCGACAGGACGTACGCGGCTTTGTGGAGCGGCCCGCATTATGGCTGGTCCGCCCTTTGAGGATTGAGGCAGTGCGCAAGGAAGCATCGACCATGGAGGTGGAGACGCGTCGATTTTACGAGAAGGCGGCAGCCCGCACCCAGGATGCAAGCATCCGCCAGTTGCTCGATGATCTCGCCACAGAAGAGCGGGAACACGAAAATCGGGCGCAAGAACTTGACAAGCAGAAGCTGCCGGCGAATGTGAAGGCGGATGAAGAAGTGGCGCAGCGCCGGTTGTTTGTGCTGCAGATTGTTCAGCCGGGGCTGGCGGGACTGATGGATGGGTCCGTCTCAACGCTGGCACCCGTGTTCGCGGCTGCGTTGGCTACCAAAAACAGTCATGAGGCACTATTGGTTGGCTTCGCGGCTTCGGCCGGCGCCGGGATCAGCATGGGATTCGCGGAGGCGCTTTCCGATGATGGCAGCTTAACCGGACGCGGCCATCCTTGGGTGCGAGGTTTGATTTGCGGGGCGATGACGGCTCTCGGAGGTGTCGGTCATACTCTTCCATTTCTGCTTCGTGACTTCCGGATGGCGTTCTGGGCCGCAGGGGTAGTCGTAGCAGCGGAATTGGCCGCTATTACATGGATCCGCAAGCGCTACATGGATACTCCATGGTTTTCTGCAGCTCTGCAGGTTGGCCTCGGGGGCGCACTGGTGTTTGTCACCGGAATACTGATTGGCAACTCCTAGTACGACCAGACGATATCTGCGTCATTACGGCTGGGTATCCAGCGGGTGAGTACTCTTTTCGTAGAATTCCTTTTGCAGCTTGAGGCTGACGTCGTCGCCTTTCACCTGCTGAATCGCTGTCACGACGGAATCAATCCACCACTTCATTTGATACTCGCCGAGTTCTTTCGTCGCCGCGGCGCCTTCACCTGAGTAGTGGAACGGGAAACGGGTATACCACCAGATTCCGGTATAGATGTGCTGAGGTATCTTCTGGCGGGCCTGATCGGCTCCGGATTCGCTCGCCGCTCGATCAGAATGCACGAGTTCGGGATGCGAAATCATCATCTTCGATGTCTCGCTCTCGCCGGCATGCATGTCGATCTTGGTCCTCTTCGGAGGGCCGCCGTGGTCAGGCGTGCGCTCGTCGAAGACGTAAACGACGTAGTCATGCGGCTTGTCGAGCTGCGTCTGGGCGAAGTAGGGTAGCAGGCTGCTGTTGCCGCCGTGCCCATTGACGATCAGGATCTTCGTGCAGCCGTTGCGCGCCATCTCGTCCGTCGTTTCTTGCAGCAAGGCGAGCTGCAGGCTGCGACTGTAGGCCATCGTGCCGGGCTCGTGTTTCGCTTCCGCAATTTGTCCGAAGTAGTATTCGGGGAACACGACCGCGTACTCCTGATCAGCAGCATGGAGCGCAGCATAGCGCACGTCGAGCAGGTCGGTGCCAAGCGGGAGATGCGGCCCGTGCTTCTCGAGAATTCCGAAGGGAAGGAGACAGACTCCGGCGGAGCGGTGAATACCTTCTCGGAAGTCTGAAGCGGTGAGCTCCTCCCAGTGAACCGAAAGCTTCGACGACCCACCTTGAGCGTGGGCGTGTGGCAAACTTAACGAAAAACACAAGAATACGAACATTGTCATAAAGAATTGCCGGCCGGAATGGATTCGCATCGAAGAATCTCCCTCGGGCGCGGATTTTACCACCGAAAAGCCCTCTATTAAAACGTATCAATACTGATGGTCGCGAGGACGGAGAGGGAATCAGTTTGAAGAGTAAGTCGGCGCCGCTGAAGTCAAAATCCCCACCCTGGCGCCAAAAGCGCGACAAGGGTGGGGCACCCGCTTTCAACAATCTCCTTGCAGCTACTTCAGGAAGATCTCTTGCAGCAGATCTGAGGTAATGATTTCACGGATCTCAGCGCGCTTCTCGCCCAACTGTTGCGCGGCTTGTTTCCCGCCCAGGATCTTGTCGCGCGCGGCCTCGCCTTTTGCGGCCAAGCCGTCCATCGCAGCGTGATTCTTGTATTCGATGGCAACCGCGATGTCCCAATCTTCGGGGCTGGCCTTGGTTTCCTTCAGGAAAACCTTGTAGTCCATGATCACCCCTTGACGCTTTTCCTCTTCGATCAAAGGCTTGGTGGATTGGCGCAGACTGGTGAGATAGGCGTCCATTTGGGTGGGCTTGACGCGAATCAATTGAACGCGCCAGATCGGGCCTTCGGTGTAATGCTCCTGCGCGAACACAGCCGGAGCGACGAGCAACAGCAAAATCGCGAGCCCGTAGAGCTTCTTCATGGGAATCTCCTGAATGTCTGTGATGGAAACGGCTGGAGGATCATACGCTTGCGGCGAGAAATGAGCCAGCAAACAAAGAATCCCCACGCTATGAAAATCGCGCAGGGTGGAACAGCTATGATTTGAATCAAAATCCCCACCCTGTCGCAAACTGCGCGACAAGGGTGGGGCACCCTCAGGATCCGAAACCGATCCCAGCCTACGGCACTTCGATCAACTGCATCTTGCCGTCTTTCGCTCGATGCAGGACCATCACTTTACCTTTTGGATCACGGAACACGAACACATCGCGATCCTTGAAGTGTGCTTCCTTGATCGCTTCTTCGAGAGTCATGGGGCGCATAGCGACGCAATCATCGCAGCGAACCAGGTGCACCTCGGTGGTTTTCGCGACGGCGGGGTATTTGTGGACGAGTACGGGAACCGCAGTTTTTTCCGATAGTCCAACCGCCGCCGCTATCTCTTCTTCCGGCACAGAGTGACCATTCCACTTTTTCACTTCTTCCGTCTTGCGGGCGGAGCGCTTTTTCGACTGCCAGCGCGTTTTGTGCTTGATCGCCTGTTTCTCAAGATGGTCGAGAGCTTCGTTTACCGCAATGCTCATGTCTTTCGCTTGTGCCAGGCCGACCAGCGGGCCGTTGCGGGGATTGATGGTGATTTCTGCTTTGTGCCGATGCTTCTCTACCGCAAGGATGACCTTTGTTTCGAACCTATCGCCCAAGATTTTTCGGATTTTCGTGAGGCCCGTTTCGACTTCTTTGCGGATGGCGTTGGTGACTTCGTACTGTCTTCCGGTGTATTCCACGTTCATGAGCGCCCCCTCCAAGAAAAATTCATATCGAGATAAATTGGGCACTGCATTCGGTCGTCACCAATTGGCTGCTCGCTTGGTTCTGGCCAACGACTAACGACCAACGACGAACAACGCTTTACTTCTTTACCCTGCGCTGATGGGTACTCGGGATGCGCATGTCTTCGCGGTATTTTGCCACCGTGCGGCGGGTCACCTGGATTCCCTGCGACTGCAGTATCCGAGTGATCTGCTCGTCGGTCAGCGGACGCGTCGGATCTTCTTCCTCGATGAGTTTTTTCACCCGGCGCTTGAGGATCAGGAGTGATGTTCCACCGCCCTCCGGTCCCTGCACGCTCTCGCTGAAGAAGTAGCGCAACTCGAACACGCCTTGTGGGGTGTGAGCGTACTTGTTAGCCACGGCACGGCTTACCGTCGAAGGATGCACGCCGATTTCTTCGGCCACCTCCTTGATCATCATGGGCTTTAACTGATCGATGCCCCTTTCCAGGAACTCCTGCTGGCGGGCAACAATGGAATAGCAAACCTTGGTGATGGTCTGTTTGCGCTGTTCGATGTTCTTGATGAGCTGAATCGCGCTCTTGTAGCGCTCTTTCACGTAGTCTCGCGTGTTCTTGTCGTTGCTGCCATCGCGCGTGACCAGCTTCTTGTAAGCCGGATTCAAACGAAGTTGCGGCAGATCTTCGTCATTCATGATGACCAGCCACTCGTCTCCGTGTTTCAAGAAAGCAACATCGGGCTCGATCAGCCGCGCTTGGACCTTGTTATAGCGAAGTCCGGGGCGGGGATCGAGCGTGCGAATATATTCGAGCGCCGCCTGGACAGCTTCCACGGGACGTCCGATCGCCTTGGCAATTTCTTTGTGCTGCTTGTTCTGCAGGCCGCGCAGGTGCTGATCGACAACCGCCATTGCATCCTGCAGGACATGCGCCGTGCCGTTTCCGTTCTTTTGCTGAGCCAGTTGCGCCTGGTGGAAGCGGAGCTGATTCAACAAGCACTGCCGGAGGTCGCGGCAAGCTACTCCGGGAGGGTCGAGCTGCTGAACAACTTGCAGGGCTTCTTGCAGATCGGCTGAGGAGAATCTTGGCGTGGGCGTGGGCGCGGCCGCGGCCGGAGGCAGCTCGGGCGCGGGAGCCACTGCCGCAGCGGCAGTGCCTGCACTCGATGAAAATGCGGCCCCCGTGCTGGATGCTGCTTCCGTTGTTAGTTCGATTCCGTCGGAAGGTTCTCCGAAATCGGCAATCCCATCAGCGGCTGAAGGTTCGGAAGAATCTGGCTCCGAGTCGGCGATACCGAGGGCTTGAACTTCATTGGCAATGTTCTTAGCCGCTTCAGCATCCGCCTCGGGACTGGCGGGCGGGGCGACCCCAAGCAACTCGTCATCGCTGGCGATCAGATATCCGTCTTCATTGAGGTTGCCGACAATCAGGTCGGCGGCCTCACGTACCTCAGGGCGCAAGCTGAGCGCTCCGAGTTGCCACGCAAGATGATCCGTAAGATTCGACGGCTTGGATAGAAAGTTCTCGAAAGACGGACGCTCGATGTCCTCCATCTCATTATGCGTGCGATAGCCGGGATCGAGGTAGTCCTGGAAAAACGAGCCAAAATCGATTTCTTCGAACGGATCTTTCTTTTCCGCTGCCGTGATCGGATTCTCTTCGGTAGTCGCGGTGGCGGCGCGCTCGCGGTCTTCTTCTTTCTTGCCTACCTCATCGAGCAGCGGGACCGATTCTTCCAGTTCTTCGAGTACGGGATTTTCCACCATCTCAGCGTTGATCATGTCCTTGAGCTCAAGCTTGTTGAGCGCAAGAACAGAGACCATCTGCACCAGGCCAGGAGTCAGAATCTGGCGCTGGGACAGCTTGACACTGAGTCTGTGCTGTAAGAGAACCATGAATTCGATCGCGTCCGACTGCAAAATCCTCAACCACAAAGGTCACGAAGGTTCACGAGGGAAAACCTTAGTGATCCTTCGTGTCCTTCGTGGTTCAAGCCTTTCTCACACCAGCGAGAAACTTTCTCCCAGATACACCCTTTTCACTTCCGGATCGCCCGCCAACTGCCCAGGCTGTCCCTGACGGAAAATCCGTCCGTCATCGATAATGTAAGCGCGGTCCGTTACCGAAAGCGTTTCGCGCACGTTGTGATCGGTGATCAGCACCCCGATACCGCTCGCCCGCAAACTACTGATGATCCTCTGCAGGTCGAGCACCGCAATCGGGTCAATTCCGGAAAACGGTTCATCCAGCAAAATGAATGAGGGGTTAATGCACAGGCAACGGGCAATTTCCACGCGCCGCCGCTCTCCCCCGGAAAGGGCATACCCGCGATTCTGACGGATGTGCTCCAGTCCCAGTTCGTCAATGAACTTCTCCATCTTCTCGCGGCGCTCGTGCCAGGAGATTGGCTGTGCCTCCAGGACCGCGAGAATATTCTCTTCTACGGTTAACTTGCGAAAGACCGAAGCTTCTTGAGGGAGATAGCTGATGCCATACTGACGCGCCCGGAGGTACATGGGAACCTCAGTGATGTCTTGGCCGTCATACAGCACGCGGCCGGTATCGGGGGGTATCAAGCCAACGATGGCATAGAATGTGGTGGTCTTGCCAGCGCCGTTAGGTCCAAGTAATCCAACAACTTCGCCTTGATGGACCTCGAGGCTAACCCCATTTACAACGCGGCGGCCACGATAGGATTTGCCAATTTCTTCTGTGGCCAGGGTACGCATTGTCCTCGCAATTAATGGGCCACTCGCGTCGTTGTTACCACAGGAGTGCTTGCTCCGCCTTCTACGAGCACCCTATCATCGCGTCTAAAGAAAGTCAACGAAACCCCCGTAATCTTGCCTTGTTCGGCATCAAAAATGCTGGGCGGACCTCCCGTCAGGACGAACTTGTCCTCGGCGGCGGTATAGATAAGGTTTTGGCCTCTGGCCTGTCGATTGGGTTGTTGAATCACCACATCGCCTTGCGCCACGATCCTGTCCAGTTGACCCGGTTCCGGGACGGCTCTTTTACCGGAGGTTTCGCCGCGAGATTTGAGATAGGCATCGACAATCTTGGACGAAGCAGTGAAATCGTTGCTCTGGGCCAATACTCCGCCCTCGTAGTGCACCTTGCGTTCCGAATCAACGTAGCTAACTCGCCTTGCGGTGATTGAGATCGGGCTTGTTCGTCCTGAAGACAACGTCTTTGTTTTCTGCGAATCCGGTACCGTCGAAGATGATTTCTCGGGCTGAGTGAGAATAGTGCGAACCGGTCGAGTTGATATGCCCTCAGCAACGACCGACCGGGAATCACGGTCGAATTGAATTGTGGGCGCCTCAATGACGTTCGAGTCCTGCCACAGCCGTGCGCTCCCTGTATAGATGGCTTGAGATGGCGAGTTGTGGGCCGTCATGCTGCGAGCAGTGACGTGGATGGGCGAAGAAGCAGCGAGCAGAGCGCCGCCGGGTTGCTCCTTCAGGTCGCTGTACGTGCTTTTTACGTCGCCATCCGCAAGCGCCTCTCCGGTAGCGCGGTTGATGCGGATTGTGTTGGCCGTAGTAGTCATGCCCCCATTCACCACCCGAGGGCCGCCTGTCAGCAGCAACATACGATCGGCGGGAGTATAGCGACCCGCGTCAGCCCAGGCCTGCGCACGTTTTTCTGCGGGCTGATTATCTGAATAAACAAGGCTCCCTCTCTGGGTGATCGACTCAATTCCTCCCTGCGGAAAGAAAGTGGCATCGACAACATCGCTCGTACTAACTCGATCGGGCTCTCCTTGTGCCGAGTTTGTGATACGCGCCTGGGGTGCGCCATGAATCGTGGCGAGATGACTTTTGCCTGCATCCCTGGCAAAGTCGGCGAGGAATCTACCTGCCGTAACGACAGTCTGCGACGGAATCACCTGCCGGTCAGGGCCCTCCCCCTGTGACTGCCTGATCGTAATTCGCGCGTCGCCCGAGGTGGCCGCTTGCTTCAGCAAATGCCCACCCGTCACGGCGAAGTCGATCATCGGCGCGGTCAGCTCAAAGTTCTGTGGACTAGCGTCTTTTCCGGCACCTGCGTTTCCTTCAGCGGTCTTCTGGGAGAGGCGGGCGTTTTCAAAGGCATGAACCGTTTGCAGTTGATTGTCTCCCGCAAAGTCGAAGACCACACGGCCGGCATCGCCTTCTACGTTCTGTCCTCCCAGTTCTTCGAAGTTGACGTGCCCACTGAGAATTGCAGATCGCAAACGGTCGTCCCCACCCGGCAACAGAAACTCCGCCCTATCGGCCTTGCCGTGCAATTCGGATGATGGGGCGCTCCTGGAACCCTGGTTCACCGCGCGGGTTTCGGTCATTACATTGCCGGCTGCGAGGATCCTCTCAACATGGTTTTCGGAGCCAAGATAGAACGTGGCGTGATCGGCGCGAACAAATCCACCGGCACGGGTCAGGCGGGGATCTTCCAATACGACCTCCCGCGGATCATTGCTGACGGTTCCATATCGTGCCTCGATTACACCGGGATCGGGCCCCGCAAACTCGATGTGGATCTGTGAAGAGAGGATGAGCGTATTGCTCTTTCCGGAGTACCTGACGCCAACTGCCCAGCCGCTCGCCTGAGGAGTGCGCAATTCGACCCGGGCGTCTGTCCACGCATTCCCAGAGTCCTTATTGAACACCAGATCCCGAGTCTTCAGGTGGATCGGATTCCTGAGTTCCGCTGGTGTGGACTGATCCGGACTCGCCAAACCATCCGGGTTTGCAACCAGATTAATCTCCACCTCGCCCTTTGCGGTTACGTCTCCGGTTTTCTGGTTGTAAGCAAAATCATCGCCATAAATCTGGTCGTAGCGCGAGGAATCGCGCCCGTACAGGATAATGTTCACGTTGTGCAACTCTGCATTTCCGTTCAGCTTGAACTCCTTTACGTCGCTGGCCTGAACAGTAAACAAGGTGCGCTTGCCGTCGGACTTGGAAATCTGGAAGCCCGTTGCCGTCTTGCTGATTTCATAACCAAGCTTGTTGGGAATGTTTCTCAGCGTGTTGGTTACCTTCGATCGGGCGTAGAAATACATGCCGGCAACCGTCAGGACCAGCAGGACTGCGATTGCAGCCAGCAAACGGCGTAGGCGATAAACCGGGAGCGTCATCTGGGTTCAGTGTAGAACAGTTCTCAGTAGTCAGCAGTCAGTTCTCAGTTGCCACCTGGTGGTGCAGATAGCCCTGAATGTCATCTACACTTTGGATGCAATGAACTTCGATTTCACACCAGCGTTAATGGATTTTCGCAATCTGCGCGTCATGCGCGGTCAGAAGGCTGCGATCGACGACTTCAGCCTGAGAGTGGGCGCTGATGAACACGTAGCCATTCTTGGGCCGAATGGGTGCGGGAAGTCGACCCTCATCAAGACGATTACGCGGGAATGCTATCCCGTCGCTCGCGAAGAGTCTTCGATGTCCATTCTCGGACAAGACACTTGGGACGTATTCTCGCTGCGATCCTTGCTGGGGATTGTTTCGAACGATCTCATGCTGTCTTGCACTGGGGACGCGTGTGGGCGCGATGTAGTCCTGTCCGGATTTTTCAGTAGCACGGCTATATATCCGAACCACACAGTCGACCCACGTCACCTCCAAATGGCGGAATCAGCACTAGCGGAGTTGAAGATTGTGCATTTGGCAGATCGTCCTGTCGGCGAAATGTCCTCGGGAGAGGCACGAAGAGTGTTAATCGCACGCGCACTCGTGCACAAGCCAAAGGCTCTGCTGTTCGACGAGCCCTGCAATTCGCTCGATTTAGCGGCCCAGCAGAAGGTCCGACAAACCATGAGTTCGCTTGCGAAATCGGGCACTGCCATCATTTTGGTGACTCACGAACTGGCGGATATTGTCCCCGAGATTCAGCGGGTCGTTCTGATGAGCGGCGGCCGAATCATCGCAGACGGCCCTAAAGAAGAGATTCTGCGGGTCGACAGGCTTGCAGCCCTGTTCGGAGTCAGTGTAGACATGGC
>Ga0075030_100005725_pt1 | contig 11198 bp, 10 predicted proteins | sample LitLauG_LLR_2012_FD_71393 | JGI IMG/M metagenome (GOLD analysis project Ga0075030, IMG submission 71393) | Freshwater sediment microbial communities from Pennsylvania, USA - Little Laurel Run_MetaG_LLR_2012 | ecosystem: Environmental > Aquatic > Freshwater > Creek > Sediment | place: USA...
GCTGCCGGTGATCAACCGACATTGCGTCGAGCAGGCGGTGCGCACCGGCCTTGGTCTTGAGGCGAAGATCAACCTGTGGTCGCGTTTCGACCGCAAGAACTATTTCTATCCCGATCTGCCGCAAGGCTATCAGATCAGCCAGTTCAAGGACCCGATCGTCGGCGAGGGTTCGATCGACGTCGAGCGCGACGATGGTTCGACCTTCACCGTACGAATCGAGCGGCTGCACCTGGAACAGGATGCCGGGAAGTCGATCCATGATCTGGATCCCAACATGACCGCGGTGGATCTGAACCGCGCCGGCACCGCCCTGATGGAAATCGTTTCCTTCCCGGACATGCGCTGCTCGGAGGAGGCGGCCGCCTATGTGAAAAAGCTGCGCACCATCATGCGGTATCTGGGCACCTGCGACGGCGACATGGAAAAGGGCAATCTGCGCGCCGACGTCAATGTGTCCGTGCGCCGTCCCGGCGACCCGCTCGGCACCCGTTGCGAGATCAAGAACGTCAACTCCTATCGGTATATTCAGCAGGCGATAGAATACGAGGCGCGCCGCCAGGTCGAGATCATTGAGGATGGCGGGACTATCGAGCAGGAAACCAGGCTGTTCGATCCGGTGAAGGGCGAGACTCGATCCATGCGCTCCAAGGCGGATGCGCACGACTACCGGTACTTCCCCGATCCTGACCTTCTGCCCCTCGCCCTCGATCCGGATTGGGTGGAGCGCCTCAAGGCGTCCCTTCCCGAGCTGCCGGACGCCAAGCGCGCGCGCCTGGCCGCACAATACGGACTTTCCATTTATGACGCCGGCGTTCTGGTGATCGAAACCGCCCGCGCGGACTATTTCGAGCGCGCCACCCAGGGACGAGACGCCAAGCTGGTGGCGAACTGGGTGACCAACGAGCTTCTCGCGCGGCTGGCCAAGGACGGCCTGGACATCGAGCAAAGCCCGATACCCTCGGACGATGTGGCGGGCTTGGTTCAGCTCCTGGAAGACGGCGTCATCTCATCGAAGATCGCCAAGGAGGTGTTCGAGCACATGTGGGCCAGCGAGGGGACGCCGGCGCAGATCGTCGCGGCGCGCGGCCTGACCCAGGTCAGCGACACCGGGGAGCTGGAAAGTCTGATCGACGGCTTGATCGCGGACAATCCCGGCCAGGCCCAGGCCGTGAAGGAAAAGCCCCAGGCGATCGGCTGGTTCGTTGGCCAGGTCATGAAGGCCACGGGCGGCAAGGCCAATCCCGCGACAGTGAACCAGCTTCTGCGCGACAAACTGGCATTATGAAAGCCCGGCCGCGCGCCGAAAAACCCCGGAGCGTTGCTCCGGGGCGCTGTATTGATCTCGTGCGTGAAGATCAGTGGGAAGCGAGGTGGATCGGCGAGCTCGATCCGGTCGCAACTTGCGTCAGCATCGGCGAGCCGACCTGAGCGACCGCCTTGGCGACGAAATCCCGGCGGCAATCGTTGAACTGCGCGATGCTTGAGAGCGCCGCGTCATCGCGGAGGTAGTCGCAGGCGCCGGTGGAGGCGGACTTGATGCGGCTGGAGAGGGTTTGTACGCCCTGAGAGGTGGAAAGATCGAGATCCGAGAACGAGACCTTCGTCTGGACGGTGTCGGATTCGGGGGCCGCGTGAGCGACGGAGCCGGTCAGGAGAGCGGCGGCGAGGGCGGCGATGATGACTGAGCTACGGGTCATGGTGGTTACTCCTATGATGGGTTTCAGGAGGTTCCTGGCCTCCGCCGGCGGGGACCGTCCCTCGTCGACGTCACTTGTGTAGGAGGGAGATGAACCGCCCGCTGTGACTACGGTCACAGGCTGAATGCGGGCGTTGCATTTAGGGCTGAGTTTCGTCCTTAGTCCGACTGCGGACGCCAACTTAGGGGGCAAGATTGTGGGGGGGGGGCAAGATCATGGATGACGACCAGGCGCTACGCGCAAGCCCCGGGTCTTCGGCCAAGCCCGGGGCCGCGGCCAAGACGGGGGAGTGGTCGGCGGCGCTCGCGCGCGGCGCCGTGTTCTCCGCCCTGTCCCACGAGGGCCGCGCCCGTCTGGCCGCGCGCGGCTCGGTTACGACCCTGGCCGTCGGTGCGCGCCTGTGCGCCGCGGGCGAAGCGGCCGATGCCGCCTATCTCGTCCTGGCCGGAGAACTCGACATCTCGCTCACCAACGCCGAGGGCGCCGTGGTCTGGCTGGCGCGCGTCGGAACCGGAGAGGTGGTCGGCGACATGGCGCTCCTGGACGGCGGTCCGCGTTCGGCCGACATCACCGCGGCGCGCAATACCCGTCTGCTGCGCCTGGGCCGCGAGGCGGTGCTGGACGCGTTGAAGAGCGAACCGGCGGCGGCCCTCGATCTCCTGGCGAGGCTGGCCGGGCGTCTGCGGGGGGCCAACGGTCGGCTCGACGATTTCGCCACCCTGGATCTGGGCGCGCGACTGGCCCGGCTCCTGCTGGAGGCGCCTGGCGGCGTCACCGCGCGCTCGCAATCGGAGCTGGCCACCCTGGTCGGCGGCGCGCGAGAAAGCGTCAACCGCAAGCTGGGCCAATGGCGACGCGCCGGCCTGGTCAGTACGGGTGTCTTCGGCGTACGGGTGCTCTCGCCCGAACGTCTGAGGGCGGATCTGATAGGTCGGAGCGCCTAGTGCGCGCCGCTCCCGCCGGGGCCGACGATCTTGCACGCGCCGAGGCGGCGCGGCGCGACGGCAATCCCCTGGCGCTCTATGACCGGGCGAAGAGCGCGATGGAGGCCGGCCGGACCGATCCGCGGTTCGCCTATCTGCAGGTGCTCGCGGCGGCGCAGATGGGCGATGTCGATCGCGCCGAAGCCTTGTACCGGCGCCTCGACCTCGGCGCGCGGACGAGCGACGAGGATGCTCTGGCCCTGCATGGCCGGCTGTTCAAGGACCGCGCCCTGACGGCGTCCGGCGAGGTGCGGCGGGCGCTATTCGCCCAGGCGAGCGGCGCCTACCGTCGCGCCTTCGCGGTCCGCTCCGGGTATTTTCCGCTGATCAACGCCGCGACGACGGCCTGGGCCGCCGGCGACCATGCGGATGCGCGGGGCCTGGCGTCACGAGTGCTCGACCACCGCGACCTCAATCCGCCCCAGGATTTCTTCGCCGCGGCCAGCCGGGCAGAAGCCCTGATTCTTCTGGGCCGGGGCGACGAGGCCGATGCGGCGCTGGAATCAGCCCTGGCCTCTCATGCGGTGAGACATGGGGAGCGAGCATCGGCCTTCCGCCAGTTGCAGTGGTTGTGCGCAGACGCGCCGCTGTCCCGATCCGACCGCCGGGCCATACTGGATCGCCTGCGGCCCGCGCCCGTGTTCAGCTTCACCGGGCACATGTTCCAGGCCGATCCAGAGGCGGAGGCGGCCCTGCGTGCGCGCATACACGCCGCGCTTGACGCTTTGGGCTCGTCGATCGCCTATGGCTCCCTGGCCTGCGGTGCGGACACCGTGATCGCCGAGGCTGTCCTGCAACGGGGCGGCGAACTGCACGTGGTCATGCCGTTCCTGATCGAGCCTTTCATCGAAAGCTCGGTGCGGCCAGGCGGCGAGGCTTGGGTGGCGCGCTTCCGAACCTGTATGGAGCGGGCATCGTCGGTCACCTTCGCGACGCGGATGGACTACATCGCGCACGATAGCCAGTTCACCTACGCCGCCAAACTGGCGGCGGGCATCGCGCAACTGCGCGCGCGGCAGCTGGCGGCCGAGGCGACGCAACTGGCTGTATGGGACGGCACCTCGGCGACCGAGCCGTCCGGCACGGCCGTTGATATCGCGGCCGGTCGGTCGATGGGCCTTGTCACGCATATCGTTCCGCCGGGCGAGATCGACAGGAACCTCGGCAACGTCCGCCTGGGCGGCGCGGACAAGGGCGCGCGGCACGAGACCCGGGCCATCCTTTTCACCGACTATCGCGGTTATTCCCAATTGCCCGAATCGGTCATTCCTACCTTCGTGCGCCGGGTCATGGGCCGGATAGCGGCGGTTCTCGATCGCCATGGCGAGGCGGTGTGCAGCCGCAATACCTGGGGCGACGCCCTCTACGCTGTGATCACCGATACGCCCCGCGCCGCCGCCATAGCGCTTGAGATCATCGAAGCCCTGGAGGGCGTTCGCTTTCTCGCGCCCCCCGCGGGCGAGAGCGAAGGCATGCGGATCGGCCTGCACTACGGCCCGGTCTATCGGCAGATTGATCCGGTGACCGGCATCGACAACTTCTACGGTTCTGAAGTGACCCTCACCGCCCGGATCGAACCGCAGGCCATCACCGGCCAGATTTACACAACCCAGGCCTTTGCCGCGATCCTTGCCACCACCGCGCCGGACCGCTTCGCCGCCCGCTACGTCGGGCGCATCGAACTGGCCAAGGGCTACGGAGTTGCGCCGATCTATCGGCTGGAGCGCGGGGCGAACCCCACCCCGTCTACGGCTTGAGGGCCGAGACGACGCTTGCGGTGAGAGCATCGCGCCGGACGCCCGCGGCGCCAACGAAAAAGGCATGCCGCCGTTTTCAGCGCCTCACACGCGGCGCCGGGCGCTAAGAGCACCGGCCCGGCCGTGAGGTCCATCGTCTTGGGCGATCGGAAGGCTAAGCTGGCGTCGCCGACTCTGCACGGGATCGCGATGCCTAACCACCATGACCTGATCATCATCGGTTCTGGGCCGTCGGGACGCCGGGCGGCGGTGCAGGCGGCCAAGATCGGCAAGTCGGTGCTGGTCGTGGAAAAAGGGCGGAGGGTTGGCGGGGTGTCGGTTCATACCGGCACCATTCCGTCAAAGACCCTGCGCGAGACGGTGCTCAACCTCTCCGGCTGGCGCGAGCGCGGCTTCTACGGTCGCGCCTACCGCGTGAAACAGGACATTTCGGCCGGCGATCTCAGGGCGCGGCTGCACAAGACGCTCGACCACGAAGTCGAGGTTCTGGAACACCAGTTCAGTCGCAACGGCGTCAAATCCATGATGGGGGAGGGGCGTTTCGTCGAGCCCCACACCATCGAGGTGACCACGGCGGCGGGCGAGACCCGGCGCTGCACAGCCGACTTCGTGATGCTGGCATGCGGCACCCGACCGTTCCGTCCCCCGCACATTCCGTTCGACGGCGCCTGCGTTTTCGATGGCGATGAAATCCTCGAGATCAATCGGCTGCCGCGAAGCCTTACCGTGATCGGGGCCGGCGTCGTCGGCGTGGAATACGCCACCATCTTCAGTGCGCTCGACGTGGCCGTGACCCTGATCGAGCCGCGAGAAAGTTTTCTGGATTTCATCGACAGGGAGCTCATCGACGAGTTCGTGCATGAACTTCGCGATCGCAACGTGGCCTTGCGGCTAGGCTCGGAGGTAATCGGGATCGAGATTGAGGACGGCCGGCCGGTCTGCCGCCTGCGCCAGGGGCGCACCGTGCGCAGTGACATGCTGTTGTTCGCGGCGGGCCGCATCGGCGCCACCGACACGCTGAACCTGGAGGCGGCCGGGCTGACCGCCGATCATCGCGGCCGGATCCTGGTCGAGCCCCAGACCATGCGGACCGCGGTGCCCCACATCTACGCCGCCGGCGACGTCATCGGCTTTCCCAGTCTCGCATCGACCTCCATGGAACAGGGGCGGCTTGCCGCCTGTCACGCCTTCGGCCTAGAGCCGCCGCCGCCGCCGGAGTTCTTTCCCTACGGCATCTATTCCGTACCCGAAATATCGACCATCGGCATGAGCGAGGAGGAGGTGAAGAAGCGCGGCATTCCCTATGAGTGTGGCGTCGCGCGCTTTCGGGAAACCTCGCGCGGGCACATCATGGGTTTGAACAGCGGCATGATGAAGATGATTTTCTCGATCAAGACCCGCCGCTTGTTGGGCGTCCACATCATCGGCGAAGGCGCGACCGAACTCATCCACATCGGCCAGGCGGTGCTCAACCTGAAGGGCACGATCGACTATTTCATCGAAAATACCTTCAACTATCCGACTCTGGCCGAGGCGTACAAGATCGCCAGCCTCGACGCCTGGAACCGCTTGCCGCGGGTGAATTCAGCGGGGCAGGGGTCCGTTGCGTGCGGGATTTCACCTTGAGATGGGGTCGCCTGGCCCGGTAAGTCAATTCATCGCCAGCACGAGGTTCCGGACCTGGGGGTAGATCTGTTTTTCCCATTTGCTGCCGGCAAACAGGCCATAGTGGCCGACGCCGGGCTGCAGATGGTGGCGCTTGAGGTGCGGTCGCAGGCTGGAGCACAGGTCGTGGGCGACCGCGGTCTGACCTACCGAGCAGATATCGTCGCGTTCGCCCTCGACGGTCAGCAGGGCGGTACGGTGGATGGCGGCAGGCCGGACCTTGCGTCCGCGATGCTCCAGTTCGCCCTTGGCCAGCAGCGCGCGCTGGAACACCCGATCGACGGTCTCCAGGTAGAACTCCGCCGTCAGGTCCAGCACGGCGAAATACTCCTCGTAGAAATCCTGAATGACCGCGGCCTGTTCCAGTCGCCCTTCAGCGAGGTGCTCGTACAGCAATTTGTGCTGGTTGACGTGCCGCTCCTTGTTCATCGACATGAAGGCGGTCAGCTGCAGGAACCCGGGATAAACATTCCGGCCCCGTCCGGGGTAGCGCCAGGGCGTCGATGAGATCAGATTATTCTCGAACCATGACAGGGGGTGTTCCGTGGCCAGATCATTGACCGTGGTCGGCGCGATCCTCGTGTCGATCGGCCCGCCCATCAGAGTCATGGTGCACGGCTGGGCGGGGTTCTTGTCCTCGGCCATGATCGCCACCGCCGCCAGGGTTGGAACACAAGGCTGGCACACGGCCAGCACCTGCGGGCGTGGCCCGATCTCTTCGAGGAAGCGAATGGTGTAGTCGATATAGTCGTCGAACCCGAAGCGTCCCGCGTTCAGCGGAACCTCGCGCGCGTTGGTCCAGTCGGTGATGTAAACGTCGTGGTCGCGCAGCAGAACCTCCACGGTGCTCCGCAGCAAGGTGGCGAAGTGGCCGGAAAGCGGCGCGACCACCAGCATTTTCGGCTGCTCCGTTTCGACCGTGTCCTTGGCGAAGTGCAGCAGGTCGCCGAACGGCAGGCGCAGCGCGACTTCCTCGCGAACCGAAACCTCCTCATTTCCGACCTGGACCCGGTCGATGCCGAACGCCGGGCGATGATGAGTTATCCGCGCGTTGGCGGAGACGTCGAGCAGGGCGAAGAATCGTCGGGCCAGCGGGCTTTCATCCTTCAGCCCCAGGCCCTCGCGCATGGACAGGGCCAATCTCGCCGCACTGCGAAACGGCGTCATGGCGTCGGTCCATGCCTGGAAAACAGGATAGAGCATACAGGCGGGACCCCTTAGAGGCGGGAAGCGATTTTCCCGTCTTCCCATCGTCCCCGATTGGCGCCTTAAATGCTGCACTGCGTCAATAGGAAAATGACGCCCCTTCCATATTCGCAAGGAACAGGCCATGGCGCGTGCACTGCTGACGATCTCGAGCAAGACCTATTCGTCGTGGTCGCTGCGCGGCTGGCTGCTATGCCGCCTTGCGGGCCTGGATTTCGATGAACAGGCCGTGTCGATCGACGATCCCGCCAATCGCGCCGAACTGCTGCTGCTGTCGCCCTCGGTGCTGGTGCCGCGCCTGACCCGCGATGGGGTCAGCGTATGGGACACGCTGGCGATCGCCGAATACCTCAACGAGCAGTTCCCGGGCGCCCGGATGTACCCCGCCGACCCGGTGGCGCGGGCGCATTGCCGTTCGATCTCGGGCGAAATTCATTCCGGCTTCGCCAACCTGCGCTCGGCTCTACCGATGAATCTGAAATCCAGGCATAAGAATTTCCGTATCTTCGCCGGGGCCAAGCCCGACATCGAGCGGATCGAGACCATTTGGGGGGAGTGCCTGAACCGCTATGGCGGGCCTTTTCTGTTCGGCGCCGATCCCACGGTCGCCGACGCCATGTTCGCCCCGGTGACGCGCCGCTTCATCACCTACAATGTGGCCATGACCCCGGCCAGCACGGCCTATTGCGCGACCATCGGCGCCTGGCCTCCCATGGTTGAGTGGATCAAGGCCGCCGCCGCCGAGCCGGAGGATTTCGAAGAGTTGGACGTGGAGTTCTAGCGGACGCTCTGTGACGCGGCGTGACGCACATAGACGCCGAGGGGCGCGTTGTCCGCCATGTTTTCTGTCATCCTTCAAGCCTTGCCCGCTTCAACCCTTGTCCGACTTCAAGTGGCGGAAAGGAGGTCCGCTCTCCCAGGAGCGAAGTCGGGACTCTGGACCTCTTGGCTGCCCCTTCTGAATGGGGTTGTTTGGGGTCATAAGAGATTGGGGTCATAAGAACAGTACGGATCCCCGGGATGGCGGGGCCGCCGCCCAGGCGGCGGAAGGGGGGTGGCTATGGCCGACGCAAAACACGATGCCGATCCGATCCAGCCGGGCGAGGGATTCAACACCGTCGGCGACTACGGCTCAGACCGCGCCAAAATGCTGTTCGAGCAGTATAAACTCTACGTCGACACCACCACCAAGGTTAGCGAGCTGCGCGGCGCGGCCAACACCTTCCTGCTCAGCGCCAACACCGCCCTGGTCACCGTTTATGGCCTGGCCGCGGGTAAGGAGATTCAGCTCTCGGCGGCGCCGGCGGAATGGCGCTGGCTGATCCCACTGGCTGGCCTACTGGTGTGCCTGACTTGGTTCGGCCTTATCCGCGCCTACGGCGCTCTCAACACCGGCAAATTCGCGGTGATCCACGAGATGGAAAGGCACTTGCCGGTGAGGCTGTTCGACCTGGAGTGGCGCCATCTTAAGCGCGGCCGGACCTGGCTCTACACCCCGCTGTCCCACGTGGAGAGGATCATACCGGGCGCGTTCGGTCTGGTTTATCTGGTCATGCTGGCCAAGGCGATGCGGATGTTCTGATATCTCGCGCTGATCTGCGCGAACGCGTCCGGACGGCCGGCCAAAGTCTTCAGTCGGCGTAGGCCGCCTGACCGCCGGCGACCAAAATGCCCGCCTGGTTGGTCATCGACACCGCGAGCTCGCCCTGGGCCGTTGGGGCCGCCGCGACGCAGGTGAGGACATCTCCCGGATGAACCGGCGCCTTGTAGCGGATGCCGATGCGGCACAGACGCCGGCCCTTCGGCGCGCGCAGTTCCGCAAGCTGGGCGAGGTAGCTCGACAACATCCAGCCCGGCAGTACCGGCAAGGGCAGGCCTTCGCTCTGGGCGTAAGGCGTGTCCCAATGGATTCTATGCACAGCCCAGATCGCGGCCGCGAACATGAACAGGCTGATCATGTCCGGCCGTTTGATGAATCCTTCGGGCGTTAGAACTGTGGTGGGCTCACTGCCCGCGCTCGCCGCGGGCGTCCGCGCGGCGTCGAACGGCGGCAGCGGCGGCGGCGGACGGCGCAGGATCAGGGTGCTGGCATAGCGCTCGATCAGTTCGCCCCGCGGCGTGGTGAGGCTCGCCTCTTTCTCCACGAAGACGATCCTGCCTGTGGCGCCCTGGCGCTCGGTGATGGATTTGGTGGTGAACACTTCGATCACCGTTTCTCCGGCGACGGCGGGACGGACGATATCCCACGACTGGCCGGCCAGCATTGTCTGCAGATGACCCAGTCCCGGAGGCGCGGCGTCGTCGTACTGGCCGTCGCCCAGCAAGCCGGAGCGAAAGGGCGCGGGCCGGGTGACCGAGGCGTTGAACAGTGGCGGCGAAATCACTTCGCCGTAACCTGCCGCACGGGCGGCCTTGGTGTCGATATACAACGGATTGCTGTCGTCGATCGCGGCACAGAATTTGAGGATGTCCTTGGCGGTGATCAGGCCGGAGCGCGGCGGCAGGCTTGTGCCCACGATCGCCATGACTTCTTCGGTCAGAAATGTCTCTTCCATCGATGGCTCCTGATCCGCCGGGCGACCGTTCGCACTCTCGCCGGTGCGGGCACGGAATCCCGCGTCGGTGGCCGTTGGCGTAGCACCGCCGCCCGCGACGCGACAGGTGGCGGGCGCCATTTGTCGACAGCACTTGATCGCCGCGGGAAACGGGACGGATCGACAGGGCTCAGGCAGTCCTGGCGTCGTCCGCCGCACCGGGACGGGCGGCCAGGAAGGGAATGACCCCACTAGAGCCTTTCCGTTTTAAATGGAATCAACTGAAATGGATAAAAAGGCTCTAATACATATGGTTAGAGCGTGACCGCCAAAACCAGTTCCCACTTTTGGCGGTCACGCTCTAGCGGGTTTCAGGTTATCGAAAGTCACGGCAAGCCGATCATGGCCTGGACCCGGGGCGTTGCGCTCTGGGACATTCCAATAGGTTGGAAATCGTCATTTGCGGGTTCAAATGACCCTGGATTTTGACCCTCTGAGCGTGAATGATTTTAACCAGAACGAGACCGAATCCCTGTGTGACCGCCCCACAATGAGGAAGGCTGTCAAAACGTGACCGAGCCGGCCACGGGCCTAGTCGGCCCGAAGTGCTTCGCCAAGTCGACGACCGTGTTGCCCGGCGGTGGTGGTGAGGTGAACAGCATCTTCGTGACACCGCCCAATTGCGCATAGGCCTCGAACGCGGGAAACACGTCAATCTTTCCGCTAAACGCGACGATCGTTCGACCTGCGCCAGAACTTGCAGGTTGCAAGGTTACGATAAATCTGCCTTCGTAGGTTATTTTCGCCGCGGCGCTGACCAGTGGATCGCTCGCGGCCCCGCTGACATCGACCGAAATAATGGTTTTGGTCGCCGAAACCGAAACATTGGAAAACACACACTTGGTCATGACGGCGTTGCCGAAATTTAACTGCGCGCCGGTGACGACGTTGACCTCGGTCGTTCCGGAGGTCGTGTGAGCCTGCCGGGACAGAGTCGGGGTTGGTGCGAGACTGAGGTCGGCGAGCGACTGCATCCGGCAACTCGCGTTCTGCATGGGGCTGAAGGTGCGCTGATCCGTCAGATAGCCGGTGTCGGGTGGTTTCAGAAGGTTCAAAGGATTCATGCGCGCCACCCCCGGCAAGGGCACCGCAGTCTTACCCCTATGCTGTCCGGCAGGGATCAGCACGGTGTAACCTGGCACTGTCAGCGGTATAAATGCATTAATCCAAACCGTAAGCGCCATCTGGCCCTCCCTGGATTCGCTGTCGTATTTGTCTTTATGTGAAATCTTCCGTCGATCTTTTGATACTACGCTCGCGCCAGATCGCATGCACGCCATATTGACTGGACGAAAC
>Ga0075030_100005726_pt1 | contig 11196 bp, 8 predicted proteins | sample LitLauG_LLR_2012_FD_71393 | JGI IMG/M metagenome (GOLD analysis project Ga0075030, IMG submission 71393) | Freshwater sediment microbial communities from Pennsylvania, USA - Little Laurel Run_MetaG_LLR_2012 | ecosystem: Environmental > Aquatic > Freshwater > Creek > Sediment | place: USA...
ATCAATCTCAATAGCGGCGAATATGTATGGAAGATTCCGATTGGAGAGTATCCGGAACTGGCGGCGAAAGGAGTGAAGAACACCGGGACGGAAAATTATGGCGGGCCGCTGGTGACCGCAGGTGGGCTGGTGTTCATCGGCGCGACCGACTTCGACAAGAAATTTCGCGCGTTTGATAAGGCCACGGGAGAGCTCCTTTGGGAGACGACTTTGCCTTTCAGTGGTAACGCAACTCCCGCGACTTACGAGGTGGATGGAAGGCAGTTTGTAGTGATCGCGGCCGGAGGCGGGAAAGATTTGAAATCGAAGTCAGGCGGCGTGTATGTGGCGTTTACGGTGAAGTAACAGCAGAAGAATCAACCACCGAGGGCGCACAGGTTATTTCGTCTGGCTGCAGACTGCTTTCGTGACCAGGTCAGCAAATCCGCCTTCCGGCGCTTGTCCAAACTGGTCGTCGCGGTAGGCCTTCTTGCTGACGAACGGACGTCCGCTGCGATCGGGAGCGTAGAACCACAACGTGGTGGGCGACGCCGTGCCTGCGGAGCAGTTGAACCGCACCCGCGCTCGCAGTTCGACAAAGGGGCCACCTTGGGGCAGCTTCGCCGGTTCTTTGTACTCCACACGCACTAAGGCGAGACGCTGATCTTTCTTGAGCACGCGCACCGAGCTTATGGACACTTTGTCGCCGGCATCAGTCTGTCCGATGCTGCGCCATTCGCCCGCGGCTACAAGGACAAGGCTGACCACCAGGGCAGGGGTCAGCACGACAGCGGTCAGGATGAGGAGGGCCTTTTTCAACGCTCGTTTTCCACAGGCGTGAAATTCAGCACACACTTTGGGCCATAACGGCAATTCTGTCAACCGGGGGCAGCCTGTATTTCTGGGCCCATGCTATCGTAGTGGCGCGGTCTTGATCCGCCGGGTTGAAATTTAGATCATGGAAACACTGCAGTACACAGTCATTCAGTCGTTTGTTGGGCCGCTTTTCCTCGCGGCATCAACGCGAGGCTTGGTGGCCTTGGAGTTCGATCGGCGGCTACCCGGGCAGCAAACGATTCGCCCGAATTCGCGTGACTTGCGTGCGGAGAGCGGCACATTGCGCTTTGAAGAGTCGGAGCGAGCGCTGCGGCCCTACGTGAGCGAACTGGAAGAATATTTTGCCGGGAAACGCCGCCAGTTCAATTTCCCGCCCGCTCTGCGGGGCACCGATTTTCAGATCGCCTGCTGGAACGCGCTTCTTGCGATCCCCTATGGCGAGACTCGCACCTACGCCGACATCGCGCGCGCTGTAGGCCGGCCGCAAGGATTTCGCGCGGTGGGCATGGCAAACAATCGAAATCCGATTGCGATTGTGGTGCCCTGTCATCGCGTGATCGCGTCCGATGGCACTCTCTGCGGCTATGGCGGCGGGCTCGAGACGAAGCGCAAGTTGCTTCAGCTAGAAGGCGCGCTGAGCGGGACGCTGGCAGCTTAGTCGGTTCTACCATTCTGATTGTGCAGTCGTGCGGGCGGCGATGGATCCATCAGCGGGTCGATCACGAACAAGTCTCCTTTGACCAACAACGGCAAGGCATCCTCACTGCGGAAGGCGGGACTTTTCTACCTCGTCTTCGTCATGTTCTCGTACACAACCGGCGGGCCGTTCGGGCTCGAAGACATGGTGACCACCTCCGGGCCGGGCATGACACTCCTCTATCTACTCGTGCTGCCATTTTTCTGGTGCATCCCGGTCTCGCTGGTTTCGGCAGAATTGACCACGGCCATGCCGGTCGAGGGAGGCTTCTATCGCTGGACCCGCGCGGCATTTGGCGACTTCTGGGGATTCCTGGCGGGATGGTGGAACTGGTCGGCGTCGTTTCTTCTCGGCGGTGCGTACGCCGTGTTGTTCACTGATTATCTGGTCTACTACCTCCCCAGAATGACGTGGTGGGAGCACTACCTTGTCTCAGTCGCGCTGATCGCCATATTGACGTGGGTCAATGTACGCGGCATTCAAATGGTGGGGCAACTCGCGACCGCGCTCGAGATTTTTATTTTCGTGCCGGTCATGACGATGGTCGTCATCGCGCTGGCGCACTGGCATCAGAATCCTTTCGCGCCTTGGGTCGTCCCGCATCAGCCTACATTCAAAGTATTTGGCGTGGGATTGGCTTTGGGTCTTTGGCTCTACTCAGGATATGAGCAGCTTTCCACCGTGGCCGAAGAAGTGGAAAATCCGCAGCAGGCCTACCCGCGGGCGCTGGCGTTGGTCGTACCGCTGTCGATGGCCGCATATTTTCTGCCGACTCTGGCGGGACTGGCTTCGGCGGGAAACTGGGATCACTGGCACACAGGATTCTTTTCCGACGCCGCCAAAATGATCGGAGGCGCGTGGCTGGGCACATGGATGACGCTGGCTGCGATGGTGGGAAACGTCGCGCTGCTCAACAGCACGATCCTGACGACAACACGAATGCCCTTCGCCATGGCCGAAGACAGATACCTGCCCAACGCTCTCACTCGGAAGCATGCGCGCTACGGAACGCCGTGGCTTGCGATTGTGGCGTCCGCCGTGATTTACAGCCTGCTCGCCTGGCAGAGCCTGGCGGAGTTGATCTCGGTGTATATCTGGCTGCGCTCGGCGACGACGGTGTTGACCGTGCTTTCGGCATGGAAACTGCGCCGCACGCAGCCGGAGTTGAAGCGCGCCTTCAAAATACCCGGCGGACGCGCGGGATTGCTCTACGTGGTTGGTGCTCCGGTTGTGATGGCCCTGGTCGCCCTGCTCGGTAGCGATCGCTTCGGCATGATTGGCGGCGCAGTCGCGATTGTGGTGGGACCAATCGTGTATCGGTTGCTCAAAGGCAGGACAGACGTCGCGTCAACAGCCAGCTAATCGTCGACCGCGTCTTCGAGTCAGGACGCTTTCGAACTTCAATAACCGACGTTCAGCTAAGCTTTTCTAAACAAGTAGTTATTCCGCGTGTCCGGATCGTCGTGCCGCCAGTAGCGCACGAGATCCAGCCCCGCCTTATTGGCCAGCGCTATGAACTCTTCCGGGGTCGCGTAGAACGACACAACGGTCCCGGGGCGGACTACCTCCGCCTGACCCGTCAGGCGCCACCAGGCCATGCGGCGCAGCATCCCCAACCACGCTCTTACGCCGCGCTCGCGGTAAAGAAACGAGAGCAGCTCGCGGCGCGTCTGGAAGCTTGGAGTCGGATCTTTCGGTTCGGCAAATGGAATTTCCCCGATGAAAATGCGCGCTCCCGGTTTCGCAATCCGCCACATCTCACGCAAGCTCGCTAAAATTTTCTCTCGTGGAACGATGAGCAAGACGTTGTTGCAGACAACGACGGATGCCATCGCATCCGGCAGCGGCAATTCGTGAGTTAACCCTTGGCGGGCATCAACGCCGGTCTCTCGTACCAGCCGGACCTCTTCTTCCGTGGCCAGCAAGCCGATGGCGCTGCGAACTCGCAACGTTCCTGCCATTCGCAGCAGAGTGCCGTCACCGCAGCCGATGTCCACGAGAACATCGTCGGGACGGAGATCCACCGCCTGCACGATGTGTTCATGAACGCGACGAGTGGTTTCTTTCTTGTGCCGTCCGCGTAAGGCGAGGTCGTGAAGGTCGCGAGCGTTTCGGGCACTTTCGCGACAGTATTCCACGTAGTCGTCGGAGCGAGTGATCATCCCGTTGATGCCGATTTCGTTGATGCCGATTGTATCCCAGAGTGTGCGGACGCTTGCTCGCGCGAACTCGATTTTCAACTGACCCAATCGAGAAATTTGTACCAGGCTCCCGCAAATGGCAAGAACCATGGCTCGCCGTTGTAAAGGCCCAGAGGCGCGCCGGGAAAGGGAATTCCCACGAACGGATTTTCAGGCTGATCGCCCGACATGAGTTCCGCGATCTTCTGGCCCTGGTAGGTGGCCATCGCGACGCCGTGTCCCGCGTAACCGACCGCATAATACATGCCGTCCATTTGTCCGGCGTGCGGCATGATGTCAAAGGCGAAATCGAGCGTGCCTCCCCAAACATGTTCGATGCGCGCATCGCGCAATTGCGGGTAGACCTGGATCATCCCACGGCGTAGCAGTTCGGCGCTGCGCCGTACGGTCTGATCGTTCTCCGGGAAGAACGCGGCGCGCCCGCCAAAGAGCATGCGCCGGTCGGGAGTCAGTCGGTAGTAGTAGAGATAGTTTTTCGAATCGTAGATCATCCGGTTTCGCGGGCTGAGTTCGCGCGCCAGCGGCTCCGGCAGCACTTCGGTCGTGATGATGAACGATCCGATTGGAATAAGCTTCTTCTGCAATGCGGGCGTCGCAGTGCCGGTGTACCCGCTGGTGCCGACGAACAATTCGTGCGCCCAGATCGGTCCCTGCGAAGTGACCAGCTTCCATCCAGCTTCTCCGTTGCGGGATTCGCGCTCGATCGATTGCACCCGGGTGTGCTCGAAAATTTCCGCTCCGGCCTTCATCGCAGCCTGCCCGAGTCCGGCGACATAGCGCGCCGGATTGCAGCCCGCGCTGACTTCATCCACCATGCCGCCGTAATAAATCGTCGATCCGATCTCCGAATGAAGTTCGTGGCGCGGCACCACGCGCAGTTTGTGGTTGAATTCGTGTTCGATCACATCGGCCTGGCGGGCGTAATCGTCGAAATGTTTCTGCTTGCACGCGACTTCGAGGTGCCCGCAACGCGAAAAGCCGCAATCGATCTTCTCCTCCTTCACGATCTGTTCGACACAGTCCATCGAGGCCAGCGAGGCTGCGTACATGCGCTGCGTCCGTTCCCGGCCATACATCGAGATCAGCTTGTTGACGCCCAGCTTCATGCCGGTGAGGACCATGCCTCCGTTGCGCGAGCTGGCGCCCCAGCCGATGGTTTGTGCCTCGAGCACCGCGACCTTTGCGCCGCGCTTGGCCAGCGTGCGCGCGGCGGAGAGCCCTGTGAAGCCCGCGCCGACTACCGCAACATTGACAACTTCGGGCAGAGGGCGGGCTGGATCGATGGTCGGGAATTCGGTTGTAGTGAGCCAGTAGTTTTGTTCGAGCATGGGTCCTATAGCGATCAGGTCGACTGCATCAACTCGCACGGAGTCCGGCGGGACCGAGCATTCTAGCGCGGTCTCGCTCCATTAGTACATGCACCTTGGAGCACGGTCGAGCTTTCGGCAGTCCACCACGGTAATCTTGCCCCCGATTACCCTCACCCCTAGTCTGAAATGGCATGGCCCTTCGTTGTCTCCTGTTTAGTGCAGACGACGCGATCATCGCGCCGATCCGCCAAGGCTTGTCCGATCTTGGCATCGAAGAAGAACACTGCTCGGAAGCTTCCACGGCGGTTGAGAGGGTCACAGCAAGTCTGTACCAGATTGTCATCATTGATTGGGATCGGCAGTCCGAAGCAAGCACCCTTCTAAACGCAGCCCGAGTCCGCAAGTCGAGCGAGCGTCCTCTAATGCTGGCTGTTGTCAGCGACGATGCGAGCGTGCCGAAGGCGCTGCAGGCAGGCGCGAACTCGATCCTGCGCAGACCGCTCCTCGTCAATCAAGTCACAGATACCCTCACCACCGCTCGCGACCTGCTGCGTGCGAAAGAGAACGCCGCTAACGCAGTGCAGGCCAACGCCGCAGCAGCGCCGGTCACGGTGTCCTCGCCGCCTTCAGGCGCTGAGAATGACAAGATTCTGCGTGCCGGAGATTTGCTCGAGACTCGCAACGCGGCTCCAGGCTCGCCCTTCGTTCCCGAATCCAGCGCGACCATCCACTCGGAATTCACCAACGAGCAGGTACGCCCCTTAAAAGACTTGGAGCCTATGGCGGCTTCCGTAACGCAGCCCGCGGCCCCACCGCCTCCTCCGCCGCGTGGCGATGAGTCTCGCGGGCTGGAGTGGTACCTGAAGAACCGCGGCGTGAATCGGCCCGGTCCAAGCCAGGCTGGGGCGGCAGCAGCACCCGCTCCTGCTCCCGAGAGTGGTAAGCCAGAGTTGGTGAGCTTCGATCAGACGCCTTCTTTCTCCGGCCGCCATAGCGAGCCCTTACCTGAAGCCGAACAGAAGGTTCACGATCAAAAAGAGGAGCAGCGGCTTTTTGCCTACATCGAGGGGCAGGAAGAGGAAGAACCCGAGAAGAAGGTTCGCTCGAGCTTTTCGTTAGGCAAACGGGCTATCATATTCGCCGTTGTGTTAGCCGCCTGTGCCATCGCGGCGGCCCCACAAGCGCCGTGGCATCCGCAGATGCGGGGGCTCTGGAAACGCGGCCAGCAGTCTCTGCACACCTGGCTGAATCCGCAACCCGTCACCACCGCTCCGGCTCCCGAATCGCACGAGAGTTTCGGCCGCGCCGGAGACGAGTACAAGATGCCCGCTGTCGAGAGTATCCCGGACGCCACCACCGATCCTTCGCAGATCCGCGTCGTGCCGGTCGTGGATCCGACCGCAAAGAAACCCAACAACGCAGCCAACCCGGACCCGGCTGTCATGACTCCCGACGGATCGGTGCCCGCCAACCCCGATCAGGCTGTGCAGGCGCCGGAAAATCAGGCAGCGCAACCGGGGTCCGATCCCTTTAAACCCGCCGCTAACCCTGCCGCGACAACTCCGCAGGCACCGCCAACACAAGTCCAGCCGCCTGCTCCAGCTCAATCCACCGAGCAACCTCGTCCTGCCCCACAAGTCCCTGCATCGCTGCTCGTTCCCCCGGCTTCGCAGCCGACGGTGACCACGAATCCGGCAACGCAGCCCACCGGAGATGTTCCGACTGCCGGGAATGTGCCTTCGAGTCTAAAGTCGCACATGGCTTCGATGACGCCCGATGCCAGCGGAAATAAGCCCGCGGAGAACGCTATGCCCGCCATCGAGCCTGTCGCTGTCACTGAAGCAGCCGAGCGGGCCCTGATCACCGATCAGCCCGCCATCGCCTATCCGGCAAGCGCCAAAGGACAGCAGGGGACTGTTGTGCTACAACTTCTCATCGGCCACGACGGCACCGTGCAGGACGCTAAGTTCCAGCAAGGCTCGCTGGCCTTCGCCCGCACCGCCATCGACGGCGTAAAGCAATGGAAGTTCAAGCCTTATCTGTTCAACGGGCGTCCGGTGTCGGTCCAGACCACGATGAGCCTGAGCTTTAAGCCGGGATCGTGACGTCGCCGCCGCGCCCGTTTGTCCAAGGAAGCCCCAAGGCCGCGGCCATTACTTTCAGGGCTCAAATTGAGCAGCCGGGGGGCTAAAATTGGCATCTACAGGGATATAATAGGGGGAGTTCTACCGGAAGTAACTCCTTCCAGAAGAAGACCAAGACTGATGTCCATGAAAACCAAGGCAGCGATACTCGTCACCTCTTTTGCTGTATTACTGTTCGTCGTCGTCGGTTCGATGGGAGGCGTGCACGCCTCGTCCAGCGACGGCTCCTACCGCCAACTGCAGGTCTACAGCGAAGTGCTTTCGCGCGTGCGGAGCGAATACGTGGAAGAGCCCAACATCCCGAAAGTGACCGACGGAGCGCTGCACGGGCTGCTCGAGTCGCTCGACTCGAATTCCAGCTACATGACGGCTGACGCCTACAAGGCGTATAAGGCGCACAAAGCCGAAGGCAAGGCGGACATCGGCGCAGTCGTCTCGAAACGTTTCGGATACGCGGACGTCGTCGCCGTGTGGCCGGGTTCCCCGGCTGAAAAAGCCGGCATTGAAGCCACTGACATCTTCGAATCGATCGAAGGCAAGAGCACGCGCGACATGTCGCTGCCTGAGATTCGCAGCTTGATTTCCGGAGCTCCCGGCTCGACGCTGACCGTGCAGGTCGTGCGCGCGCGCAGAGCGGAGCCGCAGAAGGTCGTCGTCACACGCGACGTGGTGGGCATTCCTCCCGTCAGCGACAAGATGATGGAAGACGGCATCGGCTACGTCAAGGTTGAGGCGCTGACCAAAGGCAAGCCGCAGGAGATCGCTTCCAAGATCAAGTCGCTGGAAAAGTCCGGCGCGAAAAAGATTCTGCTCGACCTGCGCTACTGCGCCGAAGGCGACGAGAATGAAGGAGTCGCGGCCGCCAACCTCTTCCTCAATCACGGCACGATCACATACCTGCAGGGACAGAAGTTCCCGCGCGAGCCCTTCAACGCCGATCCATCGAAGGCGATCACCTCGCTGCCGGTTGCAGTGCTCGTGAACAAAGGCACGGCCGGTGCAGCCGAGATCGTTGCCGCTGCAATTCTCGAAAACGCTCGCGGCGATGTTGTCGGCGACAAGACTTTCGGCGACGGTTCCGTGCAGAAGACGATCGACCTGCCCGATGGCGGCGCTCTGATTCTCTCGGTCGCGAAGTATTATTCGCCCAGCGGCAAGGCCATTCAGGACGTGGCGATCACTCCCAACGTTCTGGTCGCGGATGTGGATGATTCGGTAGTTCCGGACGACGAGGACGGAGCGAATCCGCCCGCCGATCAGGAAGCCAAGCCCAAGATCACGATTGACGATCAGCTGAACAAAGCGGTCGAAGTGTTAAAAAGCCGCACCAGCTAACGGGTAACGCCGGCGTCTCGCCGGCTGTCGCGGGGGCGTCTGGCCCCCGCGATTCGTTCTCCAAACCGCCTCCACCCGAAGTGCTATTCTGACCTCGACGTCCCATGCGGACTCTCTACGAAGATCTCCCAGAGGTGGAAATCGGCGGGCGCAAGCTCGTAGGCCGTGTGCTGTTCGGCTTGCTTGTGCTGGTCTCGGCCCTCGTCGGTGCCACGGTCGGCATGCTCCTCGTCTATACCACCGACCTGCCGCAGGTGAACGCCCTCGAAGCTTACCGCCCCAGTTCCATCACCGAGATTTACGACGATCGCGGGCGCGTGATTGGCTCGTTCGCGCTGCAACGGCGCGTGGTCGCCAGCTACGAGGATTTTCCTCCTGTGCTCCGCGATGCGCTCGTCTCTATCGAAGACAAAGATTTCTACCGGCATTCCGGGATCAATTTCTGGCGCATCGTGGGCGCGGCTTATCGCGATATCGAATCGGGCGGCAAAGTACAGGGCGCCTCCACGCTTACGATGCAGCTCGCGCGGAACCTGTTTCTCTCGCCCGACCGCTCCTTTCACCGCAAAGTGCAGGAGGCGATGCTGGCTATCCAGATCGAGCGCCACTTCACCAAGCCGCAGATTTTCACGCTCTACGCCAACCAGATTTTTCTCGGGCATGGCGTCTACGGCTTCGAAGCCGCTTCTGAGTTTTACTTCAGCAAGCCCGCAAAAAACCTGACTCTCGAAGAAGCCGCTCTGCTGGCCGGTCTGCCCAAAGGGCCGACTGTCTATTCGCCGATCAACCATCCCGATCGCGCCCAGAAACGCCGCAATCTCGTGATCAATGCCCTGCTCGAAGACGGCAAGATCACCGCCACGCAAGCCGCCGATGCGCGCTCGGCGCCGCTGGCCCTTCGCCTCGCGCATGATCCCAACTCGCTGGCGCCCTACTTTGTCGAAGAAATACGCCGCTATCTCGAAGGGAAGTACGGCGCGGACCAGGTTCACGAGGGCGGACTGAAAGTCTACACTTCGATCGACGTCGATCTGCAGAAGGCGGCGAACCAGTCTGTACTCGACGGCGTTGCGGCCTACGAGCGGCGCCATGGATGGAAGGGGCGCCTCGAAAACGTGATTGCCGACGGCTGGACCGTCGAGAAATATTCGCACCCTGATTGGGATGACGAACCCGAAGTCGGTGGATACATCCATGCCGTCGTCACGTCCGCCGGAACCGGAATCGCCACGCTGAAATTCGGCCGCTACACAGCCGCGCTCGGGCAATCCGAGGCGGCCTGGACGCAACACAAGCTGGCCGACATTCTCAAGGCGGGCGACATTTGCTACGTTAAGATTCTGGCGCTCGGTACGAATGGCGCAGCCAAGGTCAGCCTCGAGCAGGACTCCGGCGCACAAGGAGCGTTGCTTGCCATCGACAACGCCACCGGCGGGATTAAAGCCATGGTCGGCGGTCGCGACTTCAATGACTCGAAGTTCGATCGCGCCACGCAAGCCCTCCGTCAGGTGGGATCGTCGTTCAAACCCTACGTTTACACGACGGTGATCGACCAGGGCGCCAGCCCCGACGACACAATTCTCGACGAGCCGCTGACCTTCGAAACTCCTTCCGGCCCATACTCCCCGCACAATTACGACGAGAAGTTCGAGGGCCTGATCACTCTACGCCGCGCCCTGGCGCAATCGCGCAATATCCCGGCCCTGCGCCTGGCGAACAAGGTCGGCATCAAGACGGTGATCGACTATGCCGGACGCTTCGGCATCACGGCCAAGCTGCCGCCCTATCTGCCGGTCGCGCTCGGCTCGGCGGAGATTACCCTGATGGAGCAGACCTCCGCCTACAGCGTTTTCCCCAATGACGGCGTGCGCGTAACACCGCGCTACATCACGCGCGTTACTGACTATGAAGGCCGTGTGCTGGAAGAAGACTTTCCCGACGTGAAAGACGTGATCAACGAACGCACCGCGCGCATCATGACCTCAATGCTGCGTGAAGTCGTGCTGCACGGCACAGCCGTTGCCGCCGCGAAATTGCCGTTCCCGGTGGCAGGAAAGACAGGCACGACGAACGACTTTACTGACGCATGGTTCGTCGGATTCTCGCCGACCATGACTTGCGGCGTATGGGTAGGCTATGACGAGAAAAAGTCGCTTGGTGCGAAAGAGACGGGAGCCCACGCAGCGCTGCCCATCTGGATGAACTTCATGACTACAGCCATGGCGGGCAAAGATGCCGGTGAATTTCAACCGCCTCCAGTTGTGCCGCATACACTCGCGCAAAAAGTAGACACGCCGGATATGGCACCGGCCGCAGAAGAATCACACTAAGACCGTAGCGCCGGCCTCCGGGCCGGCTGTCGCGAGGGCGACCCGCCCTCGCACTTTCGAAGTTGCAACAACGGCCTGTAATCTGCAATGTGGAGGAATAATGGTTAAGACCATCTTTTCGGCTTCAGTCTTCTTGCTGTGTTTGATTCCAATTTGCGCCACCGCGCAGGCATCATCTGACGATGGCAAATCCGCGGTCGAGAATGTTCTACAGAGGCAGCAAGACGCCTGGAACCGCCACGATCTCGACGCTTTCATGGCCGGCTATTGGAATTCTCCCGAACTCACCTTCTTCTCCGGCGCGAAGGAGACCGGCGGATGGCAGGCCACGCTCGATCGTTACCACGCTACATATTCAAGTCC
>Ga0075030_100005730_pt1 | contig 11194 bp, 10 predicted proteins | sample LitLauG_LLR_2012_FD_71393 | JGI IMG/M metagenome (GOLD analysis project Ga0075030, IMG submission 71393) | Freshwater sediment microbial communities from Pennsylvania, USA - Little Laurel Run_MetaG_LLR_2012 | ecosystem: Environmental > Aquatic > Freshwater > Creek > Sediment | place: USA...
GGGCATCAGCGTCGAAGTCGAGGTGTACAACCAGGCACTGAGCGCCTTGCCCTCCGATCTGATCGCGGCGCGTACGGCGGCCGCCCTCGCGCGCTGGCGGGCCACGCTATGATCGCCGTCCGCGAAGCCGAGCCGGCCTCATCACGCCTTCAGGCGGAGGCATCCGGCTCGAACAGGCGTTTCACGCCGGGTCGATCGATCTTCATCGACGGGTTGCGGGGCAGGTCGTCCACGAAACGCCAGTGCACCGGGACATGGGTTGCGAGCACATGCTGGCGCAGGTGTGCCGACAATTCCGCGCTGTCCGGCGCCGGCACGCCCGCGGCCAGCCGGATCGCTGCGCCCGGGACCTGACCGACACGCGGGTCCGGCACCGCCACCACCGCAGTCTCGGCCACCGCCGGGTGCAGCAGCAGGGCCCGCTCGATGGTCTCGGGAAGGACCTTGAATCCGCCGCGCATGATCGCGCCATCCGCGCGGCCGCGCAGGAACAGGAACCCGTCCTCGTCGATCACGCCGATATCGGCGGTTCGAATCCAGTCGGGCTGGATGCGCGGAGCCAGGACTTCCAGCAGGCCCTCCTCGTCGGGTCCGAGCACATGCCCGTCCACGGGGTCGACGATGCGGATGTCGCAGCCGGGAAATTTGCGACCGACGGTGCCGAGCTTCTTCCGCCCGTATTCCCTGTGAAGCTCGACCGTCATGCCGGCCACCGGACCGCCGAATTCGGTTGCCCCGTAGGACACGATCACTGGAATGCCGTAATGGTCCTCGAAGGCGGCCTGTACGTTCGGATCGAGCGGGGCGGCACCGGATCCCATCGATTGCAGCGACGACAGATGTTCCCTGGGAATCCGGGCGTCAATCATCTGCTGCATCATCGACGGCGGTATGCCATGCGTCGCAGGGCGAAAGGTCTTCACGTATTCGACCCAGGCTGGAATGCTGAATCGCTCCAGCAGCTGGGCGCGCTGGCCGTTGAGCAGCACCGGCAGTGTCGTATAGATACCCGAAATATTCCCGATCGGCATGTACAGCAGGAAGGGCGGCAGGTCATCGCCAGGATCAAGCTTCGGGCGTGTAAGACCGCCGCGTACGTGATGCTGGCGGATCATGTCGTACCGGATGGCAAACTGCTTGGGCGGTCCGGTCGTGCCGCTGGTGAGGATCTCGATCTGCGGTTCGCCGTCGCAGGTTCTGGCCGCGGCAGCCGGCCCCGCCCTTGCCAGCCCGGGAGCGGCCCTGACGTCCATGCCCTCAAGCACGAGGGCCACGGCGCCCTCGTCCCGGATCGCCTCGGCCACCTCGGGGCACAGGTCCGTGGCCGTCAGGACGAAGGCCGCGGGCTCGAGACGCCTGATGTCGCGCACGATTCCGGCCGGCGCCTGGAACGGATAGACCATGCGCACATTGCGCCCCTCGGAAATCAAGCCCAGGAGCGCGGCGATGACCGCGGGATGATTTCGCGAAATGAGGCAGACGGGTCCGCGGGCGGCGATGCCGCCGGCGGCCAGCAGTCCGTTCACACCCTCTGCTACGGCGCGAAGCTCGCTCCACGCATACCACCGGCCCTCGAATTGGATGGCCTGCCCTTGCGGATCACGCTGTAGCGCCCGCGCCGCCAGTTCCTGCAGTGAGTCCACCCCGCACTTCTCCTGTTGCCATCCTGAAGTTCAAGTCATGCGCGCCGCTCTCGGGTATTGCGACCCCGAGCGCGACGCGCTTCGCTCTGAAGCTGAAAGCCGACGATTCAGGCAATCGCGCCCACGGCTTTCAGCCGCTCGATTTCATCCCAATCGAGACCGAGTTCCGTCAGAAAGGACTCCGTATGCTCCGATGCCTGCGGGGCGCGAGTGGTCTTCACGGGCTCGTGATCGAACTGCACGGGACCCCGCACCAGCTTGATCGGCCGGCCACCGTCGGCGCTCTCCACTTCGAAGACCATGTCGTTGGCAAGCGCCTGCTCGTCGTTTGCCAGGTCGCTCAGGCTCTGCACGGGCGCCCACTGGCCCCTCATCGTCTTCAGATGCTGGCGCCAGTACGCGTAGGGCCTGGACGCAATGGCCCTGCCCACCAGCTCGCCCGCAGCCTGCCAGTTCTTCAGCAGCGCGGTGACTTCGGAAAAGCGCGGATCATCGGCGGCCTCGGCAAGACCGAGATGCTCGAAAGTGTCCCGGATGTAGGCACCCGGCGTGAGCACGCACAGATTGATCGTGCCGCCATCGGCGGTCGTGTAATTGCCCTGGAACGGATTGCCGGCGGAACTTGGACCCGACCTGGGCAGGCTCGCGCGCACCTCCAGTCCATATTCCATGCCCAGGTTGAGCCCGGAGGCGGCGGCCCACCAGGCGGTGCTGAGGAGCGATACGTCGACCTCGCTCGCTTTGCCGCTCTGGGTGCGATGAAACAGGGCCGCGGCGATGCCGCCGGCCATGTTCATGCCCCCGATCGAATCGCCGAATGCGGGGAGGCACTGGCCGATGGCGCCTGTCAGCTCCGGCGGGGTCATCGAATAGCCGATGCCGCCCCGCGACCAGAAAGCCGTGCTGTCGTATCCGCCCATCGCCCTTTCCGGGCCCTTATCGCCATGCGCGCTGCCGCGTGCATAGATGATGTTCGGGTTGACGGCCCGGATATGCTCAACGTCCAGCTTCAGTTTCTGCCGCTGTTCGGGCAGAAAACTCGTCAGGAACACATCCGCCGTCTTCGCGATCCGGTAGATCAGCTGCTGGCCCTGCGGGGTCGAGACATCCACGCCGACACTGCGCTTGCCGCGATTGGGATGCTCGATCGTCGTGTTCCGCTGCGGGGGAATCTGCATGCCGGCCAGGCGCAGAAACCCGCGCATGGTGTCGCCCCGGACGGGGTGTTCGATCTTGATGACGTCGGCGCCCCAGTCTGCCAGCACGGCGCCGGCGGCGGGAACGAACACATATTGCGCGAGCTCCAGAACTCTCACGCCTGCCATGACCTGCGCCATTCAATGCTCCCCTTTAGATGCGAACGATCCCCGCTACGGTCGCCCCCTTCCCCACCGGGTTCGCCGGGGACAGTACATTCATGATCCGGCACGGCGCATCGCTGTCATTGCGCCACGCGTGCATGATCCCCCGGTCGACCAGTACGTCGCCGGCACGCAGCAACGTCTCGCCGGTCTCGGTGATGAATACCACCTCACCCGACACGACCACGATGTAATCGATGGTGTCGGTGGCGTGCATGGGGCTGGTAGCGCCCGGCGCAAAATCCGCGAATACGAACAGCGTACCACTGCTGGGGAATCGGAAGGGGCCCCCGCCGGCGTCCGCCGTGGCGCTGTTGTCGGCGGGAGAACCCTCGGTGGACCAGATGACCATGCTCGACCGGCCATCGATGAGCAGGCAGGAACGTCCCTCGCCGTCGAGCCCGGTGATGACCCGCCTGGGGGGATTCATGGCAACACTCCGCGCCACACACCGCCGCGCTCGCCGGGTCCGTTCCCCGGTTCTTGCGGGCCGATCGCCTTGTGCACGGCGCCCGGGAGTCTGCTGTCGTTCCTTGTACGCATAGGGCGGTCAGTATGTTCCCGGCGGACCCGGAAGCCAACGCACGAACGCCGGTGACGCGCCTCCGGAGGCGGACCCGAGCAAAATCCGAAAGCCTTGATTTGGCCGTTCTTTTATTGCAAGGATAGCTGAGCGCGGCCGCTACGGGCCAGGTCATGCGCAGGACAGGTCATGAGCAATGAACGCGAACGTGGGATCCAATTCTTCGGCGAAGTCCTCGGCGAAGCCGGCGCTCCTGCCCTGCGCGAGCATATCGCCTCTTCGGACTTCGGCCGGGAATGCGCAAAATGGGCGGCCGATTTTGCTTTCGGGACGGTCTGGACGCGCGACGGGCTCGACCGGAAGTTGCGCAGCTGTGCAGTGCTGGGCATGCTGATTGCCCAGCGCCAGACCGAGGAGCTCAAATACCACGTCCGCATTGCCCTCGCGAACGGGCTGACCGTGAAGGAGCTCGAAGAGGTGCTCTACCTGGCCGTACCCTATGCCGGTTTTCCGGCGGCGAATTCCGCCAAGCAGGCCATGAGCGCCGTACTGCAGGAACTTGCTGCCGGAGGCCGCTGAGCTTGGTCGGGTCAGGCCACCGGCACCGTTGCGACCGTGGATGGTGGGCGGTCCTGCCAGTGATCGAGCCTGCGCCTGACCACCACGACGCAGCGGGAACATAAGCGATGCAGCAGCTGGATTCGCCCAGGAAGGGATTCGATTTTCGGGGACAGGTCGTGCTGGTCACCGGAGCCAGTGCAGGCATTGGGGCGGCGACCGCGCAGCTGTTTGCCCGACATGGCGCCGACCTGGCCATTGCGGCCCGACGCCCCGACAAACTGGCGCTCAAGGCCGAATCCCTGCGCGCTGCGACCGGCCGCCGTTGCCTGGGCGTTCCTGCCGATGTCACGATGCCCGACCAGGTGCAGGCGCTCGTCGCCCGCGTTCTCGAGGAATACGGGAGAATTGACGTCCTGGTCAACAACGCCGGCAATTCCGTGCGCTCCTCGCTGAGGAAGATGACGCCGGAGATCTGGCAGAAGGGCCGGGCCCTGAACCTGGACAGCGCCGCTTACTGCACCATGGCCGTCGGCAAGCATTTTCTTGAACAGAAATCCGGCGTCATCGTCAATGTGTCCTCGGTCGCCGGAATCACGGGCACCATGGGCGAGGTGCCTTATTCGGCCGGCAAGGCGGGCATACAGATGCTGACACGGGTTGCGGCGGCCGAATGGGGGCCCCATGGCATCCGGGTCAACTGTGTAGCGCCCGGCATGACCGTGACCGAAAAGGTTCAGAAGAGCCTCGACGCAGGCTTCTACGATCTGAAGACCGTGAGCGCCCGGCTCCCGCTGCGCCGCCCGGGAACCTGCGAAGAAGTCGCCTATGCCATTCTTTTCCTCGCCAGCGATTATGCCTCGTACATTTCCGGGCAGACGCTCGCGGTCGATGGGGGGCCGCCCATTTCCGGCTTCACGGACGATGGCGGCATTGCGAATGAGATGCCTGCAAAGACTCGATGAACCTCCGTGCTGGTCATCAGCCGGGATTGGGGGGATGAAAACATGGCTCAAGACCTCTTCAAGCTGTCCGGCAAGGCGGCCATCGTCTGGGGTGGCGGCCAGGGCATGGGCGAGCGCTCGGCGCTCCGGCTGGCGGAAGCCGGCTGCGATGTCACCATCGTGGACCTGGAACGGGAGCGGGCAGTACAGGTCTGCGAGGCCGTCCGCCGGCTGGGCCGGCGCGCCCTGCCCCTGGTCGCGGACGTGACCGATGAAGACCAGGTGAATGCCGCGGTCGAGGCATCGAACCGGGAGTTGGGTCCCGTCGACTGCATGGTGACGGTCGTGGGCACGGCGTACTGGAAGCCGCTGTTCGAGGTCACCGCCGAGGACTGGGAAAAGGCGTTTGGCATCAACCTCAAGTCGTTCTTCTACACGGCGCGATCGGTGGCGAAATCACTGGCTGCCCGGGGCAAGCCCGGCTCCATCGTGGGCGTGTGCTCGGTCAGCGGGCTGCAGTCCGGTCCGCTGCATGGACCCTATGCCGCCGCGAAGGCCGGTCTCGCCAACCTGGTCCGTACCATGGCGGTTGAATGGGGACCGGACATCCGCGTCAACGCGATCGCACCGGGGGCCATAAAGACGCCACGCTTGAATTGGACCCCGGAGGGGATCCAGGCATTCAAGGACAAGGTGGGCCTGGGGAGACCCGGTGAAACCGATGAGATCGGCAAGGCGGCCCTGTTCCTGGCCTCGGACCTGTCGAGCTACGTGACGGGTCACACACTGCCCGTCGATGGGGGATGGATGGCCGAATTTCTCATGCGTCGCCGATGAGCGGAGCCGAGGATGCCATGACTGAGCGTGACCTCGCCCCGGGCGAGCCGGAATCCGCAACCACGTTCCCCCGCTTCGTTCGCGCCGCGGCCTCCGCTTTTGGAAGCAAGGTGGCCATCACGCTCGAATCCGGGACGCCTCCCGGCGAGTCGCTAACCTTTCTTGAACTCGACCGGCGATCGGCCTGGCTCGCCCGGGGGCTGGTTGCCCGCGGCGCCGGCAAGGGCACGCGCATCGGCTTCATCCACGGCAACGGTCCGTCCTTTGCCGTGGCACTTGCCGCCATTGCCCGAATTGGCGCCATCGCGATCCCGATCAGTACCCTGCTCGGAGCCGGTGACCTGACCCGGGTACTGCGTCAATCCGACGTCAGTGGCCTGATCGTCCAGCGCAAGCTCCTCGGCCACGATTACGTGGAGCGCCTCTGTGACGCACTGCCGGAGCTCCGCTCAAGCGGCAATCCGGAACTGCGGCTCCCCGCAACACCGTACCTGCGCTGGATCGTGTCCACGGGCGATGCGTTGCCGCCCTCCATTCATGACATGAATTACCTGGGCGCCGCAGCCGCTTCCGTGAGCGAAGCATTGCTTGTCGAATTGGAGTCGGAGGTTCACGCCACCGACCAGATGATGGAGATCTATACCTCGGGCTCCATGGCGCTGCCGAAGGGCGTGAAGCACAATCACGGCCCGGTCCTGTATCGCACCCATTACCTGCGCGAAAAGCTGAAGCTGTCACGCGACATGGAGGTGAGAGTACCCCTGCCGATGTTCTGGGTCGGCGGCATGATGATGTACCTGCTGCCCAACTGGGAAGTCGGCGCCACCACGGTGTGCACCGAAGCGACGGCCATCAACAGCCGCATGGCCATGGGCAGCGTGCTGGCCGAGGACGACATGCAACGCATGCCGCAACAGCTCATTCTCTGGGCCCTTGGGATGACGGAAACGCTCGGGCCCTATTCCTACGGGGACATACTGCGGGCCCCCGGCTATCCCTTGTGCGCCCCCCTGGACCACATCGCCGATCGGTTCGAGGTGCGGGTCTGGGACGGAACCCGGGCCGTGGACGACGGCGGGACCGGCGAGATTCAGGTGCGCGGCTATGCACTGACGCCCGGCCTGCATAAGGTCGAAAGATCCGAGCACTTTGAAGCCGACGGCTTCTACCGTACCGGCGATCTGGGGCTCGTCGAAAAGGAACGAATCCACTTCCTCGGGCGCGGTGGCGACATGATCAAGACGGCCAGCGCCAATGTATCCCCTGCTGAGGTCGAGCTGGAAATGCAGCAACTGCCCGGGGTGCACTCCGCCTACGTCGTGGGGCTGCCGGACCGCGAGCGCGGGCAGCTCGTTGCAGCGGCGGTCGTACCCCGGGACGGCGTGGAGCTGGACTTCGACGAAATCCAGCTCAGGCTCCGACAGCGCCTGTCCGGCTATAAGGTGCCGCGGGCCTATGTGGCCATACGCCGCGATGAGGTGCCCATGCTCCCAAGCAACAAGGTCGCCCGACGCCAGATCGAGCGACTGCTGATCAGCCGGCTGGGGCGCGAATGAGGTCCAGGCGAGCGCGGCGCGGTAGTATCCGAAATCGGGGACCGGCCGTAGACGCTGCCGCAGGAGAGGGCCATCCGTTATCTTGATCAACTGCCGGAGCACGTCGCACACCTGATCCGCACGGGATTTGTCGCCGAGTTCGCCACGGTCAGCGCCGCCGGTGTGCCGATCGATACGCCGCTGGTGACCTTTACCAGCGAGGACCTCGCGACCATCGACGCCGGTACCGGCCTCGCCTACCCGTGGAAAGCCGAGCGCGCGCGCCGCAACCCGAAGACCGGCCTGCTCTTCGAAGGCTCGGCGCATCAGCCGGTCGTCTCCATCGCCGGCATGGCGGCCGTGCAGGATGCCGATTTTCAGGCCAATCTCCACCGCTACCTGGCCGAGGAGATCCTGGCGCCCTACCTGAACCCGAAACTCGTTGACTACGAAACGGTGACGCGTCACGCGATCTGGTACTTCACGCGCATTCTCATCTGCGTGAAACCCGTGTTCGTCCGCTGGTGGCGCACGCCCGCGGACACGGACGGACCGCCCGAGGAGTGGCGCGCGCCGATCGACACCGTCTATCCGCCCTCGGATCGCGCTCCGCCCGGCGAAGTGAGCCGGGCACCGTGGCGCGCCGCTGCGCCCTGGCGGAACCTGGCGCAGACGGCGCTGGCGCGTGGGGCCCCCGGTCACCTGACCCTGCTGGACGCGCAGGGATTTCCGTTGCCGATCCGCGCGCGCGAGATCCAGGCGCAGGCGGAGGGGTTCCGCCTGGTCATGCCCGGATGGTTGCCGTGGTCCGGCGGCAAGGCGACGCTGTCCTTCGAGGGCGTGGAAACCTTCGTGGGCGAGGCCCGCATCGAGGGAACCGAAGCACTGCTCCGCGTCGAGCGGGCCATGCCGGTGCTGCCGATGATGGCGGACCTGACCGAGGTTCTGCATCCCAGGCCCGCAACCCGGGCCGCCCTGATGGCGCGGCTGGACTACGAAACCCGGCGACGCGGCCAGCCGCTGCCCACCATGCCCGCCCAACCGCCCGAACCGACGGCAGGGGCGCGGCTGCGCGCCGAAACCGCAGAGGCCTACCGCGGGCTCAGCACGGCCGATGGCTGACCGGAGCGCCGCAATGACCTGGACGGTCGCCGATATACCCTCGCAGCTGGGCCGCTCGGCCGTCGTCACCGGCGTCGGAGGCCTGGGCTACGAGACGGGCCTCGCCCTGGCGCGCGCCGGCTGCGATGTCGTGCTCGCAGGCCGCAACGCCGCCAAGGGCCAGGCGTCCGTGGAACGAATCCGCGCGGCGGCCGCGGGAGCGACCGTTCGTTTCGAACTGCTGGATCTGGCCTGCCTGGCCTCCGTGGCAGCTTTCGCCACGCGGATGATCGGCGCTCGGCGGCCACTCGATATACTCGTGAACAACGCCGGCGTCATGAGCGTGCCGCTCCGCCGGCAGACGGCCGATGGCTTCGAACTGCAGTTCGGCACCAATTATCTGGGCCATTTCGCGCTGACCCTGCGCCTGCTGCCGCTGTTGCTGAGCGCGAACGCGCCGCGCGTGGTGGGCGTGAGCAGCCTGGCCCATCGCCGGGGAAGCATCGATTTCGACGATCTCCAGGCGGAGCGCCGCTACCAGCCCGGTCGCGCCTACGCGCAATCCAAGCTCGCCATGCTGATGTTTCCCTTCGAACTGGACCGGCGCGCGCAGGCGGCGGGCAGCCGGCTCGTCAGCACGGCCGCCCATCCGGGCGTCGCCCGCACCGATCTGTTCACGAACGGACCCGGCACCAGGGGCCTCGGTCCGCGCATCGCGCGCCTGCTCCTGCCCCTCATCAGCCATTCGGCCGCCGAGGGCGCGCTGCCGATCCTGTTTGCTGCCACGGCGCCGGAAGCGCGCCCCGGTGGTTATTATGGCCCGTCCCGCCGCTTCGGCATGATCGGACCCGTGGGCGAAGCGGCGGTCGCTCCCCAGGCCCTGGACATTGCCGTGGCGCGCAGACTCTGGGACGTCTCGCAGGAACTGACCGGCCTCACCGCGAGCTTCACCCGGCGCGAATGAGTTCCGCGGCACGCTCGGCAATCATCAGCGTCGGAGCGTTGGTGTTGCCCGAGGTGATGGTCGGCATGATCGAAGCATCGATGACCCGGAGTCCATCGATCCCGAAAACGCGCAATTCGGCGTCGACCACGGCATGGCGGTCCCCGGCAACACCCATCCTGCAGGTGCCCGCGGCATGAAAGATCGTCGTACCGATCCTTCCGGCAGCGGATGACAGTTCTTCAGGCGTCTGGTACTCGACGCCAGGCGCGACCTCCTCCGGCCTGTACGGCGCCAACGCCGGCGCCGCGACGATCCGGCGGGTCAGACGCAATGCACAGGCGGCCACGTGACGATCGTGTTCGGTGGCGAGATAATTCGGTGCAATGACCGGCGCCGCTGAGGGGTCGGGCGATTCAATGTGCGAACCGCCGCGCGAGCTGGGCCGCAGCTGACACACGGACGCCGTGATCGCATTGTACCGGTGCAGCGACTCCCCGAATCGATCGAGTGACAGCGGCTGAACATGGTACTCGACGTCCGGCCTTCGAATCGACGCGTCGGCCGGATCGCTCGTCGTGAATGCGCCCAGCTGCGACGGCGCCATGGACATGGGACCGCTGCGCGTGAGCGCATAGCGGAGGCCGATCATCAACCTGCCCCACCAGTGCGCCGACAGCGTATTGAGCGTCGCCACTCCGGTCACGCGGAACGCCATGCGCAGTTGCAGGTGATCCTGCAGGTTGTTGCCGACGCCGGGGGCGTCGTGGACCACGGGGATGCCGAGTCGCTGCAGGCGACTGCCCTCGCCCACGCCGGACAGTTCGAGCAACTGCGGCGAATTGACGGCCCCTGCCGAGAGCAGCACTTCGCGTGCGGCGCGCGCCGCCACCAGGACGCCGTCGCGGACGAATTCGACGCCGGTGCAGCGGCGCTGCTCGAAGCGCAGCCGCCGAACCTGTGCCCGCGTGAGGACCGTCAGATTGCCTCGGTGGCGAATGGGTCGCAGGAAGGCCTTGGAGGTATTCCAGCGCCAGCCGCTGCGCTGATTCACGTCAAAATACCCCACGCCGGTGTTGTCGCCGCGGTTGAAATCGTCGGTCGCTGGAATGCCGGTCTGCTGGGCGGCTGCACTGAAGGATTCGAGCACCCGCCATTTCAGGCGCTGCCGCTCGATGCGCCACTCCCCGCCGCTGCCATGAAATTCTCCGGCCCCGCCATGGTAGTCTTCGCTCTTCCTGAACACCGGCAGCACCGACGCCCAGGACCAGCGTGGATCGCGCGTCGCCCGCGCCCATTCGTCATAGTCCTCGGATTGGCCGCGCATGTAGATCATGCCGTTGATCGACGAGCAGCCGCCGAGCACGCGGCCACGCGGGTAGAGGAGCGATCGGCCGTGCAATCCCGGTTCCGGGGCAGTCCGGTACAGCCAGTCGGTCCGCGGATTGCCGACGCAATAGAGATAGCCGACCGGTATGTGAATCCAGTGATAGTTATCCGGCCCGCCCGCCTCCACCAGCAGAACGCTGACAGCGGGATCCGCGCTCAGCCGATTGGCGAGCACGCACCCGGCAGTGCCCGCGCCGACGATGATGTAGTCGTAGGCACTGCTGAAGTTCAACGAATTTCGCGCAGCTGCTGACACCTTTCCCCCACCTCAAAGCCCAGGCCGCGTTGCGCCGCGGGCAACAGGATTCCGGTGCCCTTGATGACGCAATCGAACCGCCGTTGCAATACCCTGACGGGCAA
>Ga0075030_100005734_pt1 | contig 11189 bp, 2 predicted proteins | sample LitLauG_LLR_2012_FD_71393 | JGI IMG/M metagenome (GOLD analysis project Ga0075030, IMG submission 71393) | Freshwater sediment microbial communities from Pennsylvania, USA - Little Laurel Run_MetaG_LLR_2012 | ecosystem: Environmental > Aquatic > Freshwater > Creek > Sediment | place: USA...
CCCGCCCAGTCTCTCAGCGAAACCGGCAGGTACGACGGCGCGAACTTCTCGCCAAACTGCGGCGAGTACGGATCGAATTCTGCGGTGAAGTCGTCCAGGATGACGCCGGTGAAGTGCGACGCGGCGTGGGTCGGCGTGAAGATGAAGAACTTGGCCTGGGCCGAGCTCTGGTCATCCAACGTGATTTCCTTGCGATCGCACAGGTGACGGGTGGCTCCGGCGAACGGCGCCACTTCGCCCGACTGCGGGAACAGGCTGATGAAGTCGGGAACCGTCCGCAGTTCGCCCACGCAAGGCCATACATATTCCTGCGTCTTGGTCGCGTCGTTTCCACCGAGTGGGGTGACTCCCAGACCCTGCGTCTGGTTCTGCGGATTGTTCGGGTTGTAGGTAGCGCCAATCGCGGCCTGGTCGGGCAAGATGAAGACATCGCCAAACCCGGCGAACTGTGAGGTGACCGGCGCGATGAAGTTATCGCCGATCAGAATGTTCTTGTCTTCCTCCTTCACGAGATCGTAGCCCGGAGGCACTACGACTTCGACGACGTACTTGCCGGCCGGCAACATCGGAATGCCGGACCGATAAGGATCGCTCGCATCCGGGTCGGTGGTGCAACCCGTGCAGTTTGTGCCGTTCGGCTTGCCGGTTGTCGGATTGAAGCTGGTGACGCTGGGGAAGCTGTACATGCCGTCGTACGGAGCCGGCTGCAGCTGGTTCCACTGATGCATGCCGTCGTAGCACTTGAACTGAGATTGATACGGCAGCGTTCTCGGGGCGGGCCCGCCATGCTGCGAGTTGTACCAATCCAGGTAGTTGGGCTGATTTTCCAATCCGAACCAGAACGGATCGGCCGGTCCCGCAGTGGTTTGTGCCGCGGGCAATTCGCCCGGGCAGCTGATGTTCGGCCTACCGTCAGTGCGGAATCCCTGTGCCCAGTCGTCAAAGCTGCTGGTCAGGGTGGTATCGATCAGGGTCAGGCTCGGCGTACCATCCGGAGCAGTTGCCTCCTTGTACAAGTTGACCGTGACATGCGGAACCAGGGGCTCCCAGGTGTTCTGCAGCAGGAATTGCGGATCGTCGAACGGCCGGGTCGAAGCATAGACAACGTGGCCTCGGATACCGCCGGTTTCTCCGGGGATATACGGAGTCTTGCCGAACTCCAGGAAGTTGCTCTGCCCGGAGAAGCCCTGCCAGCCGTACGAACCGAACCAGAGAGGCGGATCGATGCGTCCGCTGGACATCGGCGAAGCGCAGGTCACCATACCTCCGTGCCCGTCCGAATCCGGTCCCCATGTGCAGGTTGGTCCACTCGGTTGACCGCTTATGGGTCCCGCGGCAATCGATGCACCCGTACAATCCGCGTTTTGAGTTGCGGCGTCGCAATAGACCGCACCCGGTATGCGCAGGTCACTCGGCAGCGGCATTTTTTCCAGCGTGTTCGCAAAGAAATTGCCGATTGCCGAGGTTCCACCGCCAGTCGTGCCGTCGGTCGGACCACCCACGTCGTACACCACGTGGACGCCGGTCGTCTTGTAGCGCGCCTGATCGGTTTCAATCACGTACCAGTTGAACAGCGGGAACACCTCGTTGAAGCTGGCGTAGCCATTCAGGTCAGTGTTGTTGATGTTGGAGAAACTGCCGTCGCGGTACCGGACGTTCGTCGGCACCAGAGCGAGACCGGGCTCGGTGTCATTGCCACTGGCATCTTTGTTGGAGACGCCATCCTTGTTCAGGTCAATGAACGCGCGGGTGTAGATGTTCGCTTGCCACTGATGGGTAGCAATGTCGCCGATATTCAAAGTAACCCCAGCGGAGTTGGAAGTTCCCGAGCAGGCTCCGGCTGCGGTGACTGAGCAGTTCAGCGCGATCGGCGTGGCGATGCCGTCGACGATCTGATCGTTCCACTGGTCAAAGATGACCAGCCGCCAGTTGCCGGAAGGCAGGCCGGACATCGTGAACGTGCCATCGTTGTTGCACTTGGTGAAGGCAAAGTTCGCACCATCCGGATCTCCCAGGCTGGCATAGCACCGGGTGAACGAGAATTGATCTCGCGAACCGCTGCTATAGAGCCGCTCGTCTGGCGTGCGGCTCATGCGTGCCGTGGTGACGCGAGCGGTCAACGTGTTGTTGCAGGCGATGCCGGCGCAAACGCCGGCCAGGCGGCCGTTAATGATCTGCGGGTTCGCGAAGCCGATCGTAACGTGGTATCCGGCCGGCCCGTATTCCTGGAAGTACGCCGGCTCGCCGATTCGCATGAACGAATCGTGGGCCTTCTGGCCATCCAGAGTGTTGGTCTGCAACCACTCTTCACCGCGGGCAATGCGGTCGGCCCCTGGGTTGGCAATGATGCCGTAACGGCCCGGATATAGGTTCGGGACGATGGCTTGACCAGCGAGCGGCGAAAGCGTAACCCCGTCCGACTCAAAGTACGGACAGGTTAGGACCATGCCGACGATACCCTTCTGGCTGCCGTCGCCGTTGGTGGCGTTCGTAGTCGCCTGGGTAGAAATCGGACACGCATCCAGATTTGTGATCGGATCAATGGTTCCCGCAAGACTGTTGGTCAGCGGCTGGTTGAACATATCGTAGGTCGGCTGCCCGGTCGCATCACCGGTGCCGCCCGCGTCGTCTGCGATCGTGACCTCGAAGCCTCCGAGACCAGCCTCATTGGGCGCCAAAACGTCGACGCCTCCACCCGCATCGTGTTCACCGTTCAGCGGATAGTCATCCTGGAACACGAACACCGTCAGTTTGGCCGGCGGATACGGGCTGGGCTCGGTAAGGACCGTTACCGTGGTCTGGCTCTTCGCGATCGGCGCGCCGCCCATGCCGTGGCCGCAGGTGCTGTTGGGAGTGCTCACCTGCTGCTGCGTAATCGGGTCGGTGGTGAACTGGCAGACAGGTGCCTGCGCGTAAGCCACGTTGAACGGATTGGCTGCATCGCCCGGCAGAACCGAAATGTAGTAGCGCTTGGCCGGATCCAGCAGGACCTGGCTGGGATCAACCGCCGTCTTGCTGGCTACGCCCTGGCGGCAAACACCGTCGCCCTGATCGCAAGCGACCGCTGTACCGCCAATGGACTGGCCCGATTCGCAGGACAGCGTGCCGGTACAACCCGTAGCCACGACCGGCATGAAGCTGGTGTGGAAGTTCGTTCCGAAAACCGGAGGAGTTCCCGCTGCGTTCACCGTGGGACAACCTGCAGGCAACGGATTGGTTGTGCAGGTCGGATCCATGTAGAAGGTGCGGTCTTCTTCAATGATCCAGCGATAATCCGTGATCTGCGTCTTATGGTCGGCGCCGTCGAGCACGGTCACCTTCAGACCGCTGCCGGCCGGGAAGGTCAGGCTGGCAGTTACGGTACCGCTGTATTTCGTGCCCTGTGAGTTCACGGGTACGAACGTGAAGCTGTATGGGCCGGCAGCGGGAGCTGTTGCTGTAAATCCGCCGTTCGCGTCTGCCACCACGGTGAGTCCGCCGGTCGCGGCAATGGTTGTGGTGTCGACCGTTAGCGGGTATCCGGCAGCGTCTGTGCAGTTTGCCAGGACGCCAGGCGTCTTGATCGATAGGTAAACCGCGTTGCTCGCCGTGTAACTGGAGGGAGAGCAGGTAATGCCACTCGCCAGTTCCAGGTTAGCCAAGCTCAACGTTACAGTTGCGCAAGCTGCGGTGCCGCCATTGGCGCAGTATCCGAACGTATCGGTGATAGTGTTCGGAGCGCTTGCGGTGCCCCAGTCTGCACTAGGCGTGTAGGTGAATGTACCGTTGTTGTTCAAACTCAGCGAGCCATGGGCTGCTGGTGTTGCGGTCGCCGAGATCTGAACGCCAAAGACATTGATGTCATTGGCGATCACACCCTTCGATATATCCGAAATGGTGAGCGTCTTACCGGGGACAACCACATAGCTGTCGTTGTTAGCCGTGGCCCCGGCCAGACTGCCGACTCCGCTCGGAACACTTGCACCATTGATTCCGATGTAGGCCAACATGCCCGAATCGCGATTCGTCGACATACCAGACAAGCTCAACTCGCGGTCGAAAATCGGAAGAGCATTCGCGTAAGGTGCTGGAGTAGTGGCCGTGCCCGGCGGAGTGAATTCGCCGTTGATCATGACGTCATAGGTCTTGCCGGCCGCCATGAACACTTCGTTCTGCACGCGCGTCACACCAGGCAACGGATTACCGTCTTCCGCGATCAGCGAAAGGCCGGGTACCACCGATGTCGTGGTCGGCGAGGTCTGCGATCCTACGATCGAAGGCACGTGCATCTTCAGACCCGCGTTGACCATCCGGACCAGAACGTTGCCAGTAACTGTGCCCGTGCTGGCCCCTTGGTTTACCGCAAAGAGCGAGTTCGTAGGGTTCGTTTTGTCAAACCCTTGTCCGTTGACCAGGTAATACATCGGCGTGTAGTTCACCGCCGCCGGATAACACGCTGCCGCTCCCCCGCTACAGTAGGTGCTCGTGAATAATTGAGACACGGCATCGGCAGAAGCGCATGGGTTCGACGGCGTCGCGGTGCAACCTCCGCCGCTGATGACCACCGTCGGAGACGACGTGTAATTTGAGGTGCTGGTGACTGTGATAGCGGTCACCTGCCCAAAGGTAGGGCTGCCGGCAGTGGTGTCAATCGTAGCGGTGGCGGCGGCGGGACACGTGCCCCCGCCTACGGTGGTACAACCCGCTCCGCTAATATTCACCAATGGTGCAGATGTGTAATCGTGTCCGCCATTGACTACGCTGATAGCGCTCAGCGGCTGCGATTTGAACGGCCCCAGCGTCGCTGCCTCGCTAAAACCTGTGGTCGTAACGGCTGCGGTCACGGATTTGTTCTGCGTCGGATCAATTTCGCTGAACAGCAGCGGAACTTCCGCACCATAAGAAACATTGGGGTAAGCGGTGCCGGTTGACGTGCTGGTCGGGGCGGCAGTCACCACCACCATGCCGTACAAGCCCATCGGAACCTGAATCGATGGATGTGTACCGGATTCCAGCAGATAGGTACCCGGACGCGGAGCCTTCCACGTCAGAGACGTCTGCCCGCCTGCGGCCGTAACCTCGGTGGCGAACGATTGCACGCGATTGGGCTGGCTCGGCGGAACAAATTGAGGCCCGGTGCTCGCGATCGGCCAAGTCGTCGAGAGATTGTTGTGCGTCGGGCTGGCATTCGATGTTGCCGAATTTCCCAAACCTCCGCCCAACTGTCCCAGGATAACCACTGACGTCGGAACCGTATTGGCCGCTGGCGCCGTACCTCCCGATGGCGTCGGAGGCTGGAACGTCAGAGCGTTGGTCAGGTTGATCTGCAAATCCTGGCCTGACGGCACGGTGATGATCACCGGTGACCAGCCTGTGACGTTCTTTGACAACGCCGCGCAGGTTGCGGTTGTTACCGTTGGCTGCGTAGCGTCGCAACTGTACCCCCACAACGGCACGATGGAGCCGTCGGGCAGGGTCGTCTGGGTTGGTGCGGCAGTCAGGTTTACGGCCTGCTGGGCGACTCCCAGAGTCGCTCCGAGGAGAAGAACCAGTATTCCGATAAACGTTGTCGTGAAATCTCTTTTGAAATGGCTGCGTTGCATCGCTCTGCTCCTCTGGCTTAGTTAGTCTCGTCAATCACAAATTCCCGGGAATCGACCAGCATCATCATCAGCATTCCGCCCGGGAACATGTTGTCGGTGGTGATTTCGCGCTCGTTGTGCGAGTGCCACATGAAAGCGAATCCAGCTTCCGTCGCTGGGGAGTTGGCGATCGTGCCGGCGGGGGGAGTCGTACCGGTTTGTCCTACCGCACGGGCGGTAGCATTGGGACCCAGATACGGGCTGCCCCCGTACCATGGTCCGTTGGTGAAAATATTCGGATCGGGAAGGGTCGCCGGACCGCCTCCGGGCAAGTCTCCAAAGGGAGCGACCTGCAGCGGTTTATTGTGGTCCGCGCACCACTCGAAGTAATTGATCGCGCTCGGCGCGCCGGTGTTGTAACCGTTTGAGTCCGGAGTGCAAGGCAGTTTTGCGCTCACGTCGCTCGAGGTCGGATTGTGTCCGTAGGCATCCCAGTTCAAGCCCTTGCCGCTCCAATAGAAGAGTCCATCCATGGCGACCCCAGGAGTGGTAGTCGTGGTGAAGAGCAATGGTCCGGCTAATGCCGTGCCATCGGGAGTCAGAATCAGGTTTCCATCCCGCGCAAGGATGCGCACGTGATTGCCGTGCTCGTGGAACGGATGCTGCCAGCGGCCCTGCCCGATGATCCGCAGCAGGACGATTTCGCCCGGATGCATGTGAGGATCGCCGTTGTACGGCTGATTCGGGTACTGCTGCGCATAGTTCGGGTCCATGTCATCGGGCATCGACCGCCCGTTGATCAGGAAGTATCCCGGATGGTAGGGCTCAGTCGGGACGTTCAAGCTGCATCCCGCTGCTCCAGCCACGCAATTGCCTGCTGCCGTCACCTGATTCAGCGCCTGCCGGTGAATGTTGGGATCCATCTCCGAGAACTGGAAGAGATATTCGCGGTCGTAGCAGGTGCTGGCGTTGTCATACGCTGACCCCGCCAGACGGAAGTCGGATTCGTGCCATGCGATCTGAGCTTTCCCGTTGCCTCCGGGATTCGTCAGAGGAAGGCCCGACGTACATTGGGACGGCACATTGGCGGGGAGCACGACGATCGCTCCGAACAATCCCATCTCTACCTGCAGGTCGCCCTGCGTGCCGCTGTAGTAGGCGTGAGTCCCCGGGGACGATGGGGTGAAGTTGTAAGTCACCGTGCTACCCGTCGCCGCTTCCTGCGTGAGCAACCCCGGTACGCCACCACTGGTCGTAACGTTGAACCCCGGAAACAGGATTGAGGTGTTGCCCGCTGCGCTCGGCAGATTGTTGGTCAAGGTAACGGTCACAGGTTGATTTTCCGTGACGATCAGCGTCGGCCCGGGAAGTTGCATTGCGTTACAGAATCCCGGCAGGTTCATCGCCGGCAGGAAGGCCGGCGCGCTTCCGGCGGCGCATCCGTAGCCCCAGGTGTACACGGAACGTCCATCCGGCTGGGTGGTGTACCCCCATTGCGCGGTCAAATTGAATGTCCCGGCTGTGCCGTTCGTACTGGTGATCCCAGGAGTCGCAGCATTTGCCGAAGGAGCAACCAACAGTGCCGCCGCCAGGGCCAGCGCCAGGACCAGATATGTCTTGCGAATCGTGCTTTTCATGTTCTTCGACCTCATCGCTGCTCTCCTAGTTAATGTGCACTTCGGTCATCAATCCGCCGAAGTTCTCGGCATCGTTCGACAAGTGGTCCAGATTGGGGGTGTACAGATAGAAAACGCTTCCGGCCGGATATTTCGTGCTGTCCGAGGCGTCGAGAATCACGTCCAGAGACTCGCCACCGGCCAGCGTGATTGAGTTAGTGGTGTAGTACAGATTGTTCCCTTCCTGATCGCGCAGCAGTTTTGCGTTGTACCCGACGACCGTCATCGGAATTCCCAACGAAGCCAGCGTCTGGTACTCGGAAACGTCCAGATCGGAAATGCGCAGAAGAGCCCTTTTCCCAACTGGAATATTGACGATCGAGTTCAGCGGCTGCGAATAGTGCAAGGAGCCATCCGACGTCATCGCCGTTTGCGGGCCCGGCCGGACCGTATCCGGATAGCTACGGCCATTCAGCAGGAAATACTTGTCTTTCATGTCGGTGAAACCTTCCGGGTTGAAGGTCATGCCGACAAAGTGGAAGTTGGGATCAAAGCCGTGAATCTGCAGCGGGTACTCGACGTCGTACTGAGTGCTGCCGTCCCCGTCGTTGTAGGCGTACATCTTGGTCGCCGACCCGCCCACGAATCCACCGGCGGTGCTGTTGTCGCCGCCCGAAGGCAGAGGGTTACTGCACAGAATGTCGTTGCTGTCGCACCTGGTGCGCAGATCTGTCTCCTGCGCCTGCAGCGCCTGAAACAGCGTCATGGTGGACGGCACCCGATTTTGACGCGGGCGCACATAAAGCTGTCCCACCATGCCCATCTGCAAGTGCTCTGGCGGAGTGATGTGGCAGTGCCAGAAGTAGGTACCGGCATCCGGCGCCAGGTAGTAATAGGTGAAGCTGCCGCCGATGTTGATGGCGACCGAAGCGTCCGGAACGCCGTCGTAGAACGCCGAGGCGTTCGGATATCCGTGGAAGTGCACGGTGTGTTGCTCGAACAAGTCCGGCCGCATGATCATGCCGACGTTCGACAGGGTGAGGAAGAATTCGTCGTCTTCGTCAATCGCCATCAGGGGCGCGGGAATATTTCCGTTCATCACCGCGATGTCCATGAGCTGGCGCGGATCGACGTGACCGTCCACTGGTGGAATGGCCACATTGCCGCCAACTCCAGCGGCAATTGAGGTCGCCGACACTAACCCGAACTGGTACTGCGGCCCCGGAAGCACTGCTGTAATGGAGCGAATGCCGTTGTAATCCGCGGGTGTAATTCCGGAGACGTAAATCGTGTCGCCCACCGAGAGTTTGGCAGGCGCGGCGAGAGTGAATGTCGCGGTGCTGGTGCCGCTGTTCCAGTTGATGGCCGAAACTGCAACATTCACCGTGTTGTACGACAAATTGGGAACCAATCCGATCGCGCCGTTGTAGGTGAACGCGCCGAGTGTTCCGAAATTATCGGCCCCCGCGTTGCTCGCGCCATCTGTGGTGGCGGGATCTCCGGGTTGCAGCGGTATGCCGTCCTGCGGATAAACACCGTTGAACACGCTGGGAAATTGCGTGCCAGGCTTGCCCGCTGCGATGTCGGCAATACCAGACAGAGGCCCGAACGAGAACATATAGGTCTGCGTTCCGTCCGCCATCGTCGCGTAGCCATCGCCACCGGAAATCTGCTGGCACTTAACGGCGCCATTGGTTCCGCTGGAAGGTATGAGGTATCCGACGTTGTTGGCCGGAATGCAACCACCCAGGACCGAGCAGGTAAATGTTGTTGGAGCCGTATAAGCCGGTTCCGCGCTGTTGACACCCACGTTGCTCGGATCAGGATGCGTGATCGTGCTGGTGGGGCATTGCACTCGGAAGGACTGAGCGCTGGCGACCAAGGTCGCGACACTTACGAATAGAACTACCAACCAAAACCTGGACTGCTTTCTCATGGCCGTGCAGCCTCCTTCAGGACTCTCGCGACGCATGCCTGCGTCGGCTTACTTTGTAAAGTTCGTAAAACCGTAGACGCGATTTCCGACCGCGTAAACCCTCAAAAAAGGCTTACATTCGCTAGGGATCGGACTGTTGCGCGCCCCCAGACTGCGTGGCGTCACACTACAAGCCCTTCAAATTCGTAGTTTGTTCAGCGGCAAACAGAAATGTAAAGTTTTGTAAAGCAGGCGTGGTACGTGGTACAACATGTCAACGTTGTAAAGTCTTTGTCAGGACGAGGGTGGCGACGGGGCGAGATGCTAAGCCTCACATTTTCTCCGACATACAGACAGGGTTCGGGGAGCCGACTCCCGAGCCATGTGCCCATTTCGCTTCAGCTGCTATCGCGTTCAAATATATGGCACTTTCGTGCAAATCTTTTTTTGGACGACCCGCCCCTCTTTGCGCTTCGTCAAACTCGCGAGGCGTCCGGTGATTTATCTCTAAGGTGGGTTCGAAGGCGTGAGCCGAAGGTTCTGGCGGCTTGCGCGGATGTGGTCCGGCAGCTCCCCCGAAAGCAACTCTCAATCTCCACGCGAATCAATGCGCGCAGTTTGAGGCCGCATCCCAAACTAAGCGAGCCGGCACAAGTGAGATCAATGAAAAAAGTGCGCGTCGTGGGAGCTCTTATCGTCGTCCTGTCACTCACCGTGGCAGGATATGCCGACCAAGCCAGCGCGGTTTATAAGAACGGGGTTCACGCCGAAGAGAAAAACGACTACGACGGTGCCTTTCAGGCCTACAGTCAGGCTCACTCCCTGAGACCGAAAGATGCGCGCTACTTCACCGCTTTCACGCGGATGCGCTTTTACGCGGCCGTGGAACATGTGCGCAAGGGCCAGGCTCTGCGCGATACCGGAAAACTTCCAGAAGCAGCGACAGAGTTTGAGCGTGCCGCCGAAATCGATCCCACCAATTTCACCGCCAAAGGCGAGGCGCAACGCACGCGGGAACTAATCAAGAAACAGGCCCGCGCGGAAGAACCTCAAAAGGCACCGCTCGGGCTCGACAAAGCAGCACAGGAAGCCGCGGGCCCAGTCGAATTGCAGGCACTCTCGAATACGCTGATCAATCTGCGCCTCACCGAAACCTCGACGATGGTCTACAAAACCATCGGGAAACTCGCTGGCATTAACGTACTCTTCGATCAGGATTACAAAGCGCAAAAGATCACGATCGAACTCAACGATGTCACGCTGCGCGAAGCGCTGAACACCGTCGCGCTGCAAACCAAAACATTCTGGGAGCCAACCTCGAGCAATACGATTCTGGTCGCGGCGGACACGGCCGCAAAACGCAAGGAAATGCAGGACAGCGTCATGAAGACGTTCTACCTGCGCAACGTTTCCAGTGCGACGGAATTGCAGGAAGCCGCCAACACGCTCAAGAGCATTCTCGACGTCACTCGAATCCAGACAGTTCCGAAGTCGAACGCACTGATCATTCGCGGAACCACGGATCAGATGGTGCTGGCGCAGAAACTTCTTAGCGACATCGATAAACCGAAGCCGGAAGTCGTCATTGATATCGCGGTGCTGCAGGTGAGCCGCGATCGCATGCGCACGCTCGGCGTCAATCCTCCGACTGCCGCCAACATCGCCATGGTGCCCGGCACCACTGGCGGAAGCGGGGGCTCTGGTGGCGGGTTCACGCTGAACTCTCTGGGTGCGCTGAATGCCACGAATTTCCAGGTGAGCATCCCCGGCGCGTCCATGTCATACCTGATGAGCGACAGCGACACCAAGCTGATCCAGAACCCGGAGATACGCGCGCTGGATAATGAGAAAGCGACACTGAAGATCGGCGATCGCGTTCCCGTGGCCACGGGCTCGTTCGGCGCTGCGGCTGGAGGCGGCGGAGTGAGCGCCCTCGTGAACACACAATTTCAATATCTCGATGTCGGCGTCAACATTGACATCACGCCGCACGTTCACTCCGATCACGAAGTCACTCTGAAGATGACGTTGGAAGTCTCTTCGGTCAGCGGAACCCAGAACATCGGCGGCATCAGCCAGCCGGTGATCGGCCAGCGC
>Ga0075030_100005735_pt1 | contig 11188 bp, 13 predicted proteins | sample LitLauG_LLR_2012_FD_71393 | JGI IMG/M metagenome (GOLD analysis project Ga0075030, IMG submission 71393) | Freshwater sediment microbial communities from Pennsylvania, USA - Little Laurel Run_MetaG_LLR_2012 | ecosystem: Environmental > Aquatic > Freshwater > Creek > Sediment | place: USA...
GTGTAACAGCGAGCGGCGGTCTTCGAGGCACCGGGAGTGCCTGCACAGGCAGTACCTTCATCGACGTTAGTTCGGGCCGCGGCGGGCGACCGTAACGCAAAGTTTGGCGATCCCGAGCATCCCCACTGGCCGCTGGTCTTCTTGCTGGTTGTGACCCGGCTCTGTGTCGGCGCGTTCATCATCCTGTGGCTGCTGGGTTTCAACGGCGCCGGGAACAATCTGAACATTGCCGCCCTCGCTTCCCGGGCACTGGCGGGCATGAGGCTCGGGGCCTCTACTCTGCACCAGGGCAGGCCGATTCATGCTTGGAAAGCTCTCCGTGGCCTGCGGCGCTCCTGGCGGAAATTCGGGGTTATCGAACCGGGACTGTTGAAGCCGGCGACAGTTCATCAGGGGTTTCGGGTGCTTCGGCGGATTTTCAGCGTCGCCGTAAAGAAGAAGCTCTGTCCGGCCAGCCCGTTTGCCGGTGTCGAGTTCCCCGTGATTTTGAAGGGACTGTTCCGGCCTCATTACGTGACGGCATCGCAGCAGCAGGCGATTGAAACACTCGCCCGCGTACCTGCGGAACGTGATCCGGATTCTTACCGAAACCGGGTTGCGTGGACCGAAGGCATTTTGATACGGTTCTGATACGTTTTAGCGGGGGTTGCCTGGTAGGCGCGGCAGGACTCGAACCTGCGACCCTCAGCTTAGAAGGCTGATGCTCTATCCACCTGAGCTACGCGCCCGTCCGCAATCCGATTGTACCGTTCCCCGGCCCGGTGTTTAAAGTCTCCATTCGCCGGGTTTCCTCGCGGCTAAGTGAGGAGTGCCGGGCCAGAAACGCTTCATCTGCAAATCCGGCCATTTCCCGGTCCGAAGCGCGTTGCCAGGCCTGGCGGTCGGCATCGCGGAGACTTTCCAGCAGACGTACCTTGCGGGTCGATTCGAGGAGGCGCGAGACCGCCGCCGCATATTCGTTTTTGGCAGCACTTTCCTGTGTAGCAAGTATCTGAACCTGGCAGCGGGAGGACCTGAGAAATCCTTCATAGGCGTGGAAGGCTACGCCCCCACCGGTCGCAACCAAATCGCGGGCCGCCGCCGCAAGTTGTGTTCCCAAGGCCGCCTGCGCGTTTTTTACAGCCGCGATGCGCGTTCCAGTGGCGGCGAGCAGCGTCTTTTCAACCAGGACATTCTGCTCGCGCCACCTCAATGCCTGGCCGAGGCGAAATCGGAACGCTTTCATTTCACGAGTTCCGCGATCTTCTGCATTTGTGCGAGCGTATCGCTGACCGGCGAAACGTCTGCGGGACCCTGGCGCAGGAATCGCATGATCTCGTCCCGCATCCTAATGACGGTATCGAGTCGGGGATTGGAGCCCGCAACGTAAGCTCCCAAATTGATCAGATCCTCCGATTGGCGATACAAGGCGAGCGCCTCCCGGATGCGACGCGCAGACAACGCCTGATCCGGCGCTGATAATCTCGACTGCAGACGGCTTACCGAGTCCAGGACGTTGATGGCGGGATAATGCCCGGCCGATCCCAATTCTCGCGAGAGTGTAATGTGCCCGTCAAGGATGGCCCGAACGGCATCGCAGATTGGTTCGCTGAAATCGTCGCCTTCGACCAAAACCGTGAAGAACGCGGTGATCGATCCGTGATCGAAATTTCCGGCCCGCTCGCAGATTTTCGGCAGAAGGCTGAATACAGAAGGGGTGTATCCCTTTTGGCTCGGAGGTTCTCCTGCAGCCAGACCAATCTCTCTCTGGGCCATTGCAAGCCGGGTAATAGAATCCATCACGAGCAATACGTCTTCGCCGCGATCGCGAAAATATTCTGCAATAGCGAGAGCCACAAAGCAGGCACGTACGCGCAAAGGAGCCGGCCGGTCAGAAGTTGCAACCACCACGACTGAGCGTTTCATCCCTTCGGGGCCCAGGTCGTGCTCCAGAAACGCTCGAACTTCCCGGTTCCGTTCCCCGATGAGGGCAATCACGTTGACTCCGGCTGAACTCGAACGGGCCATGGATCCCAGCAGCGTACTCTTACCGACGCCGCTACCGCCGAAGATGCCAATACGCTGTCCTCTTCCACAGGGGAGAAGGCCGTCGATCACACGTATGCCGGTGGCCAGGCGTTCCTCGATGTGAGCCCGCTCGAGAGGGCCGGCCGGCGCAGCATACAAATTGCGGACTTCATTGCCCGCAACAGGCGGACCTTTGTCGATAGGATTGCCGAAGCCGTCCATCACGCGGCCGAGCAGGTCCGGGGAGACGGCGACCTCAGACTCTCCACCGCGTGCAAAAATCCTGTCTCCGAGACCCAACCCATCAGTTTCTTCCAGCGGCATGGAGAGTACACGTCCGCTGCGGAACCCGACGACCTGCGTGCGGATGGACCGGCCGGAACGTGTTCGGACTTCACAAAAATCGCCGATGGCCGCCACGGGTCCCCTGGATTCGACGATCAGGCCAACTTGTTCAACAACCTCGCCTTCGAGCCGCAGGGGTTCGATACGTCTCAGGATACGGGCATAACGGCTGAGATCGAGTTCAATTCCAGGAGTCATAAGTTACGAGGATTGCGCCAACCGGTCGGTGAGACCGCGGGTGATCTCTTCCAGTTGTGTTTGAACGGATGCGTCGATCGTTCCTTCGGGAGAACGAATGATCAGGGTCCCCGGCGCGCAGTCGGGATCGGGATCGATGTGGACGCGCGAACTCTGAGTGGCTGGCAGCGCGCCGGCTATCGAAGGTGCGAAGCGGGGATGCACGGTGATGCGATATGACTCGGACCGGGTCATCCGGTCAAAAGCAACACGGGCGACGGCTACCAGCGCGCCGTCATCGACACTGAGTTCGCGGTGAAGAACACGTTGCGCGATCAGCAGCGCCAGTTGGACGGCGTCGCGCTCCGCCCGCTTTCTCATCTCAGACCGTGTCGCCAGGGCCTCCGCCACCGAGCGGTTCAGGCGTTCCACCACCGGCTGCCATTCTGCGCGGCTTCGTTGCTCCCCTTCGAGGAGGCCAGCCTCGAAGGCTTCTCTTTTTTCATCTTGCAACCGCCGTTCAAGCTCCTGAACCTTCGTGCGCCACTCCAAGTCGCTTGCCGAGGCGGACTCGGCAGCCAGAGGCCGTGCAGCCGGCTCACCGACACTCTGAAAGACGGCTGGCTGCGCGCGCGAACGTTCTGAACGCGGAACAACCTTAGACAACATACTGGTCTCCGACCGCGCCCTTCATTGTGATGACGCCTTCCGATTCGAGTTGCCGGACAAGAGCGATAATCTGTTGCTGCGCCGTCTCGACTTCTTTGATCCTGACCGGCCCGAGCGCCTCCATATCTTCCTTGAGCATTTCTGCCGCACGTGCCGACATCGTCTGAAGAAAATGATCGCGCAACTGGTCGCTGGTGCCCTTCAGAGCAAAGGTGAGCGACTTGCGTTCCACGCGCGCCATCACCTCTTTGAGCTGGTTGACATCAATCATGAGCATGTCTTCAAAGACGAACATGAGATGCCGGATCGTCTCAACCAGGTTCGGGTTGTGCTGCTCGATAACGTCCAGAATCTCCTTGCTGGTGCCGGAGTCGAGCCGATTGAACATTTCCGCCACGGCCCGAATGCCGCCGTAAGACTCGCGGCTGAACTCACCGATCGCCTGCAGTTTCTGGCCAATGACAGCCGCGATCTTGTTTACAATCTCCGGCGAGATCTGGTCGAGGTTACCCATTCGCAGCGCCACGTCCGCGCGCAGTTCCGGAGGCAGGGAAATCAGAAGAGCCGCAGCCTGCGATGCGTTCAGATGGGACAGAACGAGAGCAATGGTTTGTGGATGTTCATTGTGAATAAACTTTGCCAGCTGTTGCGGATCGACCTTCTGCAGAATGTCCAGATTTGCATACTCGCCGCCCACGGCCTTGGTCAGGCGATCGATCAGCTTCTTCGCAACCTCGGGGCCAAAGGCCTGCATCAGCATCTTCTTGGCGTAGTCGAGACCACCGCGAACGACAAAATCGCGCGCGAGATTCATCTGATAGAACTCTTCAAGCAGCACTTCAGCCTGCTCGGACGAAATCGCGTCGAGCCGTGCGATTTCGCGGCTGACCAGCTGCACTTCGTCGTCCGACAACTGCTTGATAATTTCGGCTGACGCCTTGTCGCCCAGCAGGATCAGGAGCATTGCCGCCTTTTTCACTCCGGAGATGCTTTCGGTTCGGACCGCGGCGCCTGCGCTCATGTCGACCTCGGACCCGGCGGCTCAGACATCCAGCTCCTCAGTACATTGGTCGCCGTTTGAGCGTCTTTTTGAACCGATTCGCGAATATGTTTGACAAGAACCTCGGTTTTCTTTGTATGATCCGGAAGCTTGATCCGGCTTAGTGCATCTGCTTCCAGCTGGGCCTGCACCGCTTCGTTTTCTGAGATCTGCTGCTCCATCTTGCGCTCCGCTTCGGCGCGCGCTTCCTGCGGGGACAGGTGGACGGCCGTAGAGCCTGCGGCCAGGATCGGCGTCCCCGCCATGTCGACTGCTATTGCAGTTTTGCGCTTTCGCGTCAGCAGGAATATGAGGCCAGCCAGAAGAAGAACGCAGCCGGCGACTCCGCCGATCACTGCGGGTTGCTTGACGTCGAGCGTGGTACGTTGGGGGGCCTGTGGAGGACCAGGCGGCTGCGGAGGTTCCGCCGCGAGAGTATTTTCAAAGGGAAGGGTGTCGATCGTGATCTGGTCTCCCCGCTGCTCCGCAAACGCGGTGACGCCGGCTACGATATCGTGGACTACCTTGAGGACTTCCGGCGAAGGGGGAACCAGGGTTTTTTGTGCCTTTGCGCCGCTTCCGTCCCACCGTACAGCCTGGTCCAGCAAAACGGCGGTCGAGATCCGGCGGATTGCGCCCTTTGGCAGAACCGTTCGGCGAACCAACCGGCTCGGCTGGTATGACGCATTATCGGTGCGCCGCCGAAGTCCGGTGTTTCCCCCGGTAGCCTTCGGGGAAGAGCGGGGAAGATTGGATGCGGTACCGGGAGTCCCTCCGGCCAGCCCCGCGCCGCTGGATTCTTCGGTGCTTTGAGAACTCAGAACGGCCGACTTCGCCGGATCGTATGTTTCTTCGCTTTGCTCGCTGCTGGTGAAATCGCAATCTACGTTTATACTGGCGCGGAATCGATCAGCGCCCAGCAGCGGCGTCAGCTCCTCATTGATTTTCGCCAGAAGCTCGGCTTCCACCTGGTGCCGGTATTCCAGATTCGATTCGGCCAGAACCGCGTCTCCGTCGCCGCCGACAATAGGCTTGCTGAGCAGTCGCCCGGCGGAGTCAATAATTGCTACTGCGCCGGGCGACAGCCCCTCGACGGCGCTCGCCACGAGGTTAGCAATAGCGGCGACGCTTGCCTGGCTCAGTTGGGCACTTCTCCTCACCCGAAGGACCACAGTGGCTTTCGACGGCTGCCGGGCGTCAAGAAAAACCGATTCCCGGGGGAGCGTCACGTGAACCCGCGCCTGCTCAACTTCGGTAATCGTCTCCACAGTGCGCTCGAGTTCTCCCTCGAGCGCGCGCCGGAAGTTCACCTGCTCCGCGAAATCACTGGCACCAAGATTGTTTCGGTCAAAGAGCTCAAATCCAATCCGCCCGCTTTTTGGCAATCCTGCGGCGGCAAGCGCCAGTCGCGCCTCGGCGATTCGTGCGGACGGCACCAACACCGTTGCCCCGAGCTCGTCGAGTTTGAATTCAATGCCGGCTTCGCGGACCTTCTGCGTTACGGCTGCGGCACCTTCGGGGGCAAGCCCGGAATAGAGGGGGTGGAAATCACTGTCATGCCTCCACTGAAGGCCGCCCCATCCGATGGCCACGAGGAGCAGCGGACCGACAAGCAGCGAAATCTGCTGTCCGCGTCCCAGCGATGCCCATATTTTGGCCAGTTGATTCATAGCGTGTCAGAAGATCCGGCCTAAATCTGCGTCTTCATGATCTCCTGGTAAGCCTGTACGAACTTGTTCCGCACCTGCTGGAAGAGTTCCAGCGACAACTCGGCCCGCTGCGCCGCCAACGCCACTGTATGTACATCACCTTTCCCTCCGCTGAGTAATTCGGTGCCTGCAGTACGGACGCTCTGTTGCGACTGCTCGACCTCCCCAATTGCCCCTGCGAGCGCGTCCGCAAAACCGCCACCCGCATTTGGCGCAACGCTGGACAGGCCGGCCAGTCCGGGTGGAGAGATCGTGTTGGAATCGATTCGGAAACTCATCAGAAAGCATCCTCCGGAATAGAGTGCTAGTGAAACAGATCGATTGACCTGGCGATCATGTCTTTGACTGCTGAAATGGCGGCAACATTTGCCTGATAGCCGCGCGAAGCGCCCAGCAGATCCACCATTTCCGATGCGGGATCGATTCGCGGGAATGCGACGTAGCCATTGGGGTCTGCGTCCGGATGGCCGGGCAGGTAACGCTTTTCCGGGTCCCGTTCGTCCGAAGTGATTTCGGACACCGACACACCTTCGGCCGGGCCGCCTGACGCCGCCAGAATGCCGGCAAAAGACTCTCCCAATGGGGAGGTCGTGAAAACAGCGTCTTTGCGCCGATAGGGCCCGCCTTCCGGGGTTCTGGTCGTATCCGCGTTGGCAAGATTTTCGGTGATCAGTTCGGCACGCGTGCGCTGCGCCGCAAGCCCGGACGCGCTGATTCCAATAGCGGTAAACAGGCTCATGCCGAGCGGCCCTCCTCGATGGCGGAGCGGATGCCCCGGAGTTCGCTGCGGATCAGTTGCGCAGCGACATTGAAGCGCATAGTGTTCTCCGCAAGCAGACGGGCCTCGCGGTCAATCGAGACGTTGTTTCCATCGTTGCGCGTGACAAGCCCCGGCGCTTCAACCACGTTGCTGGCGGCATCGAGCGACGAGGCAAAATCTCCGGGAGGTAGCAGATCCTGCGTCTTATATCCGGGAGTATCGGCATTGGCAATATTGGAGGCAATGACTTCCTGTCGCGTCGACAGATAGCTGAGGAACTGTCCGAGTTCCGAACCGGCACGATCCAGATTCACGCTTTGTACGGTGCACGGGCGCTGCCAAACTCAACTGCCTGACAACATAGGCAGGAGCGCAAACCGATTCGGCGAAAATGTGTCAAACCGGCGAGAAACTGGCGTTCATCGTTCCGAAATGTGTACCGAAGGGGGATAGAACCGCGCCGCCGCGCGAACGCGCGACAGCAAAGTCAATGAGTGCGCACGGGCGGCGCGCGCAGCGATCAGTATTTCCCGCAGGCGATCAAGGTATTGCCGCGCGCCCTCGGAGTCGGTGGGCGGAGGTAACGCGCAGAGCTTGCCGGCCACATTAGCCGCAGACTGCCAGGATCCGGCGCGGACAGCCTTTTCTAGGGCGTCGAAAGCCTTGACCGTCTCAGAGAGTGGGCAATCCATTACCCGAATTGTTGGCGTTATAACCGGTATATTGGGCGAAGAGTCCTGAAACATAACTGACCTGGCTTTCGAGTTGCGCGATCGCCGCGTCAGCCTTGGAAATCTGAGCGGTTAGATTATTATCCAGCTCAGTTATTGTATTCTGTTCGTTGCTGATTTTGGTATTTTGCGCGGTGATTTGATTCGCTATCTCCGTCTCCTGTGTTTTGACGGACCCGGATGTGGGGTTTTCGATGCCGGTCATGGCATCCGTGGCGGCTTTCAGGAAGCCTCCGGTTGTCGGGCTGCCAAGCGTCGCAAGAAGACCAGCAAAATCTGCACTAGCCGCGCTCTGGAATGCGACGCTGTCGACCGACAACTGACCGGATTGGTCCAGGGTAATCCCTAAGACGGCAAGTGATTGCGCGGCCGGCCCATTGCTGAAAGTGCCGAGCTGGTTGAGCGCGCTGCCGAGCGACCAAACAAGACTCGTTCCCTGCAGTGCGCCTCCACTTGTTCCGTGCTGCTGAGCCAATGTACTGGCTGCGCTGTTGTACGCTGCCGCAAAGGAACTGAGAGCCGAAGCGAGTCCCGTCGCGTCGTTACCGACGGTGACAGTGGCAGCCTGGCCCGCCACGCTTTGCCCGAGAAGTGTTACCGATAAGCCTGGCGCCAGCGAGATTGTACGGGAGTCGCTGGTCAGAATGGTCGAAAGGCCGTTGACCTGATATGTGGCAGGCGATCCGGCATTCGAGGATGTAACCAGCTCGTTGTTTTGGGCACCGGTCAAATCGATCGCATCCGAACTCAGTTTGGCACCCTGAAGCGACAGACGGTAGTCCGGCGCGCCTGACGATCCGACATTGACAATGCTGGCCTGAACGACACCGCTCGCCTGTATGTTGATCGCGCTGACCAAATCGTTGAGCGAAGACGAAGCAGCGGTAACGGGGGTTGCGGAACTGCCCACTGTCAGCGCGTAACTGGTTGAACCGTCGAGGGTTTGCGAGGAGGGATTGGTGATCGGCTTCTGGCCTGCCACGCTCAGCGCCGTCGAGTAGCTGCCGAGGTTGTTCACGTGGACAGAGTAGGTGCCGGCTGAGGCGCCCGTCTGAATCGCCGCGCTCACGATGCTGCCGTCGGACACCGATGAACTCAGAATGCTCGATTGCGCCGCCGTGGCAAGAGAACTGACCGAACTCTGCAGATTTGAAAATACCGAATCGAGGCCCTGCAATGCAGTCTGCTGGCCACCGAGTGTCGTGAGTTGTGCCTGCAGCGAGTTTAGCGGGAGCGCCGCGATGCTCTCGGCCCGGGTTAGTACCTGCTGGAGACTTGACGCGAACTTACTTACACCGGTGAAACCAAGGTTTGAAACCGTAACCGGCGCGCTGATTGAGGAGGACATTTTTCTTTTGAAGCGCCGGAGAGCGGATCAGCTTTCCCCGGCGCCTTCACGCCTTTTAGCCCTTCAGCAGGGACAGTACTGCCTGAGGAGCGGAATTGGCCTGCGCCAGGGCAGCTAAAGAGGCTTGCTGCAACACTTGCGCCTTGGTCAGATTGGCCGCTTCCGCCGCCACATCAGCATCGCGGATGCCGGACTGGGCTGTCGAATAGTTCGTGATCTGAGACTGAGCGAGGTTGACAGCGTAGTTCAGTTTGTTGATACCGGCACCAACCTGGCCCTGAACGAGACCGAGGCTGGTGACGGCCGTACTGAGCGCAGTAAGCGCGCTAAGCGCCGAACCAGTACTCGACGCGCTGTTGTTCGCCGCAGTGACGGCCACAGGGCCCGCCGCTCCGAACAGATTACCGGTACCGCCGCCGGCCGCAGCTGTGTAGTTTGTTTCGTTCACGGTGAAAGAACCGGCGCTCTGAAAAGAGACGTTACTTCCATTGGCCGTTTTCACGGCATAAATACCGGCCGAATTGAGCGCGGCGTTCAGCGTGGAAATCGCCTGATCGAGGGATCCGGCGTTCGTGTCATTGAGCGTAACAGTCTTGGTGGCACCGGCGGTCTGGAAGGCCACGGTTTCCGAGGTCGCAGTGCCGCCGCCAAGAGTGAAAGCGGCAAATGCTCCGCCTGTTCCGGTCGAACTGTCGAGGTTATAATCGCCTGTGTTCACCGCTGTTGACGCGGCGGTGACAGCCGCATTGCCGCCCGAAGCGGCCGCGGCGGTCACTGAAAATGCTGTACTGCCACCAAACTGAAGCTGCCCGCTGCTTCCAATCGAAGCGGCGACTCCGTAAGATGATAGCTGGCTGTTCAGGCTCGTGATCACCTGCTGACCGGTTAGACCGCCAGCCCCGCCGGAGAGCGTCACCGTTACGTCCTGGTTCCCGGTCGTAGTCCCGACATGAAACGTGAAGGCCTGCGTATTGCTGCCAGCAAGAAATGAAACCGCAGTGTTATCGAGCCGTACAGTGTTTCCGGTCAGAGCAGTAGCTCCGCCGGCGATGCTGCTGCTGGCGATGCCGAGCGCCGTACTGTCTACGGCATTGGAGTTGCCGCTGAGATTGACGGATACCTGCGCGTTGGCCGCGTTACTGCCGCCACCCACATAAGTGACAAGATTTGTGTTGTATGCGCCGCCTGAGTTGAGCTGCACGTTGGAAGCCTGGCGGTTGATTTCCGACAGCAGGCCCTGGTATTCGTTATTCACCGTGCTGCGGTCTCCGGCAAACGTTGCCGAGGCCGATTCGGTCGCAAGGGTACGAAGGCGATCAAGAATGGTGGAGATATTATTCAGACCACCGTCGACGATCTGCAGCGAGCTGACTCCATTGTTGGCATTTAGCACACCCTGTGTCAGTTCCGCAGTATTGCCGCGATAGACGTTGGCGACTGCAAGACCGGCGGCGTCATCGGCGGAGGAGTTAATGCGATAGCCCGAAGACAGCTGCTGAATCGTGTTGCTTTGGAAATTGCTGTTGATCCGAATGTTGTTCTGCGCGATAAGCGAGGCGATATTTGTCTGGATTGATAACGACATTCCTTGCGTCCTTTACCGATACCTGCCCGTCATCATGCCGGGTCCGGGTTCTCCTGAATCATTCAGGATGCCCGATGTATCTCCTGCAATACTCATCGGCGCGAAATGCGCAGGCTTTAGGGAAGAATTCCGGAAACATTGCGCAGAAATGCCGCCATCTCCGTGACGCCCTTCGGTCCCTGGATCGAAATGAGCGAGCATGCCTTTCGGTTCTCCTCGGCAACCGCGTCTGCCTCCCGACGGCACACATGCACTTCCAGCGGTGCCCTGATCCCCAATTTCACCCTGGTCCGCGAAATTTCGATTACTTCAATTTCCACTTCCTCGCCGATTGCGAGTCCTTCGCCTGCTCGTCGGCGGACGATTAGCATATTGCCTCCCAGCCGTGTTCCTTCAGAAGAAATCGGCCCCTGACCAAATCGACGGTCTGGTTACACTGGGCGCCCACTCCACGATGCAGATTAATCACGACCGGCGCATTCAGATTTACCCGGACTGTGCCCTCAGCCGGTACAAGCAGGGCGAGACAGAGCGTGTCCTCACCAAGCACCGGAGATTTACAGGGGGAAAGACCAAGGGCCAAAATATCCTCTCGTGACAGCCTGAGTTCAAACGATGGGTCAATGGCGAGGACAGGCAAAGTTACAAAACAGACATCGTGAGACTCCAGACTCTGCAGGTAGATCAACGGTCGTTGCGCAGGTATTTCGACCGGCAGAATGCGCCGTTCACTCTCAAATCCAGGAAATCCTGCGGGGAAGAGCAATTCAGCTGCAGAGAACCACTCAATCTCTCCCAGCCACGGTGAGTGAAGGAAC
>Ga0075030_100005736_pt1 | contig 11188 bp, 12 predicted proteins | sample LitLauG_LLR_2012_FD_71393 | JGI IMG/M metagenome (GOLD analysis project Ga0075030, IMG submission 71393) | Freshwater sediment microbial communities from Pennsylvania, USA - Little Laurel Run_MetaG_LLR_2012 | ecosystem: Environmental > Aquatic > Freshwater > Creek > Sediment | place: USA...
ACCTTGTTGAGGGCGCCGGCGATCTTCTTGGTGTCTTCCGGCTTCAAATCGGTAGGCGTGCGCAGATTGGTGGCGGCCTTGGCCATGAGAACATCTCCCTCGTTATGTGAAAAACCCTACAAAACAAGGCCGGCGAATGGCCAGCCTTGTCTTGTAGGATAGGGCGTAGCTTACTTCTTCACGAAATCCGCGACGGCGTCCTTGGCCTGTCCGACGGTCTTTTGGGCCTCGCCCTTGGCCTGCTGAGCCAGACCCTCCGCCTTCATCTTTTCGGATCCGGTCAAATTGCCGGCCGCTTCCTTGACCTTGCCGGCCGCCTCGTTGGCGACGCCCTTGATCTTGTCGGTGGTGCTGGACATGACGCTGTCTCGCTGTTGAAGTTAGTTGGCTACGTAATAACCATCCGCCTCGACAAGGGTTCCCCGAAATTCTCTCAGCCCTTAAATTCCGGCGAAGCGTTCCTGAATCGTCGCCAGCGTTTCACGCGCGGCGGCGTGGCTGGGAGGTTCGTCGCCGGGCAGCCGCATCTTGGCGTCGAGCCGGCCCAAAGCGGCCAGCTGCGCAGCGCGCTCCGGGCTGTCGGTCAAAATCCCCGCCATCGCCAGAGCCAGCGGTCCCGGCGTGCAATCGTGCTGCAAAAATTCCGGGATCGCCCGCTCCTCCAGAATGAGATTGGGCAACAGGATCGAGGGTACGGTGATGAAATGCTTGAGCGGCTCCTCCAGTCGCGACACCTTGTAGGCGCCCACCAGCGGCACTCCCGCCAGCGCCACCTCCAACGTCGCCGTGCCCGAGGCCACCAGGGCGGCGCGCGCGGTGCGATAGGCGGCGAACTTGTCGGCCTCGCTGATCAGCAGACGAGGCGCGGCGGGCCAGGAGGCGGCGCGCGCGGTCACTTCGGCGTGCAGATGCGGCAGCGTCGGCAGCACGATGTCGAACGGCCCCATCGTATCCGACAGCGCCCCCAGCGCCGCGCCGAACTCGGGCATCAGCCGCGCCACTTCGGCGCGCCGCGAGCCCGGCAGCACCAGCACGACGGGCGGGCGCGCCTCCCGGCGCGCCGCTTCGTCCGCGTTGGGGCGAAGCTCGGCGAGGCGCTCGATCAGCGGGTGCCCGACATAGACGCACGGCGGGCCGCCGAGGCGCTCATGCGCGGCCGGCTCGAACGGCAGCAGCGCTAGCACCTTGTCGACGTAAGCCTTCATCTTTTTGGCGCGGCCGGGGCGCCACGCCCAGACTGTCGGGCTCACATAATCGATGACCGGCAAATCCGGCATTTTCGCGCGCACGCGCCGCGCTACGCGATGGGTGAAATCGGGGCTGTCGATCAGCACGAGACCGTCGGGCTTGGCGGCGATCACATGCTCGGCGGCCCACGAAATATGCGCAAAGATGCGCGGCAGCCGCGCCAGAACGGGCAAGATCCCCATCACCGCGACTTCCGACAGCGGGAACGCCGATTCCAGCCCCGCCGCCTCCATGCGGGGACCGCCGACGCCCACGAACGTCACCTGATCGCCTGAAAGCTGGCGAAGCGCGCCGATCAGCTTGGCGCCCAGCGCGTCGCCGGAGGGCTCGCCGGCGATCAACGCAATCTTCAAAGGCCTCATGCCGACCAACCGTAGACGAACAGACCCGCTTTTTCCGCCGCCTTCACGAAATCCGCCTTATCGGCGATCAAAACCTCGCCCGCCGCCACCGCAAGGCCCGCGAGCTGCGCACGTTTGGCCGCCGCAATCGTCGCAGGGCCGACGGCGGGCAGGTCGAGCCGCACGTCCTGCCCGCGCTTGGCCGCCTTGACGAACACGCCCGCCTTGCCCTTCAGCCGCACCCGTCCATTGGCGCGCAGTTCGACGATCCGCGCCAGCATCGCGTCCGTGCCCTCCGCCGCCTCGACGGTCAGCGCCCGCCCGTCGGCGATCACTGAGCCCTGGCCGACGTCGAACGGCGACATGGCGGTGAGAAGTTTCGCGCCGAAGGCGATGTCGGCCAGCGCTTCCTCGCCGGGCGCCGGGCCGACGATTTCGCCGAGCGGCGCCAGCAACCCCGGTGCGAAATCGCGGGGGCCGACGATTTTGAAACCCTCGCCCTCGAACAATTGCGCGACTCCGCGCAGCAGCGCGTCGTCGCCGCCGCGAAACAGCTTTGCGATTTCCCCAGCGCGCACCACCGCGCCCCAGTCGGGCAGCAGGTCGCTGAGTTCCGGCCGCGTCACCGCGCCGAGAAACGCCATCTCCTGCACGCCGCGCGCCCTGACCGCCGCCAGCAGCTTGCCGACTTCGCCGAGCCGAACCCATAAATGCGGAAAATCCTCGATCTCTTTGCCCGCCGAGCCGACAAGGCCGACGAGGAAGGGATCGCGACCGCGCAACGAGGCCTCGCGGGCGGCCTCCAGCGGCAGCGTGCCGCTGCCGCAGACGATGGCGAGCGGGCGGCTCACGCGCTCACATCGGCGCGCTCGCGCGGGGTGGTCACGCCCCGCTCGCCGCTTTCGCGAAGGAAGGCCACGATGGCCTCCACCGCTGCGACGCCAGCGAACTCCTGCGCGACCCTTTCGATGCGCGCCTGCAACGTGCCTTCCTCGGCGAACAGCGCCTTGTAGGCGCGTCGCACCGCCTGCACGTCGTCGAGCGAAAAACCGCGTCGCTTCATGCCCACAACATTGACGCCCGCCAGTTTCGCGCGGTCGCCGACCGCGACGCCGAACGGGATCAGGTCCTCGGTGAGCCCGGTCAGCCCGCCGACGAACGCGTGCGCGCCGATGCGCACGAATTGATGCGCCGCCGCGCCGCCGCCCAATATGGCATGGTCGCCGACGCGGCAATGGCCGGCCAGCATCACATTGTTGGACAGGATCACGCCTGTCCCTATCCGGCAATCGTGCGCGACATGGCTGCCCGCCAGAAACGCGCAATGGTCGCCCACCAACGTCTCGCCGCCGCCGCCTTGCGTGCCGGGGTTCATCGTTACGCTCTCGCGGATCAGGCAATCGGCGCCAATGCTGAGCGTCGTACGCTCGCCGCGATATTTGAGGTCCTGCGGCTCGTGGCCGATAGAGGCGAACGGGAAAATGCGCGTGCGCGCGCCGATCTGCGTCTGCCCGGCGACAACCACATGCGAGAGCAGCTTGACGCCCTCTCGCAACGTCACCTGCGGTCCGACATGGCAGAACGGGCCGATCTCGACGCCCTCGCCCAGCACCGCGCCGAATTCGACGACGGCGCTCGGGTGGACAAGGCTCAAGAAAGCACCATCAGCGCCGAAACCTCCGCTTCGCAGACCAACGCGCCGTCGACCCGCGCTTCGCCCCGGAACCACCAGATGTTGCGGCGCTGGTTGGTCTTGGTCATGTGTAGGCGAAGCTGGTCGCCTGGCACGACGGGCTTGCGGAATTTCACCTTGTCGATTCCGGTCAGCATCACCTGAGGCGGCTTAGAATCCTGCCCGTGCCTGTAAGAAACCAGCGCCCCCGCCGTTTGCGCCATCGCCTCGATCACCAGCACGCCCGGCATCACCGGGCGCTCGGGGAAATGGCCGGTGAAATGGGGCTCGTTCATAGTGACGTTCTTGATGCCGATGCAGGATTCGTCGCCCAACGCCTCGATGATCCGATCCACGAGCAGGAACGGATAGCGATGCGGCAGCAACGTGAGCAGGCGCTGAATGTCGATGGTTTCCAACGTGCGCCCGGCCGGCTCGTCCATTGCGTCCTCCAGAATGAGGACGCGCTTGCCCCTTTGCCCCTGCCCCGTCAAGCCCGCGCCGACGTCATCCCATGAAATCGCTTGTTCCAGGGTGTCGGGGCAAACGCAATTTACCTATTAAAAAACCGTAAGTTGGAACTGGACACGGCCAGCTTCGTTGGCTCTCCGACATATGTTATTCCGGAGGGCGAAATGTCCAGAACCGTACTCATCGCCGAAGACGAGTTTCTCATCGCGATGGACGTGATGGACGAACTCGACGCCGCAGGTTTTCAGACTGTGGGGCCGTTTGCGGAGATCGGGCGAGCGCTCGACTATTGCCGCGCGCACATACCCGATTGCGCGGTGCTCGACGTTCGGCTGCGCGACGGCGAGAGCTATCCGCTCGCCGATTTTCTGGCCGAGCGGCATGTGCCGGTGGTATTCCATTCCGCGCACGCTTCGGGCCGGGAATTGGCGGCGCGTTATCCGCAAGCGCGCCTATGCCCCAAGCCGTGGCCGACGACGGCGCTCGCGCAGACGGTCTCGGACCTGGTGCGCAGGGTCCGAAATCACTCGGTCACGTAGCGAGGGAACACGACGGCGGGCGGCGGCAGGGCCGCGCCCGGCGTCAGCCGCCCCCCCTCCCCACCGAGCCGGTCGAACAAGCGGGCGTCGGCTGCGACCCCCAACAGATCCAGCAGCTTGCCCATTGCGCCGGGCATGACGGGTTGCAGCAAAACGGCCGCCGCGCGCAAAACCTCCATCGTGACGTAGAGCACCGTTCGCATCCGCGCCGGATCGCTCTTGGCGAGCTTCCACGGCTCGGCATTGGCGAAATAGCGATTGGCCGCCGCCACCGCCTCCATAACGGCGCCGATGTAGAGGCTTAACTGGAATTGGCGCATATGCGCGCGCGCTGTCACGACGAGCGCATCGGCGTTGGCCAGCATCGCGCGGTCGGCCTCGTCCAGCGGGCCGGGCTCGGGCACGGCGGCGCCGTTGCGAGCGACAATCGATAGGCAACGCTGCGCGAGATTGCCAAGATCGTTGGCGAGATCGGCGTTCATGCGGGAAACGATCAAGTCGTCCGAATAGCTGCCGTCCTGTCCCCACGGCGTCTCCCTCAGGAAAAAATAGCGTAAGGCGTCGAGGCCGTAAGTTTCGACCAGCGAGGCCGGGGAGACGACGTTGCCGACCGATTTCGACATCTTCTCGCCCTTGTTGAACAGAAAGCCGTGGACGACGATCTGTTTGGGCGTGGGCAGACCCGCCGACAGCAGGAAGGCTGGCCAGTAGATAGCGTGGAAACGGGTGATGTCTTTGCCGATCACATGCACGTCGGCGGGCCAGAATTTCGTTTTGGGGCCTTCGTCGGGAAAGCCGGTCGCCGTCAGATAATTGGTCAGCGCGTCGAGCCAGACATACATGACGTGCCTGGGGTCGCCGGGAACCTGCTGGCCCCAGTCGAACGTGGTGCGGCTGATCGAGACGTCCTCAAGCCCGCGCTTCACGAACGCGACGATCTCGTTGAGATATTTGTCGGGCGTGACGAAGGCGGGGTTGGCCGCGTAGTGGGCGAGCAGCTTGTCGGCATAGGCCGACAGCTTGAAAAAATAGCTCTCCTCCTCGACCCAGCTCACCGGCGAGCCGGTGGGCGCCAGTTTGGTTCCGTCGGGTTGCGCGGTGAGTTCGCCCTCGTCGTAATAGGCTTCGTCGCGAACCGAATACCAGCCGGAATATTTCGACAGGTAAATGTCGCCGTTGGCGGCCATGCGTTTCCACAATTCCTGCACGGCGCGGGTCTGGCGCTTCTGCGTGGTGCGAACAATGTCGTCGGCGCGCGCGTTGAGCAGCTCGCCCATCGCCTCGAACTCGGCGGCGACGCCGTCGACGAACGCCTGCGGCTTCAATCCGGCCTTGGCGGCGGTCTGCTGAACCTTCAGGCCGTATTCGTCCATGCCGGTGACGAACAGCACGTCGCGCCCATCAAGCCGCATGAAGCGCTGGATCGCGTCGGTGGCGATGCGCTCATAGGCGTGACCGATATGGGGCGCGCCGTTGGCGTAGGGGATGGCGGTGGTGACGTAGAAGCGCTCTTTCATGACGAACGCATAGAGCATTTACGCAGAGCTTGGAATGCGCCCAAGCTTTAGGCGCGCCGCAAGCCTCGCGCCGGTTTGACGGCGCAATCGGTTGACTCAACGTCCGGCAAGGACCGGGGGAACCGCCCATGAACGCCCTCACCGACATCCGCTCCGCCTCCGCCAAGCGCGGCCTCAATCTGCTGCATCCCACCGATTTCGGCGCCGCCGATGGGCTGGCGCTCGCTCACGCCGTCGCGCTGTCTTTTCGTGTCGGCGGCCGGCTGACGCTGCTGCACATTCGCGGGCAGGACGATCCCGCCCCGACCCGCAACGGCCTCGCGCCGATCACCAATCTCCTGGTGAAATGGGGCCGTCTCAGCGCGGAGGAGAAATTCGCCGACCTCAGGCCGAAATTCGGCGTCGAGGCGACCTTCATCGACGTGCCCGCGCGCAGCATCTCGGCGGGCCTGAACGAGCATATCGAGGCGCATCCCATCGATCTGGCGGTGCTGGCGACTTCAGCTCATGCCGGCCTCAGCTTTTGGTTCGCGGGTTCGATCAGCCGGCGCGTGCTGCGCCAGGCCGAAGCGATGATCCTGTTTCTGCGCGAAGGCCAGCGCGGGCTGGTCGATATCAGGACAGGCGACCTGACTTTGAGGCGGGTGCTGATCCCGCTCGACGGCCGCACGCCGATCGCCCCGGCGCTGCAACGCGCCGCCCGCCTGCTCGATGCGCTGGGAGTCGCTTTGGAGACGCGTCTGATGCATGTCGGCGACGTCGCGCCCGCCGACGCCCCCAAAAATCTGCCGATCACGCTGGCCAAAGGTCCCGTGGTGGAGACGATCCTTCAGACGGCGCAGGCGTTCAACGCCGATTTGATCGTGATGCCGACGCCGGGACGGCGTGGCCTGCTGTCGCGCTTTCGCAACAGCGTCAGCGCGGCGATCCTCGACGACGGGCGCTGGCCGATCCTTAGCGTGCCGGCCGTGTAGCGGGCATTCCGGCGGGCGGCGCGTGGTCGGGGGGCGCCGCCTCATCCCCCCATCTAAGGGGTGTTGCACTTCGTTTATGAACCCAGACCTTCCCCCCGCGAGGAGGGAAGGGCTTTATCCTGCGAAGGGGGCGAAATTTTTGAGAGGCGCTAGCCTCGCCCTGCCCCCGTGGCGAAGGTGAACAGCGAATAGATCGAGGTCGTGCCGCAGATGTAGAGGCGGTTGCGCTTGGTCCCGCCGAACGTAACATTGGCGACGATCTCCGGGATCAGGAATTTGCCGATCAGCGTTCCGTCCGGCGTGTAGACATGCACGCCGTCCGCCGCGCTGGTCCAGATCCGCCCCTCGGAGTCCAGCCGAAAGCCGTCGAACAGGCCCGCCGTGCAATCGGCGAACACCTCGCCGCCCGAGACTTTCGCACCGTCCACCTTGAACTTACGGATGTGTTTGGGGCCGTTCTCCTTGTGCGTCATGCCGGTGTCGGCGACATAAAGGAATTGCTCGTCGGGCGAGAAGGCGAGGCCGTTGGGACGCACCATGTCGGTGATGACGGCGGCGATGTCGCCGCTGCGAGGATCGAGGCGATAGACGTAGCAGCCGTCCTGCTCCTGAGCCTGTTTGTCGCCCTCGTAATCGCTGTCGATGCCATAGGCGGGATCGGTGAACCAGATCGAGCCGTCGGTTTTCACTACGACGTCGTTGGGCGAGTTGAGCCGCTTTCCCGCGTGCCTGTCGGCCAGCACGACGATTTTGCCGTCGTGATCGGTCATGGTGACACGGCGCGCCAGATGCTCGCAAGTGATGAGCCGGCCCTGATTGTCGACGGTGTTGCCGTTGGAATTGTGGGAATGTTCGCGAAAGATCGAGACCTCGCCGCTGGGCTCGACGAGCCGCATCATGCGATTGTTGGGAATGTCTGACCAGATGAGAGTGCGTCCGGCGGCGAACCAAGCCGGCCCCTCGCACCAGCGCGCGCCCGTCCACAGCCGCTCGATGCGCGCGTGGCCGGCATAGAGCTTGCCGAATCGCTTGTCGTAGGAGACGAATCCCGCGCCCTCGACCTCACCGTGATACATAGCGCCCTCCCATTGCTTTCATATTGCGGTTGATACGCATGTCCAATAGCTGAAGGCCGCCGCGAGGCAAACGTCGGCTTGGGCTTCCTAGCGGCGCCGAACCGAACCGCACCCCGCGCGCCAGGCCGGTTGCGCAAAATGTTAAATGAGGCATTCAGACATTCGCGCGGCTCACAAAAGGGAATCGTAAATGCTGAGCGATTTATACGTCCCGAACCACCTGGAACGGAATTTGGAGACGTTCCTTGCTTTAGAGGAGACCGCGCAAGATCTGCGTCTTCAGGCGGTTTACAAAAAAACCTATGACTATCCGGGAGAATTTATCGACGGCTACCATCAGTGGCTTAGCCGCTGTCGCAAGCATTCCTATCACATGATCGACATCGGCATCGAAGGCTGGCTGTTTCCCGCAGATGCTTTGAAATTATATGAACTTGCATATTTTTCAGGAGATATATTGGAGATTGGAACATATAAAGGGCTTTCAACCACAGTCATGGCGAACGCTATATTTAACAGCGGTCGGCAGCGTCATATTATTACATGCGATCTAGACCCGGTAAGTGTTGCTGAAGCTCGGATCGGGTTTCGCATCCGAAATGTTCCCGGCCGCGATTTACATCATTTTTTCCCGTTTGAAGGAACAGAATTTGTCAAACACTTGGGGGCGCATCAGCGACGTTTTTCATTCGTCTTTGTGGACCATTCGCATGATTATGAGCATGTCTTAGGGGTTTGCCAAAATCTACCCTTGGTGACAGAGCCCGGAGCTTTCGTTTTATTTCACGACTATAATGACCCACGTAATCTGAAACATATTGAGAACTACGGCGTGTACCAAGGTGTGAGTGACGGCCTCGACAAAAGCATTTTCGATTTCTTCGGCGTGTTCGGCTGCACTGGCCTGTTTCGTCGACGTGAAGGCGCCGGCGCAAACCCATAGCGGATAGGCGCCGCGGCAAGGTGTGAGGAGCAAGCCCCCGCTCGCGCCGCGCTTGGTATGGGTTTCGATCGGGAGCGAGCCTCTGCGCCCGATAAGAGTTGCGCGAATATAAGACAAATACGGGTGGGATAAATCGACTTGCGTTTGCTTGACGCCGCAATGGCATGTAAGTCGCATGCATGTCCACGCGATCATCGGCTTTGGCGGCGGCGGCGGGGCGCGTCCGGTTCGACGCTCCCGCCCTGCGCGCGGCGGTATGGGCGGCGCTGGCGCGCGAAAGCGCTGAACGGCGGTTCTTCCTGTGGCTGCCGATGGCCGCCATCGGCGGCGTCGCGCTCAACCTCGCCGCCGACCGCGAGCCCGCGCTGTGGCCGGCCGTCGCGCTGGTCACGCTCGCATTGGCCCTCGCCTTCGCCTCGCGCCGCCGCCCCGCCGCGCGCGGGTTCTGGCTGGCCGCAGCGGCTCTGGCGGCGGGGTTCCTGTCAATGGGCCTGCGCACGGCGCGCGTGCAGACGCCGATGCTTGACCACATCCGCATCGTCGACCTCAGGGGCTTTGTGGAAGAGATCAACTTCCGCGAGGTCGGCGCGCGATTCGTCCTGCGCGTCACCGATTCCGGCGACATGCCCGCCGCCCTCAGCCCCCGTCGCGTGCGCCTCACCGTGCGCAAGACGCCGGACCTGACGGCGGGCGATTTCGTCGCCGTGAAAGCGCGGTTGCTGCCGCCCTCGCCCGCCGTCATCCCCGGCGGCTATAGTTTCGCGCGCGACGCTTACTTTCAGGGCGTCGGCGCGGTCGGCTCGTCGCTGGGCGCGATCCGCAAGGCGCCGCCGCCCGCCGACCTCTCGGCCGCCCAAAAATTCGCCGCCGCCATCGACCAGACGCGCAACCAGCTCGCCCGCCGCGTCGATACGCTGATTGGCGGCGACGAGGGCGCCATCGCCGCCGCGATGGTGACCGGCAAGCGCGATTTCCTCTCCTCCAACGCGAAAGACCTGATCCGCGAGGCCGGCATCTTCCACATCATCACGATCTCGGGCGTGCAGATGACGCTGGTCTCCGGCATCTTCTTCGTCGTCGCGCGCCGCCTCTTGGCGTTGTCCCCGTGGCTGGCGCTCAACGCGCCTGTCAAGAAGCTTGCCGCCGTCTTCGCCATGGGCGGCTCGCTGCTCTACGACATGGCGACGGGCTCGCGCGTCGGCACCGAGCGGGCGCTGGTGATGACGCTGATCGTGCTGGGCGCGGTGGTGTTGGATCGACGCGCGCTGACGATGCGCAATCTCGCCTTCGCAATCTTCGTCGTGGTGGCGATGGAGCCCGAAGCGGTGATGGGCGTCAGCTTCCAGCTTTCCTTCGCCGCCGTCGCCGCGCTGGTGGCGGTGATGGAGGCGCGGCTCATTGCGATGGAGGTGGGCCCGGACCCGTTCGTCCCCGCGCGCCCCAAGCCGACCGGCCTCGTGCCGAAACTCGCGGTGAAAATCCGCGACCTGTTGTTCGCCACCGCCTGCGCGACCAGCGCGACCGCCTCGTTCATGGCCTATCATTTTCACGACCTCAGCCCCTATGTGCTGATCGGCAATCCGCTGACGCTGATCGTTATTGAACTGTTCGCCGTCCCCGGCGCGTTGCTCGGCTCAATGCTTTACCCGCTGGGCCTCGACGGCTGGGTCTGGGGTTTTGTCGGACTGGGCGTCAAACTGGTGCTGTTCGCCGCGCGGCTGATTGCCGCCGCGCCGGGCTCGACGCTGCATCTGCGCACCTTCGCTCCATGGTCGCTGCCGTGTCTGGCGCTGGGCGTCGCCAGCATGGTGATCTGGCGCACTTGGTTGCTAAGAGCCACGGCGCCCGCGTTCTTCGCGCTGGGGCTGATCGGCGCCACGCTGGGGCCGGTCTATGACGTGGTCGTGCCGCCCTCCGGCGACGAGGCGGCGCTGCGCGACGCCGACGGGCGGCTCGCCATCCTCGGCAAGCGCCACAACGCGTTCTCGGCCGAGCAATGGCTCGCCGCCGACGGCGACAATCGCGATCCCGCCGCCGCGCATATCGATTCCGCTTGCGACCGCTGGGGTTGCGTCGGCGACTTGCCGGAGGGCCAGTCGCTGAGCGTGGTGATCGACCGCAACGCGTTCGAGGAGGATTGCGCCCGCGCGGTGATCGTCGTCAGCCCGCTGACGGCGCCGGCGACCTGCAAGCCAGCGCGCGTCTACGATGAGCGACGCCTGAAGGAGACCGGCGCGGTCGGCCTCGTTTGGACCCGCGACGGTTTTCGCGAGACCGCAGCGCGCGCGCTGCTCGAAGATCGCCCGTGGTCGCCCGCCCCGCGCCCGCCGCGCGACGAGCGCGTGAGGCGCCCCCGTTCGCACGGCGCCGACCCCGCCGATGGCGCCGATGCGCCCTGAGGGTTGGT
>Ga0075030_100005737_pt1 | contig 11186 bp, 6 predicted proteins | sample LitLauG_LLR_2012_FD_71393 | JGI IMG/M metagenome (GOLD analysis project Ga0075030, IMG submission 71393) | Freshwater sediment microbial communities from Pennsylvania, USA - Little Laurel Run_MetaG_LLR_2012 | ecosystem: Environmental > Aquatic > Freshwater > Creek > Sediment | place: USA...
CGGAGTACGGAAACTTCAGCGGCGGCCAGATCAACGTAGTTACGAAATCAGGAACCAGCAAGTTTTCCGGCGATCTGTTTGAGTTTTTGCGCAACACCGACCTGGATGCAAAGAACTATTTCTCTGGAGAACGCGGCGTCTTTATTCAGAACCAGTTTGGTGGGACCGTTGGCGGTCCTATCAAAAAAGACAAGGTCTTTTTCTTTGCGGACTATCAGGGAACGCGCCAGATCGTTGGACAGACGCAAAATTTTCCGGTGCCGTCGTCGACGGATAGAACCGGCGACTTGTCTGATCAGGCCTCCGCTCTTACGGGATCCGACCCGGCTAATGGTGGGCAAGGTGTGGCGGGGAGCTATTGGGCAGGAGTTCTCAGTCAGAGGCTTGGTTATGCAGTAACCGCGGGTGAGCCGTATTACACGTCGGGATGCACTGATCCCTCCGTTTGCGTTTTCCCCAACGCGGTCATTCCACAGAGCGCGTGGTCTCCGGCTGCCGCAGGCACACTTAAGTACATTCCGCAGTCGAACACCAGCACCACTTCCGGCCCTTACTATCAAACGGCTGCATTTAACAGCAATCTGCACGATGACAAAGCTGGATTCAGACTTGACACCCATACACCCTGGGGTGCCCTATTTGGTTATTACTTCATAGACAAGTTCACGACCGTCAACCCCTACGATCAAGGGATTAACATCCCCGGCTTTGATGATCAGAACACAGGCCTGACGCAAATGTATAACGCGGGGCTGACAACCACCTTTGGACCCTCCGTCGTCAATGACGTCCGGCTGGTGTATCTGCGCGATGTCAACAAGACCGGTGTTCCTCAGAAGGGAACGGGCGTTTCGCTTGGTTCACTGGGATTCAATACTCCGTGGAATCCCACCGGGGGCATCGGCAACGTCACCTCTGCGCTCACCGGCGTTCCGTCCTTCTTCTTCAACAACTATGAATTCGGCCTTGCCCAAGATACGCTCCGCCAATACAACAACACGCTGCAGGTGATCGATAATCTCACCAAGATTGCCGGGACGCATACCATTCAACTCGGTATTGACTACCATTACGACCAGATCAACGAGCGTAACTATGACGATCCGAACGGAGCTTTCGGATTCAACGGGGCCGAGACGGGGCTGGATTTCGCCGACTATCTTATCGGTGCGCCGGATAGCTTTACCCAGGCCAGTCAGCAGCTCCTCGACTCGCGCGCAGGATATTACGGCGGCTATCTTCAGGACTCGTGGCGAGCTACGCCAAGCCTGACACTGAATTATGGACTGCGCTATGAAGTGATGACTCCATGGTATGACACGCAGAACAAGCTCGAGACCGTGATTCCTGGCGAGCAGTCCAAGGTTTTCCCGGGCGCTCCTGTTGGCATGGCCCTGCCCGGCGATCCTGGTGTATCGCGGACACTCTCTCCCATCAAGTACACCAACTTCGCTCCGCGCGTGGGATTTGCTTATTCTCCAAGCATGAGCGATGGCGTGTTGCAAAGGATCTTTGGCGGGCCGGGAAAGAGCAGTGTGCGCGCTGGTTATGGCATCTTCTACAGTTCAATTCAGGACGCCACCGGCTTTGTTGAGGTTGGCGACGCGCCCTTCGGCTTGTACTACTCCTCTCCCACGCCGCCGCTGCTTGAGTCACCGTACATCGATCGCTCCACAGGACATAGTCAGGGGGTCAAGTTCCCCTTCAGCTTTCCGCCGACGAATGTGTCGGTCAAGAATCCCGACACCACCTTCAACTGGGCACAGGCTACACCCATTTCCGGCTCGGATTACTTCTACTACAAGAACGTCATCCCGTATGTGGAGGAGTTTGAACTATCGCTGCAAAGGCAATTCGGCAGCGAAACTGTGCTGACCGCGAGCTATGTTGGGACGGTGGGCCGTCACCTGCTCACCTTTGAAGAGTCGAATCCAGCGGACCCGGCGCTGTGTCTTCAGTTGAGCGCGCTCGGTTGCGGTCCCTACCAGGAGGACAATGTATATACCCTGGCCAACGGCCAGACGGTCAATGGAACGCGGCCCACTTTCGGCATAAACTTCGGCAGCAACCCCTACATGAAGACGGCGGTCAGTTCCAGCTACAATTCGCTGCAAGTTAGCCTGCAACATACTGAAAAATACGCGAATTTCCTGATTGGCTACACGTGGTCTAAGTCGATGGATAATGGTTCAACATCGTTTGACGCAACCAATCCCTACAATCCCAGGTTGAGCCGTTCGCTTTCGACCTTCAATGTCCCGCATGATTTCGTCGCCAGTTATACCGTGCAACTTCCCTTTGATAAGTTCACCGGCAAGGGCGCTTTGTTGGAGCGCCTCGCAGAGGGATGGGCTGTCTCAGGAATTTCGACCTTCGCGAGCGGCCAGCCCATCCAAATTCAGGAGACAGACGACCGATCACTCACCGGGACCTTTGCCGATACCGTCGATGAGCCGAGTTATGCCGTGGGCGGCGGTAAGCTCTACGCCAATCGTAATCCCCGTTCGCAGATGCCGTACTTCAACCCGAATTACTTTGTAGCGGAACCACTGGGGCAAGTCGGCAATGCCATGCGCAGGTTCTTTTCTGGGCCCGGCATTCTTAACTCAGACGTCGCTCTGCTCAAAGACACCAAGCTCGGGGAGTCGCGTTCCATTCAATTCCGTGCCGAAGCCTTCAACGTTTTCAACCACGCTCAGTTCAGCAATCCATCGGGGAACTTCAACAATACAGGTGCGGGTGGTTTCGGTTACGTGAACTCGGCACGAGATCCTCGCATCATGCAGGTTGCGCTCAAGGTCCTCTTCTAGAAGATGCGGGCCTGGTGGTTTTGAGCAAGGCGATGCAAGCAAGACTACCGGTTCAACGGAGATTCATGGTGTTCGCAGTAGCGGGATGGCGTAAAACTCGGATAGCTGCAATGACTCTTGTCCTGATGTGGTCTGCAGCCTGCATGCAGTCGCAGCAGAAACCGCGCAAGGCCGAGCTACAGGCTCTCTCTCTTTCCTTCTGGAAGTTAGTCGAACCAAACGCGGCGGTGACAAAGGTTGCCTCTGGCTTTGGCTTCACTGAGGGCCCGGTATGGGATCAAGCTGGCTATCTCTGGGTGAGCGATGAAACACTCAACGAAATATTCAAATTGGATGTCAAAAGCGGGAACAAGAAAGCTGTCCTGGCTTTGGGAGATCCCGACGGAAGCACCTACGATAAACAACACCGCATTCTGGACTGCGCCAGCGTACTGCGCGCGATCATTCGGCTCTCCCCGGATGGAACCAGTTACAAAGTAGTTGCGGATCGTTTCGAGGGCAAGCGCCTCAACTCGCCGAACGATGTTGTGCTCGGCCCCGATGGCGCCATCTACTTTACCGACCCGACCTCCGATCTGCCCAAGGGAGAAAAGCAGGAGCTCCCCTTCAAGGGCGTTTACCAGGTCGGCAAGGATGGGCAACTGCGCTTGCTCATCAAAGACTTGAAAGAACCAAATGGCCTCGCATTTTCTCCCGATGGCAAGCGGCTGTATGTCGACGACTCCACCGACCAGAACATTTGGGTTTACGACTTCCTTCCTGATGGCAGTGTGGCAAACGGACGCATCTTTGGCTTGGAAACAGCGGATCCGAAAGAAGGCGTCCCGGATGGGATGAAGGTGGATAAGTCGGGAAATCTCTACGTTGTGGGACCGCGTGGAATTTGGGTGTGGAGTCCGAGCGGAGAACACCTTGGCACCATCGTCGTTCCGGAGCAACCGGCGAACTTGACCTGGGGCGATTCTGACTATTCCACGCTGTACATCACGGCAGAGACCTCGGTCTACAGGATTCGCACCAAGGCCCATGGGTTTGTTCCATATCTCTGATAGGAATCAGGAGCAACTTAACTTGGCCGGTCACGCTGGCAGTGCAGAAGTTTCTCGTGGAGTTGATATGAATTCGCCTCGCAATTACATGGTTCTTATCGCGGCTATCCTTGCCGTTGCTTCGATCCAGCCGCTACGCGCGCAGAAGGCGGAACGACAGAAGATTGTCCCGGCAAATTCCAAACCATCCCCGGCGCCCTTCAGCCCTGGGGTCCTGGTCGACGGCACGCTTTATGTTTCAGGGCAGGGCAGTCGCAACACCGACGGCAATCGTCCCGCCGACATCTCAGGCAAAGTAAGGCAGGCATTGCAGAATGTGCGTGGCGTTCTGCAGGCGGCAGGCATGGATTACGGCAACATCGCATGGCTCAACATCTACCTTTTACGTAGCACTGATATCGAAGCTATGAACGCCGCCTACTGGAGCGAGATCGGAACTGATCCACCGGCACGCACCGTACTTGTAGTCAGCGCACTGCCCGACGAAGAACAAGTTGAGATCAACTGTATCGCCGTGAAGGACAAGAGCATCAGGCACTCTGTTTGGCCCCAGGGATGGGCGAGCGGCAACGGTGTCGATCCGCCCGCCATCCAAGCTGGCGATGTTCTCTATCTCTCAGCGCAAGGCGGCAAAGATCCTACGACGGGACAGACGCCGGCGTCCTTTGCTGAAGAGGTACGGCAATCCCTGAACAACGTCGCAACGATTCTCTCCGCTGCTCATATGAGCATGAAGAATGTGATCTGGGTCAATCCCTACATGAGTGTGACCGGGCACTACGACGAGATGGGCAGTGTCTACAAGACCTTCTTCGAATTCGGCAACACACCGGGTCGAGGGACGATCGAAGTCGCAGGGCTGCCCGCAGGAAGCCGTATCAACTTCACCTGCATTGCAGGCGCCGATCTCTCGAAGAGAAAAGCCATTCGTCCCCGCAACATGCCGCCCAGTCCTACGGCGAGCCCTGGGGTCCTCTATGGGAACACTCTGTATCTCTCCGCCAAAGATGGATTCATTCCCGGGCAGGGGATTGTTACTCCGGATTTCGAATTGCAACTGCGGCAGTCTATGAGGAATCTCCTGGATGGTCTGGAAGAAGCGGATATGTCGTTTTCCGATGTTACGTTCTCGACAGTCTATCTCCGCGACATGAAGGACTTTCCCAAACTCAATCCCCTCTACCGCGCCTTCTTCGAAGGAACATTGCCGGCGCGAACGACCATGCAACAGAACGACGATGCGACGGCTGAGGCTGCGGAACAAATTTCATTTATCGCCGTGAAGACGGTCGCCCACTGAGTAGGCAGGAGTAAGAAGATGAGCACGGATTCACCGATTCAACGTAGAACCTTCATGAAGTGGGCGTCAGCGCTACCCTTGTTCACCCAGTTAGGGCTTCAGCAGGCGTTTGGCAAAGGCTGGGCGGAAACCGCAAAGGATTCTACGGACAACATCTATACGCGGATCGGCGTCAAGCCGATCATCAACGGACGCGGAACGTGGACGTATCTGAGTGCGAGCCTGGAACTGCCTGAGGTGAAGTCCGCTCAAGAAGCAGCCTCGAAGCATTTCGTAAACATCTTTGAACTCCAACAGGCCGTGGGAAAGCGGCTAGCCGAGTTGACAGGCGCCGAGTCGGGCATGATCACCTCAGGGGCCGCGGGCGCGATGGCCGCGGGAACTGCAGCCTGCATTGCCGGCAACGATCCAAAGAACGTGTGGCAGCTTCCGGACACGACGGGCCTCAAGAGTGAAGTCATCATGGTTGGGGGACGTAGCCCGTTCGACAACGCTATTCGATTGGCAGGCGGAAAGCTGGTCGTTGTCGATTCCTACGAACAGCTTGCCAATGCCGTCAACGGCAACACGGCAATGATTTATACGGGGTCCGATCTCGAGCCATTGGCAAAGGAAATTGCAATCGGGAAAAAGGCCGGCGTTCCTGTATTTCTCGACGCGGCCGATGGTGTCCCACCGATCAACAAGTTTCAGATTTACGCTAAGATGGGCTGCGATCTTTACACCGTCAGCGGGGGGAAGGGGTTGCGAGGCCCGCAGTGCAGCGGCGTGCTCCTCGGCCGGAAAGACTTAATTGAAGCTGCCCTGGCCAACAGTAGTCCGTGGGAAGGCGCGGTGTGCCGCCCCATGAAGGTTGGCAAGGAAGAGATCATGGGCTGTCTCGCAGCAATTGAGGCCGGGTATCGCATGGATACCAATGCGCTCAACAAAGAATGGCAAGGCCGCGTCGAAAAAATCCGGAAGCTCGTGGAGACGGTGCCAGATGTCAAAGCATCGATCGCCACGCCGGAGGGCGGCAACAGCTATCCAACGCTGACCATTACCTGGGATCAAAAGGCATGGGGCTATGCCATCAGCGATTGCGCGCGCGAGTTGCTGGAGGGAACGCCGAGCATTGCCGTACTGACAAACGACAATCCCAGCGATGTGCTCGGCCGGGCGCCTGCGAAGGAGAAAGCTCCAAGGGCGGCAGACGACCGTCTTGAAATTATCTCGATGACGCTTCAGCCAGGCGAAGACATCATCGTGGGCCGACGCCTGCGGGAGATACTCCATGCAGCAAGAACAAAACGCGCTTGAACGGATCATCCATGATGAGAAGACAGACCAAAGTACTTGCGGGCTGGGCGGCGGCCTTGGGGATTTCTTTCCTTGCCTTGGCCGCCGATGCACGCGGCGCAGTTGCTGATCCGCAGCCTAACTGCGCTGTTCATGCAGTGACCTTCCACGGATGGCCGGCTCAGGAGATGGCCAACGAATGGGTCAATCTGGTTTTCGTGCCACAGCTCGGCGGACGCCTGATGCAGGTGACCTTCGCTGGCCATCCCTACCTATTCGTGAATCCTCAATTTGAGGGGAAAATCATTCCCTCCCGCCAGGCCGCGGGCCGATGGATCAACTACGGCGGAGACAAGATCTGGCCACTGCCCGAAGGCAACGACGATGAGCAGCACTGGACCGGCGCTTCCACACCGCTGGATGATGACGCCTATCAATTCAGCATCCTTTCGCAGGGTACGATTTGTACTGTACGGATGGATGGTCCTCCGGATCCTCCGACGGGGTTGCAGTATTCGCGCGAGGTCAGCATCTCAGGAGATTCTCCCGAGATTTCCTTTCACGCCATCACCAAAAACTACACAGGCCACTCCATAGCCTGGTCGGTTCAGTCGGTTTCGCAGTATGACCTTGCGAATCCCACGATTGCGAAGGACTACAACCATGATTTCTGGGCCTTCACTCCGGTAAATCCAAACTCCAGTTATCTGCTCGGCTATCATGCGCGGGATGGACTCGCGAACGATCCTTCGTATGGTGTGAAGGCAGGACTATTTCGCCTCAACTGGAAGTACATCGAGAGCGAGGTATGGGTAGACTCAACGGCTGGGTGGGTGGCCATCGTGGATGGGGCCAGTAACTTCACCATGGTGGAGAAAACCAGATACGTGGACCACGCCGAGTATCCAAGCAAAGCATCGGTGATCTTTTACAAGAATGGCCCGACCGTGGAACTCGACTCTGCTGGCATGCCGCATCTTTCGCCACTCGACCAGAAGGAGACTCCCTACTACATGGAGGCGGAGTTGAATAGCCCGATGGCGAATCTTGGTCCGGGAGAAACGTATACCTTTGATACTCACTGGTTCCCGTGCCGGATGGGAACCGACCTCCACACGGTCACCGAGGCGGGCGCAGTAGGAAAGCCGTTGACGGTGGAGCGCAGCGGCGAGGCAATCCAGCTTATTGGAGGCTTCGGTGTCTTCTTCTCCGGAACCCTCGAGGCGCATCTGTATGATCGTGGCGGCAGCGAACAGGAGGTTGTGTCTGTCGGTGCCGTCACACCTCGAAAACCCCTCAACCTGAAAACATCCATTCCCGCCTCTCGGAAGATTGTGAGATTGTCGCTGCACCTTGTCGACGAGCATCGTGTCGATCGCGGCGCTCTAGGAGAGGCCTTTGTAGACGATTCAGAGGGTAAACCGTGATGAAGCCGTTTGTGTCCAGACGAATGGCATGGGTTCTTTTCGGCTGCGGAATTCTGCTCGCAGATGTCTCCGGCCAGAAGCCATCCTCCCGTCCGAAAGCCTCCTCGGTTCGAACCACCTCCTCCGCCAGGTCTGCGTCTGCGACCGCACCTGTGCTGAACGTGCAGAAGGCAAAGCTGGAAGCGCGCGGGATCGATGCCGACTGGCCTTCCTACAACGGCGACTATACGGGAAGACGATTCAGCTCGCTTTCCCAGATTACGCCGGACAACGTGCAAAGCCTGCGCGCCGAATGGGTCTTTCACAGCACCAGTCCTGGCATTCTTGAAGCGACGCCGGTGGTGGTGAACGGTGTAATGTACTTGACCGCCTCCAACGATGCTTATGCGTTGAACGCAAGGAACGGAGAAGTACTCTGGCACACCTCGCGGCCAATTTCTTCCGGACTGGTCGACGATGCCTCCGGGCACATCAGTCGCGGCGTAGCCTTGTGGGGCGACTGGCTTTACATGGAGACTGACAATGCCCACCTACTTTGTCTCGATGCTCGTTCCGGACGGCTCATCTGGGACGTTGCGTACGCCAACTGGAACAAGAACTACGGTGCCACCAGTGCACCATTGGCTGTTCGAGGCAAGATTCTGGTCGGGACCTCGGGCGGCGATGATGGCGTGCGCGGCTTCCTTGCTGCCTTTGATGCGCTGACGGGAAAGATGCTCTGGCGGCGCTGGACCATTCCAGGTCCCGGGGAATTTGGATCGGCGAGCTGGCCTGGCGAGTCCTATCTCCGGGGCGGAGGAACAACATGGATGCCGGGAACCTATGACCCCGAACTGAATACGCTGTATTGGGGCACGGGAAATGCAGCTCCCGACTATGATGGCAGCGTACGCCCAGGAGACGATTTGTATACGGCCTGTGTCCTGGCCATCGATCCCGACACCGGGAAGATCAAATGGCACTTTCAGTTCACGCCGCATGACGTTTATGACTACGACGGTGTGCAGACGCCGGTACTCGTCGACGCTGAGTATCAGGGCCTTCCACGCAAGCTTCTCATCGAGGCGAATAGGAATGGGTTCCTCTATGTTCTTGATCGCGTGTCGGGAAAGTTTCTCTCCGCCACACGCTTTGCAGAGCGCGTGAACTGGGCAAGCGGCATCGATACAAATGGCAGGCCCATCTTCAGCGACGTTCAGCCTTCAGAAAAAGGCACGCTCACTTGCCCGGGTGACGCCGGGGCGACGAATTGGTATTCACCCGCGTACAACGAGCAAACCGGGTATTTCTACTTTCTTTCGCTCGATCAATGCACTGTAAACTCTGTCAAGCCAGAGAGCTTCGAAGAGGGCAAAGAATATTATGCGACCGGTACTCGGGAGGAACCGAACACGCCAGGCAAGAAATATTTGCTCGCATTCAATAGAAGTACGAATCAACTGGCATGGAAATATGAGCAGGAAGGCGATACTCACTCCTGGGGTGGAGTTATGACCACCGCAACAGGGCTGGTCTTTTTTGCGGACGACGCCAATTCGTTTGAGGCTGTGAATGGTCGGACGGGCCAGTCCTTGTGGCACTTTAACACTGGACAAACTCTGCATGCCTCTCCGATGAGCTACTCAGCGAGCGGCAAGCAGTATGTTGCGATTGCATCGGGTGACAACCTGTTTTCTTTTGCGCTGCCAAATTGAGGGTCAGCGTGAAGTTACATGGACCGTGGATATGGGTCGCAAAGACAGGGACATGGGGGGTCGCGCTTGCAAGTTATATACGAGCTGGAGAACACCGGTGATGATCAAGAAATTCCCTTTGGAGCTACGAGAGCGATTCTCAGATGGCCCTGGCTATCTTCAAGAAGAGAATCCTCGGGACAAGCACGCGGGCCGGTTCTAGCCATCTCAACTGTCCTTCGCAACGTGTTCGCTTGCATCCTCAGTCTCGGTGCAATGTTTGGCCTCACCGCGCACGCGCAACAGGGCGCTGAAGGCGACGCGAAACCAGACAACGTAGCGGCGACGATGTTCGCCAGTGACTGCGCAGTTTGCCATGGCGGCGATGGCCGCGGCGGAGAGCGCGCTCCCAACATCGCTACCAAACGCGAGACAGTGAACCTCTCCGACGCGCAACTGACCGCAATCTTGAAAAAGGGCGTGCTTGCTTCCGGAATGCCCGCCTTTGGTGCTCTGGGTGACGAGAAAATCATGCAACTGGTCAGCTATCTGCGCGAGTTGCAAGGAATGGGGGATTCAGGACAGGCTCGCCTGACGGGAGATGCTGGAGAGGGAGAAAAGACATTCTTCGACAACTGTTCCCGCTGTCACATGATTCACGGAAAAGGCGGCTTCCTCGGCGAAGATCTATCGACCTACGCGAGGGGCCGTTCCGCCGAGGCGATCCGCGCCGCCATCCTGCATCCGGAGGATAGTCCAGGAGGGGCCGACCATATCGTCGATATCCAGACAACGGAAGCAGGTTCCTTCCGCGGCCTTATACGCGCTCGAGATAACTTTACCTTTGTATTACAGGACGAAGACGGCGGCTACCATAGCATTGCGCGCAACCGAATCCAGAAGATGATCATCAATACCCAACCCCTGATGCCGCAGGATTATGGGACGAAGCTTGACGACAAGAGCCTCAGCAACCTCATCCGCTATTTGCAGGAGAGCGCCCGATCGGGTAATCCTGCGCCGAAGACTGGTCAAGAGGATGTTGATGACTAAAAACGCAGAGGATACTGAGCAGACTTCGATTGAAGACTGGACGCAGCAAGTTTACATTCCAGGAGCGAGAACCTGGAGAGGTCAAGGCGGCGTGAAGGCGGCGGCCCTGGGCCCACAGAATCGCTCGCTCGTGCTTCGTCGTGCTTGCATGATGTTAATGTCCGCGGCACTCCTGGCCTCGTATCAGGCCTTGCCGCAGTCCAATTCGTCCGAAGCTACTGCACGAGAGTCGAAAGCAGGGGCTCAGAGCGCCTGGCTCTCCTATCACGGCGACCTCACTGGCCGACGCTATAGCGAACTGAAAGAGATTACACGCGAGAACGTCGGTCAACTCCAATTGAAATGGGTCTTTCACAGCCGCAAAATGTGGGCGCTCGGCGCCCCGCCTGTCGTGGTCGCGGGTGTCATGTACCTGTCGGTGTCGAATGATCTCTTCGCGATGGATGGCCTTACCGGTGCCGTCCTGTGGCACCACACGCGACAAGATGCCGCGGGCGCACAAAACGACGAATCCATGCACATCAATCGAGGGATCGCAGTGCTCTCCAACCGGCTCTATATGGAAACAGATGACGGCCATTTGCTTTCACTTGATG
>Ga0075030_100005738_pt1 | contig 11185 bp, 14 predicted proteins | sample LitLauG_LLR_2012_FD_71393 | JGI IMG/M metagenome (GOLD analysis project Ga0075030, IMG submission 71393) | Freshwater sediment microbial communities from Pennsylvania, USA - Little Laurel Run_MetaG_LLR_2012 | ecosystem: Environmental > Aquatic > Freshwater > Creek > Sediment | place: USA...
ATTATATTGCTCTAACAGATAAAGCGGAACCTCAATTTCCACATCTGCCAGCGGCGCTGTATCCGGTGTCTGCACGCTGACAAATTCCTCGGTCACATCACCAACCGCCACTCCTTCTGGCAACGGCCCTAACTGAACAAACCCAACCCGTCGAAGTACTTGGTCCAGCCGGTCATGTGCGAAAGCTGTCTGCAAATACAGCGAGGCGGCCTCTCGGATGGCTTCGACAGCCTCCTCCTTTGATTCTCCTTGCGAGAATATTTTGAGTGCCGGGCAGTGACTCACGAAAACGGACGCTCCCGGGTCATGCCGTAACTTGGTGTTGAGCTTAAACGTAATTTGTGGGAACATTTATCCTTTGTACCAGTAAAGTCTCTATACACCAACAGGATAGCAGAGTCAAGAGGATTTTAAAAGGCTTTTATTGTCTAAAGGGATTACCCGTTAGATAGCAGTTCCGTGAGGGTCCATACGCGATTCGTGATTCCTGCTTCCATCGCAGGCGTAACGCGCAGCGATCCGTGAATCCGGCAGAAATTGTAATACCCGAAGTGCAGAGCGATTGCGGCCCAATGGCTTTCGATTTTCTTGCTGAAGGCGTTGGTGAGCCGCGTCAAACGCCGGATCTGCATGCGCATCGTGAGGTTTTGCCGTTCCACGTGCGAAGTGCAGATCTTCGCCGGGTCCGGGTTCCCGCTGATTACAACTGGGACCGCCTCCACAATCTCGGCCGGGGAGTAGCGCTGTTCGTTCGCTTGGGGCTGAGAGTAAAACTTGATCAATTGCGCGTAGTCGCAACGGTCTAGGAGCATTTCATCGACGGCCGGCAGGTAGGCCTTTAGGCCATCCGTGGTCAGTTGGAAACGGGACTTCTCGGACGTGGCCCAGCGCACCTTGAGCATCAGATCGAAGGCGCGGTCCAGAGTGCGGCGCCCCAAGGTAAACGCGAGGACCAGTTTGCTGTAGCGCTCGATGGCAACCCAGCACCAGGCGTCGCCGATGGAATCATTGTCGTATTCCTCGATTCGCTTGTTGGCTTCCTTCTTGGCAACGTAGCCCCAGATCTCATCACATTGAACGTCCTTCACGGGAACATTGCGAATCCAATCGTCCATGACCTTCTGGCTGCGTTCCCCGGCGATCAGGAGCAACTGGATAAGGGAAGCGGCCCGGATGCCCGTCATGCGCTCCACGGAGCGAATAGAACACCCCTCTACGATCATGCGGATAGCCCGAAGGCCATCTTCGTGGTTGAGGTAATCCTCAACCCGGAAACCACGGGCGTGCTCTTCGGTGAAGGTCTTTTTGCAGGTGAGGCAGCGGAAACGCTGTAGGCCGTTACGGTGACGGCCGAACCGCTTTGATGCGTTGCCGCACTTCGGACATTGCATCGTAGTGCCTTGTTTTGTTTGCGTTTCCATGACTTAATAATACAGCAAGCTACTGCTGTTTGCAAGAGGGAAATGATAGATCTATTAGCCTTTACTTTGAACGGTTTAGGGGTTACAATGGTCTCGGTGTGTGCGGCTGGTGGGACTCGAACCCACAAACCCCGTCCAGAGGTAGCGGTTTTAAAGACCGCTGTGTTTAACCAGTTTCACCACAGCCGCGTATAAAGACTTGGGGTGACGGGTGGGCTTCGAACCCACGATCACCGGATTACAAATCCGGCGCTTTGCCTGCTAAGCTACCGTCACCGCATTGAGAGCCGCTAGGTGCTTGTTCCCGTCGAAAGGTGGGCACCTAGCGGTTTTTGTTTTCCGGGGCCAGATTGGTGGCCCTCTGCTTCTGACTTACAGTCCCATTTCCTAGCCTCCGGTTAATCCCCGAATTTTAAAAGGCAAGTTCGGCATAAGTGCCTGACTAGTGTCCGCACCATTGAGTTTGGGCGGATCGACTTTCATCTGCCAGACACCCTTATCCACCATCTCCACGATGCCGCTCTGGGCCATTCCCAACAAGGCAAAGTGCAATACTCGACCAGGGTTCTTTTCGCCAAATTCTATGTTCCGGGTTGCCGCGTGCTTCTTGAGTTCATCAAGCGACCGGGGCCGGCCATCGGCGAGAACATCTCGCAGGAACAGAGCCACTTCGGACCGTTCTGTGTCGGTGGGAAGTTCTTCTTCGGAAAACAGCGGCTGCTGATCCATCTGGGCCTGCATCTTCTCGTAGTCCAATAGCCCCTTTACATGCGCTTCCGCGTCATCCAGCCATCTCAGCCGGGCTTGTAGTTGGCCCCGCTGTAGAGTAATCGATACGAGCCGTTGCCGTAAGTCTTCACGGATATCCCGCATAATGGTTAACAGGATAGCACAGACGGATCGCAACTGGGATAAGAACAATTCAAGTGCCAAGTCCCAGTTAGTTTTCCACATGTGGATAACTTGGACTTGCCTGCAACTAGTTGTCATTTCTTCACCGGAGGAGCGGGATTCCATTGATAAGCGGTCTTGCCGTCCGGGAGAGTCTTAAGCAGGACTTGTTGCTGTTCGACGAGCCGCTTAAGCACCATATGGATGGTGGCCATCGCGTTCGAGTATTTACTGAGATCGAACTTTTGTGTTATCAGATTATTACGAATGTCGGTAGGCTGGAATGCGGCAGCCGGCTGAGACTGTAAAAGTTGGCGGATTTTGTCTGTTATTCCGACTTCTAGAGTTTGCGATTGTTGAACCGAGGAAAGCAATTCGGAGACAACATCGCTGAATACTGGCGTTGTGCCAGCCAGTGGACCGAGATCGACTACGACCCTTGCTAAATTGCTGATTTCCAGACCTAGATCCGAAAGTTTCCCTAGAGCAGTAACGTGCTCATTCTGTAAGGCATCTAGCCTCGCCAGAGCCTGCTTCAGTGTTGCTTTGTAGTCCATTTAAGCAAAGTATGGCACGCGGAATGCTCACGTGCAAGGAATACGTTAAGCAGATGCGCAAAATATTCAGCGGCCTAGATTTTCTTCGGTCTTCCGCCGGCCCGTGTCTTCCGCATGGCTGCGATCTTCCGGAAGTACTCGCTTCCCCGTTTGGCTGTAGCTTTCCCGCCCTTCTTCCCCAGCACGGCGGCCGGCTCGACCGTCATCAGGTATTCAGTCAGCGCTACTGCATCACCTAGGAGTTCTTGGGCGCGGGCCGTGCGGCCTTGAGGGAGTTCAGGGGAGGTATCGAGCAGGGCCTTCGCTTCCGCGATCATGCCCCGCAAGGCGCGGAGGTCTTGGCGTTTTGGCATGCTTCCACGGTAGCACGGATGCAAGCGCCTGCTGTTTATTCAGCAACGCACCGCGTAACACTACCAGAGCGTGGCATGCGCCAAGGTAAAATCGGGGTCGCGCTCGACCACTCTCGACAAGTGTTCAGCCGCGCTGCGGAGGGTTTCTTGCCGGTCGGAGTGGCTTTCGCGAAGCCCGGTCCTGAATGCCTCGAACGCTTCTGGATCGCTGCTGTAAGGGTCGCGGGATTTCGGGGCCGCCTTCTTGGTTCCCTGGAGGCGGGCTGTCCCAGATCAGATGCAAGTGACTTGCTAAAGACTATTGCCATCGCCCCATGGATTCGGTTATTCTGACTACTCTTGCAATTCACTTGCATATGATCGGTAGCCGAACAGCGGCCCTCGTCTGCACTAACCAGCGGGGGAAGCAGAACATTCGGGTATCGGCAGAAAGAGGATGCGTGTGTTCGACTCAAGGCATCTCTCGTGGTGGAACCTTTTGGTTGTCACCTTGGTGGTCCTCGCCACGCCAACAACCTGGGCCGGTGAAGGCCCCTTCTTCATTACCTACACCCACCAGATGGAAGAGCCCGGAAACCTCGAAGTTGCCTCCAAGGATGTCATTGGCAAGCCAGGAAATGGCAACCGGTTCTTGGGGGATGCGACGGAATTCGAATATGGCGTAAAGGGCTGGTGGACCACCGAGGTATACCTCGATGGCCAGGCGACCGGCCGCGAGAGTGCGCTGTTCACCGGGTATCGCTGGGAGAACCGATTCCGGGTCATCTCACACGAGCATTGGATCAACCCGGTGCTGTACCTCGAATTCGAGAACATCAATGGTGCGGACAAAAGTCTTTTGGAAGTGGTCAACCACGATGGCAAGGATGATGTCACCGGGCCGAATAGCGAAACGCGGTCCGAGAAGAAACGCGAGATCGAAGCCAAGTTGATCCTGGGCAGCTATTATCGGGGCTGGACCATTGCCGAGAACTTCATCGCCGAGAAGAATGTTCGACATGAACCGTACGAGTTCGGTTACGCGGTAGGCATCAGTCGCCCGCTGGCACTCGCTGCGAAGCCCGACCGCTGCAATTTCTGCCCCGAGAACCTCCAGATGGGGGTAGAGCTGTATGGCGGCCTGGGGACTCACGATGCCTTCGGTTTCCGTGGAACTTCACACTATGTGGCACCCACTGTGGCCTGGACCCTGGCCAACGGCACGACTTTCCAGGTGTCGCCCACATTCGGAGTCACTGATGCAAGCGCCCACTTCCTGTTACGTTTTTGCGTGTCCTACGAAATCACGCAATTTGGCCGTACCGTGGAACGCGCCTTTCGAGGTCACGGAGCTCGCCCATGAAGTCGTGGAGAATTGTAATCGGATGTTGCCTTCTCACTGCGACCTCAGCTAGAGTCGGAAGCCTCTTACAGCAGGCGCCGTCAGAGGTGGCAGACAAGAGGAATCCCTTGCAAGGAAGCGATAAGGCGCGGCGGGCCGGCGCGAAGCTCTATGCTCGGGAATGCGCCCCTTGCCATGGGCCAAAACGCGAAGGAATCGGAAAGGCACCGCCTCTCAACCGTGCGGACGTTTACCGAGCCTCGCCAGGTACACTCTATTGGGTCCTGCGTAACGGATCACTTCATCGAGGCATGCCGTCATTTGCTCATCTGCCCGAACCGGAGCGTTGGGAGATCATCACGTTCCTTCATGAGGTCGAAGAAACTCCGGTGGCTCGATAGTGGGGCCTGAACCTCAAGCAGAAACGCAATTAGTGTCAATTTTTCAGTGGCTTGCGTGCCACGAAGGCTGATACTTTCGGCCCCAAGTCGACGTCGCGGGAACTGCAGTGGAATCGGACCGGCAGGAGAACGTCCGTGCGTCCGGCGGCCGAAACTTCCTGGTCAATCGCTCACATCGTTGCCAAGCCCCAAGCATGCGATGGTTTCATTGGCCCGACGGACCAATTTGCGAACGACGAAGACGCCGAAAGGGTACTTCGCATCGCGTCGCGGTCGGAAGGAATACGGAAATTCAGCTTGGCCTCTGGATTTGCAGTGGCCTCCGCGCAAATCGCGGCGCTGCGCTGTGTCTTTGTAAGCAGCGATTTTGACTACAAACCGGCCGATCGCGTCGGAGCCTTCGATGAGGCGCTCCCAGGGCAAAGACGTGCTCTGCATACAGCGGGCCTGGCTCCAGTCTCTTGTTCTATGGTGCATTACGAAAACCGGAACAGTCTTACCGCAAGTGCGAACTTGTTCGCACTTGCACCATTTCCTCAGATCCATGGATGACGCGCGGCGCAATCGAGGGCAGCGCCTTCAACCGTAATTGTCGTATCGACTTACCGGAATATCGACGACGTACGATGCGTCCATGTGCGTCGCCGTAACAGTTGCGTGCTTTCCTACTGCGCTGAAAACAGGCAGAGTTCATCGAGTGAGGGAAGCGGTCTGTGCCGCAGGGCACTGGACCTATCGAGAGGGCGCAATGGAGCTGATGGGCTGGATCGGAAAAGTAACTCTTTTGAGTTTGGCGGCGGCGCTTGCGGCGGCCGCCCAGGACGTCGGTTCCGCAGTCGACCCGGCCGTGGACGCCAAGTCGGCGGTCGTCCACCCGGCTGGAGCCAGCTATGTCGGGCAGGAAGGGTGCAGGAACTGCCACAAACACGACAAGATCTGGGACAGTTTCTACAAAAACCCGCACTTTAAGAGTGTCGCGTCCGGCAAGGAGCCTGCCGAGCGGACCGGGTGCGAGGCATGTCATGGTCCCGGACAGGCGCATGTGGATGCCGGTGGCGACGTGAGCACCGTGGTCCATGCTTTTAGCGTGATGAAACCACCCGAGGTGATTGCGTTATGCCTGAACTGCCACGCGAAGGAGTTCAGCCGGGCCAATATCCGGCGCTCGGAACATACCCAACACGACGTCGCCTGTACCTCCTGCCATTCGATTCACAGTCCGGCAACAGCTAAGAACCTGCTTGCCAAGAGCCAACCCGAGGCCTGCTACCAGTGCCATGCGGACGTGCGGTCGCAATTTGACATGCCGAGCAAGCACCGCGTGAATGAAGGCCTGATCCAGTGCTCGGATTGCCACAACCCGCACGGCGGTTTCACGCCCACTACCGGCATGGGACAGACCTCCAAGATGCTCAACCAAGCCCACGGCAGTGAGCAGCCTTGCCTGAAATGCCACGTCGACAAGCGCGGTCCGTTCGTCTTCGAGCATCAAACGGGCCAGATAGATGGTTGCATCGGTTGCCATAGGCCGCACGGGTCCCCCAATGCCAAGCTGCTGACGCGGCCCGTTGTTGCCCAACTCTGCCTTGAGTGCCACACCGGCAATGGCGACTTCGGGGTGCGATCGAGCCGGGGCGTCACGTACCCGGACCATGCAACGCACAGCATGACAGATCCACACTATCAGCGATGCACCGGATGCCACGTGACCATTCACGGTTCCAACGTCCACTACCGGTTCTTGCGCTAAGGCCATTACGAGGAGGAATCCATATGAACCTGCGAATATTCGGCGTGTCTTTTTTCGTGGCGCTGCCGCTCGTGCAAGCTCAGACGGTTGTGACGCCTTCGCCGGACCGTCCAGGCTCGGAGCACGGCGAGGACATCGGCTCATATAACGTCACCGATACGTTTGAAACCGGCTACCGCTTCAGCACCGTGGGCGGGGATTACAGCCTCTACCGCAGCACCCAGAACTACGGCGAAGGGCTGCGGCTATTCGGAGGGAACTTGACGGCTAACTCGAAGGATGGCCATGGCCTGCTCTTCGACTCGCTTTCACTCACGACGCAAGGACTCAACGACCCCTATGGCTCGGCGACATTCCGAATCGAAAAGAATCAACTTTATCGTTACGACCTGACGTGGCGGCGCAGCGACTTTTACAACCCATCGCTGTTGAACGGCGAAAGCGACACCCTCAAGAATACGCAACGCACCATGCAAGACCACGATCTTGGCATTTCGCTGTCCAAATGGGCCAAACTGCAACTAGGCTACAGCCGGAATCATGAGACGGGCCCGGAGTTCTCAGCATACGAACTGTATATCGGCGGACTTGCCCGCAGTGTGCTGCCAATCGACAAGGGCTCGCGCCGGGACTTCAACGAATACCGCTTGGGCACCGAACTCGATTTCCTCGGGTTCCGGCTATCGCTGTCGCACCGGTGGGACTATTACAAGGACGACACGCCGGTAGCCAGCCTGGTTCCGGGCGAGGTCTACCCACTGGCAAACCTGCTGAACCAGCCGTTCCAGCCGAGCCTGCCGGTAACTTGGCCCACCCTCGCGACGGCTTATAGCCGCAGTGCGCCGATGCATGTTCGAACCCCTGGCTGGTTCGCCAACCTCAACAGAAACAGCACGCTATGGGCGGTCAATGCCAGGTTGAGCTACAGCAAGGCGGAACAGACCTCGATTTACGACGAAACCGAAACGGGAGCGAGGGCGGTGGCCAATTCCGCCTGCTCCAATTGCGGGGTCGGAGCCCCCGGGACTGCCTCAACATTCAGTACCGGGAACGCGCGGCAGCCATTCTCGGCGGGAGACCTCACCTTCAGTTTGTTTCCCACCAGCAGGCTCACGCTCACCAACAGCACCTCGGCACAAAACAACCTCTATAACGGTACAGCCCAGATCTTTCAGCCGAGCACGGTTGCCGCGACGAAAAACGTGTTTTGGGACCGAACCATGGGTGAGGGCAGAGTTTCTGAAGCTCTCGACGCCAACTACCGTCTCACCAAGTGGCTGGGCCTGAACGCAGAGTACCGGTATACCGACCGGTGGATCGACTATAACCTGATCCGCACCGGCACGACCAATAACAAGGACCTCAACTCGCTGAGCAACCACCAGAATACCGGCACTTTTGGTTTTCGCTTGAAGCCGCTCCAGCCGCTTTCCATCAACCTGGACGCGACGGTCGGGCGGGACAACTCACCCGAGACCCCCGTGGCGCCGGCCCACTTCCACAACATCCGCGGCCGCGCGCAATACCGCCTAAAGCGCCTCCAACTGACGGCGACCTACCGGCAGATCTACAACCTGAACGCGCCAGCCCCGGTCGTATTCACCAGCACCTATGGGCCACCGCCGCCTTCCTATTACGCGTCTCATTCCCGCGACCTTTCCTTCACGTCGTCATTCGAAGTAAATCGCAATGTGTCTTTAGACGCCAGTTACAGCAAATTGCATCTGGACACGCTCGCCAATCTGTGGGCTGAACTGCCGATCAACGCGAATACGATTGTCAGCGTGCCGGGTTACACCTCTCAATACATCAGCAACGTTCACACGGTGTCGGCGTTTGTAAAGACCAAGATTACGAACCGCGGCACACTCTATGCGGGATATACCATCACGCGCGATACGGGCGACGGCAGGTCCGTGCAGGACCTCGGAATCGTGAATCCCGCGGCCGAATTCGTCGCCGCCTTCCAGACATTTCCGATGACGTACCAGGCTCCGCTGGCCCGGCTGTCGATCAAAATCAGCCCGAAGGTGCAGTGGAACGGCGGCTGGGAGTTCTACCGTTACAACCAGAAATTCGCGTATTTCGGCTATGAGCCCTACTATCGGGCGCAAACGGGCTATACCAGCCTCTCGTTTACGTTTTGAGCTGCTGGGCGCAGGGTACGAATTCGACGACGAACAAGGCTACTTTATGAAAACACAGCGTACCAAGGCGCTATTAAATGCGGTTGCCACCGCTGTATTTTGGCTTGCCGGAGCCGTCTCGCCGGCCGGGGCTGACCTGGGCGGGGGTGTCCGAACCGTGGAGTTGATCGCCGACAAGGACAACAGGTTCAAGCTCCCGAACGGGCAACAGGGCCCGCTGACACTGAAGGCCGGAGAAGTGGTCAAGTTTAAGGTCACCTCCCTTTTCGGCGGTGAGAAGGCAAAGGACGGCGCCGTGCACAGCTTTGTGGTGCGCAAGCTGAGGGACAACGACCCGGCATGGTCCGTCCGGCTGAAGGAGGGCGTGCAGGAGTTCACAGTTACGGCGCCCAAGCCGGGCAATTACCTGATCGAATGCACAGTGGAGTGCGGGTCAGGTCACGACAATATGAATCTCAAGATGGTGGTGGTCAAATGAAACGTCGGATCAGATCCACGGCACTCGTGTTGCTGCTCGGTTTCGCAGTCGCGCAACTCATCCAGCCGAACACCCAAAACCCGCCGATAGACGTCAAACGAAGCCTGTGGAGCGATCAACGGGTGGACCCTCGCGTTGCAGGTATCATGCGGCGGGCCTGTGCCAACTGTCACTCTAACGGGACCAAATGGCCGTGGTATGCGCGAATCAGCCCCGTCTCCTGGTGGCTGGCGAGCCACGTCAGCAATGGGCGGGCGAAACTCAACCTCGACGATTGGACCGCCGCATCGGCGGCTCAAGCGGATAAATTGGAGGAGATCTACGACTCGATCGTCAAAAGCAAAATGCCGATGGCGAGCTACCTCCTGATGCATCCCGAAGCACGTCTTTCGCCAGCCGAGCGGGACATCCTGCTGGCCTGGGCAGACGGGAAACTCCCGCAAAGTTCACGGTGAGGCGAGCGTGGATAGAAGCGTCGTGCAACCGGTTCTGGTAATCCTGGCGGTGCTGATCGCGGGCTGCGGGCGCGCAGTACCTTCCGTGGCGGCGGGCCGCGAGCTTTACCAGGCGCATGGCTGCGGCAGTTGTCATGGACCACTCGGTCATGGAGATGGCCCGATAGCTGGAAACCTTCCCTCCAAGCCGATCGATTTTCGGGATGCGTCCGCCTTCAAGGGAGGATCGAGCGAGGCCGCGGTTGCCGACACCTTGGTGGACGACCCTTCGATGCCGAAGTTTGACCATCTGACAGAGATCGAGCGACGATCGATTGCGTTATACGTGGTTTCGATGCAGACGAACCCTGGGTACCTTTAACCGTGAGAGCCAGAGCACCTTTAATCTAATGATGCCTTCGTTTCTATTATTGTGGTTCGTGGCAACGCTCTGCGCTCAGAATGCAACCGTCAGCGCACACGATGCCTGGGTTCGCGTCCCCGCTCCTTCGAAGAAGGAGACGGCGGTCTACATGGTGCTTGAGAATGGCGGCTCCCGAGATCAAGCCGTGGTGTTTGCGTCGTCGGAGATGGCTGAGAAGGTTGAGATTCACGAAATGAAGATGCTGAAAACGGGGAGCACATCCGATTCGACGATGATGGTCATGACACCAGCGACTCAGATCACAATCCCCGGAAAAGGGAAAACGACTGTCGGCCCGAACGGCATTCATCTGATGCTGTTTGGGCTGAAGTCGAACCTCGCGGCGGGAGATAAGGTCACAGTGACTTTGAAACTCGACGACGGCACGGCAGTGCCGGTCACTGCGACCGTTCGGAATTGAACGTGCTCGCCATGGGCAACGGATTGAGACAACTAGCGCGTATCACCGGCGGGTTGACCATCGTCCTAAGTGCGTTGGCTTGCTTGAGCTGTCATCGGGCTGATTTGCCGGTCTTGCCGATTGGGGGCGAATTTGTATTGACCGATCACAACGGTCAACGCTTTCATCTTTCGTCACTCCGCGGCAAAGCCGTGCTGATGTTCTTCGGTTACACTTCATGCCCGGACGCCTGTCCAACAACTCTGTCGAAGCTGTCGGCTGTCAGTAGAGAATTGGGCGAAACGGCGAAGCGGGTGAAGACCTTATACATTTCTGTGGACCCCGACCGTGACAGTGCGGCCGTGATGAGGGCAGATCTGGCAAGCTTCCACCTCGATGTAACCGGCCTGACGGGAACGAAAGCCGAAATTGACCGAGTCGTTTCGCTGTACGGCTCCTCGTACAGGATGATCCCGACGCCCGATTCAGCAGCGAAGTACACTGTAGCTCACGACACGACCCTCTATGCCCTTGACGAATCGGGACGGACGCGTATCCTGTTCTCTTATGACGCGACTGTTCGTGAGATTGTGACGGGTTTGCGGACC
>Ga0075030_100005740_pt1 | contig 11184 bp, 10 predicted proteins | sample LitLauG_LLR_2012_FD_71393 | JGI IMG/M metagenome (GOLD analysis project Ga0075030, IMG submission 71393) | Freshwater sediment microbial communities from Pennsylvania, USA - Little Laurel Run_MetaG_LLR_2012 | ecosystem: Environmental > Aquatic > Freshwater > Creek > Sediment | place: USA...
GTAAGCCTGTCCTCGGGCACGTAGCCAACGCCCTCGGCCATCGCCTGCATCGGGGAGCGCAAGTTCACGGGCTTGCCAACGAGTTCGACTATGCCTTTGTCGGCCTGCGCGAGACCGAAGGCGACTTTCGCCAGTTCGGTGCGTCCGGACCCCAACAACCCGGCGATGCCGACGACTTCGCCGCCGCGTAGACTGAGAGAGACATCGCGCAAGCCATCCCCTTTTGAGATATTGCGAAACTCCAAGACCGGGCCCGAAAGCCTGCCCGTCGGAAGCGCATGCCGCGGCTCCGGCAGGTCCCGGCCAGTCATCAGTCGTGTAAGGCTTTGCAGCGTGAACTCCGCCGCGCCTCCATCGCCGACCTTCTCCCCATTGCGGAGCACGACGATGCGATCACAGACAGAAAACAACTCTCCAAGCTTGTGGCTGACGAAGACGACACTGACGCCGTCCTGCTTCAAACGAACAATGATGGCGAGCAGCGCCTTGACCTCGGCTTCTGTCAACGCCGTGGTGGGCTCATCCATGATGAGCAGCCGGGCATCGTAGATCAATGCCCGGGCGATCGCGACGAGCTGCTTGCTGGCAACTGGAAGGGCCTCGACCAGTTGGTCGGGATCGAGATCGACGTTGAGCCGATCGAAAGCCCGCCTGGCCTTCAGGCGCATAGTGCCTGGGGACACGAGCCAATCGCCGATAGCCAACCTTTGGCTGAAGATGACGTTTTCGGCCACCGAAAGGTTCGGGAACAAAGAGAAGTCCTGGTAGATGATCTGGATGCCGGCGCGCACGGCGTCCAATGGACGGATATGGGATCGACGTCTGCCATTGATCTCCAACTCTCCCGCCGACGGCGCGTGGACTCCCGTGATGATCTTGATCAGGGTGGATTTGCCGCTGCCGTTCTCGCCGGCCAGCGCCATGGCTTCACCGGGCCTGAAGGCCAGATCGACATCGGACAGCGATCGGACGCCGCCGAAAGTCTTTGAGACGCCATGAAGCGCGATGAACGACATGAACTTGGCCCAAGGTAGCGAGAGATGCCCAGGCCTCCGGAGCATTCAGCGCCGAAGGCCTGAGCAGCCCAACAAGACTTAGAACGGATACTTGCTCGCGTTCTCTTTCGTCACGTCGACCCAGGCCTGGCCATAGATCACCCGTCCGTCGAGGGAGATCTTCTCGTAGCCGGGCACGCCCAGGTTGTCGCCGTCGGCAATCTTCTTGCCATCGATGACCATCTGCGCGACCTTGTTCATGGCGTAGCCGGCGTCGGCTGGATCCCAGAACGAAATCAGGTTGATGGCGCCGCTTTCAAGATATTGCGTCGTCTGCGATGGCAAGCCGGTGCCTATGACGCAAACCTTGCCTTGCAATCCGCGTTCCTCGACCGCACGGCCGATGCCCGGCACGTCGAGCGACGAGCTGCCCTCGAAGCCCTTGAGCTTTGGATAGGCGCGCAGCAACTCCAACGCCTTGTCATGGGACTTCTGCTGATCGTCATTGCTCTCGTTCTTCGAGCCGTCCAGCGTCATCTTCGGATATTTCTCCTTCTGGCGTGCGATCGCTGCATCGACCCATTCATTGTGGGTTTTCGAGGTGAGGTTGCCCACAAACACCGCATACTCGCCCTCTTCGCCCATGCATTTGGCAAGATGATCCATGAGGTGCACGCCATAGGCGGCGTTCTTGAATGCCTCGATGTCGTAGCTGGCATTCTGGATGGAAGAGGCTTCGTGCGTAACGACCACAATACCCTGACCTTGCGCCTTCTTGAGAACCGGCTCGACGGCTTCGGGCGACAGCGGGACAACTGCGAGGGCTGTCGGCTTCTTGGCGATCGTGTCCTCGAGCAACTGAACTTGAAGCTGCACGTCGCCCTTGGCGGGGCCTGTCTGCGTCGCTGCAGCTCCGGTGTCCGCGGCGTATTTCTTGACGCCTTGCTCCATGCGGTCGAACCACGGAATGCCGGACAGCTTGACAACCGTGATGATGGTCGAAGGACTGGCTGCGAGAACTGATCCTGCACTCAGTAACACGCTGCCTGCTATGGCGACTTTCACTCCACTCCAAAGTCTCATGGGTATTCCTCCTGATTATGTTTGACCGGCGCCAAGGGGCATTACGGACGACCTCGCGGCGCCGCCGCGAGGTCGTCCGACCGAACCAGCATGTCAGGGCAAACCCGCGGAGCTTGGCTGTCGTGGGAGGACATTGCCTTGCAGCCGAGCGAGCAGCCTGAACGGCTCATTCGGATTACGGGAGAGGGTCGAGCGTGACGACGTCGATATCCTTGGCGAGTATGCTCTTGAACGTTTCGCCAATCTTCGTGACGTGTGGCGTTTTCAAATGCGCGTCGAAGGCCGCCTTATCCTTGTAGAGCTCGACATTCACGAAGATGAGCGGATCCGAAGACTTCTGATAGGAGCGATAGAGAACGACACCAGGCTCTTTGCGGCTGGCGCTGATGTTCTCCTTCATGGCGTCGACGAATTGCGCCTTGGCGTCAGGTTTGACCGTGAATGTTGCGACAAGTGCGTAACCCGCGCTGTCAAGGCTACCCGAGGCCATGTCATCCGCCATGGCCGTGGTCGCCCATGCGAACACGCCTGCACATATGGCGCCCCGAAGGAGCGCACCAGGCTTCATCATTGCTTCCTCCACTTGCAATCGCCGAACGCGGCGACGTCAACTACATGCCGCCTGCGTTATCGATATTTCTTATTGCGCAACCGGTGGTGCACCATAAACGCGCGAAGCGTTCGCTGTCAATGAAGGAATCAACGACATCAATCCGAAGGTCGATTTTTGCCCGTCTCGCCGCCTGGCGAGTTGCCAATATTCGAGATCGAATATCCCCGTCGCAGCGGTAGCGAGCAGAGATGGCTTCTGATGACCGTGGCAGCGGCGGGCTTGGACATCTCCTGTCGGCGCACCGTTAAGTGCAAGTTAATCTTCTAACTGATCGTATCGTCAAGCTCATCGTCGCGAACTTCATTCAAGTTGTAACGTGAAGGTCCGCTGCCCGATCAACTTCCTGTCACGCGACAGATTGCAACTAAACTGATCTTTAGCCAACAGATCTACAGCGTAACGGGAAGGTTCGCGATCGATCACCGCGTCGAGGCCACGGCCCGAAAGTCGATTGAGCGGACCGACAACATATCAGCGGCATCGGATCTCCGCGCACGGTTGCGACTGGATGCCGAGCAATACACGGCTCCTGGCTCAGATAGACCCGATCATGTTCAATCGCGATCACAGCTGCGCTATCAGACCTTGTTTCCGCACCTTCTCCACTATATTTGGACGTAAGCGGAAGGCGTCCGGCATCCCCGAACGAGCTGCGGTCGCAGATAAAGCCTGAACGCATCGGTGACAGCTGTGCCGCTCGGCGATAGAAATTCGTCTTCCATAACGCGGGTCTTGCCGGCGACCGTTAGAAGCGGAACCAACTCATAGTCTACAGAGTAGTAGCCGGTGCGCCTGATGGCCAGGGATCCGTCCCTGTCGCCCCACATGGCGTATTGCACGGCTTTTTCACCGACTTCGTGCGCCTCGCGCTGGTCGACATCGGAGACGCAGCCGATGAATGAACGTTGCAGGTAACCGGGGGTGTCGCCGCGAGCGCGCTTGATCTTCAGCTTGCTCTTGATCTCCTCGCACAACAGATCGGCAAGGGCGCCACCGGAGAGCTGGATGTTGCCATGCGCGTCGTGTTCAACCCTCTGGGAAAGTCTAGTTGCGATTGGCACGCCGGAAGCGTCTTGGACGCCTTCGGAAACCGCACTTGTCGGGCGTGTATCTCGCCGTGGTGATGGGCCGCCATGCCGGCTTTCTCACCGCCGCTTCGGCGCACGACAAGAAACTTCCTGAAGATGGCCCCCATCTTATCTACGTTCCGGAGCGTCCCTTCGATGTCGATAAATTCCTCACTGACGTGAGGGCGACCTATGACCGGGTCGGCCGTTGCAGGCGGCGTTGTCGCATGGTCGTTGGCAACGAGGTCGTTATCGATGGTCTTGGGAATATGGATGCTGCGCAGCGGATAATTAGCCTTGTTCGCCTCTTCACTGACGATACGCACAGTATCTGAAGAATCATTGCCGCCGATATAGAAAAGGGCGCCGATCTCGTGTGCGCGCAGCACTTGGAAAATATCGTGGCAATACTTCGCGTCCGGTTTGTCACGGGTCGAGCCGAGTGCGGACGATGGCGTGCCCGCGACCCTTTCAAGATTGTGGCTCGTCTCCTGCGTCAGATCGAGCAGGTCTTCGTTGACGATCCCACGCACACCATGATGGGCGCCGTAGACGCGGGTGACGTTCGGAAAGCGGCGGGCCTCAAGCACAACACCGGCGAGCGACTGGTTGATGACTGCGGTAGGGCCTCCGCCCTGGGCTACCAAGATTTTTGTCGGCGTCATGGACCGCTCCTCTATCGTCTTTGTTTCCGTCCATTGAGTCTGGAGTCATGTCTGAGGTGGGCAAGCAAGCCCGCAATTCAGCGCCTAGCCAAAATTCACCCAGTCGAATAACGTCGCTGTCACTAGTGAAAGCTCGCACCCAGAGCACTCCACCAATTGGTGCATTGCGGGAAAGGCTACAGCCGGTATATCAGTCCTGCTTCTAGAGATCGGCTGGCCGCTTGAGTTTCGGCTCACCTGTCGTCCTGCCGCGCCCGACTGACTTCTTGGCTTCACTGGTGGAGACCCAGCGTACGATGTATGGCGCGTTGACTTTGAATTCCTTTTCGAGATCGACGAAGGTCTGACGCAGCAGCACTTCGAGCCGTTCATGATCGCAGCTGCGCATGGCGTCCAGAAGCCGTGAATGGACCCCGATCATGTGGCGGGCTTGCGGTTCTTTGCTCTCGAGCGCCCCGCGCAACGGGTTGAGTTGCCGGTAGATGCCCGACATCGTCCGGAGCAGGATCGGGTTGCGGGCGGCGTGCGCGATGCGCCTGTGGAACATGCCATCGGCGCGCCACACCATGATCGGATCTGCAATGTGCAGCTCCATCAGTCGAATCGTATCCTCGATCCGGTCGAATTCCTCGCGGGTCGCGTGCTCGGCGGCCAGATGATAGACGATAGGCTCCAGCAGCCGGCGCGTTGCGATCAATTCCGCCACATGATCGGCCTCATGCGCGATGTTCTTGCCGACGACATCAAGCGGGATCATACCGGATGCTACGAACACTCCGCCGGCCTGGCCAGGTTTGATGCGCAGTACGCCCGAGTTCTCTAGGATGCGCAGCGCCTGCCGCAAGGTGGGACGCGACACTTCCAGGAGTGCCGTCATCTCCTTCTCGTTGGGCAGCCGGTCGCCCTCGCCAAGTCCCTTCGCGTCGATTGCGTCGATGATCCGCTCGATCACCGCCTCGAAGGTGCGATGCACCTTGATGGGCGCGAAGCTGATTCGAGATCCGGCCGCGTCCGGCTGCGATCTGGCTCTGATGGCTTTGGTCACTGTTTCCTCCGTCGTCTTCGACTTATGCCGCATCGCGAAGGAGAACGCCAAGCTCAGCCGCGTGATCGAGCTTGGAAACAGTCACATCGGCAAGAAATGCTGGTTCGATGCCGGCGCGGTAAGACAGCATGGCCGCTTCAAGATAGTCACCTGCCGCCAACCGGATCGATCCGTTCAGCACGATCCGCTTGGGATGATAGAACCGCGAGATGAGCTGCATGACATAGCCGAGATGGCGCGCGAAGATCGCAACCGTTCTGCGCGCATGTGCATCACCGTCGCGCGCGCGACCAAAAACAGTTATCGCGTCCGCATCGTCACCAGCGAACTGCCTGTATATCTCGCGAATGCCGCGCCCGCACACCGTACGGTCAAGCGAACGGTATTCTCCGAGTTCTTCGACATACACAGCTTGTTCGGAAATCAGCCCTGCTGCGAAACGCCCGCGCAGTACCTCGTTGCTGTAGCAGCCGACGCCTATGCCGGTCCCGATATTGAGCAGGGCAAAGGCGTCAACCTCGCGTCCCGCGCCGAGCTTGGCTTCGGCCTTGGTCATGGCATGGATGTCGTCATCGACCATGACCGGGCAACCGAGCCGCTCTGTCAGAAAAGTCTCTAGCGGGAAGTCGACCCGACCACCCATCAGCGACGAGTAGACGACTGTGCCCTGGTTCAACACGCCGTTCAGACTGACTGCAACGCGCGCGCAACCCGGCGGTGCGATCGAGCGCGCAAGCTGCGCCAGATCGTCGGCGAAAGCTGTCGTGCCACGTCGCAGAAGAGCGGTCGGCGTCCGGCCAAGCGGCGTCACACTCATGTCCGCCTCGATCGCGCAGAACTGGATCTTGGTCCCGCCGATATCGACTCCGAGCGCCGGGCTCATGCCGAGGCCCTGTAGGCGATCGGTCGCGGATCGGCATCGCCAATCAGGTGGAGTGCCTCAAGGCGGCCGTAGCTGGCACCCAGCGTTCCGTAATAGGCAATCTCCCAGCAGCCCTCCGCCGCAAGCACCGGCACACCATGATAGGGCAGCACACGCGACCAGACATTGACCGGAACCACAGCCAGATTCTCGGGCTTGGGTGAGACGGTCAGTTTGAGCGCAAGCGGGCTGAGGTCATGCAGATAGCCGGTTGAATCGCGCAACAACAGCAGCGAGCGGTAGGCAAAGAATTGTCGGTGGGCAACCTTGTCGACATAGTCGCGAACGTAGCGCAGAGCGGAATCGGTCTGATCCGGATCATAGGCTCGGGCTAGGACCTTCGGATCATAGTCGAGCGTCGGCACGGAGGTTCGCGACGCCGCTACCGTGGCAGTGTAAGCCGCACGGACATCGGGATCGCCCTGCTGCCAGAGTTCACGCATCCGCTCCTGCTCGTGAATCCAGCGTGCCTCGAAATTGGGGATAGCCATGACCATGTCGTCGAGGCTATGGAAGCGAATACGGGTCTCATCGACGCCTGACAGTGCGGTGATGCTGCTTATACCTGCCCGATAGGCTGCTATCCGGCGCGGATCGACACCTTGGCAGCGCCCGAGAATGCCTTCCTCGAGGATCATCAGCCGCCCGCCGGGAGAATAGATCCTGCCGATGGCATCGAGTACGGCCTGGAAGCGCCGCAGCATCAGGGCTTCGCCAACGTCCGGAGCCTGGCGGGTTGTCTTCAGTGGATTGGGAACCTTGTACGGAAAAGCCATGGCAACGAACTCGATGGGTTCGTTCTTGGCGACGAAAACGTTCAATCGGTCGAGCCACATTTGGCGGTTGCCGACAATGAATGTCGGATCACCGAACAGCACCTCGGGATGGCTGAAGATGGACAGCAGCCGCTCAGCGATACTGCCCTCCCTAGCGGGCGAGATCGCGACATCGTTGACGCTCATCAGCTTGCGCAGTCCGTCAGCGTCTAGCGTCGTCTCGACGGCGATTTCCGGCGGCGAGAACGCTTTTGGCAGCGCGGCATTGATATAGATATATGGGCTGGACATGCTCATGCTTCCAATGGGTCGAGTCATCAGTTAGTGGGTTGTGCGGATGCGGGCCAGGAATTCGGCGGTGCGCGGGTTGTTGGAATGGCGGATCAATTCGGCGGGCCGACCTGATTCCGCGATTCTGCCGGCGTCGATAAAATGCACGACATCGCCAACCTCCTCGGCGAAACTGATTTCGTGAGTCACAATCAGCATCGTCATGCCGTCGCGGGCGAGATCGCGCATGACCGCGAGGACCTCGCCGACCAGTTCGGGGTCGAGCGCCGAGGTTGGTTCGTCGAACAGGACAATGCCCGGATTGGCGGCAATCGCCCTGGCGATCGCGACACGCTGCTGTTGGCCGCCTGACAATTGCGATGGGTAGGAATCGCCGCGATCACTGAGGCCGACTCGCGCCAGAAGTTCCCTGCCGCGTTCAAACGCCTGCGCTGCATCCTGCTTCATCACCAGGCGAAGGCCGGCGGTCACATTCTCCAGGGCCGTCATGTTCGGAAACAGGTTGAAGCGCTGGAACACCATGCCTATGCGTGCCCGGCGCGCCGCGGTGACGCTTGTCGAGGCCTCGATCCAGCCGCTGCCGCGCCGCTCGGCGCCGACCAGATAGTCGTCGACCCACAGTTCGCCACCGTCGTAGCTTTCCAGGTGGTTCACGCATCGCAGCAGTGTGCTCTTGCCGGACCCGGACGGTCCGATGATGAAGGCCACTTGACCACGCATCACCGTCATCTCGATGCCGTTAAGGACGCAATGGCTGCCGAAGGATTTCCGCAGACCGCGAATGCGGATCGCGTCTCCTTGGGAATTTGTAGCCATGATTGGCGTCCTAAAGATTGGGCCGGGCGATCGGGCGCGGCCCCGCGCCGATGCCCCTGGCGAGATGCGCTTCCAGCCATGATTGGCAAGCTGATGCTATCGAGACCAGCACCAGGTACCAGAGTGAGGCGACTATCAGCATCTCGATGACATAGAAGTTCTGTGCGGCGATGCCTTGCACGGTTCCAAGGATTTCCTTCGTGCCAATGACGTACACAAGCGAAGTTGCCTTCAACAGGTCGATGCCGAGATTGCCCGCCGCCGGCAAGATGACTCGGATCGCCTGCGGCAGAACAATGCGCAATAGCGCGCGGCTCGGGGTCAGGCCGATCGACAGCGCTGCCTCGGTTTGGCCGGTATCGACGGCGAGCAACCCGCCGCGGATGACCTCGCACATGAACGCGCTGACATTCAGGACCAGGCCGAGCAGCGCTGCCGTGGTCGGCGTCACCAGCGTATTGATCGAGACCGTGAAGCCTGCAAGGCTCAGGCGTGGCAGAAACAGGCCGAGATTGAACCAGAAGACAATCTGCACCAGGAGCGGCGTCCCACGAAAGAACCAAATGTAGCCGGCCGCAATCACGCGCAGGACCGAGTTCTTTGAAATCCGCATCGCTGCCAGTAACGTGCCGAGAATCGCTGAGCCGGCAAGAGAGACGATGGTGAGCGTCAACGTGGTCGCGACGCCGCTCAGCATCACAGGCGCGAAGAAATATTCGCCGATCACCTCCCAATGGATGCTGCCGCTACCAACAACGATCCCCGCAAGCGTAAGCACGACGATTAGCGCAGCGACAGCGACGACCGACGAGAAGATCCGGGCACCGGGCCTGCGGCGGATGAGCAGACCCGGCACCGCTTCAGCGCGGCCGGACGTTTCGGTCAACAAGGACAAGACGATAACCTAGAAAAGCGCCGCATTGATCAAGATTGGGTTGAGCCCGCCATCACCGACCTGCCATTTGTCCATGATCTTCTTGTAGTTTCCATCTTCGACCATACCCTGAAGGGCGCCGGCAAGCGCTGCCAAGAGGTCCGGCGTCTTCTTGGAGAAGGCAACACCTTGGTTGGCGGGCGCGAACAGCGGCACCGGTGACAATTCCAGCTTGGTCTGGATGCCCTCGGTCGCTGTCTTAAGCGTAAAGTTGCTGACGCCGTAGGTATTCATGGTCGCGTCGGCCTGGCCGCTGGCCACGGCGAGATACGGCCCGGTCTGATCAGCGGTTTCGCTGAGCACGACCGGCGAAGAGCAGCTTAAGTTGAGCTTCTTGATAACGTCTGGAAACATCGTGCCTGTGACGATGGCGACGCGCTTGCCACATAGGTCCTCTATCTTGGCGATTTTCTGTGGATTGCCCTTGGGTACGATGACTCCTGACCCCTCCTTGGAATAGTCGATGAAATCAACGACCTTCTCGCGCGCCAGCGTGTCCGCCATTGAGCTGACATAGAAGTCGAAACGTCCAGACTGGACGCCTGGAATACCCGCGGCGAACTGAACGTCGCTCCAGTTGATGGTGAGCCCGAGCCGCTTTGCCGCTTCGTTGAGGAGGTCAGCGTCGACCCCAGCCGGTTTCCCCGTTGCCTGGTCGATGAACGACCAGGGGGGATTGCCGTCCGTCATCGCAGCGTTGAGCGCACCGCGAGCTTTGATGTCGCTGGGCAGTCGGCCGGCTAAATCGGGGGAAGCCTTCATGTTGGTCGCAATCTCGAAGGCCGTCTGCGCGGTGACCGAGCCTGCGGCGAGTAAAAGCGCCGCAATCATACCGGTGGCAGCCAAGCTGCCTCTTAAGCATGGCGAGTTCATTAGGTTCTCCCTTAGGCTTGACGATGGGTAACATCAAAAGGGATACGTTTTTTCCCTTTGAAGTGCAATAGAGATTCTCATCGAATGTTCGCTCTCATGAGACCCATGTGTCTTTGCAGGGAATCGAGTTGCGCTTTGGCATTCTTTCCGGGTCGAACGAGCCTGGCCGCGTTGGCCGATTTCGTTCATCTCAAGGCGCAAGAGGAAGAGGCGAGGAGTTTCGTTGCCCATTCGGCATCTTCCATCATTGCCACGCTCGTGGCAGGGAGACCGCAGAGCCCAATCGACACGGTCATCAGCCTTCAGGGAAATATCACCGCTGACGACGCTTATTACTCGGGGAGCGCCGAAGATTTCGCTGATCCCCAGGAGTTCAAGGCCGCGTTGCTCGATCGCATCGGAGACTTGAGCAGGTCACGGCCGATTTTTGGGCGATATTACGACATCGTAAGTCGTGCAACCGCGCTGGATTGCGGGAACTCGGCCGCGACGTCCACCGCTTCTCGGAAGCGCAGGTGCCGGGCGAAAGGTTGGCTGCATGCTGCCGTAGAGTTACCTACATATCTAACCCGGTAAATTGCCCAGAGGCCACGCTCGATTGGTTGAAGAGCGCCCCGATCAAGCTGATCAGAACGGATGATGCCTCCCACTGGATGAGTGTCGATCAGCCGGCAAAGCTGCCGAATATCCTGCTAGAGGTGCTTGTTTCGGACTGACCTTCATTGAGTGGCCATAATTAGGCGGCGTCCAAAATTCGACGAGATATCACTGCATGGTCGCCTCCCAGTGGATCAGTTCGGCCGAACTGATCAGGTAGTGTCATGACGCCACTTCCTAGGGTGAAGAGTCATAGACGCCACCGCAGCGCCGCCAACGAAGGCATCAATTCTATCACCTTGCCTGGCGCACTTTCATCTAATTGCTGCAGAAGAATTCGCTCGCCTGCGAGGCGCCCCATCTCATATGGGTCCTGGTCGATGGAGGCTATGTGCTTTCCGGCGAGGAGCGGGATCTCGTTCAGATCGAAGCCGACGAAACCAATGACGTCGCGGCGTCCGGGCGCCAAATCGTCAAGCGACTTTATCGCGCCAACCGTCATAAGGT
>Ga0075030_100005743_pt1 | contig 11181 bp, 6 predicted proteins | sample LitLauG_LLR_2012_FD_71393 | JGI IMG/M metagenome (GOLD analysis project Ga0075030, IMG submission 71393) | Freshwater sediment microbial communities from Pennsylvania, USA - Little Laurel Run_MetaG_LLR_2012 | ecosystem: Environmental > Aquatic > Freshwater > Creek > Sediment | place: USA...
GGGGATCGCGACCACAGCGATTTGTCACGTCCGCGTATGCAGGTGGAAATCAAGCGCTCGAGACTGCAACTCGTCCATACATCCTGTCCAGTTGTTGGTGCGATGGCGATTCCCTCCCACAAGCAAGGTCAGTTAACTCGTCTGGCCACCGGGCGTCCGATCAAAGTTCATGTTCGTAATTGAGCCCGATGGGCGCATTACGAAGGTGATGCACCCAATGTAATGCCTCGTTGTGACGCATGACCTTCAAGCGCGCTGGGCTCATCTTGATACTGATCAAAGGGGACGCTCTGATCATTTTCATCGAAGCGCCAAACGAGTTGTTCCACGATGGCGCGGTTGTTTGTTATGGGGGCTTCATAGTATGAGTCGTTTGAATCGCCAATCATCTGGGTTTACGTTGGCAGCATCCTTGCTGTTATTGCTGCTCATGTCGGGCATCGCGCTCGGTTTAATGATGATGGTGACCACCGAAATGAAAGTCGGTGGCAGCGATCTGCAGAATAATGCTGCCTACCATGCCGCCGAGGGCGGCATGGAAAAGATGAGCGCGGACCTGGCGGCGACGTTCCAGAACGCACAGTCTCCCACGGCCACCCAGATCTGCAACCTGGGCAATCTGCAACCGAGCATGGCAGGTGTGACGTGGAAGGACTACTCGCTCACGCCAGGATCGGGTTGTTCGAGTCCGCTGACCGCGAAGTTTGGCCAAATCAGTTCAGGACCGAACCAGGGTCTGTGGGCGCAGATCATTCCGGTGACGATGCTGGCGACGGCGGCCGAACCGGGCGGACAAGAAGTCACCATGACACGGCAGTCGCAAGTTGCGCTGATTCCGGTGTTCCAGTTTGGAGTGTTCTCCGATAGCGATCTGGGCTTTTACAGCAGCCCGGCGCTGGACTTTGCCGGGCGCGTGCACACGAACGGAGATTTGTATCTGGGCGTGGCCAATGGCTACACCCTGACCTTTCACGACAAACTAACCGCCTACGGAAACATAGTGCGCCAAGTGCTCCCGAACGGGTTGGCGGCAAATTCTAACAATGACACGGGCACGGTCTTGATCCCGACGGCGGGTCAGGGATGTGACGGAAACAATCCACCGCATTGCCGCGCGATCGCGCAGAACGAAGGCAGCGTGATCGGGGCGGGCGGAAATCCGCCCCAGTCAAGCCCCAACCTCAACTGGCCGAACGTCTCGCTGACTACCTCTGGATTCAACGGCGAGATTATCAACGGTGGCTACGGCCTTAACAACTGTGGCACCACCGGCAGCGCGAAGTGTGGAACCGGGGCGAAGAAACTGGGTCTGCCCTTCGTGAACGGGACGACGCACCCCTACGAGATCATCCGCCGGCCCGCAGCGGGTGAATCGCCCACATCGTCGATCGGCCAATCGCGCGAGTACAACCTGGCGCAGATTCGCGTTCTGCTTTCTGACGATCCGGCGGATTTGCCGGGTGGCGCGTCCGATGCGAACAATGTTCGCTTGGCGAATGTCGCCGGCGCAACTCCAAGCAACCCATATGGAATTCCGACGTCGGTCCCGGCAACGGGCTTTCCGACGCTGACCTCCGGCAACACCTATAACACGTACTTCGCGCAAGCCTGGAATGCGATTCCGAATCAGACGACATGCAACGGGGTGGCCTGTACCCCAGCCAGTGCCAATGTTGCGTTGCCACCAGAGTGGCCCATGGCTCCAGCGCCCTGGACGGGATCGAACCTGCTTAAGCCAGCAGGCGCGCCTATTATCTCGGGCACAAATAGCACTGCTCCGCCGACCATCAATCTCTGTCCACCGGAGAACGCGTCTTCGGTGCCGGCAGGTTGTCCTACGTCGACGAGCGCGGTCATTCCACCTTATCCGTATTACGCTGTCCAGGGCGCGACCGCGGCATGGAACCTGATCGACGGCTACCTGCGGGTGGAATACAAGGATGCCGCGGGTACCTGGCACCCCGTGACAATGGAATGGCTGCAATTGGGATTTGCGCGGGGAACGACCGCGCCGACGGCTCCTGGGGGGAGTAGCCCGGCGGCGGCCGGAAGCAATCCTGTGAATCCGAATGCGATTCTGCTGCTTCAGGAACCGGCGGATCGGGACGGCTCGACCGGTGCGGTCGATCCCACCGGGATCGCCCCAACCTGCGCGAAGACGGTCAGTGGAATGTGCACGAAGTGGACCAATCCGCTGCCTCCGGAAGTCCTGGCGGATACGCCGGGGACCACGCCCTGGCAATTTGGCGTTACGAATTCATCGACAGCGACCCAGAGCCTTACCCGCTTCAACTGGTATCCCATCAACTTTTACGACGCGCGGGAAGGCGAAGCGCGCGACACGGACTGGGGGAACAACAGTTGCACGGTCAACGGCGTGATGAACGCCGTCGAATTAGACGTGGGCAACTTGAAGAGATGGTTGGCGGGTCAGATTGGCACGAACGGCGGCAACGTCGATTACGCGGCCCAGAACGGTTATGTTCTGTATTTTTCGGATCGGCGCGGCATGCTGCCGAATCCGAATCCCCCGTATTCGGGCGCGCAGAAGAGCGGCGACTCGGGGCTGGAAGACGTAATCAATGCCGCAAACGCCGCCGGCACACCGGACGGATTGCTGGAGCCGGCCGCCTCGGGCCAGCCATACTCTCCCGAGGACGTCAACCAGAACAGGTTGTTGGACAATTTCGGAGCGGCGAACCTCGGCCTCGGTTTCTATAACGGCACGACCGCCGCCACCAGTCTCAACACGCTGACCACGGCAGCGACCCCGGACAATCCTTACAATCCGCGCATCAATTCTTGCAGCACCACCGCCCGCAAAAACTGGGTCAGTGGGGCGCGGCATGTCCTCAAGCTGGTGGATGGCTCGCTCGGCAATGTGCCGATCAGGACAGACACCGCGGTAGCATCCATCGCGTGTAAGGGAGGATTTACAGTCGCGTCAGAAAACCCGGTGTACATCCAGGGGAACTACAACACCAATGCGAACGACACGTTCTGGACGACCGGAGCGGACGCTACTGGACACGCGGCGGCCGGCATCATCGCCGACGCCGTGACGATTCTATCCAACAATTGGGAGGACCGGAGAAGCATGCTGGGCAACGGCAGCAACACCGACGTTACGGAGGCAACGACCCGTCCAGCCGTTACCACCTACTACCGTGTCGCGATCGCGGGCGGGAAGAACATGAACTTCCCCTTCCCGGGGTGGGAGAACAGTACGGACTACGGTTTTGGCACTGACGGAGGCGTGCACAACTTCCTCCGGTTCCTCGAAGACTGGCAGACGACGGCAGCCACCTTGAATTATTCCGGATCACTGGTAAGCCTGTTCTACGCAACCTACAACACCGGACTGTTCAAGTGCTGTACGTACTCGGTGTATCAGCCCCCGACTCGCAACTACTGTTTTGACCAGGACTTCTCCAATCCGTGCGGCCTGCCGCCTGGGACGCCACTATTCCGTGACGTCGACAGTCTGGGCTACCGGCAGCTGTTCACGCCTCGCACCAACTAAACGCCAACTCAAAGAGTGCAAAGCCCCGATCCTAGGATCGGGGCTTTTGCGCTGCGGTGAAGGGCTGAGCAGTTTGTTCCCGGACGAGTGCGGATGTTCACGCAAACCGGGTGTCTGCGGCCCTTTGTGATGCAGGTCCGGTCCTTTGTTTTACTCGCGGTGGTTGTGGTTATTGTTCTTTTTCTTGATCTCGATGTTCAGCCGTTTAATTTTCTGATTCAAGGTCGAAAGCGGCACGTGAAAGCGTTCCGCGGCCTCAGTCTGATTCCAGCCACACTTTTCCAGCATGTCGATGACGATGCGTCGCTCACAATCTTCCATGATGTCGAACAGTGAGGCGCCCGGATCTGCGTCCATCCGTGGAACCTGAGCACCACGGCCCACAATGTGGTCCGGCAGGAGGTCCATTCCCACGTCGATATCGGACGATAGAACCACGGCGCGCTCGATCACGTTCTCGAGTTCGCGAACATTGCCCGGCCATGAGTAACTGACCAGCGGCCGCAGCGCTTCAGTTGTGATGCGGCGCTTGGGCCGCTCGTTTTCTTCAGAGTATTTTTTCAGGAAGTGGTCGACCAGAAGCGGGATGTCCTCACGCCTCTGCCGCAGCGCGGGCAGATCGATGGTAATCACGTTCAGACGGTAAAACAAATCTTCGCGGAACCGGCCTTCCCGCACCATTTGCCGCAAGTCCACGTTGGTGGCGGCGATAATGCGTACATCGGCCTGGACCTCCTGCACTCCGCCCAGGTGCATGAACTTGCGGTCCTGGAGCACGCGCAGAATCTTGCTTTGCATGTCCATACCCATGGTGCCGATTTCGTCCAGGAAGAGCGTGCCGCGATCGGCGACCTCGAACAGGCCTTTCTTCGAAGCAACGGCGCTCGTGAAGGCGCCCTTGACGTGCCCGAAGAGCGTCGATTCCAACAGGTCGGCGGGCATGGAACCGGTGTTGACCGGCACGAACGGCCGCTCGCGCCTGGGAGAATTCAGGTGCAGCGCCTTGGCGATCACTTCTTTGCCGGTCCCGCTCTCGCCTTGCAGGAGCACGGTGGAGCGACTGGGAGCCACCTGGGCAACCAGATCGAAAATCTTCAACATGGGCTCGCTTTTGCCCACGATGTTTTCAAAGTTGTAGCGCTGTTTGAGCGCGCGCTTCAGCTGAATGTTTTCTTCTTCTGCTTTGAAGCGGGCGACAGCGGCGCGTACATCCGCCAGCAATTTTTCGTTGTCCCATGGTTTCTGGATGAAGTTAGTGGCACCGAACTGCATGGCACGGACCGCGTTCTCGACGGTTCCGTAGGCGGTGACCATGATCACGGCCTGCTGCGGGTTCAGCAGTCGCATTTCGGCGAGCACATCCATGCCGCTTTTGTCGGGCAAGGCGAGGTCGAGCAACACCACGTCGAAGGAGCGCTCTCCGATCATCGCCAGTCCCTCGCGGCCGCTGGCTGCGCTTGCGACCGTATATCCCTCCAGTTGCAACAGCGTCTCCAGCGACTCCCGGATTTCTGCTTCGTCGTCAATAATGAGCACGCTGCCGAGGGTTTCGGGAGCGTTCTCCGGTATGCTTCGGTGCGATACTACAGCGGCTTCAGACATGGACGCCCTTCCTGATCAGGGGGAAATCCAGGGTGAACGTGGTGCCTTCCCCTGGACGGCTCTCCACGCGGATGTTGCCCGCGTGCTCCTGGATGATGCCGTAGGTGACAGAAAGCCCAAGACCGGTGCCGCGGTTCTGGCCTTCGGCCGGCGACGTCTTGGTGGTAAAGAAAGGATCGTAGATTTTCTGAATATGCTCGGGTGCGATACCGGAGCCCGTGTCCGAGACCTGGACGCTGACAAAATCGCCGTTCAGCGTGGCTACGCTCAGCACGCCTCCGCCATTCATCGCGTCCTTGGCATTCAAGAATAGGTTCAAGAAAACTTGCTGCAGGCGTCCGGCATTGCCTTGGATGGGGGGCAGGTTTTCGTTCAATTCCGGCTTGACCTGGACGTGGGCGACTTTGAACTGATGCTCCAACAGCGCGAGTGTATCCGCAATTACCTTGTTCAGGCTGATCTCGGTGAGTTCGGTGCCAGTCGTCCGGGAGAAATTCAGCAGGTTGTTGACGATCTCGGAAGCACGAAATGTCTGCTTGGTGATCTTCTCGAGCAGAGCGGCTTTCGGCGTATCGCTCTGCAGTTGCTTGGCCAGCATCTGGGTGTACGACGAGATCACGGCCAGGGGAGTGTTCACTTCGTGGGCCACGCCCGCGGCCAGCAACCCGATCGACGACAGTTTGTCAGCCTGCGACAACTGCGCTTCGAGTTCCATGCGCGAGGTGATGTCGTCCATGATGACCAGGCGCCCAATCACGTTGAACTTGCGCGTGACCAGCGGGGCGATCGCGACATTGACGGTGCGGGTTTCGCCGGTGGGTGTTCCCATGCGGAATTTGTATAGATTGTGGATGCCCGGATTCTGGCGCACGCGATAGAACTCTTCCGCGAACGCAGCCGGAAACACTTCGCTCAACGAGCGTCCCAGCGCCTGCCAGCGGGGCAGGGCATACATGACTTCCATCTGCGAATTCCAGGACTCGATTCGGTCTTCCAGATCCACCGCCAGCACACCCACGTTGATGGACTCGACGATGTTCTCGTTGAAGTCCTTGAGGCGCTCGTACTCCGATACCTTCTGCTCGAGCGATGCGTACAGCCGGCCATTCTGGATCGCGATGCCAATGTATCCGGCTAGCGTTTCGAGCAGTTCGACGTCCTCGCTGGAGAGGAAGTCGCCTTCCATCGTCTTTCCCAGGCCCAGGAAAGCTATCGTCTTCTGCTGTACGTGGCAGGGGATGTAGTAGTTCAGATCCAGCCGGCTGATGGCTTCCTGCGCGCTCGGATCCTCGCGGGGCAGCAGGTGCGTGTTCTCAAAGAAGATGTGGCCCACCGCGTCTTCGATCCGCGGCTTGACCAGGAACGACAAGTCCAGGCCCGTGATATGCGCCAGCCCGAAGGACTTCGCCAATTCAAACTGCGAGGAATCGCTGTTGGCAAGGAATATGGCGATGCGGTCCACCATCAGCGTGCGAGCCAGTCGGTCGACCACCGACGTGAGCATCTTGTTGAGATCAGTTTCCGAGCTCAATTCGCGGCCAAACTCAATCAGCGTGCGCCGGTAGTCGTAGCGCGTCCGATAGAAGAATTGGTCGAGCTTGTCCTGAATCCATTTGCGCACTGGATCAAACAGGAGCGCGGTGACCACGATGGCCAGCATCAGCCCGTAGGGGCCGGAACTGGGCACGCGCGTGTGGACCAGTTCGGCGATCCCGGCCACACCCGCGAAATAGGTCGCCACGATCGCCACCGCCGCCAGCGTGTAGGCCATGCCCCGCTTGAAAATCAGATCCACATCCATCAGCCGGTAGCGGAAAATGGCGTATCCGAACGTCAGGGGCAGCAGACCCAGCGACAGCACGGTCACCTTCATCACGGCGGAGGGCATCACGCCCAGCAGATAGGGCAAAACATAAAACAGTGTGAAGGGAGTGATCGCCAGGATCGTGCCGCGCGTGATCCACTTCAACTGCTGCCGCAGGATCGGGGTGCTGGCGCGCTGATAACTATGCACCAGCACGGCCGCAGCGGCCGCGAACAAGAAGGTGGAATAGCCCCAGTGGATGCGATCCAGGTCCCACCGCAAGCGCTCGCTGGCCTTCAGGAACTGCATTGCCAGCGCGTGGATCCCGAGCAGCAGGGCACCGGGGACATACAGCAGCGGAATCGCCAAGCGGTGGCGGCGCACCACGCCGCGCCGCTCCGGGAAAGTCAACACAAAGTGCAGGAACAGGGCCGGCTGCAGCAACCAAGCCACTTCGTTGCTCCAGTAGACGATCCAGTCGAATTCGTTCAGCTTGCCAGTGTAGTGGAGGGCGTAGAAGACGAACGAAACCAAGCAGAAAATGTAGAAGTGGGTCGAGCCAACGGCGGTCCATCGCCGCATCAGCACGTAGAGTCCGATGCCCAGGTAGATGAGCGCGATCAGCCGCAGCCAATCGTTCATAGAACGGTCGGCCGGTGCCAGAATCACTTCCACATCCAACGGAACCGAGCCACGAACCAGGGAGTATGTGGCCTTGGACCAAATACCGGAATAGTAAAGTTGGCGGGTTAGGGCGGCTGCGCTGTCGACTTTACGACCATTGACGTTGACTATGCGGTCGCCCCTGCGGAGGCCGGCGCGGGCTGCCGGTCCGTTCGCGTCCAGATGGTCGGCCACCAAGTGGCCGTTCCCTTCCAGCCACCACACACCGTCGTCGGGGACGGGGTACTGTCGCTCGACACGAAAGTTGTAGCCAGCGAAGACTACCGCCGTCACCGTCAGCAAGCACAGCACGATGGCTGCAAAACGGGCCTGAAATTCGCGATTCATAGGCTCCGGTCGTGGCGCTGCGGCGCGGCCAGATTCTCGCCGTTGGTCAGGTAGGAGCAAGTTCACTGCCACGTTCTATCCAGAGCGCATGAAATAAGTGACTGTAAGACAATCACTTCCACAATTATAGAGATGTTCGAGGATTTCGGATATGAATTGTTGTATGTGAATTCCGTTTTTGGTATGACCTGTGGAGCGCCGGAGGCTGGGTTTTTGGGTTTGGGTGCGAGGTTAGCTTGAAGGAGTTCGGTGGGTAATAATGGCAGGTGGGGAGTGCAGAAGTTCCTGGAGACGAGCCCAAACCCTTTCCCTTTTTTGTGGCTGAGAGGGCTCGGGAACCTTCCCCGGAGTCCCGAACCCTCTAATCAACCCAGCTCGCTTTGCACTGTTTTGGTCGGCGAGCAGATCCGTTTACTGGTAGTGATCTTGCACCCGATTTCGTGACACGTCCATAGAGCCAGTCTGAAGCGGAATGAACTAATGTGAAGAAGTCTCCGGCTCGACTTGCTTGACATGCGTGCGGGTCACGGACCAGAATTTTCGACATACTTTGCGGGGTCCCCGGGAGGCAAGCCTCGTGCCCGAGAAGAAGGTTCGCTTCGACGATTTTGTCCTGGATTTCGGCCGCTTCCAACTCACCCGCGGGGGTCAGTTGGTCCGGCTGGAGGGACTACCCTTGCAACTGCTGATGTTTCTCATCGAACGAAAGGGACAACTCGTGACCCGCGAGCAGATCGCCAGCGAATTGTGGGGCAAAGATGTCTTTGTGGATGTCGAACAAGGGATTAACACCGCCATCCGCAAAGTCCGTATGGCGCTCGAAGACGATTCTGAGCAGCCGCAGTACCTTCAAACCGTAGTCGGAAGAGGCTATCGGTTTATTGCGCCCACCACGGCGGACGAGGACGTAACCGATGCTCGCAGTGCCAGTGCTCAACCTTCAGTGGTTTCTTTCGAGGAATTGGGACGTGCGATCATGACTGCAGCCGGCATCGATCCCGACAAACCTAAGGGAACCCCCAAGCTCCCAGGCCAATCCTGAGCCCTACTCCCACTCATCCTTAGCGAGTCCAGAGTTACTTTGCCACTGAAAACGTTGTCCAAGGAAACGCGTCCATATCCCGCAGCAAGCCTTGTTCCCAGCTGAATTCCGGATGCTTCCGCAGATGCTCTTGTGCCTTGAAGTTCTTCCCACAGGCATGGCCAGCTGCCGCCGAGAATGACATGCTGGCCACCATGGCAGCGTCGGCCGCCTTGTTTTGTACGGCGCCAGCGTCCCCGAACGGCGGTTCCCATGGCTGCGACCCGCGCGGTGACAAGTCGATATGTCCGTCCAGGGTGCGCTCGCTGGCCTCTTCCTTTTTGGAGAAAGTATCGTAGTGATCGGCCAGGAAGTGTTGAGCCGCCGTCACGTCGATTTTGCCCTTGTTTTCGGCCATCAACTGTTCCCACCGGACATGGCGGGCGTTTGCGCTCAGGCTCATGTCTTTAGTGTTGAAGTCGGTTTCCTCGCGGATGAGCTTCTCGTTGACCGGGAAGTTGGAGCCAACGATGTACCCGTCCTTCTTGCGTTCGAGTGTCACGTTCTTCAAGCCCAGTTCGAGGCTGGCGATCTCGTTGTTCTTCACGTCGGCGAGCAGCCAGTTGTTAGCGTAGCCGCCATTGTTGCCCTCTTTCATGATGCGGGCAAAGTCATCGATCGACTTGGAATACTGTGCCGCCTTGCGGGCGCGCACAAATTCTGGAATCCCGGACGGATCATAGCCGGAGAAGTGGCCGATGGTGGTTTCTGTGATCGCGATTCCATCAGCGTTCACAACGAAATCGTCCGCGCTGTGGATCAACCCCGGCAGTCCGTCCATCAGCATGCGGCTGCCTTTCGCGGGAACAATATCGAAAATGATCGTCCAGCGCTGGCCATCCAAATAGCTGGTCCAGTTGTTGTGCGCGATCACGATCTTGCCGTCCCTGGTGTAACTGCCGGTGGCCACAAATGCGCTGCAATGCTCCGGAGCCACCAGGGACGTGGGCGGCTGTATCCCGTGTTCTTTGTCATATTGCTTGACGTAGTATTCCCATTCCAGGGTGCCGTTGAGCGCGACCACGTCCCACAAATCCAGCTTCACACCTCTCGCATTGGCGCCGTCCACGATGCCTTGCAATTCCTCGCGATACTCTTGCTCGATGTGCGGCCACATCATGGCGCGGGCCGCGTCGCGAAGGAACTGCCAGTCCTTCTTTTGGTCGTGCGCCATTTCGAGCGCGCTTACCTTGAGCATGTCCTCGATTTCCGCAGACAGCAGATAGCCGTGTTGGAATCCGATCTCGGCGGGCTGACCCTCCAGATGAACGAAGGTCCATCCGTTCTTCGCAGGCTGACGGAAGCTGTGTTTGAGACGAGGGTCGTTAGCGGAGTCCTGCGCCAGCGACGGCAGGGCGATCGCTATTAGCAACCATATGATTCGGGTAGCAGATCGGAACATGAACACCCCTCAGGAACGCCAGCATTTTAGCAGAGCACAGCATCCCAAAGACCCGTGCTCGCTCTTCGTTACAGTGGCAGTTTACTTTGGTTTTGGAAGCCGATTTTAGCTTGGCACAAGTTGGGTACGTGCCGCTAGCATCAAATCGTACCTTCGCGAGGTGCCACGACCATCCTACAGAGATCAGGCTCCGGAAACGGGGCCTTTTCCTTTTGTCACGCATTGCGCCGCAGTGCATCCCCCCTTCCCGCCGTTTTAGAATCTACGTATGTCTCGTCTGGAACAGATCGTTGATCTCGAAAAGCGTTTTCTTCTTCCAACCTACAACCGTTATCCGGCCGGGTTCGAGCGCGGCAAGGGAGTGTTCCTCTTCGATTTCGAGGGCAGGAAGTACCTCGACTTCGTTGCCGGGCTGGGCGTCAACGCGCTTGGTCATGCGCATCCGCGGATCGTGAAGACGATCGGCGAGCAGGCCGCCAAAGCCGTTCACCTCTCGAACCTCTACTACAACGAGTACCAGGGACAGCTGGCCGAGCGCCTCGGGCAGCTCTCGGGCCTAGAGCGGGTATTTTTCTCCAATAGCGGGACCGAGGCCATGGAAGGCGCCATCAAGCTTGCCCGCCTGGCTGGACACCGGGTTGGAGGCGACGCCAAGTGCCAACTGGTAGGTTTGCAGGGGTCCTATCACGGCCGCACCTTCGGCGCCATGTCGCTGACCGGTCAGGACAAGTACCGCAAAGGATTTGAGCCGCTGCTGG
>Ga0075030_100005747_pt1 | contig 11176 bp, 3 predicted proteins | sample LitLauG_LLR_2012_FD_71393 | JGI IMG/M metagenome (GOLD analysis project Ga0075030, IMG submission 71393) | Freshwater sediment microbial communities from Pennsylvania, USA - Little Laurel Run_MetaG_LLR_2012 | ecosystem: Environmental > Aquatic > Freshwater > Creek > Sediment | place: USA...
GCCGCTTTGCCTGCCAGAAGGCCAATCGGCAACCCTCCGGCAACAACCTTGCCGTAAGTGGCGAGATCGGCGCGGATTCCGAACAACGCCTGGCATCCGCCCGGATGAACCCGGAATCCCGTGACCACTTCATCGAAAATCAGGGCCGCGCCGGATTTCTCCGTAATCCTGCGAATCTCTTCAAGGAACTGGCGCGGCTGCAGGTGAGGATGCCGGCTTTGCACCGGCTCAACCAGCACGGCGGCAAGGTCGTTCGCATTCTGACGAATCCACTCCAGCGATTCCGCTGTGCCGTAGTCGAGCACGATCATGTTCGAAAGATTTTCGCGCGGAATGCCCGGCGCGACCGGAGCGGCATGGTGAACGCCTGCCTTCTCGACGTCCTTAACCAGCACCTCGTCAAACATGCCATGGTAGGCGCCGGCAAACAACACGACCTTGTTGCGGCCGGTCACGGTTCGCGCCACGCGCATCGCGGCCATTACGGCTTCCGATCCGGTGTTGCAGAACGTCATGCGCTCGTTGCCTGTCATCGCGCAGAACATTTTGGCGACTTCACCGGCAAGTTTGGTTTGCGGACCAATCTCGAACCCTTCGTGGAGTTGCTTCGTAACTGCTTTCTCCACAAAGTCGGGACGATGCCCGAGCATGATCGGGCCGAACCCGTTCAGAATGTCGATATACCCATTCCCATCTACGTCCCACAGCCGCGACCCCTGCGAGCGCACGGTTACGATGGGATACACGATCTCCTTCCACTGCACGCGGAAGCCGGAGACAACACGGGGATCGGCGAGTTCGGCACGGTGCTCTTGGGTGAAGCTCTTCGATTTCGCGGTACGCCGCACGTACAACTCGATCAGCTTGCGTAGTCCTTCTTCCTGCTGTGGCGTTACGCTGCCGGAAATGCCTTTTTGCGGCGGCTTGTAAGGTCCGAAGGGCTTGAACTCCTCCTTCGGCAGCACAGTCGGAGCAGGCGCTGTTTCGGCCACCTGAGTAGGCGCTGGCGCACTCGGCGCCTTCACAGCCGGCGCAACCGAAGGAGCAATCCCGGGCGTGGGCACAGTCGTGGGGGCTAGGTTTGTGCTCGCAGCACTCGAGCCGCGTAACGCCTCGATCTGCTGGGCAAAGAGCTGATTCATCGCCTGGAGCTGTTCGCGCATCAGGCGTTCAACCGGAGATTCAGACATGGGACCATCTCCATTTCCCGCCGCTACCGGCATTGACCGAATCGCGGGCGCTGATACCTGCACAGGTGTGAGAGCCGCAACCGTGGGAGTTGCTACCGGCGTTGGCGCCGCTTCCGCCAACACATCCGCTGGCAGTTGTTTGTCCAGGAACTCGGAAAGCGCATCCATACTGGAAAGATCGCCGAGCAACTGGCGAAATGTGACCTTCACCCCAAACTTCGCCGACAGAGCCTGCGTCACCTGGGTCAGAAAGAGTGAGTCGAAACCCATTTCAAGAAAACTCGTCGAGCCGTCAGCCTTGGAGACATCGACCCCGGAGAGGTCCTCGAAAATCTCACAAAGAACGTTGGCTATTTTCGTCAACCTCGGTGCGACCGAGGTTGCGAGCGGTTGCGGATTTGCGTTCACGGTTGTGTTTTCCTTCCCAGAAGGGACTTCTGCAATGAATTGTTCTGCGACGGCAGCCGGTGCGGCCGGTTGCGCCACCGCGGATCTGTCCGAGGCGGGAGCCTCGATCCAACAACGTTTTCGTTCGAAAGGATAGGTGGGCAGCGAGACCTTTCCTCTTCGTTCGTCACCGTACAGCTTGCGCCAGTCGGGCTGCGCTCCGGCAAGCCAGAGAGCACCCAGCGCGTTCATCACGCTTGAGGCATCGCCTTCGCCGGAGAATCCATCTGCCAGCGAAGAAACAACTGGCTGTTCGGCAGATACACCCGGTTGCTGCCGGGCCAACGTGCCCAGAACGTTCCCAGGACCCGCTTCCAGAAGAATGCTGTTCCCCTTCGTCCTTAGTTCAGCCAGGCCAGCTGCAAACTGCACTGGTTGGCGGAAATGCCGCGCCCAGTAAGCCGGGTCGGTCGTTTCCTTCTCGGTAATCCATTTGCCCGTCACACCCGAGACGTAGGGAATCTTGGGCGCATGGAGATGAACTTGCGCCACCCGTTTGGTGAAGGGATCAACGATGGGATCCATCATCGAGGAATGGAAAGCATGAGAAGTCACCAGGCGGCGCGACACCGCGTTCTCCGCAGCCAACCTGCGCTCCAGTTCTTCGATCTCATCCAACGGTCCCGATACGACGCAAAGCGAAGGTGCATTGATGGCCGCGATCGAGAGTTGCCCCGTCAGGCGCGCGCGAACTTCGCCTTCCGGCAAACGCACGGAGAGCATGCCTCCCTGCGGCAGATCCTGCATCATCCTTCCGCGGGCAGCCACCAGCAAGAGCGCATCTTCCAGCGAAAACACACCGGCCAGACACGCGGCCGCAAACTCGCCGATGCTGTGCCCAAGCATTCCAGCGGGCTGAATGCCCCAGCTCATCCAAAGTTGCGCGAGCGCGTACTCAATCGTGAAGATGGCCGGCTGCGCAATAACAGTATCCGTGACCTTACGCTTCGCTTCTTCGGATGCGCCATCCGGCGGATACAGTAGGTCGCGTAAATCGGCCCCAAGGTGCGGTCGGAGAATCTCGGAACATCGATCCACCGTTGCTTTGAAGACCGGCTCGGTTTCATATAACTCGCGCTCCATGTCTGGGTGCTGCGAGCCTTGTCCGGGGAACAGAAAGCACACGCCCGGATTGTCCAGGGGCCGCAAGCGCGTCTGCACTCGGTTGCGATCGCGCTGCGCAATGTTCGCGGTCGCTTCCGGCACATCGCGCGCGGTGATCGTCCGGCGGCACGGAAAATGATGACGTCCTGTTTGCAGAGTCCAGGCGACGTCCGCCAAGGACAGTTCTGGGTGAGCCGTCAGATACTCCCCAAGATTCGAGGTTGCCTTATCAAGCGCCGCCTCCGACCGGGCCGAGAACACCAATAGTTGCATTGCGCGCGAACTGGCTGTCCGCGGCCGTTCCGGCGCCTGTTCCAAAACCACGTGCGCATTGCTTCCGCCGACGCCAAATGCGCTCACGCCGGCGCGGCGCGGTCCATTTTTCTGCTGCCACTCTTTGCGGCTGGCGTTCACATAAAACGGACTGTTCTCCAGCTCCAGTTTCGGATTCGGCCTCTTGAAGTGCAGCGTTGCCGGATAGATGCCGTTGCGTACCACGTGCACGGCGTGAATGAATCCAGTGACGCCGGCCGCGATATCCAAGTGCCCGACATTTGTCTTGGCCGTTCCTACAGCGCAAAACTGCTTCGCCTTTGTGTGTGCGTGAAAGGCCTGCGTGAGAGCAGCGATCTCGATCGGATCGCCCAACGGCGTTCCCGTGCCATGGGCCTCGATGTAGCCAACCGTGTCGGGCAAAACGCCCGCGACAGCCTGTGCCATAGCGACCACCTGAGCTTGACCCTCGACGCTCGGAGCCGTGTAAGCCACTTTGCTCGAACCGTCGTTGTTCACGGCAAATCCGCGGATCACCGCATAGATCTGGTCGCCATCCGCGACCGCGTCCTCGAACCGCTTCAGAAGCACCACGCCCGCTCCGCCGCCAAACACCGTTCCGTTAGCGTTCTCATCGAACGCGCGGCAATGGCCGTCGGGCGATGCCATGCCGCCGTCCTGATAGAGGTATCCGCGCTTCTGTGGGAAAGTGACGGAGACTCCGCCCGCCAGCGCCATGTCGCATTGATAAGTCTGCAACCCGAGCGCCGCTTGGCAGATCGCCAACAGCGACGACGAGCAACCCGCTACCATTGTGAAGGCCGGCCCCTTCAGGTTGAATTTGTAGGCAACGCGCGTAGCCAGAAAATCCACGTTGCTGCCCAAAAGCACCGGGTAGTTCGCCACCTGGTACCCGCTCACGTAGTCTTCGACAAATCGCCGGTCACGGCATACATGATTCAGGAAGTACGTGCTCGTGCTGCAGCCCGCATAAACCCCAGTCATGCCGGGTGTATTCATCGGATCGCAGCCGGCATCTTCCAGCGCTTCCCAGCAGATCTCAAGGAAGAGGCGATGCTGCGGATCCATGAGTTCCGCTTCCTTGGGATACAGGCCAAAGAAGCCCGCATCGAACTGGTCGACGTCGTTCACGATCGGGCGCGCGGCCACATAGGCCGGATCTTTCACTGCTTCCGCGGCGTTCGCCACCTCCAACTCGTCCACGCGGAAATGAGTGACCGACTCGATGCCCGCCAGCTGGTTGCGCCAGAACTCGGCTACATTGCGAGCTCCCGGAAAGCGGCCCGACATTCCTATGACAGCAATCGCGTTACTAAGATCCTGTGTCTTCTGTTCGCTCATGAAAGTTGTCTCACGCGCCGCTGCTGTTTTATTGCTCGCTGTCTCTTGCTGATTCTGTCCGCGATATCGTCGCCGGAGACCTGTGACTTGGTTTGCCCTTCGAGATACGTGCCGAGCGACCGAATGGAGCAGTACTGAAATAGGTCCGTAACTGAAAACGCGCGCCCTAACGCCTCTTGTAACTCAGCATGGACCTGTACAAGAAGAATCGAATCGCCACCTAGATCAAAGAAGTTATCGGTCGGACTAAGTTGGTCCACTCCAAGGACTCGGCTCCATACCGAAGAAATGGTTGCTTCCACGCCACTCATTGCCGGCAATTCGACAGCGACGGGTTCGCGATTCGCAGGAGTCGGCAGCAGACTGCGATCCACTTTGCCGTTCGCGTTAAGCGGAAGCGACTCCAACATCAGAAAAGAAGAAGGCACCATATGGGCGGGTAGGAAATTCTCGACCGCGGCGCTCAGGTCGCTCGGCTTTAGATGAAGACCAATCTCGGTGACAACGTATGCCACCAGTTTCTTCTGCCCATCCGCTTCGACCGCATCGACAACGGCTTGCTTCACTCCTGGCTGCTGAATCAAAGTAGCTTCGATTTCGCCGAGCTCGATTCTTTGTCCATTAATCTTGATTTGGCGGTCGATTCGACCCAGGAACTCGATCTCCCCGTCGGGCATCAGGCGACCGCGGTCCCCGGTGCGATAGATCCGCTCACCTGTACGTGGATGCACTGCAGTGCGGGCCGCCGTTTGCTCTGGGTTGCGCCAATATCCTTTCAGCAATCCAATGCCAGCGCAGCACAGCTCTCCCGGCCCGCCAGCCGGGCACTCCTTCAGGTTTTCATCCATCACGTAGTAATGCGTGTTCGCGATTGGATGGCCATAAGGAATGCTCTTCCAATCGGGCCGTACCTGCTTGACCGGATACCAGATGTTCCAAACGGTGGTTTCGGTCGGGCCGCCCACACTGACAACCTGCACGTCGCCAAAGTGCTCGCGAATCCGGCCAGGGGCGCTCAGTGGGATCCAATCGCCACCAAGAAATGCCAATCGCAACCGATCCCGCAGCACCAGCTTTCGAGTCGCCGCGTGAACCAGCAGCATCTCCATAAAAGCGGGCACCGAATTCCACACCGTCACGCTCAGCCTAGTAATTAGATCAACCCAATGGTCGGGCGAGCGCGTGCCGTCGCGTTCCGGTATCACTATGCTGCCGCCCGCGGCCAGGATTCCGAAAATGTCATAGACCGACATATCGTGGTGGAGTGCGGTAACTGCCAGTGCACGATCGTCAGCCTTCACGCCAAATGCGCGATTCGTTTCCAGGACGCAATTGACTAACCCGCGGTGGCCAATCATCACGCCTTTCGGCTTTCCCGTCGACCCGGAGGTGTAAAGAACGTAGGCAACATCTTCGGGGGTCTGCGAACGAGCGAGTGGGTTCGCATCGCCTGCAACCAGTCCGGGCTGATCAACCGACATCCGCACGACGTTCGCAGGCCATTTCAGACTCTCGTCCAGCCATGACTGCGTCAGGGCGACCTCGACCTCCCCATCCTCTAGTAAATAACGCAAACGGTCCGGCGGAACATTCGCGTCAATTGGCAGGTAAGCCGCACCCGCCTCAAGGGCGCCCAGCACGCCAACAACCTGTTCCCAGCCCTTGTCCATCACAATCGCAACCAGCGTATTGGGCTTAACCCCAAGCTCCCTGAGACGATGGCCAAGCACGCGGGAAGCGGAAAGCAACTCGCCGTAGGAGAGCCCCCCGGACACGGAAATGACCGCAGGACGCTCCGGCGCCTTCATCGCCTGTTCGACGAACAGATCCTGCACCAGACACTTCGGAACGTCGAAACAAGGCTCGACTGAGGAATGTCCTGCGAAATCAGGCGGCTTCATGTGCTTTTGGGATTTCATTAAGAATTAACCGGGAAAAGATCGTGCAGGGCTAACTTAACCGCCACATAGCAATGATTTTATCGAACGTATCGAAAACTGAATGCGGCACGAAAGCGCCACGCCCGTTAGTTGGATAGACACGGACTCAGAAACCCCTCTTCACAGCCAGGTACGGAATCAAAAACAATTCGACGATGCCAGGAAGGGGATCCTCGAAGCTGAATACCGCTTCCGTCCGGCACATTCCCAGCGAACGGAGATACCCTCGAGGGCCCAAGCTCCCCGCCAGGAACTCCAGAAACACTGTTGGAATGTCGGTGGTTGTTCGCATCCAACCGACGCCCGGCCGCGCCTTAACCGGCGAGACTGGAAGTCCCATTTGATCCGCGAACAGCATGTAGCTGAAGTCCACGCCCGCGCTGGCGCCCAGCGTGTGATAGCCCCACGTGCGCGCATTGACATCGAGCATCTTGTATTTCCCGTCCCGTGGATCAAGTTTGTACTCCAGTTCGACCAGCCCGTAGTAATCGATGGCCGTCAGAAAACGCTCCGACATTTCCTCCAACTCAGGCTGATCGATAGTCTCGACAAATGTGCTCGCCCGGCCGAACTGCAGCGGATGCTGGCGTCTCCTCTTTGCCACCATGCTGCCAACCGCCTCGCCATCCTTGAAGAAAGCGCAGTAGGAGTATTGCTGGCTGCCGCCGCCGGGAATGACTTCCTGCACCATCACTTCGCCCGGCCCCACGATCTCATAAGCTTTCTGAAACAGCGTCCGCAGTTCGGCGTGGCTCTCCGCGCACCATGCCTTCACCCGAGTCGCATAAACAAAGTGTTCCTTGATTGCCGGCTTGATGGCAAACGGCGGATCCAGTTCGTCAAACTGTTCCAATTCCGCAACGCTGCTGGGATACCTTGTCGAGGGAATCGGGATCCCCAGCTGGGCCGCCAGCCTATAAGTATTTCGTTTGTCCCACGCCCATTGCACGCTCTCCCATTCCGGAGTCGGAACCCGAAACACCTCGCTCAGTTCGTCGCGATAGCGCGAAATCGCAGCTACCAGTTCATCGCGCGTGGGATAAAGCAACCAGCCTTCCAGCCCGAGCCTGCGTCCCAGACTTAGTAACTCATCGACTGTATGCCGTTCATCCTTCAGGTTGGAAAAATGTACGGCCGGGCCCGCATAGCGCGAATAGCGCGCAATCGAGTGTTCGTCGTCGACGATGCAGGTGGGAACGCCGTGTCTTCCCAGGCTTCGGACAATCCCCAGTCCCTGGTAATCCCCGCCGAGAATGACCGCTCCGGCCACCTTGGCGCCGAAACGCTCGCTTGCACTGTGCTCGGCCAGTGCGCTCGTCGCATTACCCATTTCCGTTCGCCGCTCCATTCCCGCGGCCCATAAAGCGCGCCAGCTCAGTCGAGGCAAACTCTGTTCCCGACACAAAGCCCAACAGCGGCCCAAAGCTCCACGATGCCGTCTTACCCACAAAATGGAGTCCGGGAATCGTGCTCTCAAAGCCGCGCGCGAGAACCGGAAATCCGTTCACCGTGCGAAGCTGCCTCAAAAGTGAGGGCGTCAGAAAACCGTAACGGCTGAGGTCAATCCGGAATCCTGTAGCCAGCAAGCAATGATCGGCCACACGCTCAGTAGCATCATCCAGTTTGAGCCATATACGACTGCCCTTTTCCGCCGCCTCCAGAACCGAGCGCCCCAACGAGATCGTTATGTCTTTCAACCGCGGTTGTAACCATGCAGCGCCCGCAGGACGGATCGCGCGATACGCGACCTTGTCCTGAAACTCTCTCGGAAAACGACGAAACAGGTGCGGCGCCGCGACCAGCTTGCTGATTCCCGCTGGTCCCACGTCGCGATTTGAGTAAAGTAGTTTCGAAAGCGGACCCAGACGATGTAAGCGGGCGTGCAGACCAACCCAATTCAGCGACGCTTCTCGCACCAGCACTTCCGGCTCCGCTCCGGCCTCCTTCAGCAGAGCCGCCGACTCCAGCGCACTCTGTCCCCCTCCGATAATGGCGACTTTCTTCCCTTTGAATTTGCTCAAATCGTTGTGATCCACCGTGTGCGAAGCCAATTCCCGCGGCATCGCCGAAAATTCTTTCGGCCGATACGCAAATGGACCGATTCCTCCAGCCACCACCACCCGCCGGGAAGTGAGCTGTTCCCCGTCCGACAAACTCACCTGGAAGACGCGTCCGTTTTGCTCCACCCTGGTCACATGCCGAAGATCGACGTCGGGTACCGCCCGCCTTTGATACCAGAGACCGTAGTCGACAAAGCGCTTCAGCGGAATCGGCTTCTCGAAGTGGTTTCCCTCAGCGTCCCGGAAGGCATCGAGATTAAGCGCGCCCTTGGGATCGGCAATGTGAGATGCCTCCCAGTTCGAACGCAAAAACATCCCCGAGGGCATCTGCTCCGCCCAAAATGCCATGGGCAATCCGATTATGCGGGCCTCAACACCACGCGCGCGCAAGAAATTGGCAGCCGCCAAGCCATACGGCCCCGCGCCAATCACGACTACATTGCAGCCTGACATAGGCCTCCCACTATTATTCTTGACGCTTCGTTTGCGAAAACAATCATGCCATCGTCGACTCGTGTATGGTCGAAGACGTCGTGTCGCTGGTGCCTGAACCAACGGGCAGGCCGATCATACGGATGGTTTCAGCTAAATTGGAATTACTGCTTAGCTCGCTGGCAAAACTCGTTACAAAAAAGAAACTGAGTTCGCATCGCGCGCAGTCCGCGGTCCAACAAACTAGCCCGAGATTCTTTCGAACTGGAGTCGGCCTAACTCGAGCCTACCGATTGTGCAGCTTCCAGTTCAATGGCGACGCGTCCATTTCTCTCGCTCGCATACGCAAGTCGGGCGCGCTCGCTTCCTTCACCTTCAATGTGCAAGTCGGTACCGGTCCCGACAATCCGCATTGCATTCCGTTGCTTCCACCACCGGGCAACATCCTTCGGAAGAGCGATCCACAATCCTGTCTCATTACGCAGATTAGCCAATCGTGCAAGCAACGCCTCGAACAGATCCCGCTCACGCTTGCCAATCACGTAGTCGGGATGAATGATGTAGCTGACCAGACCGTGTTGCCTCATGACAAGATCCATTTGACGATTCCATAGATCCAGCGAGTAGTCCGCCAGAATATGGAACAGCGAATAGTCCTGGGTCATCGTTAACGGTAACTCAACTTTGTCACCGATGAAATACGGCATCACAGTACAACACCCGCCTCGTTGCGGATCCAGATGCGCCACGCTTGGGACCGACATGTCATACTCGAAATCAAGATCCCCATACCAATCCTGATTCCTATATAGAACAGCAGATCGGAATCCGCTTGCCTTGTACTCTCTGCCATAGTGATTGATCTTCGTTGATCGCTCTAGGAAGCGCTCCCTGTCGCTGAAGAGGCGGCAGTCATGGTTCAAGTCGTGCACGCTCACTTCGAATCCACGGCTCACAATCCCTTCTATATAAGAAGAATGAACGGTGTACCTAGCCTCCGGAATTACCTGAAATGAAGCCTTAATGCCATATGCATCATCCATGTCCATCACAACATCACAAAAGTCTCGCCCCGCGCTTGTCTCGACATCGTGAGTCATGATTGCGCAACTTGGAGCACCGTCAGGCCAGAACCAGATGAACGGCAGCTTCTCAATCCCTTGGTTCCGCATGCATTGCAGTAATAACTCTTCACACAAGCTATCCACTGTATGATCCACGGGCCAGCTAGGAAACGAAAGGCTCCGCCAGTCATTGAGTCGCCTCTTTTGTAGGTGCTTGCGGACTGACACCGGAAGTAACGGGCGCATTAGGTAGTACGCTGACACAATCGCGCGGTCAAAATGAGAGCCGCCTCGGGGAGAGTCGTTGAAGTATTTTTCGCGCCTCAGATTGCTGGCGACCTCCGACGGTTCAAAAGGCACAAATGTGCGGCCGTCTATGCCCCGACTTATGTTGCCATCCGCGTCCGCGCAAACGGCTATTTCGGATGATCCGTTGTGCTTCCCAAAACAGGTCAGCCCTCCAAACTTGAAGAAACCCAGTTGCGAGGAAGGAACCACCTGTGTTGACAACCGCACTTCTCCGGGGCTGCATCGGTAGTATTCCTCCAATAAGTGATCGTCGCGTTCCGCAAGCGTTTCCTTCACCGGAACCGGAAGTTGCCTTTCTCCAGACTCAACGCCCCCAGGGACTAGCTTACCGATAATCTCTAAGTACTTATGCTTGTGTGCCTCCCAATCATTTGCCTCAATAAATTTACTGGCATTCGCAACCATCTGCTCTCGCAGCGAGCTATTCGCCATAACCTCCAGCAATGCTTCAGCAAGACTCTTCTCGTCTCCCGGCTTGAAGAACTTCACCATCGAACTGTCAAAGTAGTACCGGTCGATCGTTGTCTCGGAAACAACGACTGGAACCCCCATCGACATGAATTCCATGATTTTGGTGCTAAAGGCCTGACCGCCAAAAGGATCATTTCGCTTGGGAACGACACCAAGGTCAGAATTTTCAATAATGCCGACAATCTCCCGCAGTGACCGGGCGCCTTTAAACAGAACCGTACTTTCCACCCCCAGCTCTCTAGCAAGCTTGCGCAAACTGTCGAGTGAGGGACCCGTGCCGTAAAGATGAAATTCGGCCTCCGGCACCCGGTCCTTAATGATTGCGAATGCCTTTATCGCCACATCAATCCCTTGATGCCAGTTGATCGATCCTGGATAAGTAACGATAAGCTTGCCGTCGTTCGTCCGAGTCCTGCCACGCCGAACAAACATCGTTCGGTCTGGATAATTGATTATGGCTGTGCACTTGCTCGCGGCGAGAGCTCGCCTCACAAGCTTTTTCCACCAGATATCGTTGGCGATAA
>Ga0075030_100005749_pt1 | contig 11175 bp, 12 predicted proteins | sample LitLauG_LLR_2012_FD_71393 | JGI IMG/M metagenome (GOLD analysis project Ga0075030, IMG submission 71393) | Freshwater sediment microbial communities from Pennsylvania, USA - Little Laurel Run_MetaG_LLR_2012 | ecosystem: Environmental > Aquatic > Freshwater > Creek > Sediment | place: USA...
GCAGCGCGGGAAGCAGATCTCATCTCGTCAATGGTGGAGAAAACTTTCAAGAAAATTGAAATGCAGCGGGTGCCCCACTTCTGGCCGGCGTTGCCAGAATTGGGGATTTTAGAGTCTGTCCATCCCAAGACCAAGTGCCCGCTTCTCCCGACCGTGGGGGAGCAATTCTCAACTCGCAGGCACCCAATCCACCGCGATGTGCGCCCCCTGCAGCAATCCGCCCAAAATGCCCTTATTTCGGCGGATGGCTACTTTGTCCTGCTCGGAGGCGTTCTTCCCAGCTGCTTCGACGGCGGCAACGACCCGTCCATACGGCCACTTCGAGGCCGGCAACTCCGCCAGCGCCGGCAACAGATCGTCCGGTTTCAAAACAATCTCCGCGTTATCGGCCGCATCGAACAGGGCCACCCCGTCGGTCCGCACAATCAGGTACGGATTCCGCCAGTTCTTCATGTTGCGGATGTGCTCATATTTGGCGGAGTCTGCCGGAGGAATGGCTTGCAGAATGGTTTGCGGATCAGGGGTCTGAGGCGCAGGTATCTCGTTGCATGCCACGAGAAACCCGGCCAGCGTCAGTGCACAAAGCAGGCGCAATGACATCGTTACCGGTAGTACCCCGCTGCCGAAGGAACGTCGCTCTTCGCCGCCCAGACCAGCGCCACGATCCAGCCGATCACGCTCCAGCCGAGAAACAGGTTTAGCAGAAAGATCGCGAGCAGATCGCGCTTGCTGCGCGCCAATGCAATGATCGACGGCAGAAAGTACATCAGGAACGGCAGCCCGAAAAACGGAAAGAAGAAAAAGTGTGCGAGGAGCATAGCCCACCTCCCAAATAGCCTAGCACTACTCGCGTGTCAGTGAATCAGGGATTCCTGGGAATCCCCGACATACCAACCCCACCCTGTAAGATACGAAAAGTGGTCCGAGGTAGTTCCGTAGCGCCGGCCTCCTGGCCGGATGTCGCGAGGCCAGCCTGGCCGCGCCTAACCGACGCAACCCACTGATCAGCGTCTTTACCGCCGAAAAGAGTTACCTCCCCATCGCCCGCTTGCGCGCCAGAACGGTTTCCAGAGCCGCCCGGGTCTCTTTGGGCAGATGATACGACTCCTCATCCGAGGGATACTGCCGCGATCGTACGTCGGCGCGAAAAGCCTGCACCGCATGGGTGACGAGAGCTGCCGCATCGCCATACCGCCGTACGAACTTTGCCGGAGGCCCGAACGTCAGATTCAGAATGTCGTGGAACACCAGCACCTGGCCGTCGCACTCCGGCCCGGCGCCAATGCCGATCGTGGGCGTCTCGACTTCGGCGGTAATCATCGCCGCCACTTCCCGGGGAATGCCCTCCAGATAAAGACAGGCCACGCCCGCGCGATCCAGCGCTACGGCATCCCGCATAAGTTGTTCGATCCCGTTCAGATTTTTCCCCTGCACCTTGTACCCGCCCATCACGTTGACAGACTGCGGAGTCAGGCCGATGTGCCCAGCGACAGGAATCTCAGCGTCGATGATTCGCCGGATCAGATCCGCGCGCCGTTCCCCGCCTTCCAGTTTCACAACTTCCGCGCCGCCTTCCTTTACAAAACGGGCGGCATTTACGATCGCATCCTTCGCATCCACCTGATACGAACCGTAAGGCATGTCGGCGACAAGGAGCGCATTCTTCACCCCGCGCCGCACGGCTTTCACGTGATGCAGCATCTCGTCCATCGTGACCGAGAGCGTGTTCTCGTAGCCCAGCATGGTTTGCGCGAGAGAATCTCCCACCAGCACCATTTCGATGCCGGCCTCGTCGACCAGACGCGCGGTGGCATAGTCGTAGGCGGTGAGACAAGTGATGGGATCGTGGTGGAGTTTCTGCTGGCGGAGTGAAGCAGTGGTGACCTTGTGGCCGGATCCGTCGAAAAGACGGCCGCCAATAGGAGTCAAGCTCATGATGTCCTCCAGTGCCCCTCCGCCTAGGCGGATAGAGCCTGTGCACGCATCGTGGCGTCTACATCATTGGATGACGCTGGAACTATTCTAGCTGCGGCGAGATCGTTCGTCGACAGGGAATTGGGGGAGTGTCTTCACAGTTTAACAAGTAAGACCATAAATACTTGTCTTACCACATATTCATGGTAAGATATACGCATGGCGACTTACCACTCCACCGTTAGTTCCAAAGGCCAAGTCATCATCCCTGCAGAATTGAGGGAACGCCATGGGATCGATAAGGGAATTTCAGTGACCTGGTCTGAGGACGGCAACCGGTTGATTCTGACTCCGCGCAAGCATCGGATCCGAGAAATACGGGGATGTTTGAAACCCGCGCCCGGTGCGCCGACCATGTTCGATGAATTGTTTGCCGAGCGCGAGCGAGAACGCAAACGCGAAAAGTGATAAGGCATGCGCCGCTACGTGCTGGATGCGAATGCTCTCATCGGGTTCGTGGAGGACCGCGAAGGTACGGCCTCCAGGGTCGAACGACTTTTCGATCAGGCTCTCGAACAACAAGCTCCCCTTCTGATGTCCGCAGTGAACTGGGGCGAGGCCTTCTACGTGATCTGGAGAAATGAAGGGGAGCGGCGGGCCTTGCAGATCGAGAAGGATGTTCAGGACTTACCTCTCACCATAGTCGCGGCCGACCGGGACCGCGCCACCCGCGCCGCCGCCCTCAAACAGAAGCACAACCTGGGGTATGCCGATTCCTTCGCCGCCGAGGTCGCCATAGAGCGCGGAGCCTCGCTGGTGACGGCCGATCCGGAGTTTTCCAAATTAGGGAAGACATTGTCGGTGTATCCGCTGCCGCGGCACGAAAAGTGAGATCATGTGCCCTCGCAGGAGTACGCTATTTGCGAGGTTCTGCTCGCGATGCGCCTCAGCCACGATCGCCGCACATGGACACAACAGGCAACATCAGGCGTGAGAATCGCCGCCGCCATTGTCGCGACCATCGCCGCCCTCGCACTCATCGCAAGCGCATACATCCGAATCGCCAGGTTGGACGGTGGTAATCACGTAACCGCAGGATGGCTCCTCTTGTCTGCCATCACTATCGTCCTGTCAGCCACGGCGCAGTATTGGGGTCGCTGGTTCTATTTCCTGCCTGGCTACGTAGCCATGCGTTTCACCCTCTGGGTGCTCTTGGGCTGGTTCTCGCCTCGTGGATTCATTTTTGTCTTATTCCCGCTGCTGATGGCGATTATGGCAGTATTGAGCTTCCGATTCAGCAAACAGAAGAGAATCGGTGTGCGCGATCGCATCGTTCTGATGTTCGTATGCGCCTGCTTTCTCGGTTCCCTCTCAGGATTCTTCGCGCATGAGGCCAAGTCTTCTGCTTTGGTTGTCGCTGTTGTGGGGAATCTGACTCTGTTGCTTGAAAAGTTCGTCGTCCGGCATCACGGTATGCAACCAGAGAGGGGAGCCGAACGGGAACACAGTGTTACCTAACTCCACTGATCTTATGCCCCCACCGCTTCCTGTCCACCCAGCGGCAGGAAATACTGCGTCCCCTTGATGGGCTCGGTGACCTTGCGCAGCAACTCCTGCAGGTCTTCGTTGCGGTCGACGAAGTCGATGTCCGAGGTATTCACGATCAGCAGATCCGACGACGTGTAGTGAAAGAAGAAGTGCTCGTAGGCTTTGACCACCTCTTCCAGATACTCGTCGCTCACCGCTTTCTCCGCCGGAGCATTTTTCTTCTTCAGCCGCTTTTTCAGAACTTCCGGCGTCGCCTGCAGATAGATCACCAGATCGGGCGTAGGCAGCTGCTCGCGGAAATGGTTGTAGTAGCGATTGTAGGTGTCGAGTTCCTGATCGGTGAGATTCAGGCAGGCGAACAGCTTATCTTTTTCGATGATGAAATCCGCGACCACCGTCTTGTTGGACTGCGGGCCGAGATCGAGGGCCTGCAGCTGCTCGAACCGGCGCACCAGAAATGCCAACTGCGCCTGGAACGCAGCGCCCCGCTCCCCGTCATAAAACGACCCCAGAAATGGATTTTCTTCCGGCTCCATCACCCGCTGCGCATTGAGACGCTCGGCCAGAATGCGCGCCAGCGTGCTCTTGCCGACCCGGATGGGTCCCTCCACAGCAATATAACGGGGAAGTTCGAAGAGATTGGCCATGGACTAGAACGATGTACTCGGAAGAGGCAGGATATCTCGGATGCGTCTCACTGGCAATTGCGCGATGAGTTAACAGGGAAGCAAGTCATTGAGCGATTGTGGATTGGGTCATGGTGTGATTGAACACTCTTTGACGCCAGCACAGCAATCGCCCAATGACGGAATCTTTCAATCACTCAATGATCTGATCCGCTAAAATCCTCCCATGCTCGCAACCGCACTCGGCGGTTTGGCCGGCGCCAGCGCGCTCGTCACCGCCGGCTACCAGTCCATGGCGCCCACCGGTCAATGGTACGGCCGCACTTTCACGGGGCTTGCGAGCGGCACGAAGAAACTCGCTCTCACTTACGACGATGGTCCCAACGAGCCGCACACGCTGCGGCTGATCGACGTTCTCGCCCGGCACAACGTGCGCGCCACTTTCTTTCTGATCGGCCGCTATGTGCAGCAGCGCCCCGATATTGTCCGCGCGCTGGTCAATGCCGGGCATGTGGTCGGAAACCACACCTTCACGCATCCGCTTTTGACTTTCAGAAGTGCAGATGAGGTTCGCAAAGAACTCACCGAATGCCGCGCCGCCATCCAGGATGCTGTCGGCAATCATTCCAATCTCTTTCGGCCCCCCTTTGGCGGCCGCCGCCCCGCAGTCCTGCGCATAGCGCGTGAACTCAGCCTCAAGCCAGTCATGTGGAACGTGACCGGCTACGACTGGAATGCTCCGCCGGCATCGGTGATCGAGAGCAAGGTGTCGAAGCAAATTCGCGGCGGCGACGTGATTCTGCTGCACGACGGCGGCCACAAGCAGATGGGCGCCGATCGCAGCCAGAGCGTCCTTGCGACAGATCGCCTGATCACGCGTTACAAGTTGGAGGGATATGGATTCGTAACAGTCTCAGAGATGTTGCCGCCAGCAAAGGCTTGTGTGGGGCCGGGTCTTTGACCCGGCCCCACATATCACTTTATGCGCGCATCCCCGCGAACACCTGCTTCGCCGCAGCGATCGTTCGCTTTACATCTTCCTCGCTGTGGGTCGCCCCAAGAAACATTGCCTCATACTGCGAGGGCGGCAGGTACACGCCCTGATCCAGCATTCCCCGGAAGAATTTCCCGAAGGCCTCGGTATTGGACTTCGACGCCAAATCCCAATCTGTGACCGGACCGCTCTGGAAGAACCAGGTGAACATCGATCCCACACGGTTAGCCGAGAGCGGCACACCAGCTTCCCGAGCTGCCGCCATCACGCCGTCGACAAGCTCTCCACTCAGTTTATCGATCTTCGGATAGATCTCACTCTTGCGATCGCGCAACTGCTTCAGCATCGCGCATCCGGCGGCCATCGCGAGCGGATTCCCCGACAAGGTTCCTGCCTGATACATCGGGCCGAGCGGCGCAATCAGGTCCATAATCTCTTTCGACCCGCCGTAAGCCCCGACCGGCAAGCCTCCGCCGATGATCTTTCCCATCGTGGTCAGGTCCGGCTTGATGTTGTACAGTTCCTGGGCGCCGCCGAACGCCACGCGGAATCCGGTCATCACTTCATCAAAGATCAGCACCGAGTGTTCGCGCTCGGTAACCAACCGCAGCCCGACCAGATAATCGTCCGCCGCCGGAACACACCCCATGTTTCCCACCACCGGCTCAACAATTACGCAAGCGATCTGATGTTTGTATTTATGAAACGCGTGCTCCACCGCCGCAAGATTGTTGAAGGGCAGCGCCAACGTAAACATCGTGAATTCTTCGGGAACGCCCGCCGATCCCGGAATTCCCAGCGTCGCCACGCCCGACCCGGCCTTCACCAGGAGGCAATCCGCATGCCCGTGATAACACCCTTCAAATTTGATGATGTACTTGCGCTTGGTATAAGCCCGCGCCAGGCGGATCGCCGACATGGTCGCTTCCGTCCCAGAGCTGACGAAGCGGACCTTCTGCATGCTCGGAAACGCCCCCAGCACTAATTCCGCCAGATCCGCCTCCGACGGCGTCGACGCACCGAAGCTCGTTCCATTGCAAGCTGCGCCGACGATCGCGTCGAGCACATTCGGCTCGGCGTGCCCCAGAATCAGCGGTCCCCACGATCCGATGTAGTCGATGTATTCATTCTCGTCCGCGTCCCAGATGTGGGATCCCTTGCCGCGCACGATAAACGGCGGATCTCCTCCGACCGACTTGAACGCCCGCACCGGCGAGTTCACTCCTCCCGGGATCATGCTCTCGGCCCGCTGCTGCAGGCGTTTCGATTGTTCCGTTTTGCGCGTGGTTGTTGTAGGCATCAATTCCTCTGGACTCGGAGAAAACAGATGTCAACGAATTGGGACGTAAACGATTACTATAGCAGTGCCTATCGCCGCCGAATTCATCAGATATTTACCATTCCGCAATCCGATTGCAACATCTCCCGAGTACCGTAAGGTCATCAAGTTGCCCTTCTAACCGGGAGGGTTTGAGGGACAGTCTCGGGGGCTCCGGACTGTTCCTTTTTGATTTTGTTTTGTGTAGGGGCGGACGCATTCGTCCGCCCCGGTTTGTGTGGGGCCGCCTTCGGCAGTCAGATTCGTGTCAGCGACGGACGACTCGTCCGCCCCGGCGCGCCCGCGCCGTTGGTGTTGATTGTGGGTTTTGAGAGCGAGCCTCTGCGCAGCGCCAGCGCCCAAAGCTCCCTCCAACGTTAACCATGCTTAACCTCGTATAATCTCCCACATGATCACCGTCTCCAAGGAGGACTACCTCAAGTCGATCCTCGAAGCCGAAACCGAACGTGAAACCGTGATCTCCGCGCGCCTCGCTCAACTCCTCAAAGTCTCTCCTCCAGCCGTGACGATGGCGCTCCGCCGCCTCAAGAAAGACGGGCTCGTTCGCGTCGGCACCAAAGGCGAGGTCAGTCTCACCGCTTCCGGGCGCAGGATCGCTCGCAAGCTAGAGCTACGCCATCACCTCATCGAGCGCATGCTCTCGGAAATGTTCGGGATGGAGTGGTGGAAGGTGCACGACGAAGCCGAGCGGCTGGAACACGCCGTTTCTCCCGACTTCGAAGCGAAGCTGCTATCGAAGTTAGGCTCGGCCGGAGCCTGCCCGCACGGCAACTTGAGCGAGGTGGAGAGCTCCGCCAGCCGCCGGCGACGAGGCCTGGTCCTGCTTGCCGAAGCGGATCTCGATACAAACTACCTGGTCAGCGGAATCTACGAACGCGATCGCGGCCTGCTCGAATTCCTCGAGCATCGGGGCATTCGCCCCGGCGCAAAATTGAAAGTCATCGAGCGCAACTACGACCAGACGCTGTCGCTCAACACTGAGGAAGGCTCCATTTCGCTCGGTCCGGCTGCTTCCGAAAGAGTCTGGCTGACGGCCGCGTCCAAAGCAAAGCATTAGGATCGCGAGAGTCAGATACTCAGCCAGACACCACCCTTCAGAATCTTTTTCTTCGCAAGCTGTGGGCCCGCCTGACAGGGAATCACAAAGGTGGATGCGGCGGAGCGGAGCGAGTCGACGTAATTCCTCCGTTGTTGAATTCCTTTACACCATGCACAAACGGGCTGTAGTGGCGCATTCGACTCGGACAACCTTCCCTCGGTGTGCCACATCGATGCCAGAATGCAGCAATGTTGTGGTGCGAATGTCGCTTTGAAGTTAGGCGCAATTTCTCTACGCGTGTTCAAGTTTCTGCACACGGGCTGAGAAGCAAGAACAGGATGCCCGTAAGACTAGTGATAGCACGCACAGATCTTGTTTGAAACTCTGAGTAGATTAGAACTCGCGAAGCGTTGCATCGGTCAAGCTCGATTCATGAAATGGACTGGGAATTGCATGATTGCGAATGTCTCTTCTTACCGGCTTCTTAAGTTTTCTTGAGGGACGACCGCAAGGGGCGAGTCCATGGGTTGTCGGGGCGTTTGTAAGTCGATTCTATGGTTGCTTCTGGCGCTTGCCGCGGGATCGCGTGTAGCTGGCGCGCAAACGGCACACACGCACAGTCCGCACGGAAATCTGGACGTACCTTGCCAGAACTGCCACACGGCAGACGCGTGGAAGCCGATCCGCGCCATTCCAGAATTCGATCACAACCAGACGAAATATCCGCTGCGCGGCATGCATGAATCCGTCACGTGCACCGAGTGTCACGTCAAGCCTGTATTTGCCAGCGTTGGACAGCACTGCCAGGACTGCCACGCCGACATTCACAGGCGCCAACTCGGAGCCAACTGTGAGCAATGCCATACCGTTCGCGGATGGCGGGTTGACGTGGGCCAAGTGCAGCAGCATAACAATCGCTTTCCGCTGACCGGCGCCCATGCCAGCGTGGATTGTGACGCCTGTCATAAAGGCGGAGCAACCAGCCGGTTCCAGACGATGTCGACGGAGTGCTACTCCTGTCACGCAGCCGATTTCAAAGCGGCCAGCAATCCCAGTCATGCTTCCGGAGGCTTCTCCACCAGTTGCACCCTTTGTCATGGCACCGACACCTGGCTCAATGCCAAGTTCGATCACGGCGCGTCCGGTTTTCCTCTCACGGGGGGCCACGCCGTCCCGCCGCGCCAGTGCTCCGACTGTCACATCAACAACAACTACAACCTGACCAGCACCGCCTGCGTGAACTGCCATTTGAAGGATTATCAGGGCGCAATGAATCCGAACCACGTCTCCGCCGGCTTTGCGCAAACTTGCCAGCTGTGTCACAGCACGACTTCGTGGTCGAACGCATCGTTCAACCACAACCTCACGAACTTCCCGCTGACCGGGCTGCACACCGTCCCACCACGGCAGTGCTCCGATTGCCATGTCGCTAACAACTACAACCTGACCACCGCGACCTGTGTGAGCTGTCACCTGAAGGACTATCAGGGAACGACGAACCCGAACCATATGGTCTCAAACTTCCCCCAAGGCTGCGATCAGTGCCACAATACGAGTTCGTGGCTGAACGCGACATTCAACCACAACAGCACCGGCTTCGCCCTGACCGGTTCGCACACGGTCCCGCCTCGTCAGTGTTCGGATTGCCACGTCAACAACAACTACAACCTGACCAGCACGACCTGCTATTCGTGCCATCAAAAGGACTACAGCAACGCTCTGTCGCCGGTGAATCACATCACAGGTTCGCTTCCCACGACCTGCGAAGTCTGCCACGACACGGTGCAGTGGTCGGACGGCACTTTCAATCACGCAAGCACTGGTTTCCAGCTGACGGGCGCGCACACCGTGCCGCCGCGCGTTTGCGCCGACTGCCACGTCAACAACAACTATTCTCTAAACAGCGCGCTCTGCTACTCGTGCCATCAGAAGGAGTACGCGGGCACAAATAATCCCGCGCATCAGGCCGCGGGATTCCCAACAACCTGCGAAGTCTGTCACGACACCATCGTCTGGACAGACTCAACATTCAATCACAACAACACTGCTTTCCCCTTGACTGGTTCTCACACGGTGCCGCCACGGCAGTGCAGCGACTGCCACGTGAACAACAATTACACGACGCTGCCTGCCACCTGCGTCGGATGCCATCAGACCGACTACAACAACACGACCAATCCCGGCCACGCGGCGCAGCCGCAGTTCTTCCCCACGACCTGTCAGAGCTGCCACACCACGACGTCCTGGGCCAACGCGACGTTCAACCACGCGCAATACACACCCTTCTCCCCCAACCACGGCAACGCCAACAACGTGTGCTCCGCCTGCCACATCAACTCCAACGATTATTCTGTCTTCCAATGCACTGGCTGCCACGGAGGCAACAACGCCAGCAACTTCCACCACGAGCAAGTCTCCGGCTACGTCTACAACAGCATCAATTGCTACCAGTGCCATCAGACGGGCCAAGGCGGCGGATAGACTCAGAGTTTTCTGGAGGACGCAGGCATCCACTCGGGCAAGCGCTTCAGTGGGTAGCCGTGAGCTCTGCGAACCTGTTCAGATCGATGTTGCCACCTGACGCGATCGCGACAACTTTTCCGCGTCCGGCGCGGCCTGAGAGCGCGGCCGCGACGGCGCAGGCTGCCGCGCCTTCGATAATCACCCGGTTCCGCTCGGCCACCAGCTTCATCGCGTTAGCGGCTTCCGTCAGCGTTACGACCAGAGAGCCGTCCAGAAGCGTGCGCGCCAACTCGAACATGCTGCGGAAGACCGCCTTGCTTCCAATGCCATCCACGAACGATGGGCGATATTCGACCGCGCGCGGCTCACCTGCGGCGAGCGATGCAGCCAATGGCGCGCCACATTCAATCTCGGCAGCATAAATGCGCACCTTCGGCGCGAGCGTTCTTAGAACGGACGCAATGCCGCACGACAACCCGCCGCCTCCCCACGGAATCACGACTGCATCTAAATCCGGCAAATCCTCCAGGAGTTCCAACGCGATCGTGGAGTTACCCGCCATCACGTGCGCATCATCAAAGGCATGAATGAACGTCGCCTCCACACCTGGGAAAGCACGGGTCTCGAATGTCTGCCACCACTGAGCGAATGGCGTCTTGATGACACGGCCTCCCATCCTCTCAACAGCATTCACCTTGGTTGCAGGAGCGGTATCCGGAGCAATGATCGTGGCTGGAATCCCGAGGCGCCTCGCACAGAACGCCACGCCCTGCGCCATGTTCCCCGCCGAGGCCGTGAGCACGCCACGTTGCAACAACTCGCGGGGAGTCAGCGCCATAACATTTGCCGCCCCACGAATCTTGAACGACCCAATCGGCTGCAGGCACTCCAGCTTCAGATACAGTTCCGCGGGATCGTCGATATTGCAGCGGACCAATGGCGTCCGCATGGCCACTCCAGCGATGTTGCATCGAGCTTCTTCGGCTTGGGAGATCGAGACAGGCGCGTTCGCAGTCAAAGGTTTTGAGACCACCTCAACAGAGGGTGCTCCACCCTTGCGCTCTTTGCAAGGGTGGGAACTACAGAACACCCTGAAAGATAAACCTAATACACGGTAGTGTTCGGCGGTGAAATTCAGAGTTGACTAGTCGACTCGCGCCAGCCAGCGGGCGATTGCATTCAGACCAGCCTGCACCAGGTCGCCGGAGCGCGCATCCTCCCACCACTCGGCGTCATGTTCCTGAAACAGAGT
>Ga0075030_100005751_pt1 | contig 11173 bp, 10 predicted proteins | sample LitLauG_LLR_2012_FD_71393 | JGI IMG/M metagenome (GOLD analysis project Ga0075030, IMG submission 71393) | Freshwater sediment microbial communities from Pennsylvania, USA - Little Laurel Run_MetaG_LLR_2012 | ecosystem: Environmental > Aquatic > Freshwater > Creek > Sediment | place: USA...
CTGCGAAGCCACGACGACAAACGAAGCCTCAAACTGCGCAGAAACAAGGCCGCCAGGAACACGGCCTATCTCGCCCAAATCCTCAAACCGTGAACGTTAACCCGGATTCAGGGCCGTGGGTGACCGGTTTGTAGCATTGCCAGGAGCGCACGCCCGGCGTATCGCAACGCCATGAAACCGCCCGGCAAGTTCTATCAGCCCCTGACTGTCGGCGCTCCAACGCCGCTGCGCGAGCCGCCGCTGCGACTCGAACGCATGATCCATTTCGTGCCGACCCACATCGAGAAAATCCGCGCCAAGGTTGACGAGTTGGCGCGCGGGGTGGATGTCGTCCTCGGCAATCTCGAAGACGCCATACCGATCGAAGCGAAGGGCGACGCCCGCGAGGGCTTCATCGCCATGGCGAAAGCCGCCAATCTCGGCGGCGCCGGCCTGTGGGTGCGCGTCAACGCGCTTAACTCGCCGTGGTTTCTCGATGACATGACGCGCATCGTCGGCGAGGTCGGCGACAGACTGGATGTCGTCATGCTGCCCAAAGTCGAGGGGGCGTGGGACATCCATTTCATCGATCAGTTCCTCGCCCAGCTCGAAGCGCGCAGCGGCGTGAAAAAGCCGATCATGGTCCACGCCATTCTGGAAACCGCGCAGGGCGTCAACAATGTCATCGACATCGCCAGCGCCTCGCCGCGCATGCACGGGATGAGTCTCGGCCCCGCCGATCTTGCCGCCTCGCGCGCGATGAAGACCACGCGCGTTGGCGGCGGTCATCCCGACTATCGCGTCCTCGCCGACGCCGCAGCGCCGGGCGAGCCGCGCGTGGGCGCCCAGCAGGATCTTTGGCACTACACGATCGCGCGGATGGTCGACGCCTGCGCCGCCAATGGCATCAAGCCCTTCTACGGCCCGTTCGGCGATTTCTCCGACCCCGCGGCTTGCGAGGCGCAGTTTCGCAACGCATTCCTGATGGGCTGCGTCGGCGCCTGGACGTTGCACCCCAGCCAGATTGCGATTGCGAAAAACGTGTTTTCACCTGACCCGGGGGAAGTCGCCTTCGCTCGAAAGATTCTCGCCGCAATGCCGGATGGCTCGGGCGCCGTCATGATCGACGGCAAGATGCAAGACGACGCGACCTGGAAGCAGGCGCGGGTGATCGACACTCTGGCGCGTCAGGTTGCCGCGCGCGATCCCGATTTCGGCAGGCTTTACGGCCTTTAGACTCGCGCGTCAGAACTGGAACAAGGGCTCCTGCGGGCCGGGGACGTTGAACCGGTCGGGCAACAGATCGAAATTGCCGAGATGGGCGGAGAACGGCGCGCCGAGCGCTGTGAACGAAGTCGGCATCGCGTCGGTCGCATAGTGGTTCAGGGCGCCGACGGTCTCGAAGCCGGGGCGCGGGTCGATCGGACGGTTCTTGCGGACGTAAATGTCGCCCGCCACATGCCGGCGATGATGGCGGTCGACGTAGCGGGGCGCCGCGACCGCCTCTCCCGCCAGGACCGCGCTGAGCGCGACGGCGACCGTCGCCAGACCAAATTTGATCCAAGGCATATTTCCTCTCCCCGACCGAAAACGTTATTCGGATGTGGCGAGCGGAAAGGGGCAATGTAAGGCCCCTCGCGAAGAGTTTACGCGGGGTGGCCGCGTGCGGCGAAGCAGCGCGACAGGACGCAAGGCTTCGCCTGCCCCGTCCGCCAGCGGCTGAACTGCGCACCTTGGTGCGGGGTCGATTGTTTTCAAAGGCCTGGGCGCCAAAGCGCGTCCCGATTTCACCGGCGAGCAGGGATACAACGGACGCGCCGCCGGTCCGCCCGTTCGCGCAGACGCGAAAGCGGCTTCGGCTCTGCTGTCGGCTGCCCCAAGTCGTCATCACGATTCTCACGATCTCGCCTCGCTGAAAGGCGCCGATGAAAAGAACGTAACATGAACATTTGGAAATGGCAAGGAAAAGCTTAGTGACGCGATAGAGGTACGGGCGCTAACGCAGATAGCGCAATGTGTATCATGTCCCCGTAACACCCCACAGGAGAACAGAAGCAGAAGAAGCGGACAAATGATGTACTGCCAAAACGGGACAAGTTAATTCGCTATCGACAGGAAAGTTTGCCACGCGGAGATAATGCAATGGGTATCATGTCCCCGTAACCCCCCTGAATCTCGCGACACCAAGTCGCAGATGGCAATTGACCTAGATCAACAGCCCTTAGCGAACGACGGATTATGTTTATTGCATTTAGTCGTTCACGAGTTTTGAGATGTTATGCTTTCGCGATCGGCGCTGGTAGTTCTTGGCACTTACGGCGATCACTTTCGGGACGGTCATGGAGGAAGTGGCAATGAAACTCAACGCATTAGCAGCCACCGCTTTTTTTGCGGTAATTGCATTGGTTCCAGTAGCTCATGCGGGCAGTTGCAATTGGCTTGACGGTCAGGATCCGGCTGGGCCGTCGAATGATAGAGGTCGCGGCGTCTCCGACTGGACTCAGCATTACGGGTACGTCGCTAATGGAAGTGGTCCAACTAGCGCTTACACGTTGATTTCAGGCCGCATGAAAGCGCTCAAGGAATGCCTAGTTAAAGAGAAATACGCAACTCTCTATGCGGACCTTTCAACCCTCGTTGGTTTCTACGGTCGCGCTTCGGCGGGTTGGGTAGACGGTTCGGATGGAAATGCTCCTGCGGATGACACGGGTCGTGGCACTCGCGACTGGTCTGCGCACTATTCTTATGTTGTTGAAGGCCAAGGATATGGCACCGCGGATAGGCTTGTTGGAGATCGCTTCAATACATTAAGCCAAAAGCTTTCAAAGTCTCAGTATGCTCACCTTTATGCGGATACGTCCGTCCTTATGGCGAACTTTGCCCGCATGCGCGGTCACGGGATAACCGCTGAGAACATTGGCCCCGTCGATCCTGATAAATGCTTGCCTCCAAAGCACATGTGCTGCAGAGCTTGCCAAGACGCAAAGTGTCCATCAAATTGTCAGTGAGGGGTGGAGTCACCCGGAGACGCCCGCGAAAGTGCATAGCGTAAAAACGAAGCAAAGGCGGCGAAGGAGAAATCTGACGCTGTCTTTGCGGGAGTTACGGGAATTACGGGTTACAGTGATACTTTATTTTACCCCCCATTCGCCTCAACTTGGCTCAATGGCCCGTTTTTGCAGAGGGCTGATCTCGATAATTCAGCATTAGGAGTTAAGTAAAGTGTCAACGTAACCCGTAACTCCCGTAACTCCACATTCTCATCGTCGACGCCCCCTCAACCCACCCTTCATCCAGCCGCCAGGGAGCACAAAATGCCTATCCTCATACTCGAACCCATTACGCGTCACATGGGCGAAGTCGGCAATAACGGCTTGTCGGGTACGTTGACAGCCAATGTCGAGCAGAGCTCGCGTCCGCCGAGCTTCGGCGTCTCCAATGGCGCCGAGCAGCGCGCCTTTCTGACGTTCGACCTCAATCTCGCACCGGCGGTGGTCGACAACGCCACGCTCATCTGCCGGGAAGGCGGCGTGAGCGGCACCCTGGACTGGAACGACCTCGTCATTGTCGAGCAGACGGTGACGGGGGATCAAAACCATCTGCATCAAGCGGATTTCGATTACGCGGGACATTATTGCAAAACCATCGCATCGATGCCGCTTGGCCAGTTGCAAAATCCGATTGACGTCACTCAGGCGCTGAACATGGCGCCAAAGCCGATCGACACGGGCATTGCACGATTCACGCTGCGCTTGCGTCTGGCGACGCCAAGGCTCGCCGCCCCGTCATATAGCTGGGCTTTCGACAGTCGGCCGGACTCGACGCAGCTGGTCCTGAAATGGCATTCGGAAAGCTGACGGGGAGTTACGGGACAAGGCGCGGTTTCGTAAGTGACCAAGTCGCTGCGACGCTAATACCCCACTGCCAGCGTCCCGCGCTGCCTCGGATCCGACGCGCCTGTCAGCACGCCATCCTTGCCGCGCCCGATCGTATTGGCGGAGCCCATCGACTCGCGCACCACGACTTTGTGGCCCATCGCCGTGAGCAGGCGCACGGTATCGACCGACAGGCCGCGCTCCACCCGCAGTTCATCCGGCTGCCACTGGTCATGCACGCGCGGAGCGTCCTCCGCCTCCGCAACGTTGAGCCCGTGATCGATCACATCGAGAATGATTTGCAGCACCGTGGTGATGATGCGCGAGCCGCCTGGGCTGCCCGTCACGAGTTCGAGTTCGCCGTTCTTGAACACCATGGTCGGGCTCATCGACGACAGCGGACGTTTGTTCGGGCCCGGCGCGTTAGCGTCGCCGCCCAGCAGCCCGTACGCGTTGGCGACGCCGGGCTTGGCGGCGAAATCATCGAGCTCGTTGTTGAGCAGCACACCGGTCCCCTCGGCAACGAGGGCGCAGCCGTAAGAAAAATTCAGCGTATAAGTGTTGGAAACCGCGTCTCCCGCTTCATCGACCACCGAAAAATGCGTCGTCTGGTCGCTCTCGTAACGCTCGGGGCCGCCCGGCGCGATGTCGCTGGCCGGGCGCGCGCGATCGGGGGAAATGCCGGCGCGTAGATGCTCGGCATAGGCTTTCGAGGTCAGGCCCTTGACGGGAATTTTGACGAAGTCGGGATCGCCCAGATATTGCGAGCGGTCGGCATAGGCGAGCTTTTCCGCCTCAGCCATTTCGTGGATGGTCTGCGCGGAGTTGAGCCCCTGTTCGCCCAACGGATAGCCTTCGAGAATGTTGGCGATTTCGATGATGTGGACGCCGCCGGACGAAGGCGGCGGCATCGAGACGATCGTATGCCCGCGGTAGGTCCCGCTGACCGGCTCGCGCTCGATGGCGCGGTAGTTGCGCAAATCGTCGAGCGTCATCCGCCCGCCCGCCGCCTGCGCCGCCGCGACAATCTTCGCTGCGACCGGCCCGTCGTAAAAGCCAGCGGAACCCTGGGACACTATGGCGTCGAGCGTGGCGGCGAGATCGTCGAGCGCGATGTGCTCGCCCGCGGCTGGCGCGCTCATGTCGGGTTTAAGGTAGATGCGCGCCGAGGAGGGATGCTTGGCCAGCATCGGCGCCGCGAACGGCAAGGAGTCCGCCAGGTCGTCATCGACGGTGAGCCCCTGATGCGCCAGCGCCGCCGCCGGGGCGACCAATTGCGCAAAAGTGAAACGTCCTGAGCCATATTTGCGCCATGCCAGCTCCATTCCGGCGACCGTCCCGGGAACGCCGATGGCGAGGCCGGAATAGCGTGACTTGAAAGGGTCCGCCTCGCCATTGGCGTCGAGAAACACATCCTTTGTCGTCAAGGCGGGCGCGGTCTCGCGATAGTCGATGGCTACATTCCGGTTGCCCTGCGCGAGGTGGATCAGCATGAACCCGCCGCCGCCCAGATTGCCCGCGCGCGGCAACGTCACCGCCAGCGCGAGCCCGACGGCGACGCCGGCATCGACGGCGTTGCCGCCGCGCTTGAGGATATCGACGCCGATGCGCGAGGCCGCCGCCTCCTGGCTGACGACCATGCCGTGGCTGGCCACGACCGGGCGCGCGATGGCGAAGTCGGAGATGATGGGCGCGCTGCTTTGCGCCATCGCCGGCGCGGCGAAGGCGATCGCGAAACCGGCGAGGAGCGCCGCTCGCGCGATCAGGTGCATGCTTCCGCCGTCACGGCGCGCTCGCCTTGTCGAGTTCCGCCAGATCGCTCGCGTCGAGGCTCAGCCCGGCCGCCTTGACGAGGCTGTCGACCTGCTCGGGCGTCGTCGCGCTGGCGATCGGCGCCGTGACGCCGGGCTGCGCGATGACCCAGGCCAGCGCGACCTCGGCGGGCCTTGCCTTGTGTTTGCCCGCGACCGCATCGAGCGCCGCCAAGATGCGGAAGCCGCGCGGATTGAGATACGCCTTGACGTCGCCGCCGCGCACGCTCTTGCCGAGGTCCGCTTCGCTGCGATACTTGCCGGAAAGAAAGCCCTTGGCGAGGCTGAAATAGGTGATGATGCCGATTTCCTCCTTGATGCAGAGATCGCGCAAGGCGCCGTCGTAGCTGGCGCGGTCATAGAGATTATATTCGGGCTGCAGCACGTCGTAACGCGGCAGCGATTTCTTATTGGCGACATCGAGCGCGGCGCGCATTTGCGCGGCGTCGAGGTTCGAGGCGCCGACGGCGCGCACCTTGCCGGCCTTGAGCAGCGCGGCATAGGCGTCCAGCGTCTCGTCGTAGGACGTTTCCGCGTCGGGCCAGTGCGAGAGGTAGAGGTCGATGTGGTCGGTCTGCAACCGCTTCAGCGACGCCTGCGCGGCTTCCGCGATATAGCGCGCCGACAGCCCCTTCTTGCCCTCGCCCATCGGCGAGCCGACCTTGGTGATGACGACGATTCTGTCGCGATTGCCGCGCGCCTTCATCCACTCGCCAATGATCGTCTCCGATTCGCCGCCTTTGTTCCCCGCCGCCCAGGTGGAGTACGAGTCTGCAGTATCGATCGCGTTGAACCCGGCCTCCGCGAAGCGGTCGAGCAAGGTGAATGCGGTCGACCTGTCGACGTTCCAGCCAAATACGTTGCCGCCAAGGACAAGCGGGGCGATCGAGAGGTTGGTGCGTCCGAGTGGGCGTTTAAGCATCCGCGCCTCCGCGTGGTCGATCGTTGATGTCGGTCAAGCCAAAGTCGTCGCCTTTGAACAAGAGACGGGTCCCCTTGGCTTTGGCGCAGGCGTAGGCGAAGCAATCCCCAAAATTAAGATCCGCCGGATGGCCGACAGCCTTGCCAAATCTCCGGCTCGCCTCCAGGGCCAGTCGTCCGATCTCTCGTGAAATTTCGATGTCCTCGGCGCCGATCGCCTCGGCAAAATCGTCTACAACGGATTCAGCCTGCTTCAGAGTCTCCGCGGTTGGCTTGCGCGTGGAGGAGCCTACTCTGACTTTGGCGCGCGCCAAAGCTGTAGACGCCTCAAAACGAACCAGACCCGAAACGAAGAAAGGGCCGTTATGACTCGCCAGCTGGGTGCTAAACGCCGTTGCGTCCGCCTCCTCATTCAGGATAGCGACGATCGCGGAAGCGTCAACAAACATGCCTATTCGCCCCACATCTCGTCGCTATAGGCTTTCATGTCGAAACTCGCGTCGCTGGGCCCGAGGCGCCGCGCCTTGGCAACCACCGCAGCCAGCCGTTCCTGTAAGGGAAGTTGCGCAAGGCTTCGCTCGATTTCATGACGGAGCGCCTCCCGCACCGCTTCGGTCTTGGTCCGGGCGCCAGTAATTTCCTGTACCCTGACAGCCAAGGCATCGACATCGTCGTCGCGGATATAAAGGGGCATCGAAGATCCTCTGAGGGTATTCATTTAGCACAAAAAGAATATTCGTTCGATACGGGCGAGAGTCCGAAGGAGAAATGAATGTTAGCCGTTGATTTTGCCAAATTCGTCTCGCCGACGCCCCATCCGGGCGAGCATCTGCGCGAAGAGTTTCTCCCTGCCTATCGTCTGACGCCGGGCGCGCTTGCCAAGGCCATGGGCCTGAAGGATCGCACCCGCATCGAGCGGCTCGTGCGCGAGCAACAGCCCGTTACCGCCGACACCGCGCTCCGGCTGGCTAAGGTTTTTGGCGCGTCAGCGCAGTTCTGGATCAATCTTCAAACCGATCACGATTTGTCCAAGGCGGCGATTCTGGTGCGCGATGAGTTGGCCAGGATCGAGCCAGTGGCGGCGGCGTGAGGGAGGGGGTCCCGGGTTGCGATGGCGTAATCGGCGCGACCGAGGCGACGGAGGTGTCTCAGGGCTCTCCGGTGTTACGATAATCCAGGTTGACAATGTTGTTGACCCAACCCATAATCTAACTATCCCGTTATCGAAGGTTTGATGAGCTTTCTTACCTTCAGCCCGACGAAAATTTTCTAGGCCGATCGGAAACATCGGACAAAATATCGACGGTTGACTGCCTAGTCTATAAGGCGGAGGGGGAAAAAATGCGCGCAATCTTCTCAGCGGGATTGGCATTGCTATCTTTCCCTGCATTATCAGACGAATACTATAATCAAAAATGGTTTGACTATCCGGACGTTGGGGCAGCGCCGCGAATTACTACAGGATGTGCGCACCAAGCATGCACTGACATTCCCGAAGTTTCCGGATTTAGAGTTAAAATGGTCCAACATTGCGTTTGCACTAACCCAACGGCGAGGACTGATTTGCTCCGTCGAGACGTGCGCGTAGTCATATCTGGACCAAACACGGCGGATCAAGCTTTAAAAAGCGCACTCGAAGGATACGCCGCAGGATGCGTTGTTACAGCGATAGCCGCGTCAACGGCAGGCCCGCAAGTAGTTGCATCGCCAGCAGGTTTCTTTGCGTCCTTCAAGGCGTGTATAGCGGCGATATCAGTTTCCGGAATAGCGGGAAGCATTTTAAATCAATTCGATATTCGTTTCGACACTTCGGCCACTCACTGGTCGCCGCTGTAGGAATGAGTTAGCACTGCTCCAAACGCAGTGTTTGTTTTTCGCGCACGAAACTTCATTGCTGCAGAATACTTTGCTGAGAACGCTGCGCAGCTTCAATACTCCTGCCAAGTTTGGCATAACCGTTATTTTGACTCTCTGTCACTGCTGTAGTCCACGCGTCGTAAAGTTGTGGAGAGGTTATGATAATGGCGATCAGCACAACACAAAACATTCTAATCCACCAGATAATTGATCGAGGGTTTATTCTCGGGTCAAGCAAAAGCATAATAACGGTAACCAGTGCAATGCCAGAAATCCCGACAAATGGACTCAATAGACCCAAAATTTTAACAAAAAATATACTAATGGAGCCGGTCAGCAGCCCTACTGCGCCTAATACACGAACCTCATGAGTGGCGAACAGTCCTTCTAGTGCGTTTACTGCCGTTGTCGGGGGCGGTGGCGCGGGCACGCCTCGTCCAATTGCTGACATTTGGTTCCCCCCGACTAACCCGGGCATGCGGACGAAAAGAAGGTATCGCTCTTTCAGTCTGTTTTTGCAACGGGCCTTGTGTCACCGATTTGCGCAGATTCGAATTCTCATTTCGCAGTTGCGACTATACTCCTGAAAGGCTTCCATTTCCCGCATCGCAGCTCAGCGAACGCTAACGAAGTGGCAAATAACCCATGTTATCGCGCCATCGTAGAACAAACTGCCCGCCCTCACGGCACTTCCCGCACCGCCCCCCGCGCCGCGCTCGTCGTCAACGCCGCGTACGCCCGCAGCGCCGTGGTGATCTTGCGCTTGCGCGGCGCGGCCGGCTTCCAGGCTAAAGCGCCTTTCTGCTGCATCGCGGCGCGCCGATGCGCCAGCGCTTCGTCGCTCACCAGCAGCTTGATCGTCCGGGCGGGGATGTCGATATCGATGCGATCGCCCTCTTCCACCAGTCCGATCGCGCCGCCCTCGGCCGCCTCGGGCGAGACGTGGCCGATGGAGAGGCCCGAAGTGCCGCCGGAAAAGCGCCCGTCGGTGACAAGCGCGCAAGCTTTGCCGAGCCCGCGCGATTTCAGATAGCTCGTCGGATACAGCATCTCCTGCATGCCCGGGCCGCCGCGCGGGCCCTCGTAGCGGATGACGACGACGTCGCCGGCGACAACCTTGCCGCCGAGAATGGCCGCGACGGAATCGTCCTGGCTCTCGAAAATCCGGGCGGGACCGGAGAACTTCAAGTTCGAGGCATCGACGCCCGCGGTTTTCACGATGCAGCCTTCCTCGGCGATGTTGCCGTACAGCACTGCGAGGCCGCCATCCCTAGAAAACGCGTGGTCGAGATCGCGGATAACGCCGCCGGCGCGGTCTTCGTCGAGTTCCTCGTAGCGCGAGGCCTGGCTGAAGGCGACCTGCGTCGGCACGCCGCCGGGCGCGGCCATGAAAAAGTCGCGCACCGAGGCGCCGGCGCCGCGCTTGATGTCGTTGCGCTCGAGCGCCGCGCCAAGCGTTTCCGCGTGAACAACCGGCGTGTCGACGTGCAGCAGGCCAGCGCGATCAAGTTCGCCCAGGATGCCCATGATGCCGCCCGCGCGGTGCACATCTTCGATATGCACGTCGGCGACGGAGGGCGCGACCTTGCACAGAACCGGCACGCGGCGCGACAGCCGGTCGATGTCGCTCATGGTGAAATTGATCTGCCCCTCGTAGGCGGCAGCCAGAAGATGCAGCACGGTGTTGGTCGAACCGCCCATCGAGATATCGAGCGTCATAGCGTTCTCGAACGCGTTGAAATTGGCGATCGAGCGCGGCAGCACGCTTTCGTCGTCCTGCTCGTAATAGCGGCGCGCGAGATCGACGATGAGATGCCCCGCCTCGACGAACAGGCGCTTGCGGTCCGCGTGGGTCGCCACGACCGTGCCGTTGCCGGGCAGCGCCAGACCGAGCGCCTCGGTCAGGCAGTTCATCGAGTTGGCGGTGAACATGCCCGAACACGAGCCGCAGGTCGGGCACGCCGAGCGCTCGATTGTCTTCACATCCTCGTCGGAAACGGAGGAATCCGCGGCGGCGACCATCGCGTCGATCAGATCGACTTTTCGCACCTTGCCGGAAGACAACACCGCCTTGCCCGCCTCCATCGGGCCGCCCGAGACGAACACGGCGGGAATGTTGAGCCGCAACGCCGCCATCAGCATGCCGGGCGTGATCTTGTCGCAATTGGAGATGCAGACGAGGGCGTCGGCGCAATGCGCGTTGGCCATATATTCGACGCTGTCGGCGATGATTTCGCGGCTGGGCAGCGAATACAGCATGCCGTCATGGCCCATCGCGATGCCGTCATCCACGGCAATGGTGTTGAATTCCTTGGCGACGCCGCCCGCCGCTTCGACCTCGCGCGCGACGAGCTGACCCATATCCTTCAGATGGACATGGCCAGGCACGAACTGGGTAAAGGAATTGGAGATGGCGATGATCGGCTTGCCAAAATCGCCGTCTTTCATCCCCGTGGCGCGCCACAGGCCGCGCGCGCCCGCCATGTTGCGGCCGTGGGTGGAGGTGCGGGAGCGATAGGCGGGCATGGGCGAGACTTTCGATGTCTGAGGATTCTGATCCCGCGACAAGGGAGCAGGGGTTGTCGTCTTTTCGCAAATCGCGGTCCACGCGGCAACTGGCGCGGTCGATACGCACGGCCCTGAATCCGGGTTAACGTTCACGGTTTGAGGATTTGGGCGAGATAGGCCGTGTTCCTGGCGGCCTTGTTTCTGCGCAGTTTGAGGCTTCGT
>Ga0075030_100005754_pt1 | contig 11169 bp, 8 predicted proteins | sample LitLauG_LLR_2012_FD_71393 | JGI IMG/M metagenome (GOLD analysis project Ga0075030, IMG submission 71393) | Freshwater sediment microbial communities from Pennsylvania, USA - Little Laurel Run_MetaG_LLR_2012 | ecosystem: Environmental > Aquatic > Freshwater > Creek > Sediment | place: USA...
CCACCGCACTTCGACTTCAAACCGGGACAGTCCGCCGACCTGACATTATCCAATCCTCCAGAAACTGACGCTGAGGGGAACACACGCACTTTTTCGATTGCCAGTCCTTCCTTTGAAAACCAGTTGATCTTCGCCACCCGCACGCGCGACACGGCGTTTAAGCGCTCACTGAAGAAAATACCTCTGGGTATAGCGCTTCGCAGCAACCCAATCTCGATGCCTTGCAGTCGTTCGTACAAGAGATCGTGGCCGCTTCACCGAAGACAAAGGTGATCGTGCCAAAGTGCTTCGAAGCGATTCCACTCGAATCTGTTGCGAAGTAGTTGACGTCTACCTGTCGCAGACCCCTGGGTAGTCCGCGTATCGGACATGTGGCCGAGTCAATTGCGCCCGAGTCACGGGCAAACGTGAAGTAATCCCAAGGTAAGGTTTGCCGACTACCAGCCCGGTGACGAGCCGATTCCGGAGTTTCTTGGTGCGATGGGATTGTACGACAGTTACCGGTTTGTTCAGTTGTCAAAGAGGGCCCCAAGCCGGTGGGATAGTTTTCCAAGTTGCCCACAAACCTTCGAGAATGCCGGGCCGCGGATAACGGCGGTTCGACACTGTGGCCTAGCCAGACGGTTGCAGCACCGTACATCCATTCTCTCCATTTCCAACTGACGCAGGACAGTTTAGGATCTACTCGCTCACAAGCAGGTCGTCATCGATAATGATCTCCTCTCCTTATGATCGATTGGATTATCCCAGCCTCCGTCAAAGTGTGTACTTGAATCAGGCATCCCTCGGATTGATCGGTCAACCAGCAGTAACCGCAATGCACACTTTCATAGACAATGTTGCTAGGCATGGCAACCTCTACATGTCCGATAGGGATGAGGTGGCCTACTGCGAAACGCTCCGCGACCGCGCCTCGCGATTGCTTCATTGCGAGTCCACGCAAGTCGCAGTTGTCGCCAGCGCAAGTGAGATATTGGGGCAACTTCCGATCTTGCTTCAGCCGAGAATAAAGAGCACAATTCTGGCCGTTTCATCAGACTTTCCCGCGGTAACTCGGCCGTGGCTTCGTCTGGCTGCTCTAAGAAACCATACGGTGCGCTTTGTTGATGACCAGCCTACGTGCGATTTGACCGATTCACTCATTGAGGCAATTGATGAGAGTACTTCTGTGGTTGCGGTGAGCAGTGTGCAATACGCTACGGGAACGGTAGTAGATATTTCTCGCCTGCGCCAAAGCACTGTCCAGGTTGGTGCACGTTTGATTGTAGACGCTACGCAAGCGGCAGGCGCAGTGCGGGTGGACTCAGCGGCGTGGGATGCTGATGCCGTCGTTGCCAGCGGCTACAAATGGCTTGGTGGACATGGAGGCGTTGCGCTGGCAATCATGTCGCCACGCTTGCTTGAGCAAATCCCCCCTTTACCGGGTTGGATGGGCGCGCCGGACCCCTTTGGTTTTGATGCGACCTCTGTGTCGCTAGCTAATGATGCGCGCCGCTACACGCAATCAACAATGTCGTATGCCTCTATGGCTGCTCTGGTAGTAGCAATGGAGCAGTTGTTGTCCTTAGGTGAAGCTCGCATTGAGTCGCATGCACGGAGTTTGGCAGCAATGCTGGTGAGCAACGCCAGCAAGTATGGTTGGAAACCGTTTCGTAGTGTTGGCGATCCTGCTGGGTGTCCACACATCATTTCACTGGACCACCCTCGCGAAAGCGTACAAGCAATTGTCGACCGACTTCGTAGTCACAATATTGTATGCGGTACACGTAGCGGACGCATTCGGATCTCGCTCGCCCCTTACAACGATGATAGTGATGTGAACACCCTTATCGAAGCATTTGCAAGAGCACGTTCGGGATGAATTTTTAGAGATCGAAACTACATTCCAACTAGCAGCAGCACAACTGAAAGACAGCTTCAGCGAAAACGGACGGCCGTCGATCGGTCCCGCTTCTGCTGCGCATCCTGTTGGCATCACCAGCGAACGCAAACTGGTGGAGGAACTGCGCATGCATCTGGCGTGGCGCTGGTTACCCGGATGTAATCCGCTCAGGAAAAAGCGGGCTTCACGTCGGCGTGGTTCCGCGAACGCGGGCCAGAAGTCGGCTTCTGGCCCATCAGGCGCAGAGGGATGATTGCAGTGGAGAGTGTCCAACGCACGCAGTTCCCGATTTTGGTGCTTCTCCCGTTTCGGCGCGAAGGTGCCGACCAACAACCAGCCGCGCTCCGGATAATCATCGCCGCCCTGACGGAGCCCCAGCACGATGGATGACATAACAAAGGCATCCAGTGCACTCAGCGCATGCTGGGACTCCGGCTCTTCTTCTGCTGCTTGTCAGCTCTTTTGCCTGTGCGCGGACGGTTTCTTTCGGGACGGGCTCACGGAGCCGAAAAGTGAACGCCATCCGACGTCAGAGCTCACTTCACATACTGTGGCGTAGCCGCCAGACAGTATTTCAAACGGTCTACTGATGTGCTTACAGTAATCAAACTGCGTGCTCCCGCGTTTGCGGAAGTTTTCAAACCAGGCCGGAAACACGAAATCCGACACTAGTGTGCCGCCGATCCTGTATCCCAGTCGATCAGCCCCACAGGGATTGCAAACCTCGTGTGGATACAATGTTCCCTTCTTTTGGGCCGTCTGCACAAAAACTGTCAAATTGAGCCTCGGATTGGCAAGCATTTCCAGCAGTACATGGCTGGCGGTCACCGTCCACGCGTTGTTGGTTTCGAGAGCACTCTTGACGAAAACCTTCGCCATGGGAAGACCCTCCGGCGTAAGGTCGCGGTAACCCAGGGCTCCTGCTTGATCTGAGGTATCCAGGAAAACCAGCCACCACGATGCCGAAGGTGGCTTCGAGGGGTTAGGGACAAAGGTGAGGTCCGCGTCAATACCCCAGATGGGAGCAAAATCCCGGTGCACTTGCGTCTGAAGGGCGGAAACGGCAGATTGCAGCTCGATGTCCGTCATGCTGGTGCTCCGGTTGAGAAGGGCGACCCGGTAAGAAACAGAGCTGATTTGCGAAGAAAGCAGCTTGGACTGCGAGGGCGCGCCCGTGGGGGCCATTGAAACCTCCCAGTTGCGGAGCGCCTGGACGACCCTCACGGCGACGTCCTTACAGGTTGAGAATCGTGTCACAGTTCGTCCCTTGCACAGTTTCTTGCGAAAGGCCAGCTGGCGCTTTCGATTCTTATCGGGCTCAACCTGGTTCGCCGGCAGCAGGAAGTCGTCAGCCGTTAGGAAGGCCAAGCACGGCTTGTGGTGCTCGATGGCTGCATCGTACTCCCGTTCGGTGTACGACGGACCCGCAGGAGTCAAGCTTCCATAGAGCGGTCCAGCGATACAGACGAAAAGGTCGCACTCGGCAACCTTGGACCGACAAAATTCATCCGGTGCAACATCCCATGAACCAAAGTCCTCCATCCGCACGGAATGGTAGCCCTGCAGACCTTCAATCGCCCGATCTGCGGCCTCACGGCATTCCGAGAGGTCCCGGGCGGTCGAACTAAGGAAGACGTTGATCATGAACGATCTGTCACATTGTGCCCTAATTCTCTACCCGCTCTACTGAATAGTCACTCTTCACGGAAACCGAAAAAATGGGTGTCAACGCGATTGTAAGCGACGAACACCTCGGACATCCACGGAGCTTCGGTTCAATGGATGCTACTTAACTTCTCGAAACGGTCGCCCAACTGGAGTGAACAATGCGCAGCCTGGAGACTAGTCCTGCGTGGGTGGTCCCCAAGTCGGCTTGGGAGAAGCGTGGTACTGCTGGACGCCGCTGACTCGATCTCCTCGAAACCCGTTTCTGGGGAATGAGATTGGACACTGAAGACCGCTGATCACTTCCGCATTCCCGACCGGCTCTGGGATTGGTCTTTGCGGTCAACATTCCGGGTTACACAGGGCCCATGTCAGCAAACGGGCAAAGCTCCAGGCTCAAGCCCCTTTTCGCTTTTGCTGGGACGCTATTTTTTTAAGCAGGGCGTCCACCTTCGCCTGAATCAACAGGTAGGCTTTGGCTCGAGGATCATCGCGCACTTGGACGGCTTTCTTCTCCGCTTCGGCCAAGCGCCCTGCTCTGAAGTGCGTCTCTGCTTGCGCCAGTGCAGCCTCAAATTCATGGCCGGGCACTTTCTTATCGTTCGCTTGCAGCTCCACATTGTGAAGATTGCGCAGCGCCTGATCGTACTCCCCATCACGAGCAGATGCGCGCGCCCTATCAATTGCCAACGACCACTTCGTCCTGCAATCTTGGATATCCAGACTGGGAGTGTCATCCAGGTACCGCTTTGCTTCGGGCAATCTAGACGCTTCCTCCTTCGCCAAGAGTGCGCGTACTAGGACGTCGATCGCCTGTGCCTCTTCTTCCTGGTCTATGTCTTTTGGCGGTTGCTTCTCGATTTCGCGAAGTTGCGCTTGCATCATTCCTATGGCTTCCTGGACTTGGTTTCTCTCAATCTTCGCGAGGGCGACACCTCGCCGCGCAGCCCTGGTGAGCCCGATTGTACTTCCATCACCGTCCTGAACCTCCACGCTTGCGTCGCAGTTTCGCCTTCGGAAACACTCCTCGGACAGCTTCGGATTATTTTGTGCCAAATACAACTCTGCCAGGGTACTCCGCCAGTTCGGCAGTTCGGTCTTTAGATTGATTTTTTCCGCCGCCCGCAAAGCACTTACCAATCCCGGATACGCATGTTCCAGGTCGCCAGTCATAAATTGCATCAACGCAATATTGTAGGCAGCCGTAGCTTTTCCGGTCTCGCTGTTGGTGTACTCAAACGCCGAGCGAGACTCTTCAAATTTGGCGAGCGCCTGCGGATATTGGCACGAGTCTATAAGCCTCGTTCCCCAATTGTTTCTTAGTTCGGCTTCTCCCTGTTTATATCCGATCTTGATGAAGAGATTCAGTGAGGATTGGTATTCACTCTGCGCGGACTCATAGTCTCCCCGATTGATATACCAATTTGCCAGGTTCTGGTGGACGCCTGCCTGGTCAATCTTGGAATCCACTTCCCTTGCTAGGCCGAGGGCCGTGTCGTACAGCTCTTTGGCGGATTGCTGTACTTGTTTGTCATCACTGTCCGCCAGCATGTTCGCCAAGCGCGTTTGCGCTCTAGCTGATCCCAGCCGGTCGCCTTTGGCGAGAAAGATCTCGCTTGCATCCGCGCAGAGCTTTTCCGCATCCGCGACCTCCTTGGAGTCGGTGGCTGTATAGGAGGAGGCCCAACATTTCTGCGAAAGGGCCGCCGCCGCTACCAACGGATCCTTCTCCTTTGGGTGCTCTTGCAGAATTCCTGCCAGCATATCCACTTCCGCCGCATAGTTCTGTTCTGCGTCAGCCGCCTGCGCTCTCTCGTAGTCAATGCGCGGATCCGACCCTCCGGAAGTGCTTGCTTTCAATTCATTCAGGGAGTCCAGGGCGGTCGAGGTTTGTCCGGATAGCACCTGGATCCTGGCCAGCCGCAGCTTCGCCTCCCTGTCCTTGTATTTACTCCATCCGACGTTGTACGAGTCACGCGCCAGTTGAAGTCGCCAGTTCACTTCGTTCTCGACGCCTTCCACCCACAAGCGGTCCTTTTCACCAAGTCCCTTTCTTCCTTCCAGAGCCTTCTTCGCTTCTTCCTTCGCTTGTAGAATCTTCCCTCGTTCAGCGAGCGCGAGCGCCAGGTTGGCGCGGTGAGCCGCGTTGCCGGGGTCTGCGGTGACAGCACTAGTAAAAGAAGTTACCGCCTCTTCCGTGTTGAATGACTGCAGGTTCTGAATTCCTTCTTGGTCCAAACGGAGTGCTTCGCGACGGTATTGCCCTCGCATCTCGTAATACTTGTACGCCATCACGCCCAGCACTGCCGCCACTACAGACAATCCGGCGAGCAGCACCACAAGATGCGCTCGCGTCCATTCCTTCAGTAATTCCTTCCTAGTTTTGCTCGCTGCTCCTGCTTGCGCACCTAGTTTGCACGCATGTTCGTTGAGCGCCCGGACGAGGCGCTCATATCCCCTGGACTGCGGTAAGTCAGCCCAATGGAAGTCCCTTAACTGCCGTGGAACCTCCACTTCCTGCAGTTTCACCGGGATGATCAGGATTCTTCCGGGCAGTCTCAGATCTGCTTCGTCGAGGGCAATTTTTATCTCCCTGTTTAGAAAACCCTCCTTATTGACCGATCCCCGGGAAATGCAGACCACCATGGCGTCCGTTGTGCGAACTTCGTCCTCAATCGTCTTCTTCCAGTCGTCGCCTGGGGCTAAGTTCTCCTGATCCAGCCAGGCATCGAATCCATCAGCTTTTAGCCGCCGGTAGAGCCGCCGGACGACGCGCCGATCGCCTGTCGAATAACTGAGGAACACCTTCAAGCGCCGCTGGGTCAGCGCAGTTGGGGAATCCAAGTGCCGTCCTTCCTGGAGCGATTGCTCCCTCGATCTCCGGGCCCTCCAAATGGGCGGCATCTTACTCTCACTCGTGAGATGCGGCAATCGCAAAAACGCAAAATACGCATTGACACCTGTTTTGGCGCTGCATAGCATGACGATCGGGCCCATTCTTCGTTTTGGACAAAGCCCATGAACGCCTGCCTACGTCGTGTTCTTTTCTCAGTTCTTGCGGTTCCGCTTTTTCTGCCTATCTGTGCCTATGCGCGCCACAGGATGGGGTCGCAGCTTAGGTCCAATTTTGGGCAGTTCACTGCGACCAGTAACTGGCAGATTCAGGCTCCTGTGTCTTCCACCATAAACGGCGTTTCTGTCAACACTTCCATCGTTTGTCCACCGAGCCAGGGCGCAGACGCTAACGGTTCCACCGTCATCACTGGCCCCCCTCCTGCTAGCCAGCAAATCTGCATTGCCGGAAGATACCTGTTTGTGTATGAAATCCCTTCGCCACCGAACAACTCTGTCTATACCTTCAGCGGCCTCGCTGGATTCTCCTTCAACTCCCCATCGTCCTTCGGAATCCTTCAATGCGACTCCCCAGCGGTGCCTCCCTGCACCAACTTGTCCCAAGCGCAGATTGACGCCTTGAACCTCGGCTTCGATTCTCTTGGCGGAGATTTGATTGTCACGGTTCCATCCGTTCCGGCCGGAGTCAGTCTGGTTCTTTTCATCGATGAAGAGTTCCCTAATTTTCTGAGCTCGGATGTTAATTTCCCTCACCAAGTCCCGACGGTTCCTCCGACGCCGTCCCTCAACGTCGGCGGAGCAATTGTCTCCCCTCCGAACCCTCGCCTCGGCAGCCAGGAAGTCGGAACGACCAGCTTTCCTCGAATCGTAACGGTCTATAACTCGCCAGATTTTGCCTCCGCCATCAACATTACAGGCATCAGTGCCAGCGCCGACTTCTCCTCCTCCGGCGATTGTCCCGCTCCCTCCAACATTCCCTCTGGCAAGGAGTGCGCCTTCGCCTTGTCTTTTTCGCCCTCCGCAGTGGGAAGCGCTTTCGGTACCTTCAACGTCACCGACAACTCTTCGGCGGGGCATGAGATTGCGACGCTCGACGGCGCGGGAAACACACCGGGCGTTTCGTTTTCTCCCGCCGTCTTGGCCTTCGGCACTTTGGTGACAAATACCGTCAGTTCCAAACAAAGCATTACAATTACTAATTCGTCTGGCCCCAATCCTTTCACATTCACGTTTCCCGTAGTCACGAACAGTCAAACCGGTCTGCCAGACTTTTCTGCGGTCGACCACTGTAGCGGCTCCGTGTCTCTTGGTGCGAGTTGCCAGGTGGATATCACCTTCAACCCTAGCTTTCCGGGCTCACTCTCTCAGAGCTGGGGGATCACGGACAACTCCACGGAAAAATCTCATACTATTGAGCTCTCGGGTACGGCCATTGACCCAGTAATGAATATCTCCAGCTCCCCGCAATCTCTTGATTTTGGCAGTCAGCTGACCGGAGCCTCGAGCGCCCCCATGACATACTCGTTCGTGAACAACTCTGGCGGACCTCTGACGGTCGAAGTCGTCAGCGCTTCTGCCGAATTCGCTCTAACGTCCGAGAGCTGCACCGCCGCTCCTGTGGTCGCAGGCAACTCCTGCTCCGCTCAGGTGAGCTTTAACCCGACGATCGGTGGGCAGATCACCGGAACTCTGACGATTGCAGACAATGCCATCAACGGATCGCTCGTCATTCCGCTAAGTGGCACTGGACAGGACTTCGTGCTTTCCGCCACGTCCGCTTCAGCTTCCACGGCTCGAGGAGGAACAGCCAGTTACAGCTTGTCTTTGACTCCGCAGGGTGGTTTTACGGGGACGGTTCAAATCTCCTGCACTGGTGCGCCTCCAGAAACCACCTTCACGTCATGTCCTAGTTCGGCGAATGTCTCCGCTTCCGGTAGCACAAACATCGGCGTTTCCGTCAAAACGACCGCGGCCGTTGTGTGCGCGATACTCCCCTCTTGGCCAGCTGGCCCTCCAGAGAACAAACCGTTGCCTTGGATAACTCTGTTCTGCTCGCTCTTTCTTCTGCTGCTGATGGCTTATTCCAAGCCGAGGGTCCGCCGTGTCCTGCTCGGCTCCATCGTCATGGCCATCGGATGGAGTTTCGTTTCTTGCGGAGGCAACCCCAAGCCCCCTTGCACTCCGGACCCCGGCACGCCGACGGGCTCGGCCACAATGACGGTCACGGCGTCCAGCGGAAATGTTCAGCATGCCATCACTCTGAACCTGAATGTAACGCCTTAGCTTGTTATATAAGTGCGTCCGCATCGACTATTTTTCAGCCTCTGGCAACCTTATCGGCAGGCGGTCCGAGCCTCTTGATCCGCCAACAGCAGCCATAACATTCCCAAGAGCATTCTCTCGAGCAGATAGAGATCGGGGCGGAAAGTGCAGGCAGGTCGGCGGCCGCGCTCAACAGGCTGCCCAGCAGCTCGATGGTAGATTTAATTACTCGTATTTCGGTGCAGCCACTTAGCCCACAAATATAGATGCGTTTGTCAGCCAATCGCCCATGCGGGAACGTATGATCTCGCCTACACTGTGAGATGGAGTTGTAGTCGTTGTGACCCAAGACTTTATGCATCGCCGCGGATCCATGTGGTGGCCTTTGGCGGCCTCGGCCGCAGCCGCCGCGACCGTTGCATCAAGGCCGGTTCGGCAGCCTCCTAAGAGCACGTGTCCGCGTCGGACGATCTCACGGCCAATAGCCGATGCGAAGACTCGCCTCGCCGATTCTAGGATCTGAATCCTCGTTATATAGCCTCCAGCGACAAGAATCCGCGCCATGCATCACCCCAATCCTTGCGCTTTAGAGCAGAAGTGACGGCCTTGGTACTCCGACCCGACGGCGCTAAGAGCATCATAAACCTTTGGAATCGAACGATAATATAGTCCGGCGATGGAGTTGACGCACCTATATGAGTCGCGACGGTAGTCGCCTAATTTTGTTGGCGGGACTCAGAATGTCCCGAAGTCGGACTTGTGAAACCTGATTTCTGGGACTGCTCCTTGTGCAGCGGCCGCCCGGAAATCATTCTGGGCCAGAAGTCCAGTTCGAGGAGATCTCCGCGAAGCCCCTTTATAGGGACTTACGTATGAAAGAACTGAAAACTGCGTCATACTAAATCGCATGCTTCCACGTCGCCGCTTTCTACTGAGTTCCCTTGCTCTTGCCGCGTTTGAAAGCCTCCCCGCAAAGCTTCTCCGCGCTGCGGCACCGGTTTTCAAAGCCCTCCCCGCATGGAAGCCAGGCATACTTGAAATCCACCAGATCGCCACCAATCGGGGCAACAGTACGTTGTTGATCCTGCCCGACGGCACCACCATGATGGTCGATGCCGGTGCCATTTATGGCACCACGCCATATCTCAATGATCCGCTTCCTTCAGGCCAGCATCGTCCCGGCGAGTGGATCGGCCGCTATGCAAACCGGCGTTTCGACGCCAGTGGACTTACAACCATTGACACCTTCCTGCTCACGCATTTGCACGGCGATCACGTCGGCTATCTCCCGCCGGACGGCCCGCTCTCATCCGACGGCACTTACCGTCTTACAGGCGTTTCCGACGTGGCCGCCATCGTCCCGATCCAGAGGTTGGTTGACCGCGCATGGCCGGACTACACCTATCCAGTGCCTGCTGATATCGATTTCCAAAAGAACTATCGCGCGTTCCTTCAAAAACAAATCAAGACTGGCAAAAGAGTCGAGCGTTTTCGCCCCGGCTCCAAAGACCAGTTCGCCCTGCAGCACAAATCGGCCGACTACCCCAGCTTTGAGATACGCAACCTGATTGCCAACGGCGAGGTCTGGACCGGCAAGGGCGAGCAGACAAGAAAGCTCTTCCCAGAAGTATCAACTCTCACGCCTGCCGACTACCCCGCGGAAAATCCCTGCTCCTGCGCCATTCGTCTCCGCTATGGAAAGTTCGGCTACTACACCGGCGGCGATCTCACTAACGACACCAACTACGGCCGCGATCCCTGGCGCGATTCCGAATCTCCCGCCGCTGAAGTGTGCGGCCGGGTCAGTGCCGCCGTCGCTAACCACCATGGCTACTTCAATGCCAATGGCGACCGGTATGTTCGCGCACTGCAGCCGCAGGTCTTTGTCATTCCGACCTGGGACTCCGCGCACCCGACCGTCAATGTGCTGAACGCGCTCTACTCCAAAGCCATCTACTCCGGGAACCGCGACGTTTTCGCAACCTCGGTCAAGCAGGAGAATCGCATCGCCAATAAGAAGACCGACGACCTCAAGTCGCGCGCCGGACACATCGTTATCCGCGTAGAACCCGGCGGAGAGACCTTCGCCGTGCACATCCTCTCAAACGCTGATGAAAGCGACACGGTGACGGCCAGCTTCGGCCCCTACACTTCCTAAAGCTTATTGGGACTCTTACACTCGCCACCCTTCCAGATTGGATGAGTAACGGGGAAGTCGGCCTGTGTTCTGCTATGGGGGGAATGTGGCGGGCCGCTGGTTCATGGGACGAACCTTAATGACGCGGACCAGAAGTCGGCTTCGAGGAGATCGCCATTGATTTCCTCCAAGCCCGTTTGAACGAAGCCTTAAGGGCAGACGCTTTCGCGTGTCCGGTGTCGGCAGTGTGCCGGTGAGCGGATAAGGTTGGGTCATAAGGAGATCACCTATGACCCACCTTCGCAAAATGATGCTCGAAGAACTCGAGCGTCGTAATTATGCTCAGACTACCATCGACTGCTACATCCAA
>Ga0075030_100005757_pt1 | contig 11168 bp, 9 predicted proteins | sample LitLauG_LLR_2012_FD_71393 | JGI IMG/M metagenome (GOLD analysis project Ga0075030, IMG submission 71393) | Freshwater sediment microbial communities from Pennsylvania, USA - Little Laurel Run_MetaG_LLR_2012 | ecosystem: Environmental > Aquatic > Freshwater > Creek > Sediment | place: USA...
TTCTAGCTCTTGTTATGGGGGCGCTGACATTACACATTCGCACAAACCGCGTCCGTGTTGCCGAAACCGCGGGGAACGCCGGAAACAGCGAGCACCTGCAGGACAACCAGCCGCTAACGATGCGGAGTGCCAATGCTTTGATGGTGAAAGCGCCGTCCTTTAAGGCGATGGTCGACGACATGGCGTTTCGTTCTCAAACCATTCCACTGCCGAAGGGTAAACGTAGCGCCGTTGCCGTGCTGGCCAAGGAGAAGATCAAGCTATGAAACACATCACCGCAGTTCCATCCATTGTTCTTGCTTTCCTACTCTCTGCTGTTTCCGCATCCGCTCAGAGAAACGTGCCTCTTGCAGACAATGCGGCTTTGCGTTACTGGTCCGCATTCTCGGCTGTGCAAGACTCCGCTATAACGGATGAGCAGGCAAGAGAACTAAACGCGATCCTCGATGGCACGGCTCCGTACGATGATTTGAAATACAGAGACTTGCTCGAGAAAAACAGATTGGCCCTTGAAATCATGGCCCGCGCGACATTGACACTTGCAAACTGTGACTGGGGCCTGGATTACGGAGCGGAAGATGTGCCTGTTGAGTATGCGCGAAAGGCGCTGGTGCTCGGGCGGCTCAACGTTCTTTATGCGTTCCACTTGTTTATTGCAGGCAACAAAGATGGCGGAGTTCGCACTCTCGCGGCTGGACTGAAATTTTCGCATGAGGTCGGGAATGGTGGATCACTCTTTGCGACGCTGGTCGCAAAGGATCTGCTGGTCAGTCATCTTAGAGCCGTAGCCAACGCAGTCCACCTGGAGGCCGATCCTCTGAGGGGGCCACTCTCTGCCGCCCAGCGATCCCGTTTGCAGGAGGCGGTTGCACAATTAGGGGAAGGGCTGGATTGGCGAAGTGCGGCAATGCGGGATTTGGAAGCCCTTCGCACGCAATACGCAGGAGACTCACAGGGGTCAGCGGCTTTGACGCGGATTACTTCATCGTATACTGCGGTTCTTGACGACCAGTCGAAACTTCCAGTTTTGGATGAAGCGATTCACAGCGCGCCACAGCAACTTGCGAGCGTCATTCCGAATGCAAAACGCGTTCTGGAGCAAAAACAAGACTTGAACAACAAGCTTCTACAGACACGTTCACTACTGCAGTGATGCCGACACTGCAGCCCGCTCGGAAAGAGATCCGCATTTGGATTCAACTTTAATGGGGGCAAGGACCGAACGAGACGAACTGGGATTGACGACCCATCCAAGAAGCCGACAATTCGTGACTCTACTTGCTACTAATTTGGGCCGATTTGAGGATGTTCGATCCTCCCTAGAATCTGGCGATTGCAGAAAATCAAAAACACGCGTTGAAAACAAGAGACATACCAACGCTCACCAACCCCTCACCTCCGCGCCAGCAACGGAGGCTTGAATCCCCCCCCCTCTCCGCCATTTGATTAAAACCCCAATAAATCGCTAAATTCCTCGGAACTGTTGCCAGTTCTGTTGCCACTTTCCTCAAATACCTCGGCTGAAATCCAAAAACGCTGAGTATTATTCAGTGAGGATGAAGAAATGGCAAAGCCCAAGGCAAAACTCTATCAACGGCTCCGCACCAAAGGATTCCCGTGGGTCGCCTGCGAGATGGCGAAGAACGGGAGTCCGAAACCCCACCCCGATGCGTTCCAGTTCGGCATTCGCTACACGATTGGCGGGCAACGGAAGCTGGACCCCGCCGCCACCCTTGATGAAGCCGTGACGATGCGAAAAACCAGTTTTCGGGGCACGAAACGGAGGAATAGCCGCAAAATGTAACCAACGTACTAGGAGCTTTTCGGGTTCACCCGGAGTGTGAGGAGACTAAGGGCAGTGGTTCGTTATTGCTCTCTTCGTACTTCTCGAATCGCCGATTCTTTCCTGAGAATCTCTTCGACCGTCCGCATCATCTCATCATCCGAACTAATTTTGCCTTTTCCCGTGAGTAACTGTCCGACCGACCGTTTCTTCTCGACGATGATTCCCCATTCGCCATCGTCCTTGTCGGTGTCGGACTCGTCCGAGTTGCCGCTCATACACAGAAAGTAAGAACCACTCGGCAGTTTGGCTGGTAGTTCCCATCCCCAATCTTCTTGGTACGGCGGACGAGACTCGATTCCAAGTTCCGTCAGCTTGGCTTGCAGCCAAGCGGCCAAATCTTCTCCAAAGCAGCACGGGTTGATGAAATGTGCTCCGACCTTTGAGAGGTTGAATTGGTTGGTCCTGAAAAGAATGCGCAATGCATTCATAAGTCATTCTCCCTTTAGCTTGGTGTCATGGAAGCCGAGAAGGCCGCCAACCTCAGCGATAGTGAGTAGGCCGGTACGCGCGAGTAATTGCTGAACAAGAGTTTCCAAAGAAAATCTGCCTCTTATTCAGGTACCCGTATTCTGCGAAGTCGGACGAAATTGAGTGAAGTGACGGCTGAACCGCACCCACACTGACACCCAAACTGGGTGGAATAAGACTCGACGGGTATTGATATCTGCCGGAGAAACTCGATTCTGGTAACAGTTTTTCTCCACCGTTCTACAGACGCGGCATAAGCAAGAATAGCGCGTCTTTCGTCAACATGGCTTCTTCTGACTGACATATTCGTTATGGTTCTCGATTGAACCGGTCGGTGCTAGTCTGATGCACATGCCGGAAGATGATGTAGGCGTGGCGCCCACCCATAGTAGGTACCGAGCCTTGCTCGATGTGTCCGCCGCCCTCGTCGAGCAGCCGACGGTGAAAGCCGTCCTCCATAGCCTGCGCGAGGTTTTGTCCAGCAGCGTTCGTCTCCATGGAACCGACCTATATCTTCTGGACAGCGGTCGAGAAACTTTGCATCTTCTGGAATTTGATCGAGCAGTGGATGCTCCCGCCATCAGAATTGGCACTAAGATTTCGCGGATTGGCGCGGCAGCCCAAGCACTGGACCAGAAAGAGCCGGTTTTCCTGCCTGATGTATCCCAGGAAATGTTGAAACATCCCGAGTTGGCTCCGTTTGCGGCTCAATCTTCTGGCAGGAGCACTTACGTTTTTCCTTTGTTTACCGCCCAACAACAATACGGGCTTTTAACTGTGACTAAGGAGCGGGGGCAGGAGTTTGCGCGCGAAGATGTCGAACTGCTCCGCTCTCTGACTTCGCACGTTGCGATTGCACTCGAATGCGCGCTGGCCAGGGATTCCGCAGAACAGTATGAGCGGGAACTCGCTACCGAGCGCGACCGCCTTCGGCTACTCCTAGAAATCAATAATCACGTCGTTTCGAAACTAGATATGGACGATCTTTTTCGCTCGGCTTCAGCTTCCATTCGTTCGTATTTCGGTAATCATCTGACGGGATTCTGGCTTCTTGAGAAGGACTCACATCGCCTTCAGAGTGTAGTTCTGGACTTTCCTGACCGCAAAGGATTGCTGGCGGAAATTGGCTCAACGGATCTGACTGAAACGGAGTATGAGAAACTTCGCGCCCGCCGGTCCGACATATGGTCAGCCGACGATATCGAGGGACTGCCGACGAATATTGGCGACGCCCTGCGAGCCGAATCCATAACCTCGGTCGCCGTCGCTCCGCTGGCGACCGGGAGCGGACCGCTGGGTCTGTTGGCGATCGGCAGTCGGAAGCCACACGCTTTCGCGCAAGAAGACCTGGATTTGCTGACGCAGATTAGTATTCAGATCTCCCTCGCGTTGGACAATGCGCTCGCGTACGGGCGTCTGAATGCATCTGCAGCGCGTCTGGAAGAGGAACGCCTTTACCTTGAATCGGAAATTCGCGCGGAGCACAACTTCGAGGACATCGTTGGCAAGAGCGCCGCGCTGCGCAAAGTGCTAGATCAAGTTGCGATTGTCGCTCCCACTGGGTCGACAGTGCTCCTACACGGGGAGACCGGCACTGGAAAAGAATTGCTCGCTCGGGCCATTCACAACCGCAGTCCGCGTCGCGAGCGTACCTTCGTTCGACTGAATTGCGCCGCTATTCCTTCCGGGCTGGTCGAAAGCGAATTGTTTGGGCATGAAAAGGGCGCGTTCACTGGCGCACTCATGCAGAAACGAGGTCGGTTCGAGTTGGCCGATCGCGGCACACTTTTCCTGGATGAAATCGGGGATATCAGCCTTGACCTGCAACCAAAGCTCTTACGCGCTCTGCAGGAACGCGAGTTTGAACGTTTGGGAAGTACAAAAACTATCCGAGTTGACGTTCGCTTGATTGCCGCAACCCACCGCGATCTGCAGGGCATGATACGCAACAACCAATTTCGCGAAGACCTTTTTTACAGATTGAATGTGTGCCCGCTTGAGATCCCTCCGCTTCGCGAGAGGCGCGAAGACATTCCTCTCCTAGTTCATTACTTCGTTTTGCGCTTGTCCCGGCAAATGCAGAAGCGCATTAAGTCTGTCCCGAAGCAGGCAATGGAGGCGTTGGTGAATCACGACTGGCCTGGCAACATTCGGGAGCTTGAGAACTTCATCGAGCGCTGCGTGATTTTCACGCAAGGGGACGAGTTGAGCGTTCTTCACAACCAGCTAAAGAGGACAGCTGGCCGCGGCGTCGGATCAGCATCATCGACATTCGAGCAAGCGGAGCGGCAGGTGATTATCGACGCGTTGAAGGCCGCGTCCGGAAGGATATCGGGCAAAGGCGGAGCGTCAGAGCGCCTCGGACTAAAACGAACGACGCTCCAAAACAAGATGCGTAAGTTAAATATTACTCGCGCTGAATATTCCAGCACATAAGGATTCCGTTCTCGCGTCGAAAACAAAAACTGGGAAGCCGATCATTCATCCTGAGTGTGGTGCGATTCCAATGTCTGTTTTATCGTTTCGAGGACCCGTCCGAGCGAGGATCGGGCTTTGTCCACGGCCACCTTGCGCACAATGCTTCCTTTTAGTCCGGTAAGGCCGGCCTGCTTCGACCCTTTGACGGTAATGATGTAGAAGCCGGGGCGTTGCGCATCTTTGACGCAGACCGTGAGATCGAGTGCCGTTTCGAAGTAGTGGCTTGCGTAGATCTGTTTCTCAGCTAATGCATAAGCAGGGTCCGATGGGCTTGCGCCGCGATACACGACCCTCTGGACAATCCGAAATGTAGGCTTCAATCCAAAATTAACTTCCTCCCAGTAGAAGCCAGCTTGCACTTTGTCGGACTTAGCCTTGGGGTATTCGAGAAGATATTCGTTGAGCTCGGGAAGGTACACCGGAAGTGCGCTTAATCGTGTTATGAGCGCCTCGAAGGTTTCCGCCACCGCGGCGGGATGGTTTTTGTCACGGTAGACTCCAAGGGCCGTATTGCCCCCATTCATGTAATTGAGTAGCGCCTGAAACGCCATTTGGCGGGCCAGGTGATTCATCCTATTGGCGACATCAGGGGCGGACCAGTCGATGGACTGCTTAATGTCCTCCATTGCCTCGGTTGGCAGTTGAACTTCACAATGTCCCACCTTGCAGTTTTTCAGTTCGTCGATGTCTTGCTTTTCAAGGGTGAAGCCCTCAAGGTCCGAAAGCTGTGGCGGATCGCTGAAGCTTTGAATTGCCAGATAGCCTGGGAGCTTGCGCAACGCGCTGACGTCCGAGGCAATCTTGAGGTAGCTCTCTGGAGTCGCCTCTACGTATACCGAGCCGAAGACGAACACTTCGTCAGGAGTGCGCGACTCAATAACCTTGGCAACCGCCTTCCCTGAGCGGATCGCTCCTATCTGGTCTTCGCTCAAGCCAACAAACTCTCGGAAGAATCTATATGGCTCGTCCGGGCCTTTAGCCTTAGTGACAGGTGCTATCAACAACAACGCGACTGCAAGCGCGATGCAAAATCTGGTCCTCATCATTGCCCTTCACCTCCATTGTGCTTGTCGACCCGCCTCTCTTCATCACTGTCATGCAGGTGGCCCCGACTGCTGCCCAGAAGATGGACCGCGCCCGCCGGCACAAAGCCAACGTCAATCCTGCGGTGCCCGTCACACCAAACAGATTTGCAATGAGCATATTCCCACCTTCGTAGGTCCCGAGGTTACCCGGACTCAACGCGCCAGCAAGGTTGATCACCTTGGTCAAACCTTCCAGTGCAATTGCGCTGACCAGGCCAACATCTGCTCCCATAAATCGCAGGATGAGATACACCTCCAACACCGCCATCACGTGCCACAGGAAATTGAGGATCAGGCTCGCACAGAACGCGACAGGCTCTTGGCGATAAAAGCTGAGCAGGTTATGTTCGGCTGAATCAATGACCGACAGCTTGCTGCTGACCAACTTGTGAAGCCGAGGCAATCGCCCAATCGCTCTAGCGGCGTTTCCCATCAGCTGCCACCCACTTGCGACAGCCACAGCTGAAATGGCCACTATTGCAATGAGAACGGCAGCGAGCAGCAACGCGTAAATTCGCCACCGACCATCAACAAGAGGCGCAAGCAATAAAGTAGCGGTGATTCCCAAAACTGTGACCACTACCGCTGTGAAAGCATGCAATCCTCCATCAATCGCGGAAGACGATATTCCATTCGCTAGCGGCACAGCAGAACCGAGCATGGAAATGCGCAGGCCCTCCCCAAGTAGCTTTCCGGCAAAACCAAGTTGTCCGACAGCATCAGAGACCAGCTGCGCTCCAAGACTGCGCGACCAGGAAAGGGCGCTGATATCGCATGCAAAAGTCTGTCGCCAGGCCCATGTCTTAATCAGCTGAGAAAGGCCCCCCAGGATGATGATCAAAACCAGGCCCCAGCCGACTGCCTGGACTTGCTTCCAAACGGCCCCGGGACCGGCTCGATGCAGCATGTAGCCCAATAGGCTGACCCCAAGGACCAGAACGAACGACCGGAAAAGAAATTGAGGGAGATAGCGGAAGTTAGGCACCGCACACCTCACCAACCGCTGGTTCATCCTCTCTTATTGGAGCGGAGTGGTTCGCATCGTCCGGGGATTCTGCTGGAACGCGAATGGGAACCAGAAAACTACTTGCGAGAAGATAGGCGTAAAGGTGTTCGAGAGGAGGCATGAAACGCAGCTGTTCAGCGGAGACCCAACCTCTCGTTTCATTCCATTCCAAGTCGATAGCTGAAAAGACTTTGATCGCCTCCTGTAGATCTATTGCAGTCATCGGATAAGCATAGATGCGTACGTTCTGAGCCAGGAGACGTGCGAGGGCTTCAAGAAGCCTGCCTTCGAGATTGAAATAGGGATCATCGAAGGCCCGGATCAAAAGCGAAAGTCCGACGATAAAACGCAGCGGAGCTTTTGTATAGCGATTCACGAGCGCCGTCATGTTGTATAGCTCCCGTTCGCAGAATAAGAGGACATCCCCGCCCTCCGCCAGAAGCGCATTAATGCGGGTCAGCAGGTCGGAGATTTCTGGGGCTGACTCTTGTGCAGTGATTGGACCCGCTGACACGCAAAAGCAGCCGATAGGAGTAGAAGTGGATTCTCCCAATTCCCTACGAAGCTCTTGAATGCCGGCGGCCAGCATTTGCGTATGGATTTGCGCGTGAACGGGATCCACATGGCCGAAGTATCCCGGTGCAAGCACAACAGCTTTGTTGTGCAGGAATTCGTTAGGAGGCAGAGCTGCGCCCGAAGGCGAAAAGCACACGGCCTCGGCAAGTCCCGCATGCACCAAATAGGCCAGGAGCGTGGGGCGATCCCAACTCGCAAAAGCCGGACCTCGAAAATCGATGCAATCAATCTCTATCCGTTCCCTTACGACGTCTTGAGCGAGCCCTTCGAAAAACGATTCTTTTGTCTGTAACTGATAGAAAGCAGCGTAGAGGAGATTGACGCCCAGAATACCGATGGCTTCTTGCTGGAGAACGTTGGAAGAATCCCGCATGTTGATGTGCAGGAGAATGTCGCTAGGTTCTCCGCCAGAACGCGACTGGAACCGAAGTCCAAGCCAGCCATGGGGCTCGTTTGTTCCGGCGTAATTTCGCGCCGACACGGTATCGACAAAAGCGAAGAAGCGCTTGTCCTTGCCGCGAGTCTTGTCTAACTGGCCGAGCAACTGAGTCCACTCGGTTTCCAGCATGGCCTCCAGCCGCTCCCTGGAGACATAGCGAGAACCGGTCCCGTAGAGACTGTCACTGACCTCCTTGTCGTAGGCGGAAATGCTTTTCGCAACCGTGCCAGAGGCACCGCCGACGAAAAGGAACCACCGGACAACTTCCTGCCCCGCACCGATTTCGGCAAAAGAGCCGAATGTGGAGGCATCGAGATTTACAGTCAGCGCTTTGCGATGAGTGTCAAGCTTTTCAGTGGACGTCATATTCAGGCTCCGATGTAGTTACCTTTTTCGAGGCTTGGATCCGTTAGTGCCAGATTGGTCGCCGTTTGCGGGAGGCTCCCAACGCATTCAGATACGAGCTGCCGTTTGGAACCACACGCAAATTCAGACGCTCACATACATCCAGCGCATAAGAATTGGGGGCAACGAACTCGGCTCCGAGCTGGCCAAGGAAAGACAGCACTTCCTCTCCCACCGCGTCAACGAATACGACCTCCGTCAGATCGACGAGCAGCTTTCCGCGCGCGCCGAAGCGCGCCGCCAACGTGCGAGTGTGTTCAGCATCATCACCGGCGAATCGGCCTTCAAGTCTTAAGATCAAAGTGCCAGCCGAATCGCGCATTTCGACGCGGAGCATCGTGCCTCCTTAGTATGTGAGTAGCCGTAACACTCACGGCCATGCCCGTTTCAACGGGCGTCTCCCTACGAACTATCGTTCCATCAAACAGCAGGTCTCATGCCAGAATACGGCCGAGGTAAGTTATTCGAATCAATAGATATTGCGGAATGCGTTCGGATAGAACCTGCCCTCATGCGGGCAAAGCCCCGATGCGGGCACGGTGTGGCCTTTTCCATAAAGCAAGAAGGCCAAGTTGCCCATTTGTCCAGATGGAGGCAGCAGCAATCTGCTGAATCACCAGTTCCACCATCGGCAGCAAATTAGCTTTGCCGACTCTGGTCTGCCGGCCCCCGCAAAATCGCACGAGGACAGTGCCCGCGATAGTCACTGGCGGCAGCATTGCCCGCATTCGGGCACGTCAGCTGGTGGGCCGATACATCAGCCCCTAATAAATCCAACAACTTGCGAGCCGCGAAGGTTGGCATGGTGTCTGCATTACTCACAAACAGGAACGCAAAATGAACCCACTGACCTCAAGAAACAAAACCACACAGGGCCCGACAGAACGTCGGACCCTAAAAGCATATCTATCCCGCGTGTCTCTGATTCTGTGGCTCCAGCTCACACTCTTTTCGGTTGCCTGGGCACAGACGCCGGAGCCCTCTACGACTACTGCGCCCCTATTGACCTTGGACGAAGCGATCCGGATTGCAAGCGGCACTAACCGGGACATCCAGATCAGCAAAATTGAAATTATCAAGGCGCAAGAGACAGTCGCGCAGGCCAAAACAAATTACCTCCCGAAGCTGGATGCGAACGTTCTTGCGGGAGCGCCGCTGCAGCCGCTGAATTTTAGAGTTCCCGCTGGCAGCTTCGGCACCTATCCAGCCACTGGTCCTATTCCAGCGACCGATTCCAACATTCACTCACCCGCGCGGTTCGGCGCGTTCGTGAATGCCTCCGCGGCACAACCGCTCACACAACTTTTCAAAGTAAGTCTTGCTGTCAAGCAGGCCCGACTCGGAATCGACCTCGCCAAGGAAGGAGTGCGCGCTCAGAGTCAAGACACAGTGCGACAGGTGAAGGAAGCCTACTACCAAGTGGCGGAGCTACAGGCGCAAGTCACCAGTGCAAGAGCAGCTGTTCGGTCGCTGAGCGAGCTGTCCACGTTAATGGAACAGCGGCTCGGACAGGAAACCGTGCTGCTCTCCGAATCGCTCACCGTAAAGGCCAAGCTAAAACAACAACGCTACCAGTTGCTCCTTGCCGAAGACTCCTTTGAGTTACAGAAGCAGAACCTGAATCGTCTTCTGGGGCGCGAGCTGCGCACTCCCTTTTCAGTGGAAATGCTCCCGTTCGGCGAGCTTGTTGAATGGGATCTGGATACGGCTCGAAAGCAGGCACTCGAGCGGCGGCCCGAACTGCGTGGCGCCCGGATACAGACCAAGATTGCCGAACTGGATATGCGTCGCGAGCACGCCAAATACATTCCTGATCTGAGTTTGCAGGTCAGCTATCTTGGATTCCAAAACGTCAATTTCCTCCCGCAGAGCGCCGGCACTGTCGGATTCCAGTTGCAATGGCAGCCGTTTGATTGGGGATACAAAAAGCACCGGATCGCAGAACTGAAGGGTACTACAGAGCAGAAGGCAACAACGGAACGCGACCTCGAACAGCGCGTTCTGCTGGACGTTGAGGAAAGGTTTCGCAAGCTCGGGGAAGCACGCATTCTGCTGGATGCGTTAACGGATCAGCGTGAGGCAGAAGAGACGAAGCTTGGCGAAGTGACAAACCGCTACAACCAAAAAGCAGCACTTTTGTCCGATCTTTCGCAGCAACAAGCTGCGGTGTCGCAGGCAGAGGCGCAGTACCAGCAAGCGCTTGCGGGATTTTGGACGGCACGGGCCAACTTTGAAAAAGCGATAGGAATGGAGTAAACGCATGAAAAACAAATCAAGCATTGGGTTACGGAAGGCGGTAGCTGCACTATTAGTGCTAATCGCAGGGGCAAGCGGATGCCAGCAACCGACGCAGGTAGCGGCGAAATCTCCAACGCCTGTCCGCGTAGTGGATGTTGCGCTCAACTCTTCTTCAGAAAGCCTACGCTACTCGGCTTCGGTGTTGCCGCTGGCGCAGGCGGCGTTGTCCTTCAAATCCTCGGGATACGTAACCGAGATCAAACGGGTCATGGGCGCAGATGGAAGACGCCGTGAGATTGGAGCAGGCGACTATGTAGCTCGCGGTGCATTGCTCGCACAGATTCGCCACCAGGATTTAAAAAACCAGCTTGACCAGGCCGCAGCGGCAGTCGCGCAGGCCGAGGCGCAACATCTCCAAGCTTCTCAGGATTACGAACGCGCTAAGGCGCTTTACTCCACGCACAGCCTGACGAAGCCGGACTTTGACCAAACTCAAGCGCGATTCGATTCAAGCCGAGGTGCTGTGGACCAGGCAAGTGCCAACATGCGACAGGCACAGTTGGCTTTGGCCGACGCGGATTTGGGCGCGCCCTTTTCCGGCTTCATCCTGGCTCGCAATATCGAACT
>Ga0075030_100005758_pt1 | contig 11167 bp, 8 predicted proteins | sample LitLauG_LLR_2012_FD_71393 | JGI IMG/M metagenome (GOLD analysis project Ga0075030, IMG submission 71393) | Freshwater sediment microbial communities from Pennsylvania, USA - Little Laurel Run_MetaG_LLR_2012 | ecosystem: Environmental > Aquatic > Freshwater > Creek > Sediment | place: USA...
ACTGTGAGCGGTAGTTAACCCGGAAATCGGCTGGCCGGAACTCGAATCAGAAAATTTCTATTGACTGAGAGCTTGAACGGCTGCCTGTTTGGGCACCGTGGGTTCTTTGAATGAGTATTTCAGCAGGCACCAGAGAGCGCGAAATCCGTCTTTCCATCCGATTTTCTTGCCCTCTTCGTAGGTGCGGCCCCAATAGCTGATGCCGACTTCGAAGATTCGCAGGCGGCGCTTGGCCAACTTCACGGTGATCTCCGGCTCAAAACCAAAACGCTCTTCTTCGATCGGGATGGACTGGATGACCTCTCGGCGGAAGACTTTGTAGCAGGTTTCCATGTCGGAGAGGTTGATATTGGTCAACATGTTCGACAACAGTGTGAGTATCCAGTTGCCGACGGAGTGCCAGAAATACAACACACGATGCGGTCCGCCGCCCAAGAAGCGGGATCCGTAGACCACGTCGGCTTTGCCTTGAATCAAGGGTTCGAGCAGAACGGGATACTCCGAGGGATCATATTCCAGGTCGGCGTCCTGGATGATTACGAAGTCGCCGGTCGCTTCCTGAATGCCGCGCCGCAAGGCGGCGCCCTTGCCCATATTCTTGGGCTGAAGAAAGACGCGCACCTGGGGATGCTCGCTCTGCAGCTCGGCGAGAATGTCACGCGAGCCGTCCTTGGATCCATCGTCCACACAGATCAATTCCAGATCCAGTGGCAGGGATAACACCTTGCCAATGACCATCCGCAAAGTGGCGCGTTCGTTGTAGACCGGAATTACGACTGACAATTTCATAGGGCGGACCGGGCCAACTGGGCGTCCTCACTCCGTTCAATGGAGCTGCAATTTCTTGCCCACGTGTTTAAATACCACAGATTGACGGACAACGCATTCATCTTTGGTAACCGCTTCTTTCCCCAGTCGGGGCATGAAAGTCGGGCGACCTTCCGCACCCGGTGCAAAACAAGCCTGTCCGACTTTTCCACCGTTGTTTATCGAAGGTAGCACGGAGGTGCCATTGCTACCGCTCACTTTGCGCGAATACCATCGCGATCAACTTTCGAGACGCGCCACGTCGAAAGGCTCAGATAGACTCGTCTTCCCCTCTACTAGCTGAGGCTTACACGCGTTGTCTCCCGGCCCACTTGTGAACTGTGGAGGTTGGCGTGGAAGACGGTTTGCCGCTTGCTCACTCCCTTTGTCGTCCGACCCAAACCGAACAGGATCCAAGCAACGATCTCCGCCGCAAGAGAAGTCCAAGACAATTTCTGGTAGGTGCTTGTCTTGTCGTTGTCGTTGCAGTTGCGGCAGTGCTTGTGGAAGCGTACGGGAAGCCGGCATCGAGCGTCAGTGTAACCACCTACCACAACGGCAATGCCCGCCGCGGGGCCAATCTCTCCGAGACCATCCTCATGCCGTCCAACGTCAATAGCACGCAATTTGGCAAGCTGTTCTCGGACGCCGTGGATGGCGACGTTTACGCCCAACCCTTATATTTGCCGGGCATCTCCATCGCCGGCAAGGGTGTGCACAATGTGCTCTACGTAGCTACGGAGGGCGACAGTGTCTATGCTTTCGATGCGGATAGCAACACCGGCGCCAATTCTGTGCCGCTGTGGCACGCCAACTTCACCAACCCGGGCGGCGGGATAACGACGGTTTCCAGCACTGATGTGTCATGTTGGGATATTTCCCCGAGCATCGGTATTACAGGGACACCGGTGATCGACTCGGCGTCGGGTACGCTTTATGTCCTGGCTCGAACCAAGGAGAACGGCTCTTTCGTTCAGAGATTGCACGCACTCGACATACGTAGCGGCAATGAGAAATTCGGCGGGCCTGTGGTCATTCGGGCTACCTTGAATGGACTCAGCTTCGACCCACTGCGCGAAGCGCAGCGGCCGGGCTTGCTCCTTCAAAACAGTCTCGTCTACATAACCTGGGCTTCGCATTGCGACAACAAGCCCTACCACGGTTGGGTCATGGCCTATCACACCAAGACGCTCGCACAGGCCGGCGTCTGGAATTCGACACCCAATGGCTACGACGGAGGAATATGGCAGAGTGGGGGAGCGCCAGCAGCCGATGCTTCGTCCAACTGCTACGTCGTCACCGGCAACGGCGATTTCGATGCGGATACCGGCGGCGTGGATTACGGCGATACGATTCTCAAACTCAGTCCGCCGAGCGGCGGGTCATTCTCGGTTTTGGACTACTTCACGCCCTACGATCAGGCCGGCTTGAACGCGCAGGATCAGGACCTGGGGTCAGGAGCGATCATGCTCCCGCCAAAGCAGGGGCCAGGCGCACCACATATAAATCTGCTGGTTCAGTCTGGAAAGGAGGGCACGATCTACCTGATTGACCGGGACCATATGGGTCATTTCAACCCAAACAATAATAACCAGATTGTGCAGTCGATCTCCGGAGCGTTAGGTCCGGTGTTTTCGACACCGACCTGGTGGAACAACACGGTTTACTTTTCCGGCACTAAAGATGTGATCAAGGCTTATCCCTTCAACGCCTCAACGGGCCTGCTTGGTACCACGCCCAGCTCGGAATCGATCACTTTTCTAAACTTCCCTGGAGCGGCAACTTCCATTTCCTCGAACGGCACCACGAACGGTATCGTTTGGGCCGTCCAGACCGATGCCTTTCAAACTCGCGGTCCGGCCATTCTGCATGCCTACGACGCCACCAACCTCGCTCAGGAGTTTTATAACAGCAGCCAGAACGCCGGCCGCGACAATGCGGGCCCGGCAGTGCTCTTCGTCGCGCCCACAGTTGTGAACGGCAAGGTCTACGTCGGCGTGAGTGGTCAGATAAGCGCTTACGGACTTCTGGGCAGCCAGCCGTCGGGAATAAACTTTGTTCAAGTTGCAGCAGCCACGCCACAGACACCGCAGAATTCAGTTTCTGTGACGTACCCCCAGACGCAAGGGGCTGGTGACCTGAATATCGTGGCAGTGGGGTGGAACGATACGACTTCGTCTGTACAATCCGTCAAGGACAGCCACGGAAATACCTATTCCCTGGCAGCCCCAACCATTCGGGGCACGAATCTCAGCCAGGCCATCTACTACCTGAAGAACATCGCTGCAGGGAGCAATACGGTTACCGTGACCTTCAACCAGGCGTCGGCTTTTGTCGACGCCAGAGCGTTGGAGTACTCCGGACTGGATCCGACGAACCCACTGGATGTGACCGCCAGCCAGAGCGGATCCGGTACAAACGCCGGCAGCGGACCGGCTACAACGAGTTCGAGTAACGAACTCATCTTCGGTGCCAATACGGTGTTCACCGGAAACGCATCACCAGGGCCGAACTTCGTTGCGCGCATCATTACGTCGCCCGATTCAAATCTCGCGGAGGATGAGATCGTGACGACGGCAGGCAGTTACGATGCCACAGCTACGCTCACAGCCGCCGGACCCTGGGTCATGCAACTCGCCACCTTCAAAGCCGCCGGACAATAGGCTGTCGTCGCTTGACCATGCCCCTGGCGATGCTCGCCCAGTCTCCACCCAAACGACGCTCACCGCCGTTTGCGTTGGGGTGTGCCCGAATCTCGAGGTTCCAACACTCTCACCTTAAGGGCTTCTGGAACGCTTGCTGCGACGACTAAGCAGTTGGTGGCCGCCTCGGTCGGTGCCAGCCTGCCAGCTGAGGAGGCAGGGAGTTTGACGTGTGCAGGTTCGGGCGTCAATACTGGCGGAGAGGTCAAGGTTAGGCTGGGAGTCGAGGATCCGGCTGCAAACCTCGGCTTGCCGCTGGGACCGCGGGCTTCAAGACTACGGTGGATGTGAAAGGGAGGTATTGCTTGGTCGTTCTAGTCGTCGGGGGTGCAGGATACATTGGGAGTCATGCGGCACGGGCTTTGCGGCGCCACGGGCACGAAGTCTTAATCTACGACAATTTGTCGACCGGACATGCTTTCTTGGCGAACGGGTTCGAACTGGTCGTAGGTGACATCGCCGACGCACCCAAGCTGTCGGCAGCGCTGCGTCGGGTCGATTCGGTAATGCATTTCGCGGCGCACGCTTACGTAGGGGAGTCCGTCGAGAATCCACAGAAATATTTTCGCAACAACGTAGAAGCAGGTCTTGTATTGCTGAACACTTGTTTGGAAACGGGAATCCGTCGCTTCATATTTTCCTCGACCTGCGCGGTGTATGGCATTCCTGCGAAGGTCCCCATCCTTGAGAGCACACCGCGGCAGCCTCTGAATCCCTATGGCGTCACCAAGCTGTTTCTTGAGCACGCCCTCGAGGCTTATGACCGCGCCTACGGGCTGCGATTTTCGAGCCTCAGATACTTCAATGCTGCCGGTGCGGACGAGAGCGGAGAAATCGGAGAACTGCACGACCCCGAAACCCACTTGATTCCCTCCGCATTACTGGCCGCCAGCGGAGCGCGCGGAGAACTTGAGGTGTTCGGCACTGACTATCCGACGCAGGATGGAACCTGCGTCCGGGACTACGTTCACGTTAATGATCTTGCGGACGCCCACGTCCTGGCGCTCGAGCGTTTGGCGAATGAGGGCCGCTCGATCGCTATGAACCTGGGAACTGGCAAGGGATATTCGGTGACGGAAGTACTGCAGAAGGTGGAAGAGATCACCGGCCGTCGCGTTCCGACGCGGTTGTCCCCACGCCGTCCAGGGGATCCTCCTGCCTTGGTGGCTGACAACAGGTCGGCGGCGGAAGTGTTGAGGTGGACGGCAGCGCGATCGCTAGACGATATGGTGGGCACAGCCTGGAACTGGCTGCAACGTCGGCCGATCGCCACGAGGCGATGAAGGTCATTGGGGAGATGCATTGGATTGTTGCCGACGGGGGTTCCCCCTGGCTGCGCATTCGGTAGCGCATGCAATACTGTCCTCTCTGAAGTGAACCTCGGCCAAACTTGGAATGAGCATTGCTGAAGATGGTCGGTCTGGCGAGAACTGAGCGCTCTAGCAGGAACGCTAGAGGGCTGCGGGACAAGGCCGGTTTGCGGCTCCTCAAATTCAATCCAACAGGCAGAATCTAAATACATGCAGATCGTACATGTTGTCGGTGCTCGGCCAAACTTCATGAAGGCGGCACCGGTAATCCGTTCTCTTAGCCGGCGGCGGGAAACCCGTCAAGTGCTGGTTCATACCGGACAGCACTACGATCAGAACATGTCGGACGTTTTCTTCCGGGAACTGGAGCTTCCAGAGCCAGACGTCAACCTGGCAGTCGGCTCCGGGAGCCACGCTGAGCAAACAGGGCAGATCATGCAGCGCTTTGAACCTGTGGTCCTGGAGCAGCGTCCGGACTTGGTGATGGTATACGGCGACGTGAATTCGACCATCGCGGCTGCACTGGTCTGCGCGAAGTTGAACATTCGGGTGGCGCACGTTGAAGCTGGCCTTCGCTCATTCGACCGCAGCATGCCGGAAGAGATCAACCGGCTTCTTACCGACCAAATCGCCGACTTGCTGTTGACGCCCTCAGAGGACGGCGACCGGAATCTGCTGCGCGAGGGAGTTCCGAAGGAACGGATACACCTGGTTGGCAACGTCATGGTGGACACGTTGGTACGGCTTTTGCCCAAAGCGACGAATCAGTTCAGCGTGGAATTGCCCAAGCAGTTTGGACTGGTTACTCTCCACCGTCCTTCCAATGTCGATGATCCTGCCAATCTGACGGTGCTGCTCAGGGCGCTGTCAAAGATCAGTCAAAGCCTCCCCATCATTTTTCCGGTACACCCCAGAACCCGCCAGAAAATCGAACAATTAGAGATTGTTCCTACCGAGCGATTGCGGCTCTGGGAGCCGCAGTCTTATCTTCAGTTTCTCGCACTGCAGCAGCGGGCAACGGTTGTGATTACGGACTCCGGCGGGATCCAGGAGGAGACAACTGTCTTGGGAACGCCATGTTTGACGCTGCGAGAGACAACCGAGCGACCGGTCACCGTCGAGGTCGGGACCAATACCATGATCGGCCGCGACATGGATCGGCTGAGCGGTGCAGTACACGCGATCCTCGAAGGAAAGGGAAAGAAAGGGTCGATTCCTTCTCTGTGGGATGGGAAAGCGGCCGAGAGAATTGCTGATATTGTGCAGGCGCTCCCCTGCAAGTAATCCCGTGACAATTCCGGTCTGCTTTTCCCGTGCCAGCACCCCCTAAAGCAGAGCGAAGGTGTTCTAGCGAATGGCCGTGGCAGTTTCTTTTCCTTCCGTCGAGGCCCGGCCCACCACCTCAAAGAACTCCGTGATTTTACTCACTGTGTAATCGATCTGCTCGACGCTCAGTTCAGGAAACATTGGCAGCGACAGAATCTCAGTGGCAAGCCGTTCCGACACCGGAAAACTACCCACCCTCGGTGCTCCGAGCGCTTGGTAAGCCTCGGTGAGGTGAAGGGGAGTTGGATAGTGAATCGAACAACTAATTCCTTGCGCCACCAAATAGTCGCGTAGTTGATCCCGTCTCGGCGTTCGTATCACAAACAGATGGAAATTGTGTTCTCCCAAACTGGGGATGAGCGGAGTCAGCACGCCTGTACCCTTTAAGCCGTGAGCATAACGTTCGGCGTGTTGGTGACGCGACCGGTTCCAGTGGTCAAGATGTGGAAGCTTCACACTCAAGACGGCAGCCTGCAGGGAATCCAGACGTCCGTTTGTGCCCACTACAGTGTGCCGATACTTACTCGGACTGCCATGATCGCGATAGAGGCAGAGCCGCTCTGCCAGTTTGGCGTCATTGGTCGTAACGGCGCCAGCTTCGCCATAGGCGCCAAGATTCTTGCCGGGATAGAAGCTGAAGCAAGTGAAGTGTCCGGACGAACCCACCCGTCTTCCATTTCGTTCCACACCGTGTGCCTGCGCAGCATCCTCAATAATGGCAAGGTTGTGTTTCTTGGCGAACTGCTCGATTGGGGCCATGTCCAATGCCCAACCGTATAGATGGACCGGGATGATGACACGAGAACGGGAAGTTAACACCTTTTCAGCAGACGCAATGTCGATGTGGAATGTGTCGGCGTTGACGTCAGCAAACAGTGGCGTTGCACCCACGTTACTCACTGCTTCGGCTGTAGCAAAGAAGCTATTGGTGGGCACGATGACGTCATCACCAGGGCCAATTCCTAGAGCCTTTAGCGACAACTCGATCGCTGAAGTGCCGGAACTGGTCCCTACGGCCTGACCTGCGCCGACATAGGAAGCAAAGGCTTTCTCAAAACGGTCGAGCCAAGGACCACCGACGAATTGCGCAGATTCCAAGACTTCCAGAACCGTCGCATTCATCTCGTTTCGCAAAGATTGGTACTGTGCCTTCAGATCGACGAATGGAACCTTGGAGACCATGCTTCTCCCTTTTTGCTAGCTTCAGTGATGTCACAAAATCTCTTGGAGCCCTGTTGCAGAATACTGGAATGTGCGGCCGCAGTGTTCACATATGCATTTGGAATCTGCACCCGGCGTCACGGGAACAGGTAGTTTCGTTGCGCAATAACACATCCAACCTATCTGACGCGCTGGATTTCCAACAACGAGGGCATAGTCCGGTACCGACCGGATAACTACAGTACCCGCGCCCACAAAGGCGTGCCGACCGATCGTCGTGCCGCATACAATTATCGCGCCCGCTCCAATAGTTGCGCCTTCGCGAATGAGCGTGCTGACAAAGGCCTCAGTCGGTTTCTTGATATAAGCGCGAGGATTCGGGTCGTTGGTGAGCACACAATGCGGGCCCAGGAAAGCATTATCCTCGACGGTGACACCAACCCAGATCGACACACCATTCTTCACAACCACGTTATTGCCGACTCGAGCGCCGCCTTCGATGAAAACATGCTCGCAGATATTGCATCCCGCGCCGACGTGGGCGCCAGACATCACATGCGCAAAAGCCCACACACGTGTACCTTCCCCTATCTGATCGGTGTCGACAAGGGCCAGCGGATGAAAAAATGAGCCCAGTTTTTCCTTTCCTTCCATAGGCATTGGTTATTTATTTTACCTGAATCTCCGATGGTGAGTCGCTCCGGGGCAGGTGCAAATTGCCCGTAATCCACCGAGTACGAAGGGGAGATATTTTCCCGTCTGGCTTTGCCCGCTAGCTGAAATGAGTTTCAGTTACGGCCGATCCGAGATGCTGAATGTGCAAACTTTTTCCTCGCGTGGAAATGCCCGCCTGCTCGAACCCGGAGTTTTGGTTACTGACGTAACTGCCTGTCAGTAATGCAGGCTTCCCTGAAAAGTGCACAAGAGCATCTGTCCGCCGACTAGTTCAGGTTGACTAAGTCCTTTTACTTGCCGGAATTCCAGAAAGCTCGCGGGCAAATCGCAGAGTGGTTACCGTCGTCGAGTACTCCTGCAAGCCTCTGTTGGTACCGCGAGTGCAATGTAGTGAGCAGTCCCCACGTTTCGACTATGGCAAAAATTGCTCAGATGGTCGCAGTCTTCAGTCTCTTTGTGGCTAGCTGTTTCGCACAAACGCCAGCCCTCAAAGTGCTGCCCTGGAACGGCCATGCTGCGGCCGTGTCCCTGACCTTTGACGATGCCAGGGCGGTGCATTTGAATGTGGCAATTCCGGAACTGAACAAGCGCCACCTGCACGGCACTTTCTTTCTTATCGTTTCCAAGCTGACGCGACTGGATGACTGGAGAAAGGCCCAGTCGCAGGGCCATGAGATCGGCAACCACTCGGTTAGCCACCTACATTCGGCCGACTTGACTAAGGAAACTGAAGAGACACAAGTAGAAGACGCGAAGAATTTCTTGGATAGCAATTTCAAGTCGAACACCATCATCTTCGCGTATCCTTACACCGAGATTTCGCCAGGGTTGGCTTACTGGGTGAAGAGGTACGACTTCGCGGCCCGCGGCGGGCGCGGAGAGAACAACCAACTCTTTATTCGCTCCGACGTTCAACCTGATTGGTACAACCTGCCGAGCCAAGCGAGTTGCTCGAAGTGCGATACGACCGTTTACGAGGGTTGGATTGATCAAGCCACCTCAACGCATACCTGGACCATTCTTCAAATTCATGGCATTGGGGATCCTTCGACCGGATTTGAACCTATACCGACAAACACATTCATTTACCTCCTGGACTATTTGAAAGCTAAGGAAGCCGAGGGACTGTGGGTCGCACCCTTTGGCGAAGTCGCGGCGTACTTGCGGGCTCAGAAAATTCTGGAAGCAGCGCAAGCTCAAGTTGCGGACCACGAAGAACGTCTTTCATGGGCGGCTCCGGTTCCGTTCCCGCAAGGGGTGGTACTCAAGGCCACTGTGAACGAACCGAAGCACACACGCCTGTATCAGGGTGGGCATGAGCTTCGTCCGAACAAAAACGGAGTCTATTCAATTTCTTTCGATTCACGAGAGTTAGTCGTGAAAGGGGGACTGTGAAGAAGCTCTGTGTGATCGTTCCCGCGAAAGACGAGCGCCTGGGCATCGGCAAAACGCTCAGGAGCATTCTCCACGCCGGGATTGCGCCGGAGGATGTCTATGTGATGGACGACGGGTCAAGTGACGGCACAGGTGATATTGCGCGCTCCTTCGGTGTGAACGTGTTCAGAAATCCGAAGAACATCGGGAAGGCACACAGCATAGCTAAAGTTTCACGCACCGCCGAGCTGGCCGATCGGTATGACTACGTTTGCCTGATGGATGCCGACACCGAAGTTAGCGAAAACTATTTTCAGGCAGTCCGAAAAAGCTTCGAGGATCCGAAAGTCGCTGCGGTCTGTGGCCGCGCCAAGAGCGCGGCGCACAACTGGCTCACCGCTTATCGCTGCCTGGCGTACTGGATTTCGCATGCGATCTACAAGGATGGGCAAAGCAACATGGGGGTGATCACGGTCACTCCAGGCTGCGCCGCCGCGTTTCGGGCCGACGCATTTGCCCAGCTCGATTGGAATAACGACACCATCGTGGAAGACATGGACTGCACGATTCAGGTGCACCGCAAGAATCTGGGCAAGATCGTCTATCAGAAGGAAGCCGTCGTTTCCACGCAGGACCCGAGGACGCTTCGCGACTACGTGAAGCAAATGTACCGCTGGCACACGGGTGCATGGCAGGTCGGCAAGAAGTACGGAATGATCACGGGGCGAGGAAAGATCGATTGGGAGTACAAGCTGCTGATGGGCGAGGGCATAGTTTTCGGAACCCTGTTCCTTTTGCTGCCGGTTTGGTTGATGCTCTGGCCGAGGATTGCTTTCTATGCGGTTGGCATGGATTGCATCGTTCTGATGTTGCTCTCATTGATTTGCTCGTTGTGCGATTGGCGGACTGATGTGTTGTTTTCGTCGCCACTCTACGGTTTGTTGCGCTTCGTCGATTGTTCAGTGTTCCTCTACAGCTTTTGGAAGACAGTCGTCCAGAAGAAGCAGGTAAAAGGGTGGTTTGCAGTCAAGCGGTACTAACAGAAAAGCAGGATTATGAAAACGAAGGCAATGTCCACACTATTCGGGGTTTTGGTTCTGGCAACGCTTGCGTGCGCTCAAGATGCAGCGGCACCAGCGTTGCAAGGGAGTGTCATCGATGCTGTCGGACTCCCCGGACAGACCTGGACGTCAATCGGCAATCTGAGCCCGATCGAGCGCGGCAATAACTACGTGCAGTCCTACGTCGAGCAGGATGCGGCGCTGTTTGCCACTAACTCCGGCTCCATCACGCTGACGCCATATGTCTCGTTAGGAATGGTCCTGGACACCAAGGGCTACGACTGGAACAACAAGGTTGAGCCCCGGATCGGAATGAAACTCAACAAGTTTTTCCGCAACGGTGTGGTGAGTATCGGCTCGGCCTATTCCTATGAGGACCGCTTCAACAGTCTGCAGAGCAGCGGCCTGGTTCTCTACGCGCAAGATTGGTTTGGGTGGCAGCCGGTGGCTGAGAAGGCAAAACGATTTCCTGGCTCTACCTGGGCGATCGTGGGCACATTATCGCCGGTCGAGCACGGCAACATCATCACTCAGGGATTCGTATCGCAGGGAGTAGTTGCTAAGAGATTCAGCAAGATGGCTCTGGTCCCGTTTGGACAGCTGACGTTATCCCGTGATACCCAAGGTTTCGATTGGGAAAACAAAGCTCTGTATGGCAGCGGCGTCAAGATCGCGATCCCGCGAGACGAGGTCTATACCGAGATCGGAACGGTGTATCTCCACGAACACCGCTTCCAGTCGGGTCAATCGG
>Ga0075030_100005760_pt1 | contig 11166 bp, 3 predicted proteins | sample LitLauG_LLR_2012_FD_71393 | JGI IMG/M metagenome (GOLD analysis project Ga0075030, IMG submission 71393) | Freshwater sediment microbial communities from Pennsylvania, USA - Little Laurel Run_MetaG_LLR_2012 | ecosystem: Environmental > Aquatic > Freshwater > Creek > Sediment | place: USA...
GGGATTTCGGGCGTACCGGTGTTCGCCTATCGCTCGCGCTTGCCAGTGCGGGCAGCCGGCAGCGGCATTTCCGACGATCGCGGAGTGTTTCGCATTCACGGCCTGGAACCAGGCAAATACTGGGTTCGGTCGGCAACCTACACGCTGGACGATGGCAGCGGATTGTTGCCAACGTTCGGACCCGAATCCCGGGAGATTCGCGACGCTCGAGTGCAGGAGGCGCGATTGGACGCGGACACTTCTGACGCCGATGTGCGTCCGGAAGCGGGCACTCTCTTTCGGCTGGGTGGTTCACTGGATTGCGCACCGCTGGGCATGCCGGTGACGGTGACGCTAACTTCGGAAACGGGCAAGCGGAGCACGCAGTCGGCATGCGGAATGGCGTATGGCTTTACGGGTCTGGCTCCATCACGGTATGAAGTTCTGGCGGAAAAAGCCGGCAGTACGGACGCTGGCTATCTGGAGTTGTTTGCAGACCGTGACACCAACGCGAGCGTTACTTTGCGGCCGCTGGCGGACGTTACGTTTGAAACGCGACGGGGTGTTCCGGTCACGCTTACCGGCCGCAGGCGCGATCTCTCAGAACTAGGAAGCGAGCGCGAGATCAAACTTCCGCAAGACCGCCTGACACCGGGGCATTGGGAGATGACTGCAACGACGGCGCCAGGACTATTTGTCGAATCCATCGCCAGTCCATACGCGGTGCGCCGGCGCGGCTTTCGCGCGGAGCAGGCGCAGCCCCCGGATGCCTTTGACGTCTTTGTGGAATACCAGATGTTTGGGCGGGTGCAGATCACCGTGTCCGATCAGGTGGGGCAAATCCGCGGTAAAGTGACCAGCGAAGGAAACAACGCACCGGGCGTGCCGGTGTTTCTATGGCCTGTTGCGGACGGCGCGCGCCGATCTTTGCGGGGCTATGTGCAAATGCTTTCCGATACTAACGGGGAGTACTGCTTCGACAGCTTGCCGCCGGGAGAGTATCGAATTCTGGCTACGTTCGACTTGAGCGAGGTGGATGAGCAGGCGCTGGACGAAGCCCGAGCAGCGCCCGTGCGGGTGAGCGCATCGCAGACAGCAAATGTAGATTTGACGGTTTGGGTCGCGCCATAATGGCGTGTTCTCTGGTATACTGCGGCGGAGATGATTCGATATTGGCTCATTATCCTTTGTGCCTCGGCTCAATTTGTAGCGAAATCGCAAAATTACACAGTCACCACGGTTGCGGGAACCACCCGGGTTACGGAAGGGGTTCCCGCCACCAGTGCTCCGTTGCGTGCACCGAGCGGAGTGGCTTTCGATGGCGCTGGAAATCTGTACATCGCGGATTCCCTTGACAACCGGGTTCGGAAGGTCGATACCAACGGAAACATCACCACATTCGCCGGGACCGGTGCACCAGGCTATACCGGCGATCGCGGGAAGGCGACGATGGCGACGCTGTTTGGCCCTGCTTCCGTGGCGGTGGACAGCGCCGGCAATGTCTACATCGCCGATGGCTTGAACAATTGCGTCCGCAAAGTGACCACCGACGGAATCATTAATACCGTTGCGGGCACGGGAGCCAGTGGGTCAGGCGGCGATGGGGGTCTGGCCACGAAAGCTCAAGTGGAGCCGACGGCGGTTGCGGTGGATGCTTCCGGAAATTTGTATATTGGCGACGCAGTCGCGCGGATTCGCAAGGTGGACGGCACGAGCGGAATTATCACGACGATCGCGGGGACCGGGCGAATCGGTTTCTCCGGCGACGGCGGTCTAGCGACGATGGCGCAAATCAATCAAGTTTCCGGCATAACCGCAACTGCGGACGGTAGCATCTATTTGGCCGATTCCAATAACTTTGTGGTTCGCCGAATCGATGCCAATGGCATTATCACGTCGGTGGCCGGCTCCGCCAACCCAATTGGCTATGTCTACGATGGCGCGCCGGCGGCGCAATACTTGATAGTTCCCACGTCGGTGATTTTAAACGGAACGTCGCTCTATGTTACCGACATCAACCAGGGCAAGCTGCTGCGGGTGGACCTGACCGCCAACAAGGTTTACACGGTGGCCGGCAATGGCAATAGCGGATTTAGCGGCGATAATGGGCCACCCCCCAGCGCGGAGTTCGACTATCCGAACTGCGTGGTGGAAGACTCATCGCACAATTTCTATGTGGCCGATCAAGACAACCTGCGTGTGAGAAAGGTAACCACGTCGCTGGTGACCACGATTGCGGGAACTTCAGTGGGCGACGGTGGAACGGCGACCAAAGCCTATTTGAACTACCCGGTCGGAGTGGCTGTGGATTCTGCTGGGCAAGTGGAGATCGCCGATAGCGGCAACAGCGAACTACGCGTCTTGAGGGTAGCGGGAACGATCGGCAGCGAGGGCAACTTTAACGGGGGCAGCCCGCAGGCCGTGGCCGCGGATGCGGCCGGCAACGTCTACGTAAGCGACAGTGAACCACTGGTGTTGAAGGTGACGCAAGCCGGCTTGACGTCGATCGTGGCGGGCAACGTAAACAATGGGGCAGGCTATGACGGAGACAACGGTCCGGCCACCCAGGCGACTATCGAGGAAGCCAGTGGCATCGCCGTGGACAGCAGCGGGAATGTTTATTTTACAGATCCTGTAAACAACTACATTCGCAAGGTGACGGCCGCGACTGGAGTGATCACCACCATCGCTGGAAACGGGAAGTATGTGTTCTCCGGAGATGGCGGACCGGCACTGAAGGCGGCGTTCGATCCACAGGACATCGCCGTGGACGGCAGCGGCAATCTGTATATCGCCGACGAGTTCAACAACCGAATACGCAAGATTGGTTCGGATGGGATGATCAGCACGGTGGCGGGGAACGGGATCGCAGGCTACGCCGGCGACGGCGGTCCGGCGACGCAAGCGCATCTGAACGGCCCTACTGGAGTGGCTGTGGATAGCGGGGTCAATCTCTACATCGCCGATGGGCACAACCACGTGGTGCGGCGGGTGACACCGTCCGGGTTGATTTTGACCATCGCCGGGAATGGCATGTTCTTTCCGGCAACGGGTGATGGCGGGCCCGCGCTGGCGGCGCAAATGAACCCTTTCCGCGCGGCGTTGGACGGAACTGGCGGAATTTATATCTCCGATTTTCTGAACGACCGCATCCGCAAACTCACGCTAGTGGCGCAGACCGCCGCCAAGTTGGCAATCGTCAGTGGCAACAATCAGAGCGGCACCGCGGGAACCGCGCTGGCGAACGCTTTGGTGGTCAAAGTAACGGACACCGCGGGAGCTTCGATTTCCGGCGTGCAGGTCAACTTTGTGGTCTCCACCGGAACCGCAACCGCGAATCCAGCAGCCGCAGTGACACTCGCTGACGGAACGGCAAGTACCACGGTGACGTTGGGAGCAACAGCGGGGATGGTGCAGATCAACGCGCAGGCCGCGGGCCTGGCGAACGCGACATTCACGCTGACCGCAACGACGGCGGTGTCGCCCACAGCTCCGGTGATATCCGCGGGAGGGATTGTCGGCGCGGGCTTGAGCACGCCGCCGGTGACCGTGGCCTCGCCGAACGGGTTGGTCTCGATTTTCGGCTCGCTGTTTGCGGCGCCCGGCACGTTCAAACAAGTGAGTGGGAGCGACTTGGTGAACGGCAAGATTCCCACCAATCTGGCCGGAGTGTGCGTGCAGGTGGGGAGCATGATGGCGCCGGTGCTGGTGGTGACGCCGCAGCAATTGAACGTACAGGTGCCCACGCTCGCGCCCGGGACGTATCCGGTGCAAGTGATGAACGGTTGCGGGACGGCCAATCAACAGAGCAGCAATGTGGTGTCGGTCACGATTCAGGCAACTTCACCGCAATGGTTCTACCTGCCGGGCAGCACTGCCATTGCCGCAATCAACGCCCAGTCGGGTACGCTGATCGCGCAGCCGGGGAGCATTCCAGGCGCGACCACCGTGGCCGCGAAGCCGGACGACATTTTGACCTTGTTCTGTACCGGAGGAGGGCTGACCAATCCGTCGTTTCAGGCCGGGGATCTGCCGGGGACGGCGGCGCAGGTGACGGCTGCCGTGCAGGTGAGTATCGGGGGCGTGACACTTCCCGCGGCCAAGGTGCTGTACGCCGGAGTGACTCAGGATGCCGGCTTGTATCAAGTGAACATACAACTGCCCGCGTCAGTGACGGCGGGGAATCAGCCGGTGATTTTGACGGTGGGCGGAGTGGCGACACCGGCCGGAACGATTTTGATCGCGACACCGTAACCACGAAAAGCGGATAGTGTTGGGATGTCAATTTTGTCTCGCCGCGCCCTGTTGCGCGCCGGAGCGCTGGCCATTCCGGGGAATCTCGGCGACTTCCGCAAGACTGCCTGACACGGGAGCATCGAGAGATGACGGCAATTTGTTGAAGCGATCGCCAGTCCTTACCCGCTACGACGGCGCGGCTACCGGATGCCTTCGAGTCGTTGTGGAATACCAGATGTTCGGAAAGGTCAACAGCGACGGAAAGGAGGCGCCGGGAGTGCCGGTGTTTCTCTGGCCCATAGCGGACGGTGCGCGACGATCTTTGCGGGGCTATGTGCAAATGCTTTCCGATACTAACGGGGAGTACCGCTTCGATGGCTTGCCGCCGGGAGAATATCGAATTCTGGCAAGCAGGCGCTGGACGAAGCCCGAGCAGCGCCGGTGCAGGTGAGTGCATTGCAGACCGCAAATGTAGATTTGACGGTTTGGATGGCGCCGTGAAATATTCTCATGGTTCAAACACTCCAAACTGGGCATCCTAAGCATCCTAAACTGGGCATTGACACGGGAAATCTTCGGATGTAGACTTTAGCCAAGTTATTGCGCGAGATGCTTCAGGTGGCTGTCAGATAGCAACCGAGCTTTTCTGTAATCTGAAGGTCCTGGCGGTGTTTCTAAAGATTCAACGCCACATCTCAGGCGCCCGAAGAAGCGTTCAGGGGCGCTGGACTGCGGGTAATCGGCCCGCGCGGCACAGCTGGTCGGGGTTCTACCGGCCAGCGGCCAGCCAGCGGCAAAATTCTCGTTCTCAGATATCCTAGTGCGATATGTAAGAGGACAGTATCATGAAATTATTAGAAGCGAAATGGTTTCAGGCGGTGCGTATTTCAGCATTTCTGTTATTCGCCACGGGCGCGGCGGCTTACGCGCAGGGAGTAGCGGCCTCCGGCGGTCTTCAAGGCACGGTAACCGATCCTTCCGGCTCAGTCGTGCCGAGCGTGAGTGTTGGCGTGGTCGATACGGAACGGGGAACCAAGTACACCGCGGCTACTGATAATTTAGGCCAGTATCACCTTACCGGCCTGGCTCCGGGAACCTATGATGTGACGGTCGAGTTTTCCGGCTTTGCCACGAAGGTTCAAAAGAAAGTGGCGGTTTCCGTGGGAGCCGTGACTACCGTTGACTTTCTCTTGACCGTGGCTCAGGCGGGTACCATCGTCGAAGTCAACGCTGCGCCGCCAGCGGTTGACACCGTGCAGGGCAAGCAGGCGAATACCATCGACCAGACGTACGTGGGAGGTCTGCCGATCAACCGCCGCGACTATCTCACTTTCACGTTGTTATTGCCAGGCGTCTCCGATTCCACCAGGGTTGCCGACGATCAGGACTTTCGCGTCAAGCAGACGCCAACCAGCGGGCTCTCTTTCTATGGGAGCAACGGCCGCGGCAACAGCATTACCGTGGACGGGGGCGATACCGGAGACGACGCCGGCGGTGTCCGCCTGACGGTGGGTCAAGACGCTGTGCAGGAATTCCAGGTCAATCGCAGTAACTACGCGGCAGAGCTTGGCGGCGCCACCGGGGCTTCCGTCAACATTGTGACCAAGTCGGGAACGAACACCGTGCAAGGCAGTTTATTTGGCTTCTTCCGCGATGGTTCGCTGGACGCCCGCGATCCGTTCGCATTCAGCCAGGCGCTCCAGCCCGGACAGGCATTCAATCCGGCCCTCCCGGACGTTAGCGGCGAGCCGATCAAGAACGGGCTGAGCCGCCAGCAATACGGCGGAACGATCGGATTCCCCATCAAGAAAGACAAGACATTCCTGTTTGTGTCTTTCGAGGGCTTGCGTCAGAACTCACAGAACTCGGTCCCCCTGCTAACAAGCACCAACATCTTTCGCCCGACCAGCGATCAGTCGGCGATTCTCAGAGCGCTGGCAAATGAACCCGGAAATCCCCCGGTGCCTTGCCTCAGCAACCCGGCGGGCGGTTTTGTTACCCTACCGGCGGCCACTTGTGCCGGTTACCTACAGAGCGCTCTCACCATCAGCCAGACCACCGGCCTGACGGCGGGCCAGACCGCGCTGAACAGCTATATTGTCAATGCGTTCGAAAGTAATGGCGGCGTCTTCAATTACAATACGCGCCAATATCTGGCGTCCGGCCGTCTGGATCACACCATCAACGCCACCAACCAGCTCAATTTTACTTACCGCTACGGGCATGACCTGGAGCAGTCCCCGGACGTTCAATCGCTGACAGGCTATTCGGCGGGCAGTTCGCTCCACACGTATGAAAGCACCGCCGCCGGCGCGTGGTACCACACGTTCAATCCGGCCTTCCAGAACGAGCTCAGAGGACAGTGGGGTTACACGCCCTTCAATGTGATCCCTAACGAGCTGGCGCAGCCCGGGTTGGGCATCGCCGGTTATGCGAACTCCTTGGGGACGAACATTTTTATACCCGACTACACAATTCTGCGGCGCTACGAGTTTGCCGATAACATCACCTTAATCCGCGGCCATCACAACATGAAATTCGGCTTCCATGAAGTGATTCGTGGGAATCACACGGAGTCGCACACATACTTTCCGGGGCGGTTTATCTTTGGCTCTCTACCCGGCAGCCTGGTGAGTCCCTGCCTGGGAAACCCGGGCGGGTCGTCTGGGTCCGCGGCGAATCCCGGTTGCGGGCTCTCCGGATCGCTGAACCCCGCCGCCTTGGATGCGCTGCAAACAGTCTCTTTTGGGCTGCCGCAAGTGTACCAGCAGGGTTTCGGAAACGCGGATTATGGCAAATTTACGCGGCCTTTAACGGAAGCTTTCTGGCAGGATTCCTGGACGCTTTTCCACGGCTTCACCGTGAACTACGGCCTCCGCTACTCACTGGACTCGCAATACGCTCCCCTCAACACTGACAAGAAGGACTTTGCTCCGCGCGTTTCCTTCGCCTGGGATCCGTCGAAGGATCATAAGACGGTTATCCGTGGGGGATACGGGATTTTCTATGGGCCAATCGATTCGCAGATCCCCAGCGTGGACTATAGCCTGGGTGTATTGAATAAGAATAACAGCTCGGTGGACAACACGGGTCCTGGCAACCAAGTCACAAACGTGACTGCTACCTGTGGAGTCGCCGGGATTATCCCTGGCAGTGGAAATAGCCCTTGCAACCGGCCGATTTCGATTTACATCGATCCGATCACTCCGACGGGCCTTCCGGAGCAAAACTCCGCCGTGGTCTTCCAGACTTTGTTTGGCCAAGGGAAAATCCAGTGTACGACACCGTCGCCCGGGAACACCGCCTGTATCACGCCAGCAGATTTGGCCCAATTCGGTATCCATGTCACGAACTCTGGTCCGATTTCGCCGCTGCAGGTCCTTTTCACCAGCCAGCCCAACTACAAGACCCCCTACGCGCAGCAGGCGAGTTTTGGGATCGAGCATGAACTCGCTTCCGGCTTAGTCATCTCCGTGAGCTATGTGTATGTGCATACTCTCAGACTAACTGTTGCGATCGACACGAACTTATTACCGGCTCCCTATACGACGGTGCAATTGGCGAATGGAACCTACACCTCGTACCGCAATTGGAACACGAACCCGGCTCTCGGTCCCACGCCCAGCGTCGGGTCGCCTAACTGCGCCGGGGATTTACTGGGCGCCGCCGCGGGTTGCTTTGTCAATCCGCTGATCGTACAGAACAACCAGTACAGCTCGGTCTCGTCGGCTCTCTATCAGGGCGGCATTTTCGAAATCAAGAAACGCTTTGGTTCTCACTACACGCTGCTGGGGAATTACACCTACAGCAAGGCGTACGACACCTCCACGGATTTCAATACCGACTACGGACCGCTGGATCCCACCAATCTGGGCGCCGATCGAGCGCTGTCAAGCTTTGATGAACGGCATAAGGTGGTGGTTGCGGCAGTGGTCAGCAGCCCGTCGAAGAACAAGTTTCTTGCGGGATTCGAAATTTCGCCGATTATCCAGTACCACAGTGGCCATCCTTTCAATTTGCTCGCCGGTGAAGCGGTCAACGGCGACAATCATCCCACCAACGGCCGGCCGATCGGCGCGAACCGGAACACGGGGCTGGGTCCCAATTACGCCAGTTTCGATATGCGCTTGAGCCGCGCGTTTACTTTCCGGGAAAAATATAAGCTGCAATTTCTGGCGGAAGGATTCAATCTCTTCAACCGGACCAACTATGCGAGCGTGAACAATGAAGTGAGTCCCTTCTTCGGTCTCCCCATTTCGGCGGGTGGTGAGGGCTACACTACATTCCACGTGCAGGGAAACGCGGCGCTATCGCCGAGCCAACCGCTCGGCTTTACCTCCGCTCTTCCCAAGCGCCAGATCCAACTCGGAGCGCGCTTTAATTTCTGATTCTCCGGAGCGGTCCGCTGCTTCACCCGGACATAAAGGGGCAGAACGCGGATTTGATGCTTTGGATAGCGCCATAGTGGATAATGTTGGGATGTCAATTTTTTCTCGACGCGCCGTGTTGCGCGCTGGAGCGCTGGCCATTCCGGCGAGCTTCGCCTTTCCGGCACAGGAGCATGGTTTGAAGACCATCGGCGTACAGTTGTACACCGTCCGTGACGTTCTGCCCAAGCGTCCGCTGGAAGTGCTCAAAGAGATTGAAGCCATCGGCTATCGCGAGGTGGAAACGACCTTCTCACCGGACCATCCGATCTGGCGCGATGTGCGCAAAGCGAAGTTGAAGGCGGTCAGCGAACATTTAAGCCCGGCTCTTTTTGAAGAGAAGAATGAGGCGCAGATGAGCTCCGCGCTTGCCGACGCCAAGGCGAACGGCGTTCGTTTTGCCGTCTATCCCTATGTTGCGCCGGCACAGCGCGCCGGCTTGGAAGGGATGCGAAAACTGGCGGCAGTGCTTAACGCAGCGGGCCAAAAGTGCAATGACGCAGGACTGCGGCTGTGCTATCACAATCACGCTTTTGAGTTTCAGCCGATCGACGACACCACGCCTTTCGCGGTGCTACTCGAGGAAACCAAGCCCGATCGCGTCGGCCTGGAGCTCGACGTTTTCTGGGTCAGCGTGGCCGGCCACGACCCGGTGGAGTTGCTGAAGCGCCATGCCGACAGAATAAAGCTGGTTCATCTCAAGGACAAAGCTCCCGGGATCAAGGTCCAATACGGCGAAGATGTACCGCATACGGCGTTTCAAGAAGTGGGCGTCGGCACGCTCGATTTCAAGGCGATTTTGCGGGCAGCCGCGGCGGCGAACGTGGAGCACTATTTTGTGGAGCAGGATCAAACGCCGGGCGATCCGCTGGTCAGTCTGCGGCAAAGCTTCGACTATGTCAGTCATTTACGGTTCTAAAGCTTGACCGGCACGCCCAGGTTGTAGCGGTACCCCCAGGTTGTACAGGATGAACGCGTAGACGTCGGCGGTAATTTCAATCTGTTTGCCGGTACTGCTGGCGCCATGGCCGGAGTTGGTCTCGATCCGAATCAGCACGGGCCGATCCGGGCTAGCAACTTGCTGCATGGCTGCGGCGTACTTAAATGAGTGGGCCGGCACCACGCGATCGTCATGATCGGCGGTGGTGATGAGCACGGCCGGGTACTTGACTCCAGCGCGGACATTGTGGATGGGCGAATAGGCACGCAAGGCTGCGAACTCCTGCGGATTGTCAGTCGAGCCATAGTCGGCGATCCAGTTCCAACCGATGGTGAACTTCTGAAAGCGCAGCATGTCCATCACGCCGGCCTGCGGCACAGCAACGCGAAACAAGTCGGGCCGCTGGTTGATGACTGCGCCGATCAACAAGCCGCCGTTGGAGGTGCCGTTGATGGCAAAGTGTTCCGGCGAGGTGTATTTGCTGCGGATCAGCCATTGGGCCGCGGCGATGAAGTCGTCGAATACATTCTGCTTGAGCAGCTTGGCGCCGGCCTGGTGCCATTTCTCGCCGTACTCGCCGCCGCCGCGCATGTTGGCGGACGCGAACACCACACCTTGCTCCAACAGCGCCAGGCGGACCGCGGAGAATGCCGGAGTTTCCACGATGTTGAAGCCGCCGTAGCCGGTCAGCAACGCCGGGTTTGCGCCGTCCAGTTTCAGTCCCCTTTTATAGACCAAAAACATGGGAACGCGCGTGCCATCTTTGCTGGAGACGAACACCTCCTTGCTTTCGTAGTTTTCGGGATGGAAACCGGGAATCTCCGGCACGCGGAAAGGGACGCTTTTCCGCGCGGCGATGTCGTAGCGAAAGATCGCCGGAGGGTAATTGAGCGAGGTGAAGGAATAGAAGGCCTGCGTGTCATCATGCAGGCCGGAGAATCCGCCGGCCGTTCCCAAGCCGGGCAAAGCGATTTCGTTTTCCAGCTTGCCGTCCAGCGAACACACGTAGGCATGCGTCGCCACATCTTTGGAATAAAGCGCAAACAGCTTTCCGCCGGCCGTGGAGGCACTCTGCAACGGCTCCGGTTTTTCGGGCAGAATGTCTTTCCAGGAGCTTTTGGCGGGATCAAACAGGACCACGCGGTGGTTGGGAGCGTCGTGATCGGTTTCGATCAGGAAGCGGTCGCCGTCATTTTCCAGAAAGTTATAGGAATCCTTCCCGATTTCAGCAACGATCGGCTGGAACGCCGATCCGGCTTTGGAGAGGTCGCGATAAAAGAGGGCGTTTCCGTTCTTGCCGGAGCCGCGATCGCTGATGTCGAGAATGGCGAAGCGCTGGTCCTCAGTGGTCTCCACACTGTGGAAGCGTTGAGGATGGGCTTTGTCTTCATAGACGACTTGGTCGTCGCTTTGCGGCGTGCCTAGGCGGTGGAAGTAGACTTGATGGAATTCGTTTTTGCTGGACATCTCGTGGCCGGCTTCCGGCGCCGGATAGCGGCTATAGAAGAAACCGTCCTTGGTCCAGGCGAGACGCGAGACCTTGAGCCATTTCAATTGGTCGGGAAGCACCTTGCGGGTGGACAC
>Ga0075030_100005762_pt1 | contig 11166 bp, 7 predicted proteins | sample LitLauG_LLR_2012_FD_71393 | JGI IMG/M metagenome (GOLD analysis project Ga0075030, IMG submission 71393) | Freshwater sediment microbial communities from Pennsylvania, USA - Little Laurel Run_MetaG_LLR_2012 | ecosystem: Environmental > Aquatic > Freshwater > Creek > Sediment | place: USA...
ATCACCAGCCGCCCTCAGCTCGGCGACCACATCAGCACCAGACAACGGCTCATCAGTCATAACGCTCATCGTGTTCCTCTCAGACGGACCGACCGCTTACACAGACCATCTGACACGCCCGGGAGCAGGGCAACGGGGTGATCGGTGAGCGGGCCCGCGCAACTTTACGACGGCTCCCCAGCGCTGCCTACTGGTCCGCGCTCCAGACCCATCGCATCCTGCGCTGGAACGTCGGTGTCAGTGGCTACTGCCAGAACCTGCGCACGTCCCGAGGGAGCGGCGAACGGGTAGGCCGAGACGAGGACGGAAACCCCTCCGACGCCGCGGGCCCGTGGTACTCCCTTCCTCCGACGGAGGACTACAGCACGACGGCGACTTTTGCGCTCACGAGCGACCAGGCCAACTACCTGTACGACCGGGTTGCTGCCTCGTCGCCCGGGTCGATGCTGCTGTGGCTCCTTGACCAACCAGAGACGAGTGCGGGTGCTCCCTGGGACCACCCGGAACTCGTCACGCTGAACCCCGCGATGCGCGAGGTCGTCGGGCACGCCGCGTGGTTCTCCCAAGTGGTGCACGGTGCCACGATCCTTTACAACGTGATGCTCGCCGAACTGAGCAAGTCCGACGACCTCGCAGACCGGTACACCGAGGATTTCCGGATGTGGCGCACCACCTACCAGGGCCAGTACCCCACCGGGTGGGACACGGACGCCTTCTGGGTGGCTGTGCGTCGCGTCAACCCCGGTGTCCACCCGCGGACCCGCGACTTCCTGCAGGCCTGGTTTGCTGCGGCAGCGACCATCGCCACCCCTTCTGACCGCGCAGCCCGTGGCCTCATCCGCGACAGGGAGATCCGGCTCAAGCGCAACCTGGCCCGGCTGACGAACCAGCGGGCTTTGGAGATGTGGAACGGCGCCTCCGGCCTGGCGCCGCTCACCTTCCGCTGGGGATCCGTGTCGCGGGTCGCTACCGACATCCACATGGCGCGGCAGGAGTCCTGATGCTCGCTCCCGACGACATCGTCACGGTCCAGGAGGCACTGCGCCCACCCGAGGGATGCCGCGTGGACGTTGCGGTGGGCACCACGTACTCCCTCGACCTGCTGGCGTTCCTGGCCGCCCCGGTCGCCTTCGCCATGTTCGACCTACAGGCCAGCGACGACCCGGCCGCGCTGGACGGGCTCAGCGTGCTGGAGTCCGTGCGCCGCTACGCCGGCGCCACCACCGTCTTCTGCCAAAGCGGCGCAATCGGGGTCCCAGCGGCCTACCGGTCCGTCCTCACCTGGACGGAAGGCTCGGTGATCGAGGTCCGCCGCCCCACCCCCTCGGGGGTCTTCCACCCCAAGACGTGGGCGCTGCGCTTCGTCGACGAACACGGAGCCTACCTGCATCGCGTTGTGGTCCTGTCCCGCAACGTCACCTTCGACCGCAGTTGGGACATCGTCATCACCTTGGACGAGGACCCCTCCTCGTCCTTGCCCCCCGCGCGACACGCAGCAGACTTCGTCGCCTCATTACCGGACCTGGCCGTGCGGCCGCTGCCTGCGGCGCGACTGGCCGCGATCCAGAGCCTGGCCGCGACACTGCGACGGGCGCGCCTGGCACCCCCCAAGCCCTTCCACTCCATTCAGGTGTGGCCGCTCGGGGGCGTCACAGGCAAGGGGTGGCCTTACCACGACGCACCGGTGCGAAGCCTGATCGTGTCCCCATTCCTCACCGGGTCCACGGTGCGGCAGATCACGACCCAGTCACCGGGCACGCTGATCTCCACCCAGGCCGCCTTGGACGCACTCCCGGACAGCGACCTGAGGCACTTCGACCCGGTCTTTGTCTTGTCCTCCGCCCTCACTGTCGCCGGGACAGCCACCGTGTCCGACGGAGACGGCGACGGCGACCATGCGGTTGGGGCCGTCGCGTCTGGGCTGCACGCCAAGATCGTGATCCAGGACCTTCCGGGACAGCCGAGGCTCAGCCGCTGGGTCGCGGGCTCGGTCAATGCCACGCACAACGCGCACCACAGCAACGTCGAAGTGGCGGTCATCTTGGAAGGACCGACCGGCACGTGCGGGGTGAACGCCGTGCTCGCCTCCAGCGAGGGTGACAGGGATGTCACGACCCTGCTCGACCTTCTCGAGCCGTACGCCAGATCCGGGCAGGAGCCCTCCCCGGCGGAGGATGCCGCCAGCGTGCTGGACCAACTGCTCATTGACCTGGCCCAGGACAGCGCCACCCTCACCGTGACGTCGGGAGACGGTGACGCCCTGTACGACCTGAGCGCGCAGTTCCACGGCACCTGGCCCGACGACGTCCAGGTGGAAGCCCGGCCGATCACCGTCTCCTACGAGGGCCTGACCGCGGCCGTGGACCACGTAACACGGTCCGCAATGTGGAGCAGCCTCAGCCTTGCAGCCATCACCCCCTACCTGCTCGTACGGGCCAGCCGGGACGGCGCAACGGTGGCCCGCGTCATTGTGGCCGACCTCGTCAACGCGCCGGAGCACCGCCGAGAGCGGCTCCTGGCCGACATGCTGCGCAGCGCCGAGGACTTTCTGCGCTACCTCCTCCTGCTCCTTGGCGACGGGGGCTCCGACGACGACGCCTGGCAGCAGGCCGTCACCCACATGCTGGACCGGGACGGTCATCCCCATGGGGACGGATGGGGAGACGGGCTCCCGGTCCTGGAGTCCCTGCTGCGCGCCGCCTCCCGGGACCCCGGCAGCCTGCGACACGTGAGGGCACTCGTCGACGACCTTCGCACCGCAGGCGTCGACACCGACGTCATCCCCCAACAGTTCGACGACCTGTGGACCGCCCTCCAGGCCGCGCTCCCCAGCCAGGCCCCGCGATGATGGACCGACCCGACAAGAATGCAGTCCTCGCGGGGCTGCGCGACTTCCAACGAGACACCGTCGACTACGTCGCCACCCGCATGTTCGACCCTTCCTCTCCGGCGCACCGGTTCCTCGTTGCCGACGAAGTCGGGCTAGGCAAGACCTTCGTCGCACGAGGCCTCATCGCCGAGACGATCGACCGGCTGTGGGACGACGTCGAACGCATCGACATCGTCTACCTGTGCAGCAACTCCCAGATCGCCAAGCAGAACCTGCACCGCCTCAACGTCTTGGACCGGGCGCCTCACGACATCGCTGACCGGCTCACCATGCTGCCCACCGCCGCACACTCCCTGGACAAACAGAAGGTCAACCTGCTCGCCCTGACCCCCGGCACCTCACTGAGGATCGGCCAGGCGGAAGGCCATCAGAACGAACGATCCGTTCTGTACTGGGCGCTACGGCGGGCCTGGGGACCCGCACTGCTCTCCCGCAACGGCGCCCTGGACCTCCTTCGTGGCCGAGTCGCTCTCGACAACTTCCGCGACAGGCTGGGGACCCGCTCACCACGCATGTCACCCGATGTCCTCTCCCAGTTCCAGCGGATCCTGGGCGAGCGCCCCGACCTGTTCGAAGACTTCGAGCGGCTCTCCGACGGGCGGCGCGGTAGCCGCGCGGACGGCCCGGGCGCCGTCCGGGAGCGCAACCTGGTCATTGGGCGGCTCCGCACCGCACTCGCCGAAGCATCCATCCACGCACTTCAGCCTGACCTGCTCATCCTGGACGAGTTCCAACGGTTCTCCACCGTCCTGGACGGCGAGGACGACGGCGCCCGGCTGGCCAACGCGTTGTTCACTTACCCCGGCGTCCGCGTCCTGCTGCTGTCCGCCACCCCCTACAGGATGCTGACCCTGCACAGCGACGACCCAGACGAGGGAGACCACTTCCACGACCTCCTACGGATCTGCCGGTTCCTTCTCCCCGACTCAGCCCGCGTGCAGGCCCTGGAGGAGGACTTCACCGCACTGCGCCGGGGCCTCGCCCAAGGAGCACCGCTCTCGGCTCTCGCTGAGATCCAGCACCGCATCGAAGGAACACTTCGCACGGTGATGACACGAACCGAGCGCCTCGGCTCAACCGCCGACCGCGCAGGCATGCTCACACCCCTCGTCAGCACCCTCACCCCAACCGGGACGGACATCCAGTCCTACATCGGCATGGACACCCTCGCCCAACGCCTTCACAGCCCCAGCGTCCTGGACTTCTGGAAGTCCAGCCCCTACCTGCTGACATTCCTCGACGGCTACCAGTTACGTGCCAAACTGGACCGCCAGATGGCAGCCCACGAGCAGCAAGTCGCCACCACGGTGCGCAGCGGCGCCACCGCGCTCGACGCGCGGGCAGTCAGCCACTACGCGGCGATCGAACCGGGCCACCCCAAGGTGCGCGCCCTCATGCAAGACCTCGACCAGGCCGGGGCGTACAACCTGCTGTGGATCCCGCCGTCCCTGCCCACCACACGGCTGACAGGTCACTACGCCACCCCCGCCGCCCGCACCTTCACCAAGCGCCTCGTCTTCTCCGCGTGGGCAGCCGTGCCCCGCGCCGTCGCATCCCTGCTGTCCATGGAAGCCGAACGCCGACTCCACGGAAAGCGGTGGACCCGGTACGGCGAACGCAAGTCCGCAAACCTCCTCGCCCTCACCGGGCGCGGCCGACAGGTGCAAGACATGCCCGTCTTCGCCCTGCTCTACCCCTGCCCCACGCTCGCCCGACTCGGCTGCCCGCGCCGGTTTGCCGCGACCACGGGCGTGCACCTCCCCGCCGACCCTGACCTCCTCCTCGCCCACGTCGCCGACACGATCGGCGAACGGCTTCGACCGCACCTAGCCCAAGCACCCACCACCGGACCCGTCGACCAGGCCTGGTACTGGACCGCACCCCTCCTCCTCGACGACGATCCCGACTGGCTCACCGACAGCCTCGCCTACGACGGAGCCGATAGCGCGGACGGCGACGCGCCATCCGGGTCCTGGCTGCGCCGCCACGCCGACTTCGCCGCTGACGTGCTCGATGACCTCCCTGGGCACGTCAGCGCGCTCGGTCGCCCACCCGGCGACCTTGCAAACGTCGCAGCCCTGCTCGCCGTCACAAGCCCCGCCAACATCACCTGGCGGGCCCTCGACGCGCTCGTCACCCACGACGATCGCCGCGAGTGGTCCACGGACGACGACTGGCCCACCCGCGACCACGCCGTCCGTGACGCGGCAGTCGACACGGCCCGTGCCCTTCGGTCCTTGTTCTCCCAACCCGAGGCCGAAGCCGCCGTTCTCGCCTCAGAGAGCCCTGACAGCGACTACTGGCGCGCCGTCCTGACCTACTCCCTCGGCGGTGGGCTCCCAGCGGTTGTCGAGGAGAACCTCCACATGCTCGTCGAGAGCAACGGGCTCGCAGGGAAGCCCTTCGACGAAGCGCTCTACGGTGACGAGCAGTCCTACTCCTCCACGGTGCCGGACGGGCTTGTGGCCGCCTTCGCCTCCCAGGTCCTCCTCCGCTCAACACCCATCCGCGTCAAAGGGATGCGAGCCAAAGGATCCACCGTCGCCACCAAGTCGATAGCGATCCGCCACCACTTCGCCGCCCGCTACGGCACCGACCGCCTCGACGAGAAGGCGCAGCAGCGAGCCACCAACGTCCGCGAGGCCTTCAACGGCCCGTTCTGGCCGTTTGTCCTCGTCAGCACCTCCGTCGGGCAAGAAGGCCTGGACTTCCACCCCTACAGCCACGCCGTCGTGCACTGGAACCTTCCGCACAACCCCGTGGACCTGGAGCAGCGCGAAGGCCGGGTCCACCGCTACAAGGGCCACGCGGTCCGCAAGAACATCGCCGCCGACTACGGGGATGACCCCGACGTCCTGACCGCTGAGGACCCCTGGCGCGTCATGTTCGACAAGGCTGCCGCCCAAGCCCGCCAAGAAGGACACACCGACCTCGTCCCCTACTGGGTCTACCCACGGGAGGGCGGCGCCTGCATCGAACGCCACGTGCCCCTCCTCACACTAAGCAAGGACGTCCAGCGCTACCACGACCTGATCAGAACCCTCGGCCTGTACCGGCTCGGCTTCGGCCAGCCCCGTCAAGAGGACCTCCTCCTGCTCCTCCAGTCCGCCTACGAGCCAGAGGAACTCGCTGACCTCGTCAACACCCTGAGGATCGACCTCTCGCCAAAGGGCACCCAGTCCCCACCCTTGCGGAGGCAGCCATGACCTGTCGGCAGGAAGTACTCGGCGCGGCCCGTACCCTCACCGCTGCCAGTAGTGACGGGACGTTCACCCCCGCCGAGGTGGTGAACCTACTGAAGCAGCGTGGCACCTCCTACCCCAGCACTACGATCCGCACCCACGTAACCGCGGTCATGTGCATCAGCGCTCCAGACAACCACGCCGTGAAGTACCCGGACCTGGTCCGCGTCCGGCCGGGGCGCTACGCGCTCGTCGACCGCACTGAAGAATTGACCATGGCCGCTCTAACCCCTGATCCGACAGCCCTCCTAGTGTCGGCCGAGTCCAGTGGCGAGTCGTCTACCCAGATCGCGGCCGAGGCTGTTCTCGTAGCCGAACTCGGCCGACTGCTGGGGATACCCTTGGTCCCCCGTCGCGTGCACCTGTCTGACGGGTCCTTTGTGGACGTCGACGCCTACAGCGACGAACCGCTAGTCCTCGCAGAAGTCTGGGCGCATCAAGGGCCACCGAAGAGTGCGCAGCGCAACAAGGTGCTCGGCGATGCCCTGAAACTGCAACACGTTGCGGCCGACCTGAATCGCCCGTCACGCCTCATCCTCTGCTTCGCAGATCAGGCAGCCGCCGCCCCGTTCAGCGGCGCCACGTGGTACGCGGGAGCGATTCGGCGATTCGGTGTTGAGATCGTCGTCGTGGATCTACCTGACTCATGGCGCGAACGGATCCGAGACGCGCAGCGCCTCCAGTACAGGTGACCCACTGGCTGGTGGTCTTAGTTCCGCTAGCCCGCCGGGGCCCGGGCGACAACTTTCAGTCGTCCTGGAGGTCAGGTGAGTTCCCACTAGCCTGGACTTCACCATCGGAGTCCCGCCGGCTAGTTGACCGTGCCCGCTTGTCGTACAGGCTCTTTCGCGAGCCCCAGTTGTAGCGCTTCGTGAGAGATGCTACCCCCGCGGGTTCCAGCCGTAGGGGCGGTGCGAAGGCCAGCCGCGCAGGTACTCGGAGAGGTTGGCCTCGGATAGGTCGCTTGGGAGTCGCGGGGGAAGGGGGACCTGCCCCGGGGGGTCGAGCCGGTCCGCGTGGGCAGTGATCCATGTCCGCCACTCGTTGGCGTCGGCAGCGCCGGAGCGGTGGGCCATCGCGGTGGAGTAGGCACGGAGGCGTTGGGCGTGCTCCCACCGCTCGGCTTGCTTGTCCGCGGCGGAGGCTCGCAGGTCCTCCAGGTAGGCGTAGCGCGCCTGTTCGACGGCGCTGGCCCGTTCCGTCGCGTACAGGGCGTCCAGCCGCTGCTCCTCCCGCTGCTCCGAGGTGGCGGCTTGGGACCGTTCGAGCGGTTCCGCGACCACCGCGGGGACCTTGTCCTCGACCCTGGCCTTCTTGCCGTCAGCGAACCGGCCCCGGGCGGTCCGGGAACGCTCGTAGGTGGGGTCGAGGTTGATCGTGAGCCGCCCGGACGGGCGGTAGTCCCACTCGGGGATACTCGTCCAGGAGTGCCGGGCGAGGGCCGCCCGCTCGGCCGCGGTCGGCTCGTGAGGGGTGCGGTCGGTGTCCTCGACGACGGAGAACGCGTACTCGTGCCCGTCGAAGACCAGGACAGTGCGCGCGGGACCGCCGTGGGCACCGGTGTACCGAGGGGAGCGGGCAACGGCGACCTCGCCGCCAGCGTCGCGAACTGCGGCGAACAGGGTCTGCAGCAGGGCCATCGCTCGGGGGATCGACCCGCGGCTCACCGTGACCGGCACGGACCCCTCCCCGGAGGACTGCAGCAGCCCTCTCGCGTCAGCCCTACCTGTCAGCGATGACCGTGTTGCCTGCACCGCGACCCGAGCACTGTCCGGGGTGCGCGGTGGGGCGGCCTTGCGTCCCCGCGGGTGGTCCACTTCGGACCGTCCAGCCGCCCGGGGGGCGGTCCGCGCACCCTCCCCACCTTCCGGAAAGCCCACGGAGGCGGGTGGTGCGGCGTCCGGCGGGACGGCGCGTCGGGCTCGGCCGTGAGGGACCGGCAGGTGAACAGGCATCCACCCGGTGGTGGCCGCCGTCGCCCCCTCCGCGGTCACCGAGGCTACCCAGTCCCCACCCTTGCGCTTCGCAGTCGTCACGAGCCCCCTGCCACGCAGCGCGTACACCGTGACCGCCAACTCCGGATGGGTCCGCCGGGTGATGACCTCACCCGCGACCAGGCGGGAGAGGACTTCCTGCTGCTTCGACTCAGGTGCCGAGACGTCATCTCCTCATCTTGGCCAAGATCCACAGGCGGGAGAGACTCTTGGACCGCCCTGGGCGGACTGGAGCATGTTGACGGCAGCCTCGCCGTCGGCGCGCCCAAGAAGGGGGGCGCGCGCTTCGACTTGTACGGACGAGCATCGAACCGGCGGTGATTGGCCTATTCGGACACGCCTGTCGGATGACGTCCGTAGGATCCGTGCCGACGGTGAGGGGGTCTTGGTGAGCCTTAGTGACTACGAGAGACGGGCCCTGGAGGCCATCAAGGCGCGCAAGGACGAGAAGGCGTCCCAGCAGCGACGCCGGGTGATCCCGAAGTCCATGACGGATCGGGTCACTGCAACAGGCGAAGCCATCCGTGACCGCGCTGAGAGGGTGCCGGGCTTCGAGAAGACGGCTGCCCGTGCGCGCGACGGGTACCTGCAGGCCGTTTCAGGGATGGGCAGGATCTTCCATCAAGCGAGTGGGCTCACGCTTTCTGAGAAGCGACTCCTGAAGGCGTATGCGCGACGTGGATACCGCCTGACCGATCTGGCGGAGATCCGCACCCTTGATCTGCACACGGTCGAGAAGCGCGTGATGCCTAACTACTTGCCATTCGTGTACTCCAGCATCGCGGCGGTCGAGGGTGGAGCGTCGGGCCTATTCGTCACAGGGGGAGAGGCAGTAGCCGCAGGTGGTGACCTCGCGGGAGCGGGCGCAGGTGCCGTGCCCGGAGTGACTGCTGTGGCAACCACCGTTGCGATTGATGCAGCGACAGTCCTCGCCCTCTGCACGCGGGTTGTCAACCACACAGCCATGTACTACGGCTACGACCCACGCGAACCGGGGGAGGCCGTCTTCGCCCTCGGTATTGTCAGCCTCGGATCGGCGTTAACTCAGTCCGGCAAGTACAGCGCTTACGCGGAACTGTCCCAGATCACCCAACTCCTGGCGCGCAACGCTTCATGGGCCTCGCTGAACGACAAGGTCTTGACAGTCGTCATCCAACGGTTCGCCGCTGCCTTCGGGGTTCGCCTCACGAAGCGTAAGTTGGGTCAGTTGATCCCAGGTGTTGGGATCGTGGTCGGGGCGGGGTCTAACTTTTTCATCGTTAGCCAGGTCGCAGAAGCCGCGTATTGGACCTACCGCGAGCGCTTCCTCAATGAGAAGCAAGGAGTCACCACCCTCTACGTGCCCACACAGCGGTTGGATTATGCGGAGCCCGGCGAAGTCGAGCCGGACGTTCCGATCGATCTCCTCGGGATCGTTGACGAAGCAATCTCGGCAGGAGGGCCCACAGAGGACCCTGAAGGCAGCGATGGCGGCGAGTCCCCCAGCGATGAGGATCCGGACAGCCCCGCGCCACTCGAGTAGTCGCGCGCCTTCACGACCGGCATCGTGGGCCTCAGGCCATCCATCGGTCTTGGAAGCGCCAAACGCGAGCAGGCAATCCTGACTAGCGACGGATGCCTCCGCCAGTGTCAAGCAGATGGACCTGCTGATTGCCATCGGTGAACCATGCAGTCTGCATCGCGGGCTCCGACAGGACGCCGATGAGGTTGCCCGTCATGGCGGTCCAAACCCACGGCTCGGGAGCGTCACCAACGGAGCGAACAAACGACAGGAGGCGACTGGAGATGCGTTCCTGCTCTACGAGCAGCAAGGAGGCGGTCAGTTCTGCTTCCGCTGAGCCGATCGCGACGCCGAGCGTGTGCGCCTGGGCAGGGGTGCGAGCAGGTGAAAGGTCACCCGCTTCCAGGTTTCGTAGGAGGTGCCGAACGGCTGTGACGAAGCGCCCGCGCCACGTCGATCCCCACGCCCACGTGATGGGAGGCAACTCTCCCCACACGGTCCCTTCAGCGTCCTCGTCGCCGATTTCCGCCAGGGACCGCTGCCAGGCTTCTGCCCACCAGGAGACTTCGAACCACAGCGCTGCGAGCGCCGGGGGCGTCGCCCACGCCGCCTCTGGGAGCAGACGGTGAGACAGAGGGTAGAAGTCGGGGACTCCACCGGGTCGGGTAGCCGGGTTGATCGGCCGGGGGACGTCGGTCAGCAGGCCCGCTTGCGACACGGCCAGACGAAGGTCAGTGCCGGGTATGGAGCGAGGATCTGCCCGTGAAGGGTCGGCGGCCCACCGCAGGGCCACGGCGAGGTCGCTGTCGATGGCAGCGCGCTGGGCGTGGCGCCACTCCTCATCTACCTCGAGCCCGTTAACGGCGTCCCGGGCGACCGCGCGTACCAACTCCGGCTGGGTGACCTCCACTTCGACACGGAGGGTGATCGCCGCGTACACAGGGCCGGGATCCACGCTCGCAGGCTACGAGGGGTCTCCGACTGTTCGGGCGGGCACGCCGTGGGCAACGCGTGGCCCCCGAGGGTGCGCCAGGCGGCTTGGATGGCCCATAGTCTCGGGGTAGCGGCATCGTGGCAGGCGGTGGGCGCCTTTCTCACGACCGCCCGAACTGGGTGATATGTCCGATTCACACGCGGGTTCACACACTAGGCCGACTCGATTCACACGGGCGGCGTCGGCCCCCCATCCACGGGGCTTTCGCCCGCGTAGATCGTTTTCTACAGAACCCCCACAGAACAGACAGAAAGACAGATTGAGTGAGACTGACTGCTGAACGTGCTCCCTGACCGCTGTGTCTGGGTTCCGAGCGTCCGGGTTCGATCCAGTCACCACGTCACTCTGCCCTGTTAGCTCTCTGGGTCCGGAAACGTGACAGAACCCATGTGTGCGAATTGATGCCGGAACCCTTCTGCGCTCCGCACCGGGTCGACTATCAACGCCGTTGCGGCCGGTCCGCCTCACCTACACCAGCTTCGGCATTCAGGTGCCAGCCGCGTCGACGATGGGTTCACGCACGAAGACCGGAGCGGTGGAGTTCT
>Ga0075030_100005763_pt1 | contig 11166 bp, 3 predicted proteins | sample LitLauG_LLR_2012_FD_71393 | JGI IMG/M metagenome (GOLD analysis project Ga0075030, IMG submission 71393) | Freshwater sediment microbial communities from Pennsylvania, USA - Little Laurel Run_MetaG_LLR_2012 | ecosystem: Environmental > Aquatic > Freshwater > Creek > Sediment | place: USA...
AATAGCCATGTTTCGGAACAAAATTGTCGCGGTTAAATTTTTGCTCCTGCAATTCCATGCACGCGGAAAATGGCAGTGCCGGCCTTGGCGGGGACGGCGGAAATAGTTCCTTGCGAACCTCGGCAAACTTGTCGAAGAAATCTTGGAGCTTCGGCGCGGCAAAATCGTGGATGCGAAAGGAGATTTTCACTTCGTCGCCCGCTTTAAAATCGCGCGGCTGGTCGAGCGAGGGAGCTTCGTTGTCGCAAATCCGGTAGTTGCTCAGTTCGCGCACGACCGGCGAGGTGATGGAGATGATAGCCCGGTCGCGGTTGCGGGTTTCCTCAATGCCAAGTCCGCAGTCACCGAGTTCGTTGCCTTGTTTCGTGAACAGCAGAAAACCTTTTTTCCGCTTCGGATCGTGAAAGCCAATGGCTGGGACACTCAGGCTGCCGCTGCGTTCCTGAATCCGCGAAACGCCCTCGCCAATGTTCAGTCGCGGCACATCCGTAATGATCATCGGCCTGTCCGGCCCGATGTCTTGCACAAAGTAAAGTTTCGGCGAGTAGGGAATTTTGCGGGAGAGAAAACGGTTGCCACGATACGCCGCTGCCGGCAGCAGGACATAATTATCGACCGACCAATTGGAACAATGCAATTCGACCCCGAGTCGCGCTTGTTTCAATCTTCCGGCCAGACATTTGAAAGCAATCAGAAATTCTCCGCCAGCCTCTGTGCCAGACCGAATTTCAACCCGCCATTTGGATTCAAGAACACGCGCGGTGATTGCTTTCCTTTTTAATTGGATGGCGACGCGGTTGCAAACCTGGTTGTGACGCTGAAAATCCAACTGAGACCAAACAACCTCCGGATTATATTGTCCCATGACACTGACCAGGCGAGGCACGCGGCGACCATGCTTCGAAACAGATAATTTGCTGGCGAGCGGTTTTATCACGTGAATTTTTTGGTTGTGCTTCAGTCAAACTACTCAATAAAAAAGGCACCCGACAGGGTATGAAATACGTCGCAGTGGGGCAAATTCGCGTCGCCGCCGTTATTTCCGGTCTTCGATTTCCACGCCCAGCGCATCCCGGCCGGCACCGCTTTGGACACGACCGGCCTCGCGATCAGTCGGAAGCTTGCAGCGATACTCGTCAATGAACAATCCCATTTTCTCAAATGGAATCGGTTGAAAGCCGGGCAAGTCCTTGAACACCCGCGCGTCCGGTTTCAGGCGGAAATCGTGTTTGGCCAGGTTCGCGAAGCCGGGATCGTTGGTGTAGGCCATGTTCTTACCGGCAACCAACAAGCTGTTCGTCGAAATGATGTTGGTGCCACTGACCAATTTCCAAGTGAACGGATGCTGGCAATTCACGGTGATGTTGTTGTTCACCTGCGACGGCAGCGCGGTGACGATTTCAAAGCCGTAATTGCAATTGATGGCGATGTTGTTGGTGCAGTCAATCGCCTGCGGGAACTGGGCCTGCGTGCCTTTTTTGTAGAGAAAAGCCGTGCCACGTTTGCCTTTGCTGTCGAGGCAAACCACGTTGCCGTAAACGTGCATGTCGGGGTGATCGTTGTCGAAATACACCGCGTCGCCCTCGGCGCTGTTGTGGACATAATTGTAGCGAAAGGTCTGATTGCCCATGCGCGCGAACTGATCGTAGCAATACCACGCGCCCATGTCGTTGGAAACTTTGCAAAATTCCAGAATCTCGTTGAACTCAAAAGTCGAATCGAAGCTGCCGTGCAAAATGCCGACGTGCGGCGTGTCGTGAATCAGATTGTGCGCGACATACATGCCAACCGCAGGATGATGTCCGCCGCCGCCACCGCCGGTAAAACCGGAATTCACGCCTGCCGTGTAAACGCGCTCGATTTGCGCGAAGTCGTGGATGTGATTGTTGACGACGCGATGACCGGCGGGAATGCGCGGCGAAGATTTTTCGTCGCCGCCGGCTAGCCACACGCCGCCCGCGCCGAGATTGTAAAGGTCGCAGCTCAAGACTTCGTGATGATATCCGCCGTCGAGAACAACCGCATTGCGTGAAACATTGCGCACAACGCAGCCGGCAATAAGATTGCTCTCGCCGCCCTTGATTTCGATGCCGTGGCCGAGGTTGTTTTCGACGGTGAACTGGCGCAGCACCACGTTCGTCGCATCGGTCACGCGGATGACCGGCTGGTCGTTGTCGCAAATCACAATCTGCGCGCCGTCGAGCGGCTCAGGCGGATAGAAATAAAGTTTACCGGACGGAAAATCCACGGCCCACTCGCCGGGTTGGTCAATTTCTTCGAGGAGATTCATCAACCAATATTTTTCCTCGCCGCTGCCTTCGGGTCGGCGATATTTGCTGCCGATGCCGCCGGGAATCGGCCTGGCGAAAGTGACCGTTTTCGCAGTCGTATCAATGCTTTTGACCCGGATGGCTTCGTTCTCCCACGGGATGCGCCAATACCCTTTGAGCCAGACGCCCCGGTCCAAAACTTTGGCCCAGCTCGCGTGCTGCGCAAAAAATTCATCCCGAAATTCAAACGTGCCGCCGGCACCGTTGAGGTCTACTTTTTCCCAATTGGCATTCTCCCAATTTTTATTGGTCACGCCGCCGGCGTTACTCAGCACGCGCTTCATGGTCATGTAACCTTCATTCGGGAAACGCGACAAGGGCATTCGTACGCCGTTAAAATATAATTCAATGAGATTTCCGCTGTCATTGAAGACGTCGGGATATGCTTGGCGATGGCGAACGCCCAACACGGCAAGATTCAGTTCGAAAATTTTCCCACGCATGGTGGGTGCAATGCGCGCCAGCGTGATGGCGTCCGTGACCTCGTGAAAATCCGCAACCGTCAGGGAGCGACCACCGGAGAGAATGACGGTGTTATTTTCGACGCTGCGAATCGTCAGGCCTGAATCGGCGCTGGTTAGTTCCAATGTTTGCAACAGCGGGTAATTCCCGCCGCCAAGCCAGAGGGTTTTGGTTTCGCCCGATTTGGTTTCGCGCAAACGGTCACGGGCGTGAGCGAGCGTGGCGAATGGTTGTTCCCGCGTGCCGGAATTCTGGTCGTTACCATCTGGTGCGACGAACCATTCCGCAGCCGGCAGTGCGCGTCCGAAGGCGAGGATGAAAGCGATGAGGAAAACTTTACCGTGAAGGAACGGGCTAATTTTCATAAGCTCAATTTTTATAGACGCGCGGACCACAAACTGATTTCAATAAAAACGGGAAGAAGCATTGGGCTTCTTCCCGTTCGTGAGATGTTACGCCGGTCAATTCCGCAGGCGGAAGAAGACCGTGGGATTGCTGGGGACAATGGGTATGTTGGTGCTGGTCACCGAGGCGGTGCCAAGAACATCCACCCATCCATTTGTGGTCAGGCCGACGTTGAGGCTGTTCGTCTGCGCCTGCAACGTCCAGCCGAGGTGTGTGGCTGGCCATGAAAGCGCCAGCGTGGTGCCGCCGTTAATCACGTTGGCCGTAATGTTGGTCGGATAGCTGGCGGTGGCAGTGAGGTTGGTGTAGTTAATCAAGTAAAGTGAGGTGATTGACGAATTGGTTACCACGCTAAAGTAAGCGCCGGGCACACCATCCACGGGCACACGACCGAGATTGCCGCCACCGGCAATCAAATTGGTGAATGTGCCGCTGATTAAATTCCCGCCTCCGCCGGTGGTGGAAATGATAATTAACTGGTCGGTGTAAGCAGGAACATATCCGCCAACCAATTTTACTTTCAGGCTTCCACCCAGCACCACGGGGCCAGCGGCCTGAACATAATCATAAAAACCGTTGGTGCTCGCCTGAAAACTGGAGGCGCGGGTGGTGCCGCCAAGGTCAATCGCCAACGTGCCGCCGGCAGTTTGAACGTAGCCGCCATTGTTGATCAACGTGCGACCGGGGATACCATCGTCGCCCGGAGCGAGCACACCGCCACTGTTGGTGACTGCGGTGCTGCTGACGCTGCCAGTGAAAAAGCTTGAGTTCGTGGTGTAAGTGTTTAAAGCGGAGTTGGCATTTGTCAAAATAGTTATGTTTAAGCCGTTGGTGACAGTAATGCCTGCCGCCGACAATTGGCCGCCAGTCCAGTTGAAAATCGTTTGCGGCGCGACCACTGAATACGGGCTGGCATTGGTTTGAACCAGTGTGCCGGCGGCGGGCGCGATGGTTCCGCTCACCAAGAGCTTGCCACCATACAAGTTGATCACATCGGTCTCGGCCGCATGATTTTCGCCGACAACCCCCACGTTGAAATTGTTGGTGATATACGCCACACCACGGCTGTCAATGGTTAACGAATTGGTTTCCTGCGCGGTATTGGGAGTGGTCTGACCAAAGGCCAAGTTCAAACCGTTGGCACCGACATAAAGTGTGCCATTTTCGATGGCGCTCAGGTTCAAGCCGATGTTGCTCGACGCGTGAGCCGCATTCAAACTCTGGCCGCTTTGGCTGAATGTCAGCGAACTGTTACTGACCACTTCCCAAGCGCCATGCACATAGTTGATATTGTTGGTCACAAAAACGGCGGCGCTGTTGCTGATGATGCAGGTGCCGGCGTAATGGCAGGAGCTGTTGTTTTGTCCAACCATTCCAAAGGTCCAGGTGCCGCCATTGAGAATATTGGTATAGACAATGCCGGCGGCGTCTTGGTAGCCGAACCATTTGAACGACACCGAGCCGTTGCCAGCAACTTGCAAAGTCGTTGGCGAAATGGAATTGCTGAATGGCTGGAAGTAAGAGAATGCGCTGCCACTGCCGAACGTCAGCGTATGTCCTGTGGCTGGCGTGGCCTTGTCTTGAACCCCGCCCAAACCGCCGGAACCGACAATCGTTCCCAGCGTCGGCGCGGAACCGCTGTTCAACACCAGCGTGCCGTTGTTGGTGATGTAACCGCCCGCGCTCACCGACCCGGATAAATTGACCTGCACCCAGCCGGTGGGAATAATCGGCGTGGCGTTGGCGTTGGGGCTGGCGGAGTTCGTGCCCGGATTGATGGTGAGGTTTTGAGGAATGGTGCCTGAACAAGAGACGTTGAGCGTAGCGGTCGTGTTGGTCGTCACCACGGACAAATTCGTGCAGATGATACCGGAGTTAATTGCGAGCACACCGCCATTGAATGTCAGGCTGGCGGCGCCCGGCCAGGCGTTGCTGTTTCCCAGTGTGAGAGTGCCCGCGTTGAGCGCAATCGGGCCGCTAAAATTGTTGCTGGCATAAAGGAAAACTGTGCCGCCGCCGTTTTTGGTGATGCCCACCGCACCTCCGGCAATAGTATTGCTGATGTAGAGATTATGCGTGTTGGTGACGTTGATGGTTTCGGTATTGTTGAAGATCAGCGGGCAGTAGAGATACAAATCCTTGGTCGCAACGGACTGGTCAATTCCGTTCGCACCCAACGTCAGCGTGTTGCCATCGTTGGTGATGGTGACGTTGCCGCCGGGATTGGTCACCAGGATTCCGCCCCAACTGGCAGACGCGCCCAAGCCCACAGTGTTGGCCGAGGTTACTGTGCTGTCCCATTGCGCGATATCGCTGCTGCCGGGCGCACCCAGTTGCACCCAACTGTTCGGGTCGTTAAGCAGATTGGCATTATTGGCTTTTTGCACGGTGCCCGCCTGCAAGGCCAGTGCCCAGATCGAGAACAACATCATTGTCGCCAAACGGCACCGGCCTGACAAAAGAGAATTTCCAAAATAACTTCGCATAGTTCTAATTGGTTGAATGTTTTAAAACGTCACTCCCCAACCGCGTAACGATCCGGGGAAGAAGTTCATTCCACACTATCCCATTACACAGTTATGAACAGGTGTCCTTTTGCGCCAACGCCATGTTATTTTGCGACAGCGCGAATTTCCGAAGAATCACGTAAGGACCGCGCTTGCACGCCACTCGGCTGGCATCATGCCGGCTTGAGTCCGGAAAACCAGATTCAACCGCGCGGCACTGCTGAAACCGCAACGGCGCGCGACCTCGGCGATAGCGAGCGGCGGTTGGGCACGCAGCAAATCCCGCGCGCGTTCGACGCGCTCCCGGACTTGAAAATCGTGAAGCGAAATCCCTATGGCCGCCCGAAAGCGACGCTCCAAGGTGCGCCGGGAGATGGAAAAATTCTGCGACAGATCCTTGATGTTGACCGGCTCAGAGATGCGGGCGCGAATGAATTCCACGGCGTGCGCCACCTGGCGGTCGTCCACTGCCAAGGTGTCGGTAGATTCCAGCGGTACCACTCTGCCGCTGGGCACGACGATGGTCTTCACCTTGCGGGTTTCGCCGGACATCAGCTGGTCCAAATATTGCGCGGACTGCGTGGCCAAGCCTTCCTCATTCTGGTCCACGTAAGTCAGCGGCGGTTTGCAGGCCAGACATATCTGCGGATGGCCGTGGCTGGTGATAACAGCAATGTCTTGCGGCACGCGCCGTCCCGCCGCGCGGCAGGCCTCCAGCAATGCGGGAGCGTCTGGATCGTCGTTCGTGAGAAACAGTCCCAGCGGCACTGGCAAGTCGCACACCCATTCACGAAAGCGTTTTAAGTCCGTCGCATCCGCCGGATGCGAGCGTAGTTGAAACGTGCTGACATTCGAGGCAAATCCAGCCGCCTCCACCGCTTCCAAAAAACTTTGGTGCCGCGGATGGATAAACCAGCCGCCCTTGCTCAACACGACGCCGAACCGTCGAAACCCTTTTTTCAAAAGATGTTGCGCCGCGAGCTGTCCCATCATTGCGTTATCGCAGCGCACGGTCGGCACCTGTGGGTCGGCGAGCCACGAGGAAAAATTCACGAGCGGAAACGAAAGTTTTTTCGCCTCGCGCGCGATGGCCGGCGAGATGACACGAATAAGCGCGCCGTCACATGCCAGTTGTCGGAGAAATTTCAACGTCTGCACGCTGACTTCGGTGCTGAAGACGAATTTCCAGTTGCCCTGCCGCGTGGCGTAATTGATCAGTGCGGCGTTGAACAGGCTGTGCGCCTGCAATACCGGGGCGCCGATGACGGCGATGCGTCTCATTTGTCGCATGGAGATTTGTTTCAACCTAGCTTAAAAACTGTTAAACAAAAGCCTGATTTCACCGGGGGTAAATAAAAAAACCGGATGACGCACGAACGTCATCCGGTTGTGAAGATTATCGCGTCAAGGCGAGATCAAGCGGTAGAACACCGCGCCTTGCGTCGGATTCACGGTGTTCGTGACCGGGCTGGTCACACCCGTCAGCCGCACCCAGTTGGTTGAAAGGCCGGTGGTGAGGGTGTTCGTCTGCGCTTCGAGCACCCAGCCCTGGCCGTTGGGCCAGTTCAGCGTCAGCGTCGTGCCGTTGAAGGTCGTTGTGATGCTTGCCGGTGGAGGGGCGGAGGCGGTGTAATGCAGTTTCACCTGGTTCAAAGTTGTCACCACCGAGTAGTTGGCCGAGCCGGTGGGCGGCGTGCCGGACCAAGTCACATTTGTGTTGAACGCGCCGGTGATAGTTCCGGCCACGGTCATCAAAACGTAGTCGTTGGCAGTTTCCAAAGCGCTGCCGCTGATGACGACGGAGTTGGTATTGTTGACCAGCAGGTTGCCCGCAACGGTGATTTTGTCATTGGAACCAGCCGCCGTCGTGCCGAGGCGGAAGCTGGCGGTCGCCCCTGATTTCAAGTTCAAATCAGAGCCGAGCGCCAGTGTCCCGTAAACCAGATTGAAGTGGTCGCCTCCTTCCACGGCGACGTTGGTAACGGTCACAGCGTTGGCAATGCTGCCGGTGCCGCCCAGCGAACCGCCGGAGCCGACCACCCCGGAACTGCTGTTGATCGCGCCCGTCACCAAGAGCCGTCCCGCAGTCACCGCCGTGTAGCCGTAGTCGTTGTTGGCATTGCTCAAAGTCCAGGTACCAGCGCCGCTCTTCTTGAGATTCAATATGCCGCCGACCGGCGTGTTGTTGGTGATCGCACCGCTGACCGTGCCGTTGCCGGCACCGCTCAATTCCAAAATGCGATTATCGCCAGCCACGGCGTCGCTGACGCTGACGCCACCGGCAAGAGTCAGCGTGCCGGCGTTGACCGTGACCATGGAGCCGCCCGCGCCGTAGGTCAGTTGCAACAAGCTATTGATGGTGTTATTACCGGCTTCATTTACCAGCGGACCGGGAGCTGAAGCACGCGACGTCAACAGCGTGTAGTTCGTAGGCAAAGTGATGTTTCCATTCGTGCCGTTGAGGTGAAGCTGCGGACTGGCATTGGTGATCCAAATTGTTTTCGGACCGTTGCCCAGCGCGCCGCTGGCAGAAATCCAAATCGTGCCGCCATTGAGTAACTGGACATCGCCAGCGAAGGTGCTGTTGGCCGTGAGGCTCAAGGTGCCGCTGCCGGTGGCGTTCAGCGCCACGGTGCCGCTGCCGTTGTTGATGCCGCCACTGAACACGCCGGAATCGTTGTTCGCCCCGACCGTCAAAGTGTTGAAGCCAGTGTCTGTCGTGGTGATGATGCCACTGCCAGAAATGGCGTCGAGCGTGGGATTCGCATTGGCAATGTCGAGTGTGCCGTTGACAACTACGTCGCCATTACCCGCGCCGGCCGGCAACGGACTGGTGGCATCCAGTTTCAAAGTGCCGACAGAAACGATGGTGTTGCTGGTATATGAATTTGTGCCGAGCAATGTCACCGTGCCGCTGCCGTTGATGGTCACCGTGCCGGAACCGCTGATGGGATTGGTGACCGTGGTGGTGCCAGCCGGTTGCGCGATGATCAGCGAGGCGTTGTCCACAATGCCGCCGGCGATTTTTCCAAAGGCCGTGCCGTTGCCCAATTGCAAAGCGCCGCCACTGATGGTCGTGCCACCGGAGAAGTCGTTTGTGTTAACCACCGTTAACGTGCCGCTGCCAATTTTGGTTAGCGTATTTGTGCCGGAAATTTTTCCGACACCGCTCAGCGTGTAATTCTTTGTCGAGTTGTTAAACGTCGTGGTCTTGGGCAAGGCGGTGATGGACAGGTTCATCGCAGGCGAGTTGGAGCCATTGTCATTAATCACCAAATCCGCGCCGTCGTTGTAAGCCACGGAGGTCGTGCCGCTCAGCCAGTTGAGCGCCGTCGCATTCCAGAGGTTCGCCGTGCCATCGCCTTTCCAATTCAGCGCGGTGGCGGCAACCGTGACGGTGTTGGTGAAGGAGTTGGTTGAACCGTCCGTGGCGGTCACCGTCAACACCACCGTTTTGCTTCCCGAGGTTGCATAAGAATAGGCGAAGCTCGTGCCGTTCGTGTTGAAGCTGGTTCCGTCGCCGAGATCCCAATGACGGTTCGTGATAGAGCCGGTGGAGATGTCTGTGAAAGTTACCGGCGAATTGGCCGGCGGTGTCAGCGAACTCACGGTGAAGTTCGCCGCCAGCGTGCCGTAAAGACTCAAGATGATGCTGGTGCTGTTCGTGGTGACGAGGAAGCTCGCGCCGGGCACGCCCACGACGGCAACGTGGCCATTGATGTCCAAGTTGTTGAAGCCGGCGTTCAAACCGTTCGCGCCGGTGGTTAGAATCGTGTAAGTGTCGGCAGACGACGGCGTGAAACCATTGGTGAGATTCACAATCAAAGCCCCGCGGACGAAGGCCGTGGATTTCACGTTCACCGTGTCATAATACGCGCCGCTGTTTTGGAAGGCGGTCGCCGGATTCGCGCCGCCGATGTCAATCGCGAGCGTGCCGAGCGACGTGGCATTGGAATAACTGCCATAGACGGTCGTCTTGCCAATCAGCCCCACATCGCCCGGCGCGAGGGTGCCGGAACCATTGTTGACCAGCGTGCCATAAACGCCGCCGGACGGCGCGGACAATAAATTCGTCGGTTGGAATGAACCGCAGACCAGCGTGCCGTTCGTCCAATAGAAAATTTGCTGCGGTGAAGTCACGCCGTTCGTGTAGCCCTGATAGCCGAAGATGGAAGTATTGACCCCGCTGTTGGCACCGCTAACCAAAAGTTTTCCGCCGAACAAATTGAAGGCAGTGGAATTGCCACCAATCAAACAAGCTCCAATTGTCAGACAGCCGTCCGACCCGGCTCCGGTCACATTCAAAAAGCCGCCCAATAATGTATAGCTGGCAACGGCACCGTTCGTCAGGTTGCCACCGATGCTCATGCTGGTGCTAATGCCACCTTTGAGGACATTGATGGTTCCACCGGATTGGATGCCGGTGAAAGTGGTGTTGCCGGTCTGATTGGCACTGTTGTCGTTAGCCAAACGGAAACCATTCGCCGCCGAACTGGGAATCGTAATGGTGCCGTTCGTCATGGTGAACGTCTGGTTCGTTGTGGACAGACTGAAACGGTCCGCCCCGCCCGTGAACGTAAGGCTGCCGTTTTGCATGAGCACATTGTCCTTCCAGCCACGGCCCGCCGTGCTGGTGATGTTGCCGTTCACAATATTGATCAAGCCGCCAGCGGTGCCCATACCAGTCGAGCTGTTGGGAAAGGTAATGTTGAGGGTGGCGGTCGGATCCAGGTTCAAAATATTCGTGCTGTTTGCAGCTGCCCCAATGCCACCAATGGTCCAAGTCTGGCCGGTCATCGGCTGCAAAATGACCGTGCCCCCGCCCGAGGCGTTCAAGGTTCCCGAAGAGCCAGAGATATTGTTGTTGGTAAGAGTGACAGTATTGGTGCCGAAGTTGAGCGTGCCAGAATTCAGCGCAATCGTCGGCGTATCCACAAACGCACCGTTCACGGTCAGCGTGCCGCCGCCAAGAGTCACCGTGCCGGTGCAATTGGTGAAAGCGTTGTTGAGATTCATTGCGCCGGCGTTCACCGCCAGGCTGTCGGCAAAATTAAACGGTCCGCTCGCCGTCACCGTGCCGCCGCCCGCCTTGGTCAATGTCAAACCGCTGCCGCTCTCGTTGACGGTGTTTGTGATCGTCAAACTTCGATTATTGGTCACCGTCCAGTTTTCCGTCGCGCTGACAATGAGCGGACAATTCAAAGTCAAACTGTTGGTCGCGCCGGAGAGGTCAATCCCCAAGCCGCCGATGGTCAGAGTGTTGCCGTCGTTGGTGATTGTCACCGCCCCGCCAACATTGGTGATCAAAATACCGCCCCATACCGTCGTCGCGCCCAACCCGACGCTGTTGGCGGCGGTCACAGTGTTGTCCCATTTGGCGATGTCGCCGCTTCCCGGCGGTCCGCCGCTCACCCAACTCGCTGGGTCGTTCAGGAGCGTGGTATTGTTGGCCTTCTGAATAA
>Ga0075030_100005767_pt1 | contig 11162 bp, 11 predicted proteins | sample LitLauG_LLR_2012_FD_71393 | JGI IMG/M metagenome (GOLD analysis project Ga0075030, IMG submission 71393) | Freshwater sediment microbial communities from Pennsylvania, USA - Little Laurel Run_MetaG_LLR_2012 | ecosystem: Environmental > Aquatic > Freshwater > Creek > Sediment | place: USA...
GGCCTGGCAGACGAAAGCCATCACCAGCGATGATGTCATCCATCGCGTCGATGAACTGATGCTGCGCTTCAGCTTTATGGACGAAACTGCCGGCTCCGCCCAGGCCATACAGTTCTTGAAGGTACTCATGAAGGAGTTGGGCGCCTATATTCCGAACCTTCGCAAATTTCTCAAAGTTCACGGACCCAGGATGGCGCTTTCCGGTGCGCTCGCGCTGGAAAGCGGGATCCGCGGCTACGAAACCTTGCTCGACTGGGCAAAAAAGTCTCTCGCTGCGTATAAGAAAAAGAAGAAACGGGGTACAAGACGATGAAATTGCGCGTAATCCTCTATTGCTTGCTTGGTGGTCTGCCGTTCACCATTGCTGCCGCCGGTGCCGGCCATTTCATCTGGTGGTGGCTCTCCGGAGTTCTCTTTGCCGCATCCTTTGTTCCTGTCGCGCTGTTCGGTCCGCGAAAAGCCGCCGGCCAATTCGGAGTGATTTTTCCTGTCTTCCTGATCGTCACTGCTCTCTGCACCTGGTCCGAAGCGCTGATTTTCGTGCCCGGGTACAGCCAACGCGCCATCCGCGACCTCTCTGGTGCCCTCTTCCTGTATCTGATCGCTAGCGCGGTACTTACACTCTTGGCTTCGTTGCTGAAATTGTCGAAACCTGGGGAACCCGCTCCTCCGCACCGTTCTTCCATTTCCGCTGTCTTCCTGATTTTGCTTTCCGGATTTGCCTACGTGTTCTACTATCTGATCTTTGGTTCGATCACCTATCAGTTTTTCACTAAAGGCTACTATCCCGAAGCCACTCAGATTGTCGCACACCTCGGTGTCTGGAATTTTTGGGGCATCGAGCTTGCTCGCGGCGTGCTGATGACCCTCGCCGTTGTTCCCATCATCTACACTTTGCGGATGAAGCGTTGGCATGCGGCCATCGCCGTTGGCAGCATCCTGTGGATCTGTGGCGGCCTTGCCCTGCTTCTGGTTCCCAACGAGATGATGGGAGCCCGCCAGCGCCTTATTCACACCGTGGAAATCTTTACCCAGAACTTTCCCCTTGGCGTGACCGCCCTGCTCCTCCTTCGTCCGAAGCCTGTGCCGGCCACGGCGAATCCTCCCGCTACCTCGACAGTTCCCGTGTAGTATCATTCGTTGCCAACGTCAGCCGTCTGGCCGAACTGGAGCGACGTGCAACTCGCCGCCATATTTTCCAAAAAGACGCTATTCCCTCGGCTTCGCCATTTTTTGCAAAGGCAACAGCTTCTCGTCTTCATTGGCGTGATCATTTACGCGTTCTTCGCCGCTATCAAGATGCAGCCCCCCTTCGTCGTGATGATGGTCATCGTCCTCTCCGTGGGCAATGTCCTGGCGCCTGTGATGGAGTTTCTTATCCCCTTTTGCAGCAAACTGGCCTTCCCCTTGGATTGGGCCACCTTCTTGCCCATCTTGGCTGCCGCCAGCCTGGTGAGCCCCCTCGCCTCTGCGGTCTTGTTGCGTTGGATGATGCCGATCAATCAGCCCTTTTGGGTCTTCTTCCGTGTCATTGCTCCCAGTGGAATTGTCGTTACCATGGCCTCAGGTGTCGTCGGCTATCTAGTCAACCAGGTTCAGGAGAAGCTTCAGGAGAAAAACAGGCAACTCCAACAGGCTGTTGAGAAAGGAACGATCGCTCTGCAGAAGCAGGAACAGGAACTTGATCGCGCGCGCGAAATTCAGCAGGACTTGATGCCCAAGCAACTGCCCCAACTACCGAGGGTCGAACTCGCCGGAGCCTGGCAGCCGGCGCGAACTGTCGGCGGCGACTACTTCGACGTCATTCAGCTCGATGCCAACCGTCTCGGAATCTGCATCGGCGACGTCGCCGGAAAGGGAATTACCGCCGCCCTCCTGATGGCCAACCTCCAAGCCTCCTTCCGGGCCTTTGCCACACCGGACGAATCTCCCGCCGCCGTTTGTGCCAAACTGAATGCTTTCCTCTGCGGCAATCTCGCTCCCGGCAAATTCGTTACCTTTTTCTACGCTATCCTCAATGCGGAGGACCGTACTCTGCGCTACGAAAACGCCGGCCATTGCCCCGCAATCCTGCTCCGAGCCAATGGCGAGACCGAGCTGCTAAGCGGGGATGGCGCGGTCCTCGGGGTTCTGCCAGATTGGAAATACAATGATTTTTCGGCGCAACTCGCGCCGGGCGACCGCCTTCTGCTTTTCACTGACGGCGTCACCGAAGCGGCCAACGCCGAATTCGAGGAGTTCGGCAACGCCAGGATTATCCAATCGCTCCGCGTCACGGATGAAACTGTCACAGCCCTGGCCACGCAGCGAAGGATTCTAGAAGGCGTCACTAGGTTTTGCTCTTCCAACTTCCAAGATGATGCCACCATTCTGGTCGCAGCCATCCACTAGTCCTTTTGGAGTCGCAGCAGCAGCTCGAATCGCCGCGTTTGAGGAAACGCCAGGCCCTGCCTCTTGCGTCTTACTGTGCAGTTGCAAGCCCGGTGATATGGTGTAAGTTACAAGGCGTCTTTCAAATTTGAATGCGGGGTCCTGATGCTTGTCCGTCTACGCGCTCTCGCTCTCTCGATCTTCCTGGTTCCCCAGCCGGGCTTGTTTGCATTTCCTCAATCTCCTGCTGCCAACGCGACTGCGTCGAATCAGCCGACCGAGGTGATTCGCTCGACCACTCGCCTCGTCCAGTTAAGCGTTATCGCCCAGGACGGCAAGGGCAACCCGCTCACCGGCCTGAAGAAAGAAGACTTCACCGTTCTCGATGAAGGCAAACCACAAAACATCACTTTCTTTTCCTGCGGAGTTCCTCCCGCAGCAACTCCTCTGCCCGCTCTTCCTCCAACCTCCTTCACCAACCGCTTCGACCTTAAAGGCGAAGATCCCGGCGCCGTCACCGTCATCCTGTTCGACTCGCTGAACACTTCTTCGCAGGATCAATCCTTCGTTCGCAAGCAGATTCTCCGTTTTCTCCAGACCGTCAAGCCCCAGGACCACGTCGCCCTTTACGCCCTTACCACCAATCTCGTCGTCCTCCACGATTTCACCCGCGACGTTTCCGCGCTCGTGGAGGCCATTAACCGCGCCACTCCCAAAGAGCTCGCCGCCTTCGACGCCTCAAATCCCCAAGCTATCGATTTTCAAGGCATGACTGGCGATCCGCAATGGCAGGGATTTCAGAACGCTCTCAATAACGTCGAAGGCCAAATCGCCGATCAGAACACTCTCAATCGCATCGGAACAACCGGCGCCGCATTGGAAATCATCGCCACCCACGTCGCCAACATTTCCGGCCGCAAGAGCCTCATCTGGGTCTCCGGCGGTTTTCCCATCCAGATTGGCATGGCAAAGCTGGGGAATCCGCAAACTCAGATGCAGCCGGCTACTGGTTCAGGAAGCGGCGGCGACCCCCGCACTTTGGCTGGTCGCGGCCAAAGCCAACCCGCTGGCGGTGGCGACCCCACGAACCAGCTCACGCGCAACGACCGCGAGAACAGTCAACAAACAGCCAGCATCAGGAAAGCTACCGATGCTCTCAATCGCGTCAACATGGCCATCTATCCCGTCGATGCCCATGGAGTTGCGCCTAACTCCGGAAGTCTCGGCATGGACCCGACCGTTCGTTCCGCGCCAACTCAGCCTTCGCTTTCCTCCGGCGGCTTCTTCGAACGCCAGGACACCCGCGACACCGCCAGACTCCTCGCCGACCGCACCGGCGGTAAAGCCTTCTACGGCAGCAATGACATCCGCGACGCCATTCGCCACGCCTTTGATGACGGCCGTTATGCCTGCAACATCGGTTTTTATCCCGACCACGGCAAATGGGACGGCAAGTTTCGCGAACTCAAAGTGAAAGTAAAAGGGGACGACGCCCATCTCCGTTACCGCCAGGGCTATTACGCCTTCATCGACAGCTCCAGCGCGGATGACGTGAAATTCGCGCTCCAGCAGGCCGCCGTAAGCCCGCTCGAGACCACTAGTCTCGGCATCGTGGTAAATGGCAAAATCGCGGCTCCTCCTTCTGCTCGCAATCTGCAATTGCAAATTGCTCTAGACCCCAAACAATTTCTCCTCAAGGAATCCGGCGACCGCCAGAAAGGCGCCCTCGACATGGCTTTCGTGCAGCGCGATGCTTCCGGCAACATCCTTGCCGGCGATAAGCAGCATTTCGAAATCAACTTCGAGCAGAAGCAGTACGAGTTTCTTTGCAAAGCCGGGATGATCCTGCAGCGCAGCGTGGCGGTATTGCCGCAAGCGGATGAAATTCGCGTTGTCGTCCGCGACCTGGGCTCCGGGTCCACTGGCTCCGTTACCATTCCTGTCAAAGCCTTCTTCCCGCCGGCAACCGCGCCTGCCCCGGGCTCCCCAAAATAGTGTTTACATTGCTAGTTGTCATGATGTAAACTCCGCCCGTTATGGTTATCGCCGATCGTTTACGAGCCATCCGCCAACAAAAAGACCTTTCGCAAGGGGATATCGAGGAGCGCACCGGCCTCAAACGCTGCTACGTTTCCCGCGTCGAGAACGGTCACACCATCCCGAGCATTGAGACACTCGAGAAAATGGCCCGCGCTCTCGAAGTGCCCATGTACCAACTTTTTTACGACGGCGAGGCCCCGCCCGAGATTCCAACTCTTCCGCCCGGCACGCCCACGGACAAGGACCAGTGGGGTAGCTCCGGCGAGCCGCAGAAATTCTTTCATCGTCTCCGCCAGCTTCTCAGCCGCCTTTCCGAAGACGACCGCAAGCTCATCATGCACATGACCTTTCAGATGGTCCGCAAAAGGCGCTCATCCTAGCCGGCGCCTCTCAAATAAATGCAAGCCAGATGTGAGACACCCGCACGGCCAGAGGTCTATGACCAATATCACGCCCTCCTGTGACGGTGGCGACCGCCATGAGGGAGTGCAACGTGGTCGCATTCAGAACGAAGTAGGGGTATAAGAATGGTGCGCAGCGGTGGCGAGATCGAGGTACACCGCAGTAGGAGGCATCTATGCGCGCAGATCAAGTGCAAGTTAGTTGGGATGCGGACAAGAGCAAGTGGCTGGTTCGCATCGTGAGTGGGGAAGAAGTCATTCGGCGTTATTGCAAGTTGCCGAAAGACGCCGATGAAAAGTCAGTCGGCGAAGCAGCCCGCAAGACTGTCCTGGAAGAAGGCTACGAAGCCGACCCCTCGTTGGTGAGCGTGCGCCGGTAGCTAAGAGCGACTCGACCCACGGGTCACCAGGCTCCCTGGCCTGGAGTCTAGTGCTTTTGCACTATTCCCTCGTCACCCCAGGCCATATACAGTCCCCCGAATTTCAGTAATTCGTCCTCTAATGGGGCGAAACGGGGGGTGTCTCATGTCCGTTCAAGCTTCGACTCTCAACCTGCAGCCGTCTCTGGTCACCACCAACGCCTGGCGCAGCCGCACACTTGCCGTCATTCTTATGGTCGCGATCGCCGGTATCTTCTGGGTGGATTCGCGCTACCCCGCATTGCTCAAGCGCTACAACGCTGGCACGCAAATCAAAGCCGCTGGCGCCCTGACGTTTGGGACGGTCTACAAAGTAGACCGCACGATGCCGCTCCCCACGCGCGTCTACCGCACCACCGTCAACTGGCTCGACGCCAACCGCATCGGCATGACCTTTTCCTTCCTCTTCGGTCCCGCCGCGCTTGTTTTTCTCGGCACGCTCCGCCGTCGGCAAACCGGCTCGCGCTATCTGAACACCCTTTTCGGCGCCGCTGCGGGTGTCCCGTTAGCGGTGTGCACCAATTGCATCGCCCCCATCGCGCGCGGATTCTACGCCTCCGGCATGAGCACCGAATCTGTTCTCGCCGCCATGTTTGCCTCTCCAGCGCTTAACGTCGTTGTCGTCGCCATGACCTTTGCGCTTTTTCCCGCGCCGATCGCTCTGCTTAAGCTCGCCACCGTTCTCTTCCTCATTTTCGTCTTTGCTCCGACCGTAGCTTCGCGTCAAGGCGCCTCCGCCCCTGCCGTTGCTTGCCCCATCGAAATCCCTGTCTCGGAGACCTGGACGCAAGCCCTTGTTGCCACCGCGCGCTCTTTTGCCAGGAGTTTTTGGTACGTCTTCCGCGTCGCCTTTCCGCTGATGATTCTCGCTGCCATCCTCGGCGCGCTGGTCATCGAACTTCTTCCGCCGCAGGCGCTCATCGCGCAGGCCACCATCGGCGGCATCATTCTTGTCGCTCTGGTTGGCGCGTTTCTTCCGGTCCCCATGGCCTTCGACGTCGCCATCGCCTACATCGCGATGACCAAAGGTGTCCCGCTTCCTTACGTCGTGACGATCCTTTGCACGCTCGGCATTATCAGTGTCTTCTCGCTTTCCGTCGTCGGCAAGACCATCTCCTGGAGAGTAGCCGCCGCAGCCTACGCCACCGTCGCCGCCCTCGGCACTCTCGCCGGCCTCCTAACCCGCACCCTCAGTTGAACCTAGGTAGACTTCCTCCCGCTTAGGTTCCGCAACTCGCAAGAGGAAACCAAAAGGGCGGGTGCCCCAGAGTTGAAAGTGTCTATCTTGAGATTACTGCGGCACGTCTCGGGAGAGTATTGAGCGGCGGACGGTGTCCTGAGTTCGTTGTTGGAACCTGGGTATTGGGGTTGACATTTCGGTGGGGTGGCGCGTATCAAATAAGAAGGGGGTTCAGACTTCATCGATAATGCCTGAAGCCTGAACCTGCTCCCCATATCCTGCGAAACAGCGCTTATTTACTTCCCGGACTCCCTGACCGGAATCGTGAACACGTGCTCGTCGGTTTGGATCTTGCTGAGGAGATGCTGCTCCCCAACTTGCCGGAAGCTGACGCTGGGCTGCCCGGCGCTGGCTTTTTCGCTGATTCCCGTGGAAAGGACCATAACTACAGCGTGGTTCTCATAGCTGCTGATAACCAGTACCTTGTTGTCTTGTTCGCCTATGGGCTTGACCGTGTAGCGCCCGGCTGGAAGTGTTGTTCCATCCACGACAAACTCGTAAGGGACGTTAACAGCGATGTGATCCACGGATTCACCCTTGGCAGCAAGCGCCAGGGTAGCCAAACCGAGAAACGCACTCAAAATTCGTACGCAATGCTTCTTCATTCTTTCTCCTTTGTGACGTTTGGAATACTGTCGATTACCCCGCATTCCGGGTTGTCCCATGTACCGCGGCCCAGAAATCGTGTAAACAATCATCCTCAATACGTGCACCCTCTGTGAGACGCAATGCGCGCTTCAAAGTCACCGCCTCTTTCCTAATCGCTTTGTCAATTTCTTCTCACTCCCGAAACCGCTGTTCCAGTGTCGGTTAGCTGCCAAGCTATCCCTCGATTTGTTCCGCAGGTGTGATCCCACGCTATTTGCGAATGCACATGGGTTGGCCAATTCCGGCAACGCCATTTCTGCTGCTTCACAACTCAAGATAGGCGGGGGTGACAGGGATGCGGAATCCGGATTCTTAGATGGAACAGTTACAAAGAATACGCGCTAGGGTTAGTCCGTTCTTGCGATGCCCTTATTCTTACTGCGCGATGGTTGCGGTTCCGCCAGGCCATTGCAGTGCGCTTCCCGGCGCGGCGGCATCTTTGCGGACGTAACCCATACCAATAATGCGCGTTGGGTCCCAGATCCGCGCGGCTCGTGTCAAGTGCCCGGCTTCTTTGCCGTCGAGCGTGAGGACCGTGTCCGCTTCGGGGACTACGTCGCCGGAGAGAACCAACTGGACGCGCTGACGGTTGACATGGCCACGCGAGCGCACGCGCTCCACGATTTCCTGGCCCGTGTAGCACCCCTTGGTGTAGCTGATGTGGCTGTCTTGCAATCCGGCTTCGTGTGGAATTTGTTTTTCACCGAAGTCGTACCCGAACCACGGCACACCCTGCGCAAGACGCGTGGCGCTCAGCGCGGCGTACCCCATCGGCGCGCCTTCGTGCCAGCGGACTGCATCCAGAAGAACTTGCCATAGCTCCGGTAATTTTGCGCTTTCGGCAAGAAACTCCGCACCGGGTATTCCGCCTGGAGATCGCTTCGTGATGAAGCAGGGAATCGAACCGACTTTCCCGCCGTGTGAGGAGAGTTCTTCATATTTGGTGAGGTCGGAGTGACAAAGCTCCCGGACAACGGCGGAGGCCTTCGGCCCTTCCAGCGCCAGCGTGCCGTAGCGCGGCGTTTCATCGGTGAGCGTGACGTCATCCATGATGATGTATTTATCGAGCCATTCGATCAGCCGCTCCCGAATCATGGCGTAGGAGACGCAGAGAAGCCGGTCGGCAAAAGCGTACGTTTCGATCTCCGCAAGAATATGCCCCTGCGGATTGAGTAGGAGTGAAACGTTCCCATGGCCGGTGGCCAGGTCTTTGATGTTGTTTGTGAGGATCGCGTTCAGGTAGCGCACGCGGTCGGGGCCGGTGAACGAAAGATAGGCGCGGTAGTTCTTATCGATCAGCGCGACGTAGTCGCGCGCGGAGCGATACTCTGCGGCCGCATCGCCGAAGTAATCCGGCAAGGCGCAACCGAACCACACGCCCATCTTTGCGCCGGCAGCAGCGTGCAGCGCGGAAAGCGGAGTGGTCAGAGCTGTAGCGGGCGTGGCCATGAGCGGCGCGTTCTCCAGAACCTCCACGGATAGTCTAGCAAAGGGCGGCCCGGCTGGAGGAAGTTAACAATCGAGAGGTTGAACCTAAAAAGTGAATTGGGGAGAGAAGAAGGAAACAAGCCCGAAGCAGAACCGGAGGGCAAGCGGCGAATCGCTACACCACCGATGATATACTGCGCACCATGAGCGACGGGCGACGCGTTCTGAGTGCCGCGACGGACGGACTAATCCACATCACCATTCCGGTGGGGATGCTGCAGTGCAATTGCTCGATCATCGGCGATCCGGCCACGCGCGAAGCGCTGGTGATTGATCCCGGCGATGAAGTTACGCGCATTCTGGACCTGATTGGGCGGCACCGCCTCATCGTAAAAGTCATCGTCAGTACCCACGCGCACATCGATCACGTTGGCGGCTTGAGCAAGCTTCATCAATACACGGGCGCCCCCGTGCTGATGCACCGCGACGATTTGCCCCTCTATCAGGCCATGGACATGCAGGCCGCATTTCTCGGCGTGCACCCGCCGGACCTCACGGAAGTGGATCAATTGTTGAAAGAAGGCGACGTTCTGCGCTGGGGCTCTTTTGAAGCGCAGGTGATTCACACCCCCGGGCACACTCCGGGAAGCGTTTCGCTCTATCTGCCGCACGACGCCGGCAAAGTGACCGGCACGGAACCCAAAAAGATCCTCGTAAAGGATGAAGCAGGCGAGGAGATTTCCATTGGAGATCTCTTGCGAAAAACCGTGGATCCCGAGAATACGCGCGAAGAGCGAACTCTCGACGAGTCCGAAATTATTCTGCCGCCTGCGCCTCAGCTCTTTTCCGGCGACACGCTGTTCGCGGGAAGCATCGGCCGCACCGACCTGTGGGGCGGATCGATGGAACAAATCATGGAGTCCTTGCGAACCAAGTTGATGCATTTGCCCGACGCGACGGTTGTCCATCCGGGACACGGGCCCGTCACCACCATTGGCAAGGAGCGAGAACTAAATCCGTTTTTGCAGCCTGAATGAATTCTCGGTTCGAGTTCCGGGTTTCCAGTTTCAAGTCTCCGATTTCAGTTTTCTTTCTTCTGCCGCGCCAGTCTTAATTCTTCCATCACGGATTGCACCAATTCTTTGGCGTGCACCAACTCCTGGTTAATGATGCGCAAGTCCATCGCCGGAACGGTGGGATTGCGCTGGCTGGTGCAGTAAACGCCGTGCTGGCCCACCAGCACCAGCGCGTTGGTCAAGCGGTCCAGCGACACTGCCAGCCGCCCGCGATCGCGTCCGAACATCTGTTCGAAATGCTCCAGCTCTTCCCGGTGTTCCTCGAATGCCGAACTCATCGCTTGCCCTCGTCAGCCGCTGTGGAAACCGCCAGTGACCGGAGTTGCACATCGGGCACATACGGCTCGCACCAAACTTTACCGCATCACACACGCGGAACATAATTCGCACATACCACAAAGAAGAGTTTGCAGGCCTTCGTGTGGCGGGCAGTTCGAATATCGAAGTGAACACCCGGTCCCTCAATGAGCTTGGGAAGGGATTGGGCTGGAGCAGCCAAACAATGCGACGTTCCGACCTGGTTCAGCACAAAGAAGGGCTAAAGGGCGCATCGACGCGCACCTCGCAGATCGTTTTCGGCGAACGGCAGCACCTGCTGCGCGTTCTCGATTCGCTTGAGGGCACGGATCTGCCGATCGCGCGCATGCAGCAGGAGCGGCGCATCCTGGAAGAATTGATTCATGCGCGCACCCGCGACTTGAATCAGATCAATACGGCCTGGGATGAAAAAATCGGACTGGTGTTAAGCTCCGATGCCAAGCCGGAAATGCTGGAAAAACTGGTGAAACAAGCGCCGGAAGAGGATTTTTATTTGCTGCGGCTGATTAGCGAGCACCCGCGCGCGAATGCCAAGACGCTGAACAAATTGGCGAAACATCCTTATGGAGCGATTCGCGAAAATGTGGCGCGGCATCCCAATGCGGACGCCAGCACCCTGACGTACCTCAGCCGGGACCGCAGCCAGCCACTCTGGTATCTCGTAGCGTTCAATCCTAATACGCCGACACCGTTGCAGCGGCGGTTGCGCGACCGCCTGAAGCGCCTGGGCGAAAACCAGGTCTCCAAGTAAGTTTCGAATGGCGCCTTTTGTCGTGCGTGCGCTTCCCATTGGGAATCAGCAGTCGATCCATCGTCACATTCTGATCGGTAGCGCAGGGTGCGGGTCGCCTCGGAAGGCGGGCGCTACAAAAATGCTTGCTTGCCCCATCGATTCACTTACAAAAACAAATCAGTGGACGGTGATGGAGACAGTGGAAGTGGTGCGGCCGAAGGCGTTGGTAGCGTATAGCGTGTAGATAGTGGACTGCGTTGGCGCAACGGCCACGCCGGTTCCGCGGACGGCGCCGGCATCGGGAGAGACGATTACGTAGGAGACGCCAGTCACCTGCCAGGAGAGCGTGACTTGAGTGCCTGCGGTAATGGGATTTGCACTAGCAGTGAAGGAAGTGATTTGCGGCGCGGCTCCGCTGGGAACGTTGCTCTGCGTGTAGAGCGGCGTCATCTGAATCACTTCGAAATCGGAAGTGGTGACCTGGCCGAG
>Ga0075030_100005768_pt1 | contig 11161 bp, 14 predicted proteins | sample LitLauG_LLR_2012_FD_71393 | JGI IMG/M metagenome (GOLD analysis project Ga0075030, IMG submission 71393) | Freshwater sediment microbial communities from Pennsylvania, USA - Little Laurel Run_MetaG_LLR_2012 | ecosystem: Environmental > Aquatic > Freshwater > Creek > Sediment | place: USA...
GTGGAGGACGGTCCCACCGCGTGGGCCGCGGCTGCCCTGGCCGTTGATGGTTGCCGGTCAGGAGCGCGGCGGCGGGACGGGCTCGTCGATGTCGGCCCGGCGGCCGACCTCCGTTGGTTCCAGGGCTGCTGTCGCCTGGCCCTCGACCGGCGAGCCAGGTGTCCAAGGTGGCGACGTCATCACAGATGACGTCCCAGAGAGCTTGCTGGCAGTCAGTCCGGGATGAATGCTGCAGGAGTCGCGGCAACGCCCGGTCGACAGCCCTGGCCGTCCGGCCTCTTACACGCCGATGGGATGATACCCTAGGGGGTATCAAAGAGAGGTGGTTCAGCGATGGCTCAGGCGATGAGGTTCGGTGGCGATGTCGACGGCGCCATACCGGGGGCGAAGCGGGTCGTGATCATCGGTGGGGTCGCCGGTGGGATGTCGACGGCGACCCGTCTGCGCCGCCTTGACGCAGCCGCGAGCATCACGGTGCTGGAACGGTCCGGGCATGTGTCGTTTGCCAATTGTGGGTTGCCGTATTTCGTGGGCGGCCTGATCGAAGCTGAGGAGGATCTGACGTTGCAGACCCCTGAGCAGCTCTTCGATCGGTTCCGGTTGGACGTGCGGGTCGACAGCGAGGTCGTTGCGATCGACCGGGCCGCGCATGCTGTCTCGGTTCGCTCGACGGTCAGCGGAGCCGAAAGCGTGGTCGGCTACGACAAGCTGGTGTTGAGCATGGGGGCTGCGCCCCTGCGTCCTCCGATCCCTGGCTATGAGCGGGTCCGGACCCTGCGCACGGTCGAAGACGCCGTGGTCCTGGCCTCGGACGTGGGTGAGGTGCCTGCGACGGCCGTGGTGATCGGCGCCGGGTTCATCGGCTTGGAGATGGCCGAGAATCTGGTCACCAAGAGCCTGTCGGTGACGATCGTGGAGGCCACCCCGCAGGTGCTGCCGCCCCTCGATGCGGAGATGGCGGTCCTGGTTGCCGATGAGTTGGTGTCCCATGGTGTCGTGGTGGAGATCGGCGCGACTGTCGCCGAGGTCGGCGCCGACTCGGTCACTCTCGCCGACGGGCGGGTTCTCCCGGCCGACGTTGTGGTAGGCGCCATCGGCGTCCGTCCCGATGTCCGGCTGGCGGCGGCCGCCGGGCTCGACGTGGGGCCGAACGGTGGGCTGGCCGTGGACGACGTGAATCAGACCAGCGATCCCGATATCTACGCGGTTGGCGATGCGGTCGAGAAGTCCGACGCGGTCTCGCATGCCACGTCGCTGATCGCCTTGGCGAATGTGGCCAACCGCCAGGGTCGGCGGGTCGCGGATCACATCGCCGGCCGATCTCCCCGGGGGGTGGACTCGCTCGGGACGGCGATCGTGAAGGTGTTCGATGTGGTCGCGGCGACGGTGGGGTGGAGCGAGCGGCGCCTGAAGGCGGCGGGCCGCCCCTACCGGTCGGTCCACTCACATCCTTTCGATCACGCCACCTACTATCCCGGCGCCACCAGGATGGCGGCCAAGCTGATCTTCGATCCCGAGGATGGGACGATCCTCGGAGCGCAGATCGTGGGCCGCAACGGCGTGGACAAGCGCATCGACGTCATCGCGGCTGCTATGTCCGGCGGGATCAGCGCTGACGGGCTCGCCGACCTGGAGCTGGCGTACGCGCCGCCGTTCTCGTCAGCGAAGGATCCGGTCAACATGTTGGGGTACATGGCCGAGAACGTGCTGAGCGGCGACTGCGACATCGTGGCCCCCGACGAGCTCGACGGCCTGATCGACGCTGGATGGACCCTCGTGGATGTCCGCACGGAGGCGGAGCACGCGGCCGGGGCCATCCCGGGGTCGGTGAGTATCCCTGTCGACTCGATCCGGGACCGACTCGACCAGCTCGGCGGCCGGCGTCTCGTCGTGTATTGCGAGGTCGGTCAGCGAGGCCACACCGCCGCCGCTTTGATGCACGAAATGGGGATCACCGCCCGCAATCTCGACGGTGGATACAAGACCTGGTCCGCCTGGGAACGAGCACACGGCGGAGTCCAGGCGCTGTCCCATCCGAAGTCCTGACGCCAGGCAGCAACCGACCTAGCATGTACCCCTGGGGGTATGGTAGCCTGGCGGGGTGAAAATCGAACCCGAGACCACGGCCGATGTCATCAAACGATTGCACCGCATCGAGGGTCAGATCGGCGGGATCGCCCGGATGATCGAAGACGCCCGTGACTGCGAAGACGTGGTGACTCAGCTGGCGGCGGCCAGCAAGGCGTTGGACCGTGTCGGCTTCAAGATCGTCGCCTCGGGGATGCGTCAATGCTTAGACGCCAAGGCTGATGGAGGTCTCTCCGACACCGATATCGCCCGCATGGAGCGGGCTTTCCTGTCGTTGGCCTAGACGCCGGCTGAGAGGACGTTCGGGCGATCACGCACCGAGGGGGAACGCTCACACCGGTTGGGTGTCTCAGTGGGAGAGGCAGTCGGCGAGGAAGCCGTCGAGGGCTTCGGCGTCTCGGTGGATGTGAAGGTGACCGGATTCGTCTCTGGCCATGCTCAGGCCGGGGCAGAAGCTCTCGAGCGCTCCGCAGAAGAAGTGGGGTGATCCCTTCACGCCGCGGGATTGCCCATTCTCCCAGTCTTCGAGCACTTGCCGATCGTCGGCGGGGACTGCGCCGGCCAGGCCGTGGGCGTCGGCGATCCGGGCGAGGACCTTGGGATCGGAGATGTCCTGGCCCTGCTCGAAGAGTGCTTCGCGTAGCGCCAGGCTCACCGTCTCGCCGGTCCGGTCGTCGTTTCGGTATGCGGCCGCGGCCAAGGCCAGGGCCGGCAGGGTCGTTCGGGGGAATCGGCGCGCATCGAAGCCCGCGAAGGAGTTTGGGGCGACTTGGGTGCGGAGCTCCTCGACGTGGCTGGCGCTCGTCGCCGGGTCGAGCGGTCGGCTGTTGATGAGCTCGAGCGGCCAGGCGCGCACCCGTAGCGCCATGTCATCGCCGTCGACGGCGCCGCGCCGCTGGATGACCGTTCGCAGCCCGAGGTGGGCGAAGGGGCACCAGATGTCCGCGTAGACCTCGATGACCGTCACCAGAGCGCCTGTGGACGTGGGGAACCGGCTGCGGAATGGGTCATCGGCTGCTCTCTGCGTTCGAGCCTGGTGGAAGCGCTGTTGCTGTCGGGGTCATCCTCGTGATCACGGCGCACCCGCGTCCGATTCGGGTCGGGACAAAAGGACCCCTCTGGCCGCCGAGCGGCCCGTAGCCACCGGCAGCGCATCAGGGTACCCCCATGGGTATCAAGGGGCTGGGTAGGCAAGCAGCGTCCTTCGGCACCTCGTGTCGTGCTGGTCATGCCAGGTCCATGAACATCTTTTCGACGGCGGGGAGCGGATATCCGGCATCCTCTGCTTCCTGGGGGTGGGCGAGGCAGTAGGTCAATCCGCCAGCGACCAGCTTGAAACCTGCTCTGTCCACCGCCTTGGAGACCGCGGTGAGCTGCATCACGACGTCGCGGCAGTCGCGGCCCTCGGCCAGCATGCGCTCGACGCCCTGGACCTGGCCGGCGATGCGCCGCAAGCGCTTCCGAACGTCGTCGACGACATCTTCGGGCAACTCCATGACTGGCCTCCTCACTTGCTGGAGGCAGGTTACCATCTTTACATTCCATACCCCGTAGGGTATAACCGCATGGGACCCAGACGATCCCGCCCTGCCGAGATGCTCGCCACGCGGTGGCGCCCGGGTCTGGAGGCCCGCAACCGATGATCGCGACCAGTTCCAGTACCACCACCGGCGACTGCTCCTCGACCACACCTCCCGCTCATCGGGGGCTAGGCCGCCTCGGCGCCTGGGCCGGCTCCCACCTGCGGGCGGTTCTGCTCATCTGGCTGGGAGTGCTGATTCTGTTCGGGGTCTTCGCACCGAAGGTTGAGTCGTCGTTGGCCGGCGCCGGATGGGAGGACTCCACCAGTCAGTCGGTCGCGGCCCGCAACCTGATCCAGCGCGACTTCGCCGGTCTCGGCGCAAGCGCCCTGCAGGTCGTGGTCGTCGACCACAACGCGGCGTTGGCCTCCGACCCCACCGCCCAGACGGTTCTGGCCAAGGTCACCACGATGCTGCGGGCCGACAAACGGGTGTCGACCGTCGTCCCTCCTCAGCAGGGGGCGTCGCTGTCGGCTGACGGGCGGACCGGGATCGTCACCGCCGGCGCGGCGGCGGACACCAACGCCATGGTCGCCGCCGCCGAACACCTCTCCGGCCCACTGCTGCGGCTGGGGAGCTCGTCGATCTCGGTCACCCTGACCGGTGACAGCGCCCTGTGGGCCAACTTCAACCGCGCGAACCACTCGGCGATGATGCGCTCCGAGCTGCTGTCGTGGCCGGTGACCTTGGCCATCTTGGCCATCGCCTTCGGCAGTCTTGTGGCCGCTGGGCTCCCGCTGATGTTGACCATGGCCGGGCTTCTCGTCGCAGCAGGCGCCTTGGTCCTGGCCGACAAGCTGGCCCCGGTGTCGATCTGGGCGCTCAACTTCGCGCTGATGTTCGCCCTGGCCTTGGGCATCGACTACGCCCTGTTTCTGGTGGTGCGGTTCCGGGCGGCCATGCACCGCCGCGGCGCGGCACCCGGTGACAAAGCGGCAGCGGTCGAGGCGGTGGCCGAGACGGTTGCCACCGCCGGCAAAGCCGTCGCCTTCTCCGCCGTGACGGTCCTGGCGTCCCTGGCGGCGATCCTGCTGGTCCCGTCCCCGGCCTTCCGGTCGATGGCGTTGGGGATCATGCTGTCGGTCCTCGCCGTCCTGGCCGCCACCCTCACTCTCCTGCCCGCCGTGCTCGGCAAGCTCGGCACCAGGATCGACTCCGGACGGGTCCGATTCACCCGCCGCGCAACTCCCCGGGAGCACCCGCACGGGCACCGCCTCGAGCAGCGCCTGCACGGCTGGGGGCGCACCATGTGGGCCCACCCCTACCGCGCCGCCACCGGCGGGCTCATCGTCTTGGTCATGGCCGCCGCACCAGTGATCGGGCTGCGCACGTCCATGCCATCTATCACCATCATCCCGCCCTCGGCCAACGCCCGCGTCGGCTACGACCAGGTCACCAATGCCTTCGGCCCCGGTGCCCCCGGCACCCTCCAAGTCGTCGTCCCCGCCGCCGAACAGCCCACGGCACTGGCCGCGCTGGCCCACACCTCCGGTGTAGCCGGCGTGGTGCCCGGCCCGACGAATGCCGGCTACACCCTCGACCAGGTCGTGCCCACCACCGGACCGTCGGCAACCGCGACCGGGGCCACCATCGACCGGATCCGCCACAACCTGCCCTCCGGCTCCCTGGTCGGAGGCGCCGCGGCGGAGAACCACGACCTTCAGAACGCTCTGTCCTCGCGGACGCCCTTGGTGTTCGGGATCCTGGCCGCCATGGGATTCCTGCTCCTCCTCGTCGCGCTCGGCGCCCCGCTCATCGCCGCCGCCGGAGTCGCCGTCACCGCCCTGTCGGTCGCCGGCGCCTTCGGGATCGCCCGGCTCATCTTCCAAGACGGCCACCTCTCCGGCATCTTGAACTTCACCCCGCAAGGATTCGTCGACGCCTGGGGGCCGCTGTTCTTCGGGGCCATGGTCTTCGGCGTCGCCATGGACTACACCCTGTTCCTCCTCTCCGCCGCCAAGGAACGCTACGAAACCCACCCCGACCCCGAGCACGCCATGATCGGATCGGTCGGCACCTCCGGCCGGGTCGTCATCTCCGCCGCCGCGGTCATGATCGCCGTGTTCCTGACCTTCGCGCTCTCCGGGCCGCTCGCCCCCAAGGAGATGGGCGTCATCCTGGCCGTGGCCGTCGCCCTCGACGCCCTCATCGTCCGCATGGTCCTCCTCCCCGTCATCCTCCGCCTCGGAGGGCACGCCGCCTGGCACCGCCCGGCCTGGCTCGGCCGGATCATCCCCCAAGTCCGCTTCGCCCACTGAACCAGGAGCCCAAACCGTCATGACCACTCCAGCCGCACCATCACATCCAGGGTGTGCTCCGGTGGCCCACCCGGCCCGGCAGGAAGGCTGAACGATGGACGCCTCCGAATGGGACCAGCGGTACTCCACCGCCGAGCTGATCTGGACCGCCGAAGCCAACCAGTTCGTCGCCGCCGAAACCGAACACCTACCACCCGGCCAGGCCCTGGACCTGGCCGCCGGCGAGGGCCGCAACGCCATCTGGTTGGCTCAGCGCGGCTGGAACGCGACCGCCGTCGACTTCTCTCAGGTCGCCCTCGACAAAGGCCGTCGGCTCGCCGAGAGCCTCGATGTCGCCGACAGGGTCACCTGGATCCGCGCCGACGTCGTCGCTTGGACACCGGCACCAGACAGCTACGACCTGGTCGTCATCGCCTACCTCCACCTCCCCGCCGAAGACCTGCGGACCGCGGTCAGTCACGCCGTCAGCGGCCTCGCCGCCGGCGGCACCATCGTCGTCGTCGGCCACGACCTCACCAACCTTGACGGAGGGACGGGCGGACCCCAGGACCCCGCTGTCCTCTACACACCCCAAAAGATCACCACGGCCGTTGAGGCGGCGGGTCTCACCGTCACCAAGGCCCACATCGTCGAACGTCACACCGCCAACGGCGTCGCGCTCGACACCCTAGTGACCGCAACCTCGCCCCCCCAGAGGTGACGCACAGCACCCACCCCATCGCTCGAGCGTGGGGTCCGACCTCGGGGCATGCCGCCGCCGCACGTCCCATAGGCCGCGGCCTCAGAGCCCAACATCCACAGCACGAGCCACTTGAAACGAGGAGCACCGACCATGTGTCGAGCAGTGAACTGCAAGACCTGCGGCAAGCAGACGTGGGCCGGGTGCGGCCAACATGTCGAGCAAGTCATGGCCGGTGTCCCCGCCGGGCAACGCTGCGGCGGGCATCCCCGAGCCGAGGCGTCCAGTCCCGGCCCAGGCGGGCTGGTCAAGCGGATCCGCAACCGCCGCCGGACCGCGTGACGGCCACCGCCGCTGACCAGCCAGAAACGAAATCCTGGTGGTAGCGGCATCCATTCGCGGTCAGATCGCGTCACAGTAGAGGTGCGAACAGCCCCGGAGCTCCCACAAGCGCCACAAGACACTCGGGACCCCGCCGCCTTCGCTCTGCTGATCCGAGCCCACGCCCGCCTGCTCCGTCTTGCGGAGCGCCTGCTCGGCGAGCGCACAGCCGCCGAAGACGCACTCCAAGACGCGGTCCTCTCCGCGTGGCGAGGCTACGACCACTTCCGCGGCGACTCCCAGCCTGCCACCTGGCTCCACGCCATCGTCGTACGGTCCTGCATCACCCACCACCGTCGATCTGGGCCGACGGAGCCGCTCGACGCCATCGAAGAATCAAGCCGGCTCTGGGCCGACGCCGCGTACACGGTGGACCCCGCCGATGCAGCAATCCGCGCGTCAGAGGTGGACACCCTCAACGCCGCGATCGCTGTGCTCCCCGTCGGTCTACCGGGGCGCCCTACTTCTCCACGACATGGAGGGCTAGACTGCGGCCGAGATCGCCGACATGACCGACGTGCCCCTCGCCACCGCGAAGGCCCGCATCCGTCGAGCGAGGATGACCATCGTCACCGCCCTCGGCGCATCCACATTCCCCTTGGCCGAGGAGGCGACGCCATGCTGACCTGCCGGGAAGCACGGAGCCTTCTCTCCGACTACCTCGACAACGATCTCGACGCCGACGAGGTCGCCGCGGTCGACGCTCACCTCGCAGTCTGTGACTCGTGCCCGCCCCTAGACAAAGCCACCGTCGCCGTGCTTGCGGTGCTGCGCCGGCTCACCCCGCCCACCGGACGGCCGGAGTGGATCGACCAGGTCCTCACCACCGTCGCCGCCACCCAACCGACCCGACCACCGGAAGGATCACCGAAATGAGACCGTTCGTTCGCTTCATGTCCAGCAGCACCGGTCGCCTCACCCGGGTCGTCGCCGGCGCCGCCCTCATCGCAGCCGGCGTCGTCCTCGGAGGCGGCTGGATCGCCCTCGCTGTCATCGGCGTTGTCCCCCTCGCGGCCGGAGCCGCGGATATCTGCGTCTTCGCCCCGCTCGGCCACCTACCGCTCTCCGGCAGACGAACCCGCCAAGCCATGAACAACCCCTAGGGGCGGCGTCAGGCTTTGGCTGCAACACCTTCGAACATGTAGGCGACCGCCTTAGGGCCCCGCAGGTAGTAGTTCTCCATCGCGGCGATCTCAAATCCTGTTCGCGCCACGAGGTCGTCGATCGGGCGGTTGAGATGGCAGCCGCCGAACAGGCGGCGCTGCAAAGGCGTCAAACGGTCCTGCCAGCGCGACACCGCCGGCGCGGGTGACCGTCCGTGCTCGACAAAGTGCAGCTCTCCGTCCGGGCGCAGGACCCGATGGACCTCGGTGAGGGCCCGATCAACATCAGGGATCGTGCAGAGCGTCCATGTGACAAGCGCGTGGTCGATGCTGGCCGTGTCGACGGGCAGGCAGTGGCCGTCCATGCCCACGTATTCGACCGGGACCGGGCTGGCGGCCACCCGCCTGGCAGCCAACTTCCTGCCGGTCGTGGCCGGGTCGACCGCTTGAACCCGCCGGACCGTGGACGGGTAGTGGGGGACATTGAGGCCAGAGCCGAATCCGACCTCGAGCACCTCGCCCGAAAGGCCCGCTGCCACCCGCGCCCGGATACGAGCGAAGTCACGACCTCCGAGCGCCACGTCGATGAGGCGCGGGAGGACTTGGTCCTGGTAAAGGCTCACCGCCCCATCTTGGCGCGATATGACGACGCCCCCTGGGCAGCTTCTCCTGGGCCAGAAGACCAAGTCCAGACGACCGAGTCCAGACGACACCGGCGTCCGCTGGCTCTACCAGCCGGCGCCGCGGGCTGCGAATCCATCCGACGCCCGTTGCGGGGGCCCCATGCCCAACGACAAGCGAGAGGGATCGCCGCCTCCTGCCGAGCAGCGATGGCGGTGGTGGTCGGCTAGGTTCGAGCAGGTACAGGTCGTCACCCGGCCACCGTCACTTTGCGGGAACAGAAACCGCCCAAACCCACGAGGAGGGCGAAGATGTCGGCGACTCTCAAGCTGGCCCACAAGGCGATCGGAGTAGAGGTCCGTCGTGGCACCTACGACGTCCTGGTCGACGGTGAGGGCGTCGGGTCAGTGGAAATGAACGACACGATCGAGACACCGGTCGAAGCAGGACATCACACCCTGCAAGTCCGCGAAGGCCGAAAATCGAGCCGCGCTCTGACCTTCGACGCGGCCGAGGGCCAAGTGGTTGCCTTCCGATGCACGGGAAAGAGGTTCCTGCCGATCTTTCTCGCGTCGTTCGTCGTGCCACGCCTGGCGCTCTCGCTCCGTCCGGCCTAGTCCCGGTGGCAGCGGGCTAGCGATCTGGCAGGTCGCCATGTCAGGTGAAGATGATCTGACCTCCCGCAGCCTTCTCATAGAACTCGCCGACGGTGATGATGTCTGCGACCTGGGGAATGAAGTCGTTCTTCTCCAAGCCGAACAGGTCCACCGACGCCTTGCACGCGTACAGGCCGGCGCCGGTGTCGGCGATCATCTCGACGAACTCGGGGATCGGGGGAATGTCGAGCTTCTCCAACTTGTGGGCCATGTAGTTCGTCATGACCGACGATACGCCCGGCAACCCTCCCAACAGGGTGGCGAAATGCAGGCCCGGGTTTCCGACCGTGGCCAGCTTGATGTGCTCGTGGCGCTCCTTGTGGATGACGTCGAGACCGAAGAACGTGAAGAACAGGTTGGCCTCGATGCCTTCGGCTCGGGCCCCGTTGGCCATGATCAGCCCGGGGTAGACCCCTTCGAAGGAGCCTTTGGAGATGATGATGGAGACCTTCTCGATGGCGTCGGACATGGCGGTCCTCCCTGGCTAGATGCAGCCTCGTGGTTTGGGGATGCCGGCGATCTTGGCCGCGAGCTTGGCGGGGCCCTTCGGGAACAGCTGGTAGAGCTCCTTGATGGCCACGCCTGAGGTCTTGCCGAGGGCCCGGACGCTCGGGCCGGTGCCCTTCTCCTCGTATTCGTGGCGCATGAACTTGATGACCTGCCAGTGGCGGTCGGTCAGCTCTCCGATTCCCTCCTGGGCGGCGATCTCTGCCGCCATGGTGTTGCGCCATTGAGATGGGTCGGAGAAGAAGCCCTGGTCGTCCACGGCGACCTCGACACCGTCGTAGGTTTTGGTGGGCATGTGCGCTCCTTTCACCGGCCGCGGGCAGACGGGTCGAGGTGCTTGCCCGCTCGCGGCATGTCGGTTCCGATGCCGGGGAGGTCGTGGCCGGGCAGCAACCCGTGCCAGTACACCTGCTGGAACGCCAGCTTCCCGAGGTGGTTGAGACGGGACTCCTTCAACAGCGGCAGCCCCACCCGTCCCGGATAGCGGCCGGTCACCGGTTCGGTGTCGTAGCTGTAGTCGATGAGCAGCGCCTTGCCAAAACCGCTCTCGATGAAACAGCTGGTGTGGCCATCGAACCGAGACGACAACGGCTCGCCGGCCAGGAAGCTCTCCACGTTGCGGGTCAGGATGTCGCCCTCGAAGTGCGCCACCGACCCAGCCTTGGAGACCGGAAGGTCAGCCGCGTCGCCGAGCACGAACACGTTGGGTCGAGCTTTGCTCTGCAACGTCGCTTCGTTGGCCGGTACGAAACCAAACTCGCTTCCCAGACCCACAGACCGATCCACGTAGGCGGCGCCGCCGTGCAGCGGAACGACCACCGCCAAGTCGAAGGGGATCTCGCGTCCGTCGAAGGAGACCAGCCGCCGCCCGGCGGCGTCGACCTCGCCGGTGTTGAACTCCGTGACGACCTCGACACCTTTCCGGCCGAGCAGCCCTGACAGCTCGCGGTTGCACACCTCCTTGGTGAACACCCCATCAAGCGGGGTGGCGTAGATCAGCCTCACGTCGTCGCGGGTGCCCCGCTGATTGAAGTACCAGTCGGCCAGGAACGAGAACTCGATCGGGGCGACCGGGCACTTGATCGGCATGTCGACCACATTCACCACCAGTCGTCCGCCGTCAAACGACGCCAACGCTCCGGCCAGGGCCGCCGCGCCTTCCAGGCTGTAGAACGAGTGAACGGCGCCGCCCTGCATCGCCTCGCTGAGCCCATCGGTCTCCTCGGGACGCAAGGTCGCCCCGCTGGCCACCACCAACACGTCGTAGCCGAGCCTGACACCGCTTTCC
>Ga0075030_100005769_pt1 | contig 11159 bp, 7 predicted proteins | sample LitLauG_LLR_2012_FD_71393 | JGI IMG/M metagenome (GOLD analysis project Ga0075030, IMG submission 71393) | Freshwater sediment microbial communities from Pennsylvania, USA - Little Laurel Run_MetaG_LLR_2012 | ecosystem: Environmental > Aquatic > Freshwater > Creek > Sediment | place: USA...
ATGCCGTCGCGCTCCATCAGATCGATGAGGTGCGCGGCCCGTCCGTAGCCGATCCTCAACCGGCGCTGCAGCAGGGAAGTCGAAGCTTTGCCGAACTCCAGCACCAGCCGAACGGCGTCCTCGTACATCGGATCATGCTCGTCTTCGTCACCTTCTCCAGCGGCTCCCGGCTCGCCGGGTTCACGCTCGTCCTTGGGCGCTTCGAGGAAGGCCTGCTGATATTCTGCCGTGCCTTGGGACCGCCAGAACTCGACCACCGCCGCAATCTCTTTCTCCGTGACGAAGGGTGCGTGCAGCCGGTGTACGCGAGCCGATCCCGAGGGCAGGTAGAGCATGTCACCTTTGCCCAACAAGGCTTCGGCGCCGTTGGCGTCGAGAATAGTGCGCGAATCGACTTTAGTTGCGACCCGGAAAGAAACGCGCGCCGGGAAGTTCGCCTTGATCAAGCCGGTGATCACGTCCACCGAAGGCCGCTGGGTCGCGAGCACCAGGTGAATACCGACAGCGCGCGCCATCTGCGCCAGGCGCGTTACGGACTCTTCCACGTTGCCCGAATCGAGCATCATCAGGTCCGCTAACTCATCGATGATGATCACGATGAAGGGAAGCGGACGCTCTTCGGAACCCTCGCCGAACAAACTCGGCGTGCCATCTCCGTCGAACAGCTTGTTGTACTGCTCGATGTTACGAACGCCTTTTTCGGCCAGCAACTTCAGCCGCCGTTCCATTTCCCGCACGGCGTTGCGTAGGGCATTCGCGGCCAGCTTAGGCTCGGTAATAATCGGCGTAAACAGGTGCGGCACTCCCTCGTAATTGCCAAGCTCGAGCCGCTTGGGATCGACCAGAATCAGTCGCACCTGATCGGGAGTCGACTTGTACAGAATCGACATGATCATGGCGTTGATGGCCACGCTCTTGCCCGCTCCGGTAGAACCTGCGATCAGCAGGTGAGGCATGCCCGCTAAGTCCGCCACAACGATCCTGCCGTTGATATCTTTGCCCATGGCCAGCGTGAGCTTTGACTTCGAGCCCATGAACTCCTGGGCCTCGATGTTCTCCCGCAGCCAGATGATCTCGCGCTCGCGGTTAGGCACCTGAATGCCAACCGTCGACTTTCCCGCCATGCGCTCTATCAGGATGCTCTCTGCCTTCAGGGCCAGACAGAGGTCGTCGGTCAGGTTCGTGATCCGGCTGTATTTGATGCCAGCCTCGGGCTTGAATTCGAAGGTTGTGACCACCGGCCCAGGATTGATCTGAGTGATTTGCCCATGAACATCGAACTCGGCATATTTCTCGGTCAAGACCTGGGCCAATAGCTTCAACTCATCGGCGTCAATGGTCTGCTGCTCGTCAGAACGGTGCAGCAAACTGCTGGGCGGAAGTTTGAAGCTGCCGGCGATGCGGGGAAGAGTTGTCTTCGCTCTTTGACCGGTGTCCGCACGCTGTGTAACTTCAGGATCGGCTGGAACGGGAACCGGTTCCAGTGCGCGGAGCACCGCAGGCTGAGGAGAGACTGCGGTTTGTGCGGGATATTCCTCGTCCTCGGTTGTCATGCGCTCAATACCGGTCCGCACCGAAGCCGCAAGAGACGGTGCCGGAGGCGCTGTTCGTGGCGGGAACATTTGCGTCGCTACCACCGGCTTGGCCGCACGGCGCTTCTCCAGTTCCTTTTGCAGCTTGGTTTTGGCCCGTGCCTCCTGCCAGTCGTTCCACCGCTGCCAAAGGGCGATGGCAAAGGCGAATCGTGTAGGTACCCAAAGCTGCAAAGAAGAGAATGAAAATGCGGTCGAAAGATAGAGCGCAACCGCCAACACGCTTGCGCACACGATATATGCGCCCGCCAGATTAAAGTAATGGATCAAGGCATCGCCTACGATTCGCCCTAACAACCCTTCCATCGGGATCGCACCTTCCCAGCGAAGATGACCCGGCAAAAGAGCCAGCAGGGCAGGGACGAAAATCACCAGCCAACTACCACCGAGGCTCTTCGCCACCGGCGACTGGATCTTCCTCGAGTGGAACCATCGGACTCCAACCACGGCGGGGAACACCGGCAAAAGGAAAGCGCCGATGCCGAAGCCCTGCAGCAGCAGATCGGAGATGAACGCACCCACGATCCCAACCCAGTTGCGCGCCGCCCGCGCGCCGGTCAAAACCGATGCGCTGTTCAGCGACGGGTCAAGTGGGGAATACGATGCTAGAGCGAGAAAAAGGAGGAGCGCGGAGACACACAACAAGAATCCCACCAACTCATTGAGCCGGCGGTTGTTGGTCGGATTGAAAATACGCGAAACGGACGTCATGAAGGCGTATTCAACATCGTTGGCAAGATCAGACGACACCTTACCCCGATGCCCGAGCACGCCAGAGCCAAACGATTATGCCAAGAACCACCGCTTCTCACAATGCAGCATTTCCGGGAGTATCGAGTTAGTCTCTGGGGCGAATACGGAGCAAACAAAAAAGGGATTTCTAATGAGGTTTAGCGGTCAAAACCAAAGCGCTTTAGCCTGCCAATCGCGAGGCAAAAACCAGCACCAGCGTACCCACGATGAGCCGGTAGATTGCGAAGGGAACGAATCCATGTTTTCGCACCCATGCCATGAACCATGCCACTGAGCCGTAGGCCACGATGAACGACACCACGAACCCGATCGCCAGGACCACCCATCCGTGATAATCGATCGAGGAGGCTCCGATCGGGTTCGGGCTCCCATGCCTTAAAGACTTGAGCAAGTCGTAGAGAGTCGCGACCACCATGGTCGGGATCGAAAGAAAGAACGAAAACTCGAGCGCCGACGCGCGTGACATGCCCACAACCTGGCCGCCAGCGATGGTTGACATGGAACGCGAAGTACCGGGAAACACCGCGGACAGAATCTGGCAAGCGCCAATCCAAATGGCCTGCCCCAGGCTCATGTCCTCCATGCGCCAGGTGTGGATGCGACTTCCCGCCGCGCCTTGGCCTGCAGCTTCCCACTTGGCGTTCATGGCGTCGATGATCCACATCACGATTCCGCCGATCAGCAACGAACTCCCCATGATGTAAAGGCTCTCAAGGTGCTTTCCGATCACCTTCGTAAGCAGGAAGGCCGGAATCGCGGTGACGACGAACGCGACAATTGTCAGTCCCAGCGGATGGGTCAGTGCCGTACGATCGCCGCGCTCACCCTGGGGGAACGTGGAAAGGAACTTCGCAATGCGCTCACGGAAATAGACCGGCAAGCAAAGGATGGCGCCGAGTTGAATCACGATGGTGTACATCTTCCAGTAGCCGCTGGTCAGGCTGATGTGCAGGAGCGCTTCGGAAAATCGCAAGTGGGCGGTCGAGCTGACCGGCAAAAACTCGGTCAGGCCCTCGACGATTCCCAGCAAAACTGAAAGTAGATAGTCGTTCAATCTTCCTCCAGAAGGGAGAGTCCATTGAGTATCTCAGAAATCGGGCAGGCCGCGGCTAGTGAGCTTGATTCACAGAAATGCCGAATGGGCGGGTGTCTCCAAGCAAGCCTCTAAGGGAACCACTTCGAAATCTCAATTTTCTTGCGGGGCTGGAATGGTCAATTGGATGGACTTTTTGTCGTGTTCAGCGAGTGTCAAAGCTTGCGGTTCCGATTTGAGGTCGGGCGTTGTGGTGGATAACGGCGGTTTAGCTACGACCCGATACTTGCCGGGCGCCAAGCCGATAAGCGAGAAGTGACCGCTCTGGTCGGTTTTGGCCCTCCGGGAACGGCTGCGATTGTAGCGAGTTTCCGGATCAGGCGTCAGCCGAACGCGTGCGCCGATTAAAGGCTTGTCATGCTCGGTGACGGAACCCTCCAGCTGGGCAGCGTCTTTGCTGAGTACGATCTCAATGGTTCCGCCCGGGGAGTCCTTGCTGATCTGCAATCCCTCTTCCAGGATATCCTCGGCGCCCATTCTCGCGGTTTTTACGTACCAGTCATGTTGAAGCTCCCACACGACTACTGAATACTTACCTTCGTTGACCGAGGCGATCTCAAAACTTCCATCTTTCTTAACCCGGCTTCCGCCTGCCCATTGTGCTTCGTCTCCTTGCAGCGCAACCGCGAGTTGATCCAGAAATGCAGGTGAATCACCCTCAGCCTTCACACGGCCCTTTAGCGTTACGCCAACGCCCAAGGCGATAGTCAGGGAGTCGACATTGTCGTTGCCAACCTCGATTTTCTGATTCGTTACGTAGACTTTGTCACCATCGCCCTGCCCAAAAGCCCGAAGTGTGTAGGCTCCGGGGGTCACGCCTTTCAGCGTAAAGCTGCCCTTTTCGTCGGGCCGATCATACCGTGAAGACGAGGATTCATCTTCTCCCGATGGTGTCAGGACAACATCAGCATTGCGAGCTGGTCCCTCAGGAGTGATGACCCGCCCCGCGACTTCAACCACCTTGATATGTCGCATGGAGAAGTCTGCTTGAGATTCCTCGCCCGCGCGAACAGAAATGATCTGGGCTTGATCGAGCTGCGTTACGCCCGGGTAATACATGGCCGCGTAACCGGTACCCAGCGACTCCAGGATAGTCCGGTCATCGTCCGCAAGGCTCGTCGCCGGTTCCAGCGAATCGCTTGCCTTGATGTAGTACTCCCCCGGCCTCAAGCCGAAGATCCGGTATTGTCCGCGATCATCGGTTTGTGCAGTAGCAACCGGTAACAGGTCCCTCTTTGGTGGGAAAAATGGATTGTCATCCTCGGTATCGTCGTCATTAGAGCGGCGAAGCGCATTCACACTCACACCCGGCATTGGCTGGTTCTCTTCATCCATGATTCGTCCTGTGATGACTGCGGCCACGATCAAGCGGAAGAGTGCATCCGTGATTTTTTGTCCTGCTCTTAGCGTGAGGATCGCGCCGCCCGACTCCGTCCCCTGCGACTGATAGTGCTGGTCGACAAAGCCGACACGATTGGCAAAGAAGTCATAGCGTCCGGGTTCCACATTCTTGAGGAGAAAGCGACCATCGCTATCCGAGGTGGTTGCGTAAATGTGAGGATGTTTCTCTTTGTGTTCGGGAACCAGGGCTACGCGCGCCGATTTCAGCGGAGCGCCGTCCGAGGCGGCAACAACCTGTCCGACGACAGTGCACAGGGGCGGTGTCTTGTCCTGTGGTAGCGGTAACTGAGGGGCGGTTTGCGGAACTAAGGCAGTCGCAATAAGCAGTGCGAGCAATCCGAGTGACAGCCGCATAGTACCTCTTTAAACCGAATAGAGGCCGGTGCGAGGGAAGGATACAGATGATATCGCAGCTGAAGCGTCACGGCAAAGGCGGGAGTGCGCTACCGACGCCCGTCGTGGGCGCCACCATCGGCTCTACTCGATGGCATTTCCGTAACTGGGCACGTTCTGCTGTATCAGGAATGCTAACGCTGAAGCTCGTGCCGCCCAGTCCGTTTGCAGGAATGTCGTAATGATCCTTTGCGTAAGGGCCAGGGCTTTGCCCCTCGATTCTTCAGATTTCTTGGCGTTCTCTTCTGTCTTGTAAATCTCGATCAGGGCTGCACGCCGCCAAGCGGCCTCGTAAAGAGCCTCAGCCGTCTTGGGTGATTGAGGATGCTCGGTGGCATACTTCTCGTAAATCTCCGCCTCTTTGTCTGGACACTTCGACGATCCCTGCCAGTCGCCGCAAAGCTTGTTCTCGATCAAATTGAAGCTAGCCAGGTCCGCCCACTTCGTGCCCGGAAATTTCTTGATCACCAGCTTCATCCACTCCTCGCCCATGCCCTGGCGGAGGAACGCTTCTTTCTCTTTAGCGGATGGCCTCGAATTTACATCCACTCTCTCGATTTGCCAGCGGATATCCGCCGCGCGGTACAACGCCTCACCTGCGAACGGAGAGGCGGGATATAGGTCATACACGCGATAGTAAAGTCTCATGGCGTCCTGAGCAGCGCCCCTCCGGCCACGCCGGCTGCTGGCCTGGTCCTCCGAGTTCGACGCTTCGCCAAAGACAATTCTGTCGCCATCCTGGGTCGTAACTCGCACCATACCCTTGGCCAGCATCCAACCCGTCACCGTGCGGTCCGGGATGTCCTCTTCATCTTCGCCGTTCTGCACTTGGGCTTTTCCCAGGGTTGCCTCTACGTGGACCCATTCCCGGCTCGTTTCCAAAATGATGAGTTCACGCCCGCGCTCGACTTCCGCCAGCTTGGCCGAGCTCGAATCAGGAGACAGATAAAGATTTGCCTCTCGCACAATCGTGGCGCGCTCGCCAATCGCGAAGGCTGCGCTAGCGCAGAACACAACTAACAAAACCCAACTTAAACCGCGGAACCACTTCATGACCGGTTGCACCCCTCATTCTTGCTTGTAATAACGCGACCGCTATCGCCGGATGTCTTCCAACATCTTCGGCTCGATATTTCCGCCGCTGATGACGGCTACATTGAACTTCGTGTCCGGCAGTTCATCTCGACGAAAAAGATAACCCGCCACAGCAACTGCTCCGCTGGGCTCGGCCACAGTCTTGGGATCTGTAGCCAGTTCCCGCATCGCCGCTTTGATCTCATCCTCTGTGACCGTCACGATGTCATCGACAAACTTACGAATGTGTTCGAAATTGATGGGGCCGATACTTTGAGTCCGTAAGCCATCAGCTACGGTGGTCGAGACTTGGTCGGCAGGGAACTGGACGATCTTTCCTGACCGCAGGCTCGCCTGCGCATCCGCCGCCAGTTCCGGCTCTACACCAATCACCTTCGCCGACGGCTTGGACAGTTTAATCGCCGCCGCCACTCCGCTGATCATCCCTCCACCGCCAACCGGCACCAGGACGGTTTCGACCTCGGGAAGATCCTCCAGAATCTCGAGCCCTATCGTGCCTTGACCAGCGATGATCTTCTCGTCGTTGTAAGGGGGTACGATCACGTATCCGTGTTTGGCCGCCAATTCCTCCGCTTTGAGTTGCCGCTCTGTGCTTCCCGGCCCTACGAGCACGATCTCTGCTCCGAGACTCTTAGTCGCTTCACGCTTGATCAGCGGTGCATTGCTGGGCATCACAATGACCGCTTTTGCCCCCAGGGCCCGCGCAGCATAGGCCACCCCCTGGCCATGGTTGCCGCTGGAATAGGAAATTACGCCGCAGCTCCGTGCCTCCTCTGCGAAGGCTGCGATCTTGTTGTAGGCGCCGCGCAGCTTGAACGCCCCAATCGGCTGCAGGTTCTCCGGTTTCAAAAACAGGCGTCGTCCGTCTGACGGCTGGTCCGCAGCGTGGAAGTGTTTTTCCAGAAGGGGCGTGCGAACCGCAATTCCTTCCAAACGAGCACGCGCCTCTCGAAGGTCGCCGAGTGTAACGATAGTTGTAACTCCTGGTTGTAATCGGTTAGATGCGCTTACGGCCAGCGCCCGTGACTCAAATCTCCAATATCACCGGCATGATCAGGGGCCTCTGCTGCGTCTGCTTGGAAATATAGCGCTTCAGATCGGCGCGTATCTTCTCTTTGATCACACCGTAATCGGCCTTTTCCTCATCGCTGGAAGCATCGAGCGTCTGCATTACAATCTGCCGCGCGCCATCCACGATACCGTTTTCTCCCGCCGAGAAGCCGCGCGTGACAATCTCTGGTGCAGTCTCCACCCGGCCGGTCAGCTTGTTGATGGCAATGATCGGAAGCACAATTCCGTCTTCGCTGATGTGCCGCCGGTCCTTGATGATCAGATCCTCGACCACGTCCGTACGCGAGCCGGAATCGATGCAGACCCGGCCCACATTTACCCGGCCCGACTTGCGCGCCCCCAGTTCGTCAATTTCCAGGATGTCGCCGCTCTCAATCAAAATAACGTTGCCCACCGAGCCGTGCATTGACGCTGCCAGTTCTGCATGGAGCTTCAGCTGCCGATACTCACCGTGTATCGGAATGAAGTACTTCGGCTTCACCAGATTGATGACCAGCTTCAACTCTTCCTGGCTGGCGTGTCCGCTCACATGGATCGGCGGCGACGAGCCGTCTTCGTAGATGACGTGAGCCTCGCGCCGGAAAAGATGATCGATCATCCGGTAGATCGCCTTTTCATTTCCGGGGATGATGCGCGACGAAAGCACGACGGTATCGCCTTTTTCGATCTTGGCATGCTTGTGGTTGTCGACTGCGGCTCGCGACAGCGCGGACATCGGCTCACCCTGCGTTCCGCTGATCAGGACGCAGACCTTCTCCGGAGCAAAATTCTTCATCTCACCGGGATGAATGAGCAAACCCTCGGGAATCTCGACATATCCGAGGTCTTCGGCAATTTCCGCGGAACTGTTCATCGAACGCCCGATGAAAGCGATTTTCCGCCCGTGCTGCCACGCCAGCTCGACGGCCAGCTTGATCCGGTGAATCGAAGACGAGAAGCACGAGATAAACAGCCTCCGCTCGGTGCGGGCAAAGACTTCATCAAACTTTCGCCTTACCGCTCGTTCACTGGGCGTATAGCCCTTGCGCTCTACGTTGGTCGAATCCTGAAAGAGCGCCAGCACGCCTTCTTTTCCGTATTCCGCGAACGAGTGCAGATCGAAAAGCCGGTTGTCGGTAGGCGTCGGATCAACTTTGAAGTCCCCGGTATGGATGATCACGCCAAGCGGCGTATGGACGGCCAGTGCCACGCAATCCACCAGGCTGTGAGTGACCTGGATAGGATGGATCGTAAAGGGGCCAATGCGGAAACGCTCGCCAGCCTTGATCTCACGAAGGTCAGCATCTTCGAGCAGGCCGTGCTCTTCCAGTTTGTCTTCTACATACGCGAGAGTGAACTCGGTGCCCCACACCGGCACGTTAAGCTCGGAGAGTATCCAGGGCAGAGCGCCGATGTGATCCTCGTGCCCGTGCGTAAGGACGATGGCGCGAACCTTGCTGCGATTCTCCGTCAGGTAGGAAATGTCGGGAACGACAATGTCCACTCCCAGCAGTTCGGCCTCGGGAAACATGAGGCCTGCGTCGATCACAACGATGTCGTCACCCCAACGGACGGCCATGCAGTTCATTCCGAACTCGCCTAGCCCGCCCAGGGGCACTATCTGCAATTTTCCGGATGGCATCTTGAAGATAGCTTGATGCTAGCACAGCTTGTGAGCACCTAGTGTCCAGTACCTAGTGTCTAGTTTTGCTTGCCGGTAGTGCTGCTTTCACGAGGTCTAGGCTTTGGGTACTGAGGAGCTGTCTGCCCTAGCATATTCGTGCGCTCTGCGCTAAGGTTCTAGCAGATGCCCGATGAGGCCCGCAAAACCTGGCTTCGGCGCCGTGCTGAAGAGGCCCTGCGCACCGGGCTGACTCACGCGTACCAAACCGTTCGGGTCCATCCTGACCAGTTCCTGTTACAGCTTCGCGCCGCCTACGGCCTACCGATCACCACGTACCATGGCCTGTACTCCGTGGATCTGACCCAACTTGAGGATGTGGCCAATTCGATCGTTCGCAGTGGGATGAAAGTCGCGGCAATCGAAGGCGCAGGACTTGGTCTGGGCGGGATTGCCACGATCATTCCCGATCTCAGCATTCTTGCCGGCATCACCCTGCGCACCATTCAGAAGTTGAGCCTGCTTTACGGTTTTGAGTTCAATACCGACGACGAAATCGCCGAGCTGTGGGTTGCCGCCGCCAGTGCTGCCGGAGTCGACATCAGCCGCGAGTTGCTCGAGAAGGAAGTCGTAAACCGGTTTGTGCCCCGCGTCATTCAGCGCATCGCGGTGCAGGCAAGCGGAGAGGTAGTCGAAAAGTGGGCGGGGCGCGTGATCCCCATCGCCAGTTCGCTCATCGGCGCGGGACTCAACTACTATTTCGTGCGCGCCTGGGGCGAGCGCGGACGGAAGCACTTCCGGGCGAAGCATCTGCGCCTTCGCGAGCGCATGTTGGCTGAGCAATCGGCAGTTCTGGGACAGCGAACACTAACGTCTTAAGTCCAAGCCTAGCAGCACTAGACGGGGACCAAGCTTACCGCAGCAAGTCTTCCAGTTCGATTCGTTGATCGGTCTTTTCATCCCGATATTTCACGATCACGGGTGTGTACAAGGACAGGTTCCACTCCGCCGCTTTTCCCTTGTGCACCGCCCGGGAACCCGGCACCACGACCGCGTTCTCGGGCACCTCAAGAGGCTTTTCGTCGGTTGCCCGGTAGACCTCGCCGCGTACGATGTCGTATAGCGGAGTCGAGCGAGTCAGTATGGTTCCAGCTCCCAGCACAGCGCGCGTGCGAACCAGCGTGCCCTCGTAAATGCCGCAATTACCCCCAACCAGCACGTCGTCTTCAATCACCACTGGTGCGGCGTTGATCGGCTCCAGCACTCCTCCAACCTGTGCAGAAGCGCTCAGATGGACCCGCTTCCCAATCTGCGCGCACGACCCCACGAGGGCGTGCGAATCGACCATCGTGCCTTCATCCACATATGCGCCCACGTTTACGAACATGGGTGGCATGCAGATGACCGAGGGCGCGACGTATGCTCCCAGCCGAACCGATGATCCACCCGGCACCAGCCGCACCCGGTCCGCCACGGAGAAGTGACGCGCTGGGAAGGTGTCTTTGTCGACGAAGGAGAGCGCCGCGCCGTCACCCATCTCGCTGAGTTCGCCGAGGCGAAATCCCAGCAAAATGCCCCGTTTCACCCAGGCATTCACGACCCACTCGTTACCCTGCTTTTCGGCGGCACGAATCTTCCCTTGAGTCAGCGCGTCGCGGAATTCGATGAAGGTGCGGCGCGCCTCGGGATTTTTCTCCACCTCGCCCAGAGAAGCCAGGCGCTCAATGGCAGATTTCAAGGATTTCATGAGGTTGTTGCCGGTTGCCTAGACGCACTTGCACTCACTGCGAATCAGCACCCCAGGCATGGTGTGCGACGCTTCCCGAGCTTCTCCCAAAGTCGCGTAGGGACCGTGCCAGCGCGCGTGGTTACTGTCATGTCCAGCTGGCCGTCCCTTGCCGTGATTGCACTGGCCGCAACTGGAACGATGGACAACGACTTTGTGCGGCCCGGCCAGCCAGTTCTCATACACGAAGAATTCAACTGTGTCAGACGCTGGGCCTGCTGGCTTCGAAATCAGTCCAACTTCGGTGGCGATCTTCTGCAGACGAGAGCGGGTATCGCGGCGCATGGGGAGAAGAGGCAGGCGATAGACCTCTTCCACCTTGCCCATCATGGCCAGAACCGCCTTGGCCGGCAACGGATTCGACTCGATGAAGTT
>Ga0075030_100005770_pt1 | contig 11156 bp, 8 predicted proteins | sample LitLauG_LLR_2012_FD_71393 | JGI IMG/M metagenome (GOLD analysis project Ga0075030, IMG submission 71393) | Freshwater sediment microbial communities from Pennsylvania, USA - Little Laurel Run_MetaG_LLR_2012 | ecosystem: Environmental > Aquatic > Freshwater > Creek > Sediment | place: USA...
TTGCCGGTCAGCCGGTCAGCGACCCGTCGAGCCGGCCGGGTGCTGGTTTTCAGATGGTCACGCCGGAATATTACGAGACATTTGGAATCCAGATTCTGCAAGGGCGGCGTTTCACCGAGCAGGATTCAGCAACTGCTCCCCTCGTAGCCATCGTGAATGAGGCCTTCGTCCGACAATTTCTGCCCGGAGCCGACCCTCTTAGCCAGCGCATTTTGATCGAACAATTAGTCCCGGGAGAGACGAAATTGGGACGACCGGCGGAATGGCAGATCGTAGGTGTGTCGCGCAACATTCGCAACGGAGGCATGCGTGGCGAAGGTTTTCCCGTGATTGATGTTCCTTTCCAACAAAGCCCCTGGCCCGGCGCTGCGGTGGTCGTGAGAACTAGCGGCGATCCCTCTGCGATGAGCAAGACCGTTGCCGCCGCGATTCACTCCTTCAACCCGGATGTGCCGCTCGAGGAGATTCGAACCATGGACCAGATAGTCGACGAATCTCTGGTGAGCGACCGCTTCATGACCGCTCTCTATGGCAGCTTCGCGGGCGTGGCACTACTGCTGGCTGCTATCGGAATTTACGGTGTCATGGCCTTCGTCGTTGCCCAGCGCAGACACGAGATCGGATTGCGCATTGCCTTCGGTGCCAGCCAGGGCCGTGTCCTCAGCCTTGTCCTGAAAGAGGGCCTCGGACTGGCCGCGGGTGGCCTCGGCCTCGGGCTGATCGGTGCATTCTTTGTTGGTCATGCATTAAACGGCCTGTTTTATGGAGTGGGCTCGATTGATTCGATTGCCTTGAGCGCGGTAACAATGATGCTGTTCGCTGCCGCCGTTCTCGCCTGCTACGTTCCCGCCCGCCGCGCGGCCAGAGTCGATCCCATGGTGGCGTTACGCGACGAGTAATCGCTCATCAATACCTAAAGCAAGATTTGCCTCCACCGTAGCCGGACCATGACGAAGTAGTTCTCGACGCGGTATTCCCCCAGCCGATCACCCACCGGCGGGGGTGATGGGCCAAGCGTGGGCAGCGCCAAAGGATTGGCACCCGCGCTCCGGTCTTCAGAGGATCATGGAACGAATGATCCGGACCAAACGCAGGGTTCCCAACGTGGTCGAATTGGGAATCTCAATTCCCGGGAGGTTAATTTATTGCGCGAGGTTCTTGAAAAACCGCTTCGAGGAATGCTAGCTTTACTGTCCGGTAAAAGGATGCAACCCATTGGGGCAATCGGGGAATCCGGGTTGTGGGCGTGGGAGTCAGAGACGCAAATGTTCGCGTGCTTTGTCTCTCATACAATCTGAAGTTGCAAACTGAGTCGCGGCGTGTTTTGAGGGGGACGCGCCGATGCTCTTCCGCTTCTTTTTGGAAGGTGTCGTATGCGGAGGGTCGCGGGAGTCTACCTCTTAGCCGAGAACCGGCTGCTGCGCGAGGCTTTGATTCGGTTGCTCAGCAAGAAGAGCGACCTTCGCATTGCCGGTGCCAACGCCTATTCTCCTTCGGTTCCTCACGAAATCATCGCTGCCCGGCCGCAAATCCTGCTTCTTGATTCCAGCGGCCCGGCTGTTTCCAGGTCAACTCTTATCTGCAAGCTGCGCAGCGCTCTTAGAAATCTGCGGATCGTGATGGTAGATATGGACCCGGATGAGGAAGTGTTTCTTGGCGCCATCCGAGCCGGGGTGGTCGGCTACGTGTTGAAGGATGCTTCCGCTCTTGAAGTCGCCGCCGCGATCCGCGAGGTTGCAGCCGGCAATGCCGTATGTCCGCCCTCGCTTTGCGCGGTATTGTTCCGCCTCATCGTCCAGCAATCCCCGGTGATCCCGATGACTTCTTGGGGCTCAGAACTGGGCCTTAGCCGAAGGGAGCAGGAGCTGGCGGAACTGTTGCGCCAACGCCTCACCAACAAAGAAATTGCACTGCGCCTTAATCTTTCCGAGCAGACGGTCAAGAATCACGTACACCACATTCTCCGCAAAACTGGAGCGCCCAGCCGTTTTAGCATCATCGAACTCTGTCAGAGCAAACAACTGGGCGAAGCCTTTAACGCGGTCCCAAGTACAGGCGAGAGTCCGACCATCTCGACGCCTCGAAAGGCCAGGTTGGTTCTCTCCGCGCCGCAGCCCTGATTTACCGCTTTAATATTGTGCGGTTCGCCCGTGCCAAAGATCCTCGACCGGGAGATGCCGCCGTTGCCCTGGGCTCTCCCGATTCGCTATTTCCCGTCCCCTCAGCAACTTCGGGAACGCTTGCCTCTCGAGGAAAGGTTTATCGGTGGTGCACCTTCTTGACCGACTTGGTTGAAACGACCCGTCAAAATAAGGTACCTTTACTTACTTTTCCTCCCCCTGCACCAGACGGCGTGGGCCTATTCTGGTGAGATTCAAAAAAGACAGGGCCCGGGTTCGCGTGGCCCGGCTAGACGTAAGCCCATTCCGCGAGGTCGCTGGACAAAGCCAGGATTGTGCGGTTTCACGTCCGGGCTCTTCCAGTTTGGGCTGGAGGTTTGCGGCGAGGTGGTTGAAGGAGGCGAGATGAAGATTCCTTTCTTATTTTTTTCCGAAAGCGTGCGCAAGATCAGGACGGCCGACCTGAGACTCTTGGGGTTCTCCCTGATCCTGGTTCTGGCCGCCCCGCGGTCTGTCCACGCCCAGACGGAGCAGGCGAAGAACCTCGATGCGCAGACTCTCGAGACCCTGTTGCTGAGGATTGACCAGCTCGAGGCCCGCGTGCGCCAACTGGAAGCCGAGCGCACGCCGCCCGCTCCTGCGGTCGCTTCCGAGTCGAAGCCGCAAGCCGCTCCGGCATTTACCACGGCCCAGGCGACGCCGCCCGCCCCGGCCACGGAGTTAGCCGCGCCCATGCAGGGCAGCCCGCAGCAGGATCACGAGCCCGAGCCCAGCGAGCACGTCGAGACCGAACGCATGGATCTGAGCAAAACGCTTTTGCGCGTTCGTGGATTCGGCGACGTCACCTTGCACGGCGATAGCTATCATCCTGCCGGTCAGCCTGGGGACCATACCGCCTTTACCCTCGGACAGCTGAACCTGTTCGTTACCTCCGACATCTCCGACAAATTCAAGTTTCTGAGCGAGATCGTATTCGAAGCGGGCCCGGACAATATCTACGGCCAGACCCGCGGAGTTGCGAATACCTTCGGCGTTGACGTCGAACGCTATTTGCTGACCTACTCCTATAACGACTACTTCAGCCTGTCCGCCGGGCGGTATCACACCGCGATTGGCTATTACAACACCGCGTACCATCACAGCACGTGGCTGCAGACGACGACTGGGCGTCCTCTACTGTTTGCCTTTGAAGACCAGGGTGGGATACTGCCCATCCACAACATCGGGGTGGAGGCCTACGGGCGCATCCCCTCCGGGGCTCTGGGCCTGCACTACGTCGCGGAAATCGGCAACGGGCGGGAATCGCGTGCCCCCATTCTGGACGAGCCGGTGCAAAACATTGTGGATGACAAGAATCACAAGGCGTTCAACCTGGCTCTGTTCGCTCGGCCGGCGAAGGTGCCCGGCTTGCAGACTGGCTTTTCGGTTTATCACGATCTACTCGTACCCGCTGGCCAGCCGGCGGTTGGAGAGACGATCCTCGCCGCTCATGCCGTCTATAGCAAAACCAACTTCGAGTGGCTGAATGAGGCACTCGTGCTGCGGCACACGCCCCAGGGCGGGCATACGTTTGAAACGCCGGGATTCTACAGCCAGATTTCCGAGCGATTCGGCGCCTACCGTCCTTACTTTCGGTACCAGTACATTAACGCCTCCAGCCAGGATCCGATATTCCCGGATGTCGGTCTGCGCGCCGGCCCTTCGGCGGGCATACGGTATGATGCCAGCGAATCGGTGGCGCTCAAGCTGCAATATGACTACACCGCGCTCCGCGACCAGCATGCGACCCAGGGTTTGTCGGCCCAGGTGGGCTTTACCTTCTAAACACGGTTGAAGCGATGATCTTTCGTTCGGCAAAGTTTGTGTTGTTGCTGGCCGCCGCCGCAGTTCTTTCGCAGCGCGCGCCCGCAGGCCGTGGCGAATTCCCGCAACCGAAGTCATCCGAGACCCTGGGCAGCCTGGCCATTGTCGTCAATCAGTCCAATCCCGTTTCTGACCTTTCGCTGGCCGAACTCCGAGCCGTGTTCCTGGGTGAGCGCATCCATTGGCCCAATGGACGCCGAATCACGCTGGTCATGATGGAACCGGGTCAGCCGGAGCGGGATGCGGTGCTGCGCGACGTTTGCCGAATGAACGAGTCCGACTTCCGCCGCCGGTTCCTGCAGGGACTGCTGACCGGCGAAGTGCTGGTTTCGCCAAAAACCCTGGCTACCGCGGTCGGCGTGCGTAAATTCGTGTTCAACGTGCCCGGGGCGATTGGATACATGCGTCCGGCTGATGTGGATGCGTCCGTCAAAGTGCTGCGCATTGACGGACGCCTTCCGACGGACGAGACCTACGAATTACACCTCCCCGAGCGGGTGGACCGATGAGCAGGGGCGCGCCATTGCCGCAGACGGCCAACGAAGTGTCCTCGTTCACTCCGCCGCTGGGCCGCACACCGGGTTTCCTTTCCCGTTACAGCTCCGCTCTTCTTCTGCTGCTGGTCGTCGGCCTTGAAGCCGGCGTGGTCCAGTTCGTGATCCGCGACTTCCACTCGGCCAACACCGAGGTACAGAGCATGTACGCCTGGTCGGTGCTGGGGCTGCGACGCATTGGCGGCCTGCAGTATGACGCCCAGGAAACCCGCCGCAGCACGCTTTACGCTCTAACCACCAATGACAGCAACCTGCAGGTCGAATACGCCGACCAGACCCGCGAGGCTGACAAGCGAGTTACCGAGGGGATTGCCGAATATCTCCAGCAGGCGCGGCTCCCGCGTGAAGTCGAGGTCGGCAACCGTCTACAAGCCGATTGGGTTGCCTACCTGAGCGTTCGCGACGAAGTCCTGGCCTCGATCCTCGAAGGCAGCACCAAGGAAGCCGTTGCCCTCGATCTTTCCCAGGGTGTTCCTTTGTTTGACCGGGTCCGCCAGGACCTGGAGGAGGTCAAGCGTCTCTACGACGAGCAGGCGTCGCAGCGACTGGCCAACGTGGCCGCCCTGGCGCGCCGCTCTGTAACCCGGCTGTTCGGCGTGTTGTTCTGCACGCTTTGCCTCGCCAGCGTCTTTGTTTGGGTGCTGCAAAGAAATAAGATGTCCAGTACGCTGCAGCTGGCGCGGATGCAAATGGATTTCGTAGCTTCGGTCTCCCACGAGTTGCGCACTCCGCTGGCCGTGCTCTGTTCCGCTGCCGACAATCTTGCCGACGGCGTGGTGAGCGGGAAGGAGCAGTTGGCGAAGTACAGCTCGGTGATCCGCAACCAGTCCCGCCAGATCAACGGGCTGGTGAACGAGGTGATCCTGTTCAGTTCCACGCAGAACGGCAAGGGTCGGTACGTCCTGCGGCCACTCCAGGTCTCCTCCATCGTTGTATCCGCCATCGACGGCACGACTGAACTGATCGACAAAGCCGGATTCACCCTGCAGCAGGAAATCGAACCATCACTGCCCTGCGTTTTGGGCGATTCCTCCGCCCTTTCCCAATGTTTGCAGAACCTGGTTACCAACGCTTTGAAATATGGCGACCGCGGACGCTGGATCGCCGTCCGTGCCCGTCTGGCGGACTCCAAAGACCGGCACCGGCAGGAAATCCAGATCAGCGTGCACGATCGTGGTGCCGGAATTGACCGTTCCGATTTGCCCCGCATCTTTGAGCCTTTTTATCGCAGCCCTGCTGCCGTCGCCGGCCAGATTCATGGTGCCGGACTTGGGCTGCCCATCGCCAAGAGTCTCGCCGAAGCCATGGGCGGAAGCCTTTCGGTGCAGACCGAGGTGGGGATTGGCAGTGTCTTCACTTTGCACCTGCCGGTGGCTGAGCCCAGCAATCGGCGGGTTCCCCGGCAAGAAGGACCATCCGTACAAATATGAACGAGAACATTCTGTTGGTGGAAGACGAAGAAGCCTTGCGCATGACGTTGAGTGACCGTCTCCGCAGTGAAGGTTACGTGGTGGATTTCGCGGCCGACGGCAACGAGGGGCTTAGCAAAGCTACCGGGCTGCCTTTTGATCTGATCATCCTTGACGTCATGCTGCCGCACCGCAGCGGGTTCGACGTTTGCCGCGACATCCGCAAGGCGGGCCTGGCTACCCCGATTCTGCTGTTGACCGCGCGCGATCAGACCATGGATAAAGTGTTCGGGTTCCGTCTCGGCGCCGACGACTATGTCACCAAGCCCTTCGATACCCTGGAGCTGATTGCCAGAGTCGAAGCTCTCCTGCGCCGGGTTCCCGGTCGCGCTAATCAGAATGTGTATCAGGTGGGACCGCTTCGCATGGATGTGAAGGGAACGGAGGTGACGCGCAACGGCCAGCCGGTCTATCTTTCAGCTCGCGAGTTCCAGTTGCTACGGCACCTGATGGAGCACCGCGGCGTGACCTTGTCTCGCAGCGACCTCTTGCACGAGGTGTGGGGATACGAAGACGGAACTTACACGCGCACGGTCGATGTCCACATCGCCAGTCTGCGGCAGAAGCTGGAGCAGGATCCCAAGCGCCCGGAACTGATTGTCACCGTGCCCGGCATGGGCTACAAGCTCAAGGGCTGAGCCCGGATCGACTGTCCTTTCTGATGCTGATCGTCGCGAATTCAGGGTCCCTTCAGGGATCTCAGAGCGGCCTCGGCAGTCGCGTGGTGTTTCCGCGTGTACCAGGAAGGCGCATACTCCTCCAGGAGCCGGTGCAATTGCTCCAAGGCTTCGGCTAGGCTCGCCCGGTCCAACTTGGAGTCTGACTCGGGATGTGACTTGAGTTCTGCTGGCGAATCCGAGAAGTAACTAGAATCGTCCGCGCGTGGATGCAAAGTGTTTGGCACGAGGACCCCATTCTGCCCCATCAGAGGTTAATTTTTCCGCGTCGCGATTCCATCGCCTGCGATAACCTCTCCCGATAAACCGGCAGTCACCCCTTGAACAAGTGGCTAAGAGAATTAGAATCCTAATCGCACCCAGGCGAGGTAAAGAGTTGTAATCGGTTGGTAAATTCTTTGTAAGCCCGGGCCCGGCCCGCTTCGCCTTGGGCAGTAGCCGAATCGTGATTTTTCCAGTACTCTCTCTGGGCAGCCATAGGGGGACGGGCTTGGGTTTGTTCTGCGTCAAGGAGCCGGATTGAGCGCTTTGAACATCCGCTTTTATGCTGGTCAATTTCGCCCGACGCAGAGTGGTTGTCGCGATCTTCTTCCGCCTGCCTCGATATTGGTTCGGCTTGCGCTCCTGTTCATTCTCGCTGTCCCCCATGCCTCAGCCATCAGCCATACGCAAGTTGTCGTCGTCCCGGTCGCGAACATGTACTCGGGGCCGAGTGAAAAAACGGCTGTAGTTTCGCAAGCCATCTACGGCAGCAATGTGTTACTGCTGACCGCGCGCGGAGAGTGGTCGAAGATTCAGACTTCGGACCGCTACAAGGGATGGACTCCGAGCCGATATCTCCGCATAGTGCAAATCGGCGCTGGTTACGCCACGGCTGGAAGAACTGTGCAAGTCGAAAGCCTGTTCGCCAATGTCTACCGTGAGCCCGACGTAGCCCGGCACAAGCCCGTGATCACCATTCCGTTTGAATGCCGGCTGGAAGTGGCCGAGGAAGGAAAAGGCAAGGACGAAGGCTGGCTGCAGGTCCGCCTTCCGACGAAGCAAACCGCCTGGATTCAATCGGGCGACGTTATTTCAGAAAGCAAAACTTTGTCGATTCCAGAGTCCATCGAACTTGCGAAACGCTTCCTCGGTTTGCCTTACCTCTGGGGCGGGCGTTCGAGTTTCGGCTACGACTGCTCCGGCTTCACCCAGATGCTGGTGCGGGCGCGGGGCATCGAAATGCCGCGCGACGCCGATCAGCAAGCCGCCTGGAAGGGAGTTGTCTCGGTCGACCGCAAAGACCTGCAAGCCGGGGACCTGCTGTTTTTCGGTTCCTCTCTTAAAGACATTACGCACACCGGCATGTACATCGGCGACGGCCAGTTCATTCAGGACTCCACCCACAGCCATCCCGCGGTGCAAATCGGCCGCCTCGACGACCAGCCCTGGACCCAACTGCTGGTGGCTTGCCGGCGGGTGCGCTCGGCGGCTGTTTCCTCGAATTGAGACGATTGTCTGGCATTGCGTGAGGACCCATGTCTCACCCCATTCTCCTTTACGACGGCGTCTGTGGCCTATGCAACCGCTTCGTTCAATTCATCCTGCGGCGAGACCGCAAGGCCGTTTTTCGCTGCGCGTCGTTGCAGAGTTCCTTAGCGGCAAACATCCTGGCCGGGCACGGTGAGCGTTCCACCGATCTCGATACCGTCTACGTGGTTGTGAACTTTGATCCAACCGAAGGTTTCTCCCAGGGCTTGCTGCTTGGTCGATCCGACGCCGCCCTGTTCGCGCTCGCGCAATTGGGTGGATTCTGGAGCGTAAGCGCCGGAGTTATAAGGCTGTTGCCACGGTTCCTCCGCGACTGGGGCTACGGAGTCATCGCCAGCAACCGCTACCGCATCTTCGGACGCTACGAAACCTGTCCGGTACCCACCCCCGCCACGCGCGCCCGCTTCCTCGATCAATAATCCTCTGTAAACCCTTAGTGCCCCTGTGGTGAAGCCGTTGGTCTTGTGATCTTAATCACATCCGGTCCCGCGATGTGTAGAATAAACTGCTGCGATTCCGTGCCACCGCACGGTCAAATCTCCTCCGCGTTGAGGTTTTCATCATGGCCGACAAAGCCGTCGTCGATCCCCAGAACACCAGCATTGATTCCATCCTGCACGAGCAGCGCAAGTTCGAGCCGCCGGTGGAATTCAGCCAGCAGGCGCACGTCCCCAGCCTGGCTGAGTACGAGCGCCACTACCGCGAGTCAGTCGAGGATCCCGACAAATTCTGGTCGAAGATTGCCAACGAGCTGCACTGGTTCAAGAAGTGGGACACGGTTCTCGAATGGAATTGCCCCTGGGCAAAGTGGTTTGTGGGCGGCCAGATCAACCTCTCCTACAACTGCCTCGACCGGCACGTGGCCACCTGGCGCAAGAACAAAGCCGCCATCATCTGGGAAAGCGAACCCGGCGAAGTCCGCGTCCTTACCTACCAGCAGCTGCACCGGGAAGTGCAAAAGTTCGCCAACGTGCTGAAATCGCTGGGCGTGAGAAAGGGAGACCGGGTCGCCATCTACATGGGGATGACGCCGGAACTCGCCATTGCCATGCTGGCCTGCGCCCGCCTCGGTGCACCGCACACGGTCGTCTTCGGCGGATTCTCGTCCAACGCGCTGGTCGATCGCATTCACGACTCGCAGGCCTCAGCCGTCATCACCCAGGATGGATCGTTCCGCCGCGGCGCCGAAGTGAAGCTTTTCCCGGCCGTCGAAGAAGCCCTGAAGTCCTGTCCCAGCGTCAAGCACGTCGTTGTCTACAAGCGCACCGGAACCGCCATCAACATGCAGCCGGGCCGTGATCACTGGTGGCACGAGCTGATGGCGAAAGCCTCGGACGTGTGCCCTGCGGAGGCACTCGACGCCGAGCACCCGCTCTACATCCTGTATACGTCGGGCACTACGGGCAAACCGAAAGGTGTGGTCCACACCACGGCCGGATATTCTGTGGGAACATATCTCACGACGAAGTGGGTTTTCGATCTGAAAGAGGAAGATACCTACTGGTGCACCGCCGACATTGGATGGGTCACCGGCCATAGCTACATCGTGTACGGCCCCCTGCAGAACGGCGCCACGACGCTGATGTACGAGGGCGCTCCGAATTGTCCCGAGCCCGACCGTTTCTGGTCGATCATCGCCCGGCACAAGGTGAACATCTTTTACACTGCGCCTACCGCGATCCGCACCTTCATCAAGTGGGGCGACGAATGGCCGAAGAAGCACGACATGAGCAGCCTGCGCCTGCTCGGCACCGTCGGCGAGCCCATTAACCCGGAAGCCTGGATGTGGTATCGCGAGACCATCGGCGGCAACCGCTGCCCCATTGTCGATACCTGGTGGCAGACCGAAACCGGGCACATCATGCTCACTCCGATCCCGGGTGCGATCGCAACCAAGCCCGGCTCAGCCACGCGGCCATTCCCGGGCGTGGTCGCGGAAGTCGTGACCATGGACGGCCAGCCCGTCCCCGAGGGCTCGGGCGGATTTCTGATCATCAAGCGCCCGTGGCCCGGCATGCTGCGAACCGTCTATGGCGATCCGGACCGCTACGTTCGCCAGTACTGGTCGCAAATACCCGGCGTCTATTTCACCGGCGACGGCGCCCGCAAGGACAAAGACGGCTACTTCTGGATCATGGGCCGCGTCGATGACGTGCTCAACGTCAGCGGACACCGCCTGAGCACCATGGAAGTCGAGAGCGCGCTGGTCGCGCACGAGGCGGTCGCCGAAGCCGCCGTGGTCGGCCGGCCCGATGAACTCAAAGGCCAGGCGATTTCCGCATTCGTCACGCTGGAGCAAGGAAGACAGCCCACCCCCGAACTGAAAGAAGAACTGCGCAAGTGGGTGGCGAAGGAGATCGGTTCGCTGGCCAAGCCCGACGACATCCGCTTCACCGACACCCTGCCCAAAACGCGCAGCGGAAAGATCATGCGCCGCCTGCTGCGTGAGTTGGCCAGCAGCGGTGAGGTCAAAGGGGACACAACCACGCTGGAAGATTTTGGCGTGATCGCGAAACTGAAAGAGCAGGACGAAGTTTAGTCCCCACTGTCATCTGGAGCGAAGTGAGGGGTTCGCCAACGCGAGCCCGTTACCCTGTCGAAGGATCCTACCTCGCAGCCCATTCATGCTTGCCCATGCTTGCCGGGAAGTCTGTCGGAGCTTGACACCCCGTGCTATCCTTTTCGCGTACCTCGCGGGCCCCGCGCGCCGAGCCACCGGCGCCAGTTACAATGAGGCGGCCCTACTGGCCCTCCCCTCGCAAGGAGCGCTGATGGAGGCGTTGCGAACACACAGCCCAGGTGTGCGTCGTGCCTCCCGATGAAGCCGGCCACGCCCCCCCCAGCCAAGACAGGAGACACCAATGAAATTCAATAAGCTCACGCCCAATCTTGTGGTCCGCGATGTCGCCGCCAGCATGGAGTTCTACCGGTCGGTGCTCGGCT
>Ga0075030_100005771_pt1 | contig 11156 bp, 8 predicted proteins | sample LitLauG_LLR_2012_FD_71393 | JGI IMG/M metagenome (GOLD analysis project Ga0075030, IMG submission 71393) | Freshwater sediment microbial communities from Pennsylvania, USA - Little Laurel Run_MetaG_LLR_2012 | ecosystem: Environmental > Aquatic > Freshwater > Creek > Sediment | place: USA...
CGACAAGGCCCACAGCGGCTATAAGGAACTCAACCTGCGCGCACTGAAAATGCTCGGGCCCGGCGGGATCTTTGTCACCTGCTCCTGTTCCTTCCACGTGAGCGCCGCCGATTTCCTGGAGGTGGTCGCCGACGCCGCCCGCGATGCCCACAAATCCTTGCGTCTGCTCGAGAGTCGCAGCCAGGCAAAAGACCATCCAATTTTGCTTAGCGTGCCGGAAACGAGCTACTTGAAGTGCTTAATGTTCTACGTAAGTTATTGAATAAAAATAGTATATAATAGTTGACAATTGTACACTCATATTTTATTATTTGATCACGCTAATGAAAGCGCAGAGAGCAATCCGGCTCTCATCAGATTTCCAAGTAGGAGGATTCAAGCAATGACCATGATTACCCGTTGGGACCCATTCCGTGAGTTCGTTACCCTGCAGGACCGCATGAACCGTTTGTTCCGCGATACCCAGGGCGGACAAGAAGAGGCCCTCACCACGACGACTTTCGCACCGCCGGTGGACGTCTACGAAGACGAGCACAACATCATGCTCAAGATCGAAGTCCCCGGCATTGACGAGAAGGACATTGATGTCCGCATCGAGAACAACACGCTGACCGTCCACGGCGAGCGCAAGTTCGAGAAGGAAGAAAAAGAAGAGAACTACCGCCGCGTCGAGCGTCAGTATGGCAGTTTCACTCGCACCTTCACTCTGCCCACGACCGTCGACTCCGATAAGGTCGAGGCTGATTATGACAAGGGCGTGTTGAAGATCAAGCTGGCCAAGAAGGCCGAAGCCAAGCCGAAGCAGATCAAGGTAAACGTCGGCAGCGCGAAGGCAATCGAGGGCAAGGCAACCGGCAAAGCTGCGTAAGAATCACATTCGAGAATTGCGACCTCGGTTCTGTCGAGGGCACGGATCGGGCCACCGAGTTAACCTTCAGGATTTTTTCGGTGGCCCGTATTCATTTATCAAATAGTCTGAAGATCTTCTTATTTTCCCTTCAATCATTTAGCGCACCCATCCACACGGTGGTAATCAAGAATTCCACATATCTGAGGCGGCACAGCAGGCTTCAACCGATAGAATAGAAGACAGGGAGATTTTGCCGACCGATCCGCTGGGTGGACGGGATTTTTCTGCGCCTGGTTCTTGCGTTGAGAGACATTTTCGTGGCATTTGGAGACATTTGAAATTGGAACGAACGAATGGTCTAGATCAGGAGTTGATGCACGCTGCTTGTTCGCTGGCTGCGAACTATGTTGTGGAGTGGGATGAAATTGCGAATCTGACGGCGGAGACAGGCAAGCCGGCGGAGACGCTGATGAATGTTGTGGCGCTGATTGCGCGGCGGTTTGGGACGGACGTGTGCTCGGCGTACCTGCTGGAACCGGACCGCGCGAATCTGGTACTGGCGGCGACCATCGGGCTGCGGCAGGAATGCATCGGGAAGTTGCGGATGTCCGTGCATGAAGGGCTGACGGGGCTGGTGGCGGAGCAGGTGCGGCCGGTCGCCGTGGAGCAGGTGCGGAATCATCCGCGGTTTAAGTATTTTGCGGAAGCGGGAGAGGATCCCTACCAGTCGTTCCTGGGAGTGCCGCTGATCGATCGCGGGGTGCTGCAGGGCGTGCTGGTGGTGCAGACAGTAGAGGCGCGGGCCTTCCCGGAAAATGAGACCCGGTTACTGCAGGAGGCGGCGAAGCGGGTGGCGCCGGTAGTGAGCGAGGCGCGGACGCTGGACCGCTTTATCGCTCCGGTGGAGGAGCGGCTCTGGGCACTGGCGCGCAACTTGTGGTGGAGCTGGGATCACGACGCGGGGAGCTTGTTTCGGGATCTGGATCCGCAGCGCTGGAGCCAGCTGCATCATAGTCCGGTGGCCCTGCTGAATGAGTTTCCGCTGGCCAAGCTGGAGGCGCGCGCGACCGAACTTGGACTGCACAGCCGGATCAACTATGCCTACCGGCGGTTACGCGAATATCAGGAGTCAGAGCACACCTGGGGAGCACGGCGGGCGGGAGTATTGCGGCCTCGCCCGGTGGCTTACTTCTCCGCGGAGTTTGGGATTCACGAATCGCTGCCGATTTATTCGGGCGGGCTGGGAGTGCTGGCGGGGGATCACATCAAGAGCGCTTCGGATCTGGGGATCCCGCTGGTGGGCGTGGGATTGTTTTACGGGCAGGGATATTTCCGGCAGCGCCTGGATCGCGACGCCTGGCAGCGCGAAGAGTACATAAAGAACGATGTCAGCCAGTTGGCGATGGAGACCGCCATTGGGAAAAATGGCCGTCCGGTGGCGGTGCAGGTGGATACGCGGCATGGCGTGATCCGCGCCAAAGTGTGGCGCGCGAAGGTGGGACGGTGTGATCTGTTTTTGCTCGATTCGGACGTGGAAGGGAATGCGCCCGAAGACCGCGAACTGACGTCGCGCTTGTATGGCGGAGATGGGCGCGTGCGCGTGCACCAGGAGTTGCTGCTGGGAGTGGGTGGACTGCGCGCCCTGAAGGCGCTCGGAATTACGCCGGGCGTACTTCACCTAAATGAAGGACACAGCGGGTTTGCGGTGCTGGAAGCGATTCGCATGCGCATGGAAGACGAGGGGATCTGCTTCGAGAAAGCTGTTCCGCGGGTGTCACGCGAGGTGGTGTTCACGACGCACACTCCGGTGCCGGCGGGACACGATCGATTCGATGCGGACCTGGTCGAAGAGCACCTTGGACCGATGCGGGAGGCGCTAGGTCTTACGAAGCAACAGTTTTTGGCGCTGGGACAGGAGATTCCCGAGAGCGACGAGCGCTTCTGCATGACCGTGCTGGGGCTGAAGCTCTCGCGGCGGGCGAATGCGGTTTCATCGCTGCACGGAGAAGTCTCGCGGGCGATGTGGACCGGGTTGACGCCGGGTAAGCAGGAGGACTCGGTGCCGATCGGGCACATCACCAATGGCGTACATGTTCCCTCGTGGCTCGCGCCGCAGATGTTCCGCCTGTATGACCGGCATCTGGGAACGGGATGGGATCTCAAAAGCAGCGAGTCGCACATCTGGGACGGAATCGAAAGCGTCGATGACGGCGAGCTGTGGGAAACGCACCTGAACCTGAAATCGCGCATGATCGAATTTGTGCGGCGGCGTGCGGTCAAGCAGGCGATGCGGCGGGACGAACCGCGCGAGGAGTTGCAGCGGCTCGAGCGCGTGCTGAGTCCAGACGCGCTGACGATTGGATTTGCGCGGCGCTTTGCCACCTATAAGAGGGCAAACCTGATTTTGGCAGACCTCGAGAAAATCGCTGGCATGGTCAATGACCCGAAGCGGCCCTTGCAGTTCGTGTTTGCGGGCAAGGCACATCCGAACGATGAACCGGGGAAGCGCGTGCTCCAGCAGGTTGCGCAGTTGATGCGCGATCCGCAGTTTGCCGACAAGTTCGTGTTCGTGGAAGACTACGACATCAACGTGGGGCGGCATTTCGTGCAAGGCGTCGACGTGTGGCTGAACAATCCGCGCCGTCCGCTGGAGGCGTCGGGAACGAGCGGGCAAAAAGTGGTTTTGAATGGCGGGTTGAACCTGTCAGTGCTGGACGGCTGGTGGGCGGAGGCCTACGACGGCATGAACGGGTTTGCGATTGGTGGCGGAAGGACGCACTCCGATATGAACGTGCATGACACCCGAGACGCAGAGGACCTGATGCGCGTGCTGTGCGAAGAGGTGGTTCCGCTTTACTACCAGCGCGATCGTGACGGGCTGCCGCGGGGATGGATCAAACGCATGAAGCGCACGATTCGGACCTTGGGGTGGCGTTTCAATGCGGATCGCATGGTGATGGATTACACGCTGCATTGCTATGTGCCGGCAGCGGGCGGGACGTCGAGCGACCTGCGGCCGAACTTCTAACGGAAGATAAAGCCGGTTCATCATCGTGTGGTAGCGGGGCTATGCCCCGCTAAGACGGGGCATAGCCCCGTCACCACACCTAATTACCACACTTAGTACGAAGCCGGAACCACTGCGTCTTCGGGATAGGCTGGCATGCCAAACTCGGGCAAATCCAGCCCCTCGATCTCGGCGTCGGGCTCGACCCGCATCGAGCGCACTTTGTTGACCGTCCAGAATACCAAGTATGTTGCGCCGAAAGCCCACGCGACGCACAGAGTCGCACCCAGAAGTTGACACAGGAACTGACGCGAGTCTCCGTGGAGAAGGCCGGTGACACCCTGGCCGGCGTGGCCCAAATAATTTGCCGCGCCGACTCCATTCCAACCGGCGCCGTAGGTGCCATCCGCAAAAATGCCTACGCAGACGCCACCAAACCATCCGCAGTAGCCGTGTACTGAGATTGCTCCGCAGGGGTCGTCGATCTTCAGAACACGATCGTTGAAGAGAACTCCGCCGCACACCAGCAGGCCGGCCAGCGCTCCAATCACGACGGAAGCCGTGGCAGAAACAAACGCGCAGCTCGCGGTAATGGCGACCAGTCCGGCGAGCATGCCGTTGCAGGCCATGGTGATGTCGGGCTTGCCGAAGACGAAGTACCACAGCACCATCGCGGCGGCGGCTCCGGCGACGCCCGCGAGGTTCGTGTTTACGGCGATTACGGAGATGCGCAGGTCGGTCGCGGCCAGAGTTGAGCCGGGATTGAAGCCCATCCATCCGAACAGAAGGATGAGCGTGCCTGTGACCACGTAAACAACGTTGTGAGCGGGGAAGACGCGGATTCTGCCGCCCGGTCCGTATTTGCCGAGGCGCGGCCCGAGAATGACAGCAAGAGCCATCGCACAGAAGCCGCCGACGGCATGAACGACGGTCGACCCGGCGAAATCAACATAGCCGTGACCGAGATGCAATGTGGAACCGATTTGCGAGAGCCAGCCTCCGCCCCAGACCCAGCAACCATAGACTGGGTAGAGGATCGCGCCGATGAACATCTCACACAGCAAAAAGGCCCAGAAGGTGATGCGCTCGCAGACGGCGCCCACGATGATGTAACCCGCGGTCTCCATGAAGACAACTTCGAAAAGCGCAAAGACGTTGCTGGTGGCGTCATAGGCGGGACCAACGAGAAAGAAGCCTTTGCCGCCGAGAAATCCCCACTGGCCACTGCCGAGCAGAAATTTGTTGAGAGTGGGCAAGCCTCCCAACTGGGTCGGCGAGGCGTTGATGCCGACCGCGCCGAACTGGAAGGCATATCCGACGGCGTAGTAGGCGAGGAAGGCAAAGACGTAGGCGGCGAAATTGAGCATCATCAGGTGAGCGGCATTCTTCTTGCGCACGAGTCCACATGTTAGGAGCGCGAATCCGGCCTGCATAAACAGGACGAGGTAGCCAGTATTGAGCGTCCAGGCGAAGTTCGTCGCGATGCGAATGTGGCCGACATCGTCTGCCAGTTTCGTGGCGAGCGGCTCCTTTGCGGCCTGCGCCTGATAGTCGTCGAAATCCTTCTTGCTCTTCGCAAAATCCGGCGCGCTTTTGTCGGTCGGTTCGGGCACGACAAAAGGGTTGCCGGCGCCGTCGGCGGCGTCGGCGCGGGAGCCGGTGGCGACGCCGGCGGGATCGGGCTTGGGCGCTTCGTCGGCGAGGCTGGGCGTGGCCAGGGCAGCGAGCAGTCCAGCCAGCAGTAAAACGACCAGAAGGGGCGGGCCGCTCGGCCGGCGCCGGTCAGTTTGCTTCCTCATGCGATGGCTCCTAATGAGTGCGCTTGTGCAATTTCGGTCCAAGCAGTTTTGGCGAATCAGTCTTGCGGAGTGGTACGTTTCCGGGGAGGACATGAAATTGGGTCGCAAGTCTCCTATTCGCAGGCGGCAAAATTGGTTCTCACAGTAAATGGCGCGTCGCAATGAGTCCAATAGAAATTTCTTCTTGCAGTCATCAGAAAAGTTTTCGGAACTGCCGCCTCAATTTCGGGGACAATAAAGAGATGGTGCCGTGGTCCCATGACCACGTGATTGCTACCCCGAGGCCCGAGAGTAGCTCCCACCCCCGGGCGTGCTCCTGTCAATGGATCGACTGAAAGGATGGGAAATGTTCGCTTTCGGCTTGACAGCCGGAAGCAAGCCAGCAATACTGGTGAATAATTATGCATTATAATGGATAAATATGCCTCAAAGCTGAAAACCAAGTGGCGGGCTCACGACGAAAAAGGGATGGCAACAAAACTCAAGACAGCGGTGCTGGGCGCAACTGGGTATTCCGGGCTGGAACTGGTTCGTCTGCTTGGGCGGCATTCGCGGGTTGAGAAACCTTTGCTGTTGCGGCGGAGTTCGGAGAGCGACGATGCCAACAGTCTTTTGGGATTTCAGGCCACGAATGGAAATGGTAACGGTAACGGCCATTCGCCAGTCACTGCATTTTCCTGGGCGGCTTTGCAGGAACATGGGGTCGAACTGCTGTTTCTGGCGACTCCGCATGCCATTTCTCGCGACCTTGTCCCGGAGGCATTGGCGCGTGGGTTGCGGGTAGTCGATTTGAGTGGCGCGTGGCGGCTGAAAAAGGCCGAGCATCGCGCAGTGTATGGATTCAGCGACACCGATGCCGGAGTCGCGGCGAAACTGGATGCGAGCGCAGTGTATGGGCTGCCGGAATTGAATGCCGACTCCATCGCCGGTGCAGCGTTGATTGCGAACCCCGGGTGCTATGCGACTTCGGTCATTCTCGGGCTGGCGCCGCTGCTATCGGCTGGGCTGGTTGATCGCGAGCGCGGGATTATTTCCGATTCGAAGTCGGGTGTGTCGGGCGCGGGCAAGGAACCGACGGCGCGCACGCATTTTGTGTCGGTTGCCGACAATTTCTCGGCGTATTCGGTTTTTGGCCACCGCCATACGGGCGAAATTTTGGAGCAGTTGCGGCTAGATGCTGCCGACTTGATCTTCACGCCCCACCTGTTGCCGATTCCGCGCGGGATTCTGTCGACCATCTATGTGCATTTGAAACGCGAGATGACTACCGGCGAGATCCAAAATTGTTTTGGCGATTTCTATGAGAACAAGCGGTGGGTTCGTCTTTATCCGGCGGCGAGGTTGCCCGAAATCCAGTTTTCAGTGCACACGAATTATTGCGACCTGGGCTTTTGCCTCGCGCGCGATGGGCGGCGGCTGGTAGTTGTTTCATGCTTGGACAATTTGCTGAAGGGCGCGGCGGGACAGGCGGTGCAGAACATGAATTTGATGTATGGGTGGGACGAGAGCGAGGGACTGCAGTGAAGATTGTCGTCAAAATCGGCGGCGCCGCGGTGGAGCAGAAGCCAACCCTGCAGAAGTGCGCGCAGGCGGTGGTACAGCTGGCGCAAGATGGGCACCAGGTCGTCGTGGTGCACGGCGGGGGTGGCGCGCTCACGCGCACCTTGAAGCTGATGGGGAAGGAAAGCGAGTTCGTGCATGGGCTGCGCGTGACTGATGCCGAAACGCGCGATGTGGCGTTGATGGTGCTGGCCGGGATCGTAAACAAGAGCCTGGTGGCGGCGATTGCGGCAGCGGGGCAGCCTGCAATTGGGCTGTGCGGCGGAGATGGCGGCGTTTTTCGTGCGCGCAAGAAGCAGGACACAGATCACGATTTGGGATTTGTCGGAGAAATTTGTTTTTCGGAACCTCGGTGGATTCGGGCGATCTGGGCGGAGGGCGGGATCCCGGTTTTGTCATCGGTCGCGCTGGGCGGCGACGGCGAATATTACAACGTGAACGCAGACCAGATGGCCGCGGCGTGCGCGATTGCGTGCCAGGCTGACGCGCTGATTTTCCTGACCGACGTGCCGGGCGTGAAACAGGCGGATGGTTCCGTGATGGCGCGGCTGAGCACCGCCGAGGTGGCCGGGCTGATTGAAGGGGCAGTGATCAGCGGTGGAATGATGCCCAAGCTCGAGGCCTGTATTCTGGCCCTGAAGAGGGGAGTGGGCCGCGTTCGAATTCTACCGGCCGCGGAGGTGGAAGTGCTGCCTCTCTTTTATTTCACGCGGATCGAATGCGGCACGGAGGTGCTGAGGGCATGAGTCTTGCTTCGGTGTCGCAGATGGAGAGCGAGCTTCTGCTGGCGACTTATGAGCGCCAGCCGATCCTGTTTGTGCGCGGCCAGGGCGTGCATCTGTGGGATTCCCGCGGAAAAAAGTATCTCGACTTTTTGAGCGGAATTGGGGTGAATGCGCTGGGACACAATCATCCGGCGATTCAGCGCGTGATTAAACGCCAGGCGGGACGGCTCATTCACATTTCCAATTTATTTTTTCACGAGTACCAGGCGGAGCTGGCGAAGCGGTTGACGAAAATCTCGGGACTGGACCGCGCGTTTTTTTGTAACAGCGGCACGGAGGCGTGGGAGGGAGCGCTGAAGCTCGCTCGCGCTTTCGCCCAGATGAACAACCGGAACGGGCATCGGCCGAAGTGGCGCATTCTGGCGATGGAAAACTCGTTTCACGGGCGCACGTTTGGTGCTTTGGCCACCACGGGGCAGAAAAGATATCGAGTGCCGTTTGCTCCACTGATGCCGGGCGTGCAATTCGTCAAGTTCAACGACCTTGACGACCTGGAACGCAAGTTTGATTCAAGCGTCTGCGCAGTATGCATTGAAACCATTCAGGGCGAGGGCGGGGTTGATCCCGTCGATCGGGAGTTTCTGGAGTTCGCGCGACGCTTGACGGGGCGCGGCGGGGCGTTGCTGCTGCTCGACGAAATTCAATGCGGGCTGGGGCGCACGGGTCGGCACTTTGCTTATCAGCATTACGGGGTGCTGCCGGATGTGGTGACGGTTGCGAAGCCGCTGGCGGCCGGTTTGCCGCTGGGCGCGATTCTCACCACCGAGCGCGTCGCGGCTTGCATGCATCCGGGACTTCACGGAACGACGTTTGGCGGAGGGCCCCTGGCGTGTGCGGTGGCGATCGAATTCCTGCGCGAGGAGCAGCGCTTGCTCAAGCATGTCGGCGCGATGGGGGAATATTTCCACGGCGCGCTGCAGGCGCTCGACAAAAAGCACCGCTCGATTCAGGACGTGCGCGGCGCGGGATTGATGCAGGCGGTCGAACTGGACTCGGCGGACTTGGCGAAGGACGTTGTGAAGCAGTTGCTGAATGCCGGAATCATCATCAATCGCACGCATGAAACGGTGCTGCGGTTTTTGCCGCCTTACATCATTCAGAAGACGCATGTGGATCAGGTGATCGAGGCACTGGATCGGGCGCTGAGCACGGCAATTGGGGCGGATCAGGCGCACCCTAAGCTCTCCAACAAGGTTAAGAAAAGTACGTCTCGCAAATCCGGCGGGACTCGTCGCGAGGAGGCTTATGCGCACGCGTGAAGCGATTCTTCCCGACGCCGAGAAAATTCACGCTCTGATCACGAATTATTCCGGCGATGGCACTCTTCTGCCACGGTCGCTGGCGGAAATTTGCGAGAACGTGCGCGACTTTGTTGTGCTGGAGGACGAGGGGGAGATCGTCGGGTGCGGGGCACTTCATCTGTACGGTGTGCACCTGGCCGAAATCCGTTCGATCACCGTCGACCCTTCACGTCAGAGCGGAGGCGGCGGCAGGCGGTTGGTGAAAGCGCTGCTTGCGCAAGCTGAGAAACACCAGGTCACTTGTGTGTGCCTGTTTACGCGCATCCCGGAGTTCTTCTCACGCATGGGGTTCACGGCGGCAGCACACACCGATCTTCCGGACAAGATCCATAAGGACTGCTTTCAATGCCCGCGGCTTTCGAACTGCGACGAGGTGGCTATGATCCGTGGAAATCTGCCGGCATTTGCAATTCTACCTGCACCGAAAAACTGGGTGTACAAAATCCAGGCATGACCTCTTCTGGATTGCGGCGTTCTCCGGAAAAAATTCTGCTGCCGAAAGGATTTTCATTTTCGGCGCTAGCCGCCGGGATCAAAGCGAGCGGTCGCCCGGACCTGGCGTTCGTGGAAATTGCTGGCGGAGCGACAGGCGCTGCTTTGTTCACCAGCAACCGGGTTGTCGCCGCACCCGTGGAAGTGGGTCGTTCTTCACTTGCCTCGAGCGGCGGTCGCGTTCGCGCCCTCATCGTGAACGCAGGGAATGCCAATTGCGCAACGGGGCGCGCCGGCATTCAGGCTTGCGAACGAGTCTGCCGCAACGCTGCGAAAATTCTTGGTGTGCCGGCAATTGAAGTATTTCCCTCCTCCACGGGCATCATCGGAGTTCGACTCCCCGACGACAAAATTCTTGCGAAGTTGCCGGAGCTGATTCAAGAGCGAGCGGAAAGTGTGCGGGGAGTTCGCGATTTCGCAGCCGCCATCATGACTACGGATACGCGGCCGAAGATCGCATCTTCGCGGTTTCGCATGGGCTCCAAGCGGGTGACGATTCTCGGGATAGCGAAGGGCGCCGGCATGATTCATCCCCAGCTTGCGACCATGCTGGTGTACCTTTTCAGCGATGTGGCGGCGACACCTGGCGAGTTGCGGGAATTTTTGCGGGATGCCTGCGGCGAATCGTTGAACTGCATCTCGATTGACGGCGACACTTCTACGAACGACACAGTGCTGCTGCTGGCCAGCGGAGCGAGCGGGGTCGCGATTCGGGAAGACCGCACGGAATTCGCAGCCGCTTTAACAGGCGTATGCCAATCGCTAGCCGAGCAGATTGTCAGCGACGGCGAGGGCGTGCAACATGTGATCCGGCTGCGCGTCGCGCAAGCCGGTAGCCGTGAAGAGGCAATGCTGGTGGCACGCACGATTGCTCACTCTCTGCTCGTGAAGACAGCCTGGGCTGGCGCGGATCCGAACTGGGGACGCATTTTGGCGGCAGTGGGGCGATCGGGAGTGCCGGTCGATCCGGCGGATGTGCAGATTTTTATTGGCAAGCAGAGGGTATGCAGTGCCGGGGTTGCCTGTTCGTTCGACCCGAGGCAGGCGCATCACGCGCTTGCACGGCCGGTTTGCGACGTGCGGGTTACGTTGGGTCGCGGGCGAGAATCCGTGCGATTTCTTACCACCGACTTAACCGCGGAGTATGTACGGATTAACGCGGATTATTCGACGTAGAACTAGCTTCGAGCTTCGAGCCGCGAGCTGCGAGCAACCACGGCCAATTCGAAAAATTGCTGTCTCGTGCGCTTCCGGACTGATTCAGTGTGTTTTCGTCTCAGTCTCCCATGGTCAACTGAGTTAGAAGCTGAACATGGCTTGCAATTCGATTTTGCGGTTGGCGGCCGCGCTGGAGAAAGGACC
>Ga0075030_100005776_pt1 | contig 11150 bp, 7 predicted proteins | sample LitLauG_LLR_2012_FD_71393 | JGI IMG/M metagenome (GOLD analysis project Ga0075030, IMG submission 71393) | Freshwater sediment microbial communities from Pennsylvania, USA - Little Laurel Run_MetaG_LLR_2012 | ecosystem: Environmental > Aquatic > Freshwater > Creek > Sediment | place: USA...
GTACAATTCATGCGTCCAAGCATGCATTTATTGCTCAAGGCTCTTCCTGCTAATCCCGGGTTCTGGCTCGATAGAACCGCTCAATAAGAAGCCCGGCGGCGAATACCGCGCCTGACTGCAGGATCATATTCGTCTCAAACGTTGCTACACTCTTCGTTTCAGGCGGCGGAATAAACAGCAGCACAATAGAGGCCACCGTCGTGAGTACCCCTGTCACCGCCACAAACCGCCAGCGCATTTCTCTCGCCGCCAACACCAGCGGACTCACAAACAAATACAGATAGGGCACAAAGTAAATCAGAATCGTCAGATTGACCAATACGTCGTAAGCTTCTTCCACCGTCGTATTCTTGTTGTCCACATTCAAGAACAGACTCAGCAGCAGCGTAAGCGAAGCAAACACACATTGCACAATGAGCGCGACGTGGGGCGTCCTATATTTCGAATGTAGTCTGGTGAAACTCACCGGCAGTCGCCCTTCCACGGCGGCGGCATAAGGAACCCGCGCCGCTCCCGCCATCCACGAGCTGGTAGCCGCGATAGTGGCTGTTGCCATTAACAGCGCCACGAAGCTGCCGGCATAAGGCGAGTGCAACGCGGCTTGAATCGCATCGCCAATGCCAGTGCGCTCGTCAATCTGACCCGCTGGTGTCACCAGCAAAATGGCGCTCGAACCACCCAGATAGAGGAAAAGAATTGCCAGCCCTGCCAACGTAAGGCCAACGGGAACAGAGCGCGCCGGATTACGAATCTCCTGGCCCACAAACCCGGCAATTTCAAATCCTGAAAACGCAAAACACATGCTAGACCACAACGCGAATGCGCCAAAGGCATCATTCCGCGGCAACAGATCTTGTACATGAAACGGCGTGCCCGTGGCACCGCGTGACCAGGTGAATGCCGCCGCCGCGAAAAGCAGTCCCACTGGTACCCAAATCGCCGCCGTCCCTAAACTCTGCATCCACTTCGCCAATTCGAATCCGCGGATGTTGAGCAGAGTCAGCGTCCACAGTCCCACCAGTACCAGCACGGCCGTCAACAGTCGGCTTTTCGCCAAGTGTTGCGAATGCGGCCCAGCTAGTACAAAGAAGTTCGCAAGCGCAAACAGCAGGTAGCTCGGAAAATAGAAAACCTGATTGAGCCACAAACACCAGGCGCAGAAGAAAGAGTGTCTCGGCCCAAAAGCGCGATGCACCCACATGTAGAGTCCACCTTGCTCGGGATAGCGGGCAGATAGTTCCCGCACCACCATAGTGAGCGGCAGGAAGAATAGCAGCGCAGCTAAACACCACAGCGTCACGGAAGGCCATCCCGCGCGTGCGGCGCGCGGAATCCAGCGCAACGTCACCACAGACACGATCACCAGCGATGCGACGTCGGTCGCGCCCAGTGCCTTGATGAACTGCACGGATGGGCGTGCAGCGCTGGCGACAGTAGCCATGAGATTTGTAAACTCCACAATACCGAACGGTTGCCCGCAGAATCATTGCTAAAATTGGGTGAAAGCAAGTTTCCCCTCCCTTTTGCTCTATTTCGACCACAATTCGACTACCCCGCTCGCGCCTGAGGTTGCCTCCGTGTTCGCCGACGCCGCGCGCGATGTCTATGGCAATCCTTCGAGCACTCATCGGGCCGGACAATTGGCGCGCCAGCGGCTCGAACAGTCGCGCCGCAGCATTGCCAATGCTCTACATGTGTCTCCCGCCGAAATCGTTTTTACCAGCGGCGGTACGGAATCCAACAATTTGGCCATTCTTGGTTTCCTCCGAAATCAAAAGCCGTCTCACGCCGTCACGCTGGCCATTGAACATCCCGCGGTCCTTGAGCCCTTTCGCCAGATGGAATTGGAAGGCGTGGCTGTGAGCTATGTCAAGTCCGCAAATGCTGTCGCGAACGCCTTGCGCGACGATACCAATCTCGTCTCCGTTATGCACGCCAACAACGAAACCGGCGAGATTCAAGCCGTCGAGGAAGTTTCGCGGCTCGTAGCCGCCCGCCGCGCCAGCGGTCAAAATATCTACTTCCATTCCGATGGCGTGCAAGCCTTCGGCAAGATTCCGGTCGATCTTTCGCGCTTAGGCATTGACCTCTATTCTCTGAGCGCTCATAAAATTTTCGGACCCAAGGGAATCGGCGCGTTATTCGTGCGCAAGAACACCCCGCTCCAGCGGATCCAATTCGGCGGACGTCACGAACGTGAGCGCCGCCCCGGTACGGAAAACGTGCCCGCTGCGCTTGCGTTTGCTCACGCTGCCGAACTCGCCCTAGCCGCGCAGGGCGAAATCGTGGCAACGCTCCGCGATCAATTCGAAGCCCAACTCCTCTGCCGCCTCGCCGATATTCGAGTGAACGCCGCCCAATCGCCACGCCTGCCCAACACCAGCAATATTCTTTTTCACGGCGTTTCGGCCGAGGCGCTGGTCATCGCGCTCGATATGCGCCAAATGGCAGTTTCCACCGGGGCCGCCTGTAGCAGCGGTTCGCTCGAACCTTCGCACGTTCTTTTGGCCATGGGCCTAACTCGCGAAGAAGCCCGCTCCTGCATCCGCTTCTCCTTTGGGCGCTACAACACCCCTTCGGAAATCGCCGCGCTCGCCGACGCCGTCGTCGAATCCGTTACTAAGCTTAGGCATCGCGCCAGCAAGGAGGCCCGTCTTGCCGGATAACGCGCCCATCGCCGTTGCCATGTCGGGCGGTGTCGATAGTTCCGTCGTAGCTGGCCTGCTTCAGCGCCAAGGCCATACCGTGGTTGGCCTCACCATGCAGCTTTGGAACCAGCGGCGTTTGCCCGCGCTCGTGCCGGAAGGTGGTGCGACTGGCCGTTGCTGTTCGCTTGACGATGTCTACGACGCCCGTTTCGTGGCATCAGTGCTCGATATTCCTTATTACGTTGTCAATTTTGAAGATCGCTTTGAAAAGCATGTGGTCAAGCCGTTCGTCGATGATTATTTGGCGGGCCGCACGCCCATTCCCTGCACGCTTTGCAATAACTTCATTAAGTTCGATCAGTTCTTCGAAATGGCCGATAGCGTCGGCGCCGAAAAGATTGCCACCGGCCACTATGCGCGCTTGAGCTTCGATGAGCCAACAGGCCGTTATCAGATGCGCACCAGCGTCGATAACGGTAAAGATCAAACCTATTTTCTTTTCGGCCTCACGCAACCGCAACTGGCCCGCACGCTCTTTCCTTTGGGTGGCATGGTCAAGCCCGATGTGCGCGTCTTAGCCCGTGAGCTGGGCCTCCCGGTTGCCGAAAAAAACGATAGTCAGGAAATCTGCTTCGTTCCAAACGGCGATTACGCCGCGTTTATGGACGCCTATTTCAAAGAGCAGGGGATCGATCCTTCCGTTACCCAAGGCGAGATTGTCGATACGTCCGGCAAAGTCTTGGGTCAGCATGCAGGCACTCATCACTTCACCGTGGGCCAGCGCCGCGGCCTGCGCGTAGCGGCTGCCGAACCGTTGTACGTGATCGCCACCGAACCTGAAACGCAGCGTGTCACGGTAGGCCGCGGTCCTGATTTGATGAAAGACAAGCTCACCGCCAAGGATGTGAATTGGCTTTCCATCGCGGCGCCAAGCGAACCGCGCCCTGCCCAAGTGAAAATTCGTAACAAACACGCAGCCGCACAAGCTACCTTGCTACCAACGGGCGATCAAACCCGCATTGAAGTGCATTTCGCCGATCCGCAACGCGCTGTTACCCCTGGCCAAGCTGCCGTTTTCTACGATGGCGATTTAGTGCTGGGCGGCGGTTGGATCGAATAATAGATTGATGCGGCAGCGCTTTGAATATGCCATAGCGGTGGCCCTGCTCGGATTGCTTCGTGCCCTGCCGCTCAAAATTTCCTACCGCGTAGGCTATGCTGTTGCCCGTTTGCTCGACCGCTTGTTGCCGAAATTGCGTAGGGTAGCGTCTCGCAATTTAGCCATGGCCATGCCTGAGTTGTCGCTCGCCGAAACCCGCAGCATCACCGACGGCGTCTTTCGGTCCGTAGGCCGATTACTCGTTGCTCTCGCTTATTTCCCGGCAATCGAAAAAAGCAGCGTCGGCGACTGGATTTCTTATCAAGGTCTCGAACACTACCAAGCCGCGAAGCAGAAAGAGCGCGGCGTTCTCATCGCTACGGCGCACCTTGGCAATTGGGAACTCAGCGCTTTCGCCCACGCACTCATGACGGAACCCATGAACATCATGGTTCGTCCGCTTGATAACCCGCTGGTGGATCAAATCGTGGAAACGCGCCGTACCATGAGTGGAAACCGTCTCATCTTCAAGAAAGACGCCGCTCGGTTGGTCTTGAAAGCGTTAAAGCAGAACGAGCCCGTCGGTATTTTGATTGACCAGAACACAACACCCAGCGAAGGCGTGTTTATCGATTTCTTCGGGAAGCTCGCGTGCGCGGGCGTGGCTTTCGTCAAACTCGCCTACCATTCCCAAGCCCCGGTAATCCCCGGTTTTGCTTTATGGGATGAACCTACGCAGCGCTACATCTTGCGTTTTCTACCAGAGGTGCCGCTCACCGGCGATCCCACGGCCGACACGCAAAGCGTACATGCTGTTCTGGAGCAAGCCATCCGCCAAAATCCCGATCAGTGGATGTGGATTCATCGGCGCTGGAAAACCCGCCCGCCCGGCGCTCCGCCTCTTTATTGACTCGCGCCGCGTTTGGCAAGTGGTCGCTGATCTAGACCTAAAACCGCGGTAATGATGCCGGTGACTGTTTTGGGCAGCATAATCGGCCCCTGATAGCTCAAGTAGTGTTTACCATCAGTGGCGATTCGCTCTTCGATCTTCACGCCAAACGCTCGCCCCATCTGTGCCAAGTTGCCTTCCACCTGTATTGTTCGCGCCTCGGCATTCTCCCCGATCACCCTGAGCTCATTACTTTGCGCGAACGAACGAACCGTCGCCAGATCCGCTGGCGCGACGCGCATGAACGCTTCCGCTTGTTCGCGAGTCATCTGCGGGAACGAGCCGGAGAGAAGTTGTTGGCTCACATCTCCGGCGCCTGCTGGTCTACGAATAATGATCGTTGCGCGGATTACTTCGTCCGCATTGGCCGGAAGCCAGCTTCCTCCTTCGGCATGGCTGGCTTCGCTCCCTGGAAGAACAAACGAATTTTCCATACTGATTGCAACCTCGAAACGGAGCCGGAAGCGTTAGCGCCCTAGTGCATTTCTTAGGTGCTGACAGCTTTTGCCGCCGCACCGGCCGCGGCCGTCAGTGCGTTCAGCAACGCCGTGCCGTTCGGCGAACCTAACCCCGTACAAGGGTCCCAACCGGCTTTAGCGCTATAGAAACCTAAGCCGCTATCGTCGTTATTCCCGCCCGTGATGTCGTTAAAGACGCTTTCTCCCAAACCGTAAAGTTTCGGTTGCAGCAAGCCAACGGGCGAGCCCAGTTTCTGATTGATCAGCGCAATCAGGCCCGCCCAAAGCGGCGCAACGGCGCTGGTGCCGCCCACGATAATGCTTTGCCCATCCACCACAACTTGATAGCCGGTAGCAGGATCGGCATTGCCCGACACATCCGGCACGCCCCGTCCGGCGAACGAAGTTTCCGGATTAGCCGGCACGCCCGCATTCTGCTGATAAACAGGCACCGCGAAAACTGTGCTGACGCCTCCGCCGGTCGCGCCTTCTTGGTTTGCAACTTCGTTCCACACTGTCTCGGAAGTAATGCTGCCTCCGCTCGCTTGCAAGCTTGTTCCGCCGCAAGCCAGCGCAAACGAACTGGAACTCGGAAAATCAACATGCAGCTTGCCATCGCCCGCGCCGTCGGTCGATCCGTTATCCCCTGCGGCCACCGTGACCGTCACGCCCAGTGTCGCCGCGTCTTGCAGCGCGGCATCCATCGCCGTGCGTGATTGCGCGGTCCAGGAGTCTTCCGGAGCGCCCCAGCTTACTGAGATCACCGAGGGTTTTCGGGCGGTGTCATGCACCGCATCTGTAATGGCGTCGATAAAACCTTGATCTGTATTGGGAGCGAAATAGACGGCAATATTCGCACCTGGCGCAATCGTGCCGGCCACTTCAATATCTAATTCCACTTCACCATCGGCTTGGCCGCCAGGCGTGTTGGTGCCACCATCTACGGAAATCGAAGTCACCGAAGGTACGGCCAAACCTAGACCTTGAAAATACGTCTGCAAATCGGCGGTGTTGTAACCGCCGCCTAGTTCAACGATGCCAATTGTTTGCCCGCTCCCGTTTAATCCTTGCGGAAATTTGTAAAGGGTAGCAAGATCGCGCGCGGTGAACGTCCCGCCGCCTACCGCTGCGGCGTCGCGGACTCGAAAGTGTGCCTGTGCCGCTGGCCGGTTATCCAGGCCCAACACCGCAATCACCACATCTTTCAGTTCTTCGGGAATACTCAGCGGGCCAGTTTGGCCGCGAAAAGTCGTATCCGTCGACTGGTCTTTGCACAAAGTCAATTTTGTGTTGAATGCCTTGGACAAGCTGTGCGCCGTGCCGCGCAGGCATACGCGCCGTTTTTCCTGGCTTACTTCCGCCACGCTCAGATGATTGTGGTGGGCGAATTGTTCCACTGCCTGCAAGTCTTTCAGGTCGGCGCCCAGTCTCTGACAAAAATCCTCGCGTTTTACCCGCGGAATCGACCCATACGAAACGCTCGGTTGCTGGCCCGTCCGCCGCAACACGACCGTTACGGTTATCAAGGAATTGCCGTCTACCGGCCCCAGTTGTTCACAGTGGGGTGGCAGCGTTCTCTCGCTTCCTTGAAGATTCACTCGTTTATGGAAAAACATCATTGCCTTTATTATCGCCGCTCTTTTCGAAAGTCTTCTCTGCTTCTCTTGCCAAAAAACATTGGCTCCGCCGTAGCCTTTACGGCGAAGCCAAATTGCTCACACTGAAAAAAATCTAAACTGCGCTGCGAACCGCGCGGTAGATCAACAAACAAATGATTGAGCCAACCACGGCGACCACAAGGCTGTAGATGTTCAAGCCGGTTGCCGGGCCCCAGTGGAGAAAGCCCACCACCCATCCGCCAACCACCGCACCAACCACGCCAATCAGGGTATCCATAAGAACGCCCTCTCCGGTCTTGTTCACGATCTTGCTGCCAATAAATCCGGCCACAAGACCCAAAATGAGCCACTCAATTAAGCTAATCATCTCTGTCTCCTTATTTGTCCTCTCTACGTTTGATCTAGCATCTTTCGGTTTCCCGGTTTAGCCGGTTTCGCCGACTTGCAAAGATGCGATCCCGTTAATGTATCAAAACCACTCGTCCGCCGATTCAGAAACGCGAAGGGTGTGCGCAACACTCTGTCGATCTTTGGCTGGCCGCTCGGCGTCGCGATCGTCTTGTGCGCGCTCTTAAGAACGTGAACAGATTAAAATGGCTTTTGCGCTATCTGTTGCGAGGCGTTTAAAGGATAACGGTGGCTTCACCCGTCCTAATTAAGAATCGTTACCAAATCAAAGACGTGCTTGGGCGCGGTGGGATGGGTGTGGTCTACAAGGCCTACGACGTCCTGATGCGCCGTGATGTGGCCGTCAAAACGCTGCGCGACGTTGCCAGCTCTGTTTTCGTCGATCTCTTCTATCGCGAGTGCAGCGTCCTCACTGCCATGGTCCATCCCAACATCGTCGAAATTTTTGACATGGGGGAGTTCGAAGAAGACGGCGTCCTGAAGCCGTACTTCGTCATGCCGCTGCTGCCTGGCCGTACGCTATACGACCTCATTTATCCAAGTAGTACCCCGTTGCCGGTCGAGAGGTGTACCGATATCATCTCCCAAGCTTGCCGCGGCTTGCACGCCGCTCACGAATGTGGCTTGCTCCATCGCGACATCAAGCCCCGCAACATTTTCGTCATGCGCGACGACGCCGTTAAGCTGATTGATTTTGGCGTCGTCCGTTTGCTCGGTAGCCAAACCATAGGTGCTCCCGGCACGCTCGGCACTCTTCACTACATGGCGCCTGAGCAGATTTCCATGAAGCCGCTCACGGCGCGCTCTGACATCTTTTCTCTGGCCACCGTTTGCTATGAAGCGCTCACGGGCGTCCATCCGTTTGTGCGTGACAACGAAGCCGAGACGGCCGCCGCCGTGACAGACCACGCGCCCGCCTTGGTTTCTACCCTCAACCCGCTGGTGAACCGGCCGTTAGCCCAGGCTGTGGCGCAAGCCATGGCGAAAGATCCGCGCAACCGCTTCGAATCGGCGGCTGCGTTTGCCGATGCGTTGCAGCGCGGCTTGCGTAACGAACGGCCCGGGGTAACACCGCTCACCAATCCCCAGAACCGGCTGGCTCGCGCCCAGCGCAACTTCGCCCGCGGCGATTACGAATTCACCCAGGAAATCCTCGCGCAACTCGAAGCGGAAGGGGTAGATGGCCCCGAGATCGCCGAACTCCGCTCCCAGTTGGAACAAGCGATCCGCAAGAAACAATCGGACGTGCTTGTTTCCACCGCCCGCCGTTACTTCGACGAGCAGGAATATGTCCTCGCGTTACGCCGCGTTTCGGAAGTTCTGCAGTCGGCGTCATCTCACACGGAAGCCCTTGCGCTCAAGACTCAAATTGAAGACACGCTGAACGAAATCCACGTAAGCGATTCCTTGAATCGCGCCACCTCCCACCTCGATTCCGGCGCCTTCACCGAAGCCAAACGCTATATTCAAAACGTCCTTGACGTACAGCCTCAAAACGCTGAAGCCCAGCGCCTGTTGCGCGAGGCCGATCAGCGCGCCGTGGAATGGCCAATCCAACGACAAAAGCAAGAGGAACTGTTTCAAACCGCCCAGACTGCCTATTTCGAAGGTCGCTTCGATACCTCTTTGCGCACTCTGGAGCAACTGGCTGAATTGACCCGCGCCTCCAAAGCCGCCGGAGCCCGCGTCACCGAATATAAAGACTTTTACAAACGCGTTCGCCTCGACTACGACGCTCTTCAATCGATGTTGGCCGACGCGAGAAAAGTGCTCGCCAACAACGATCTCGACGGTGCCTTCACTCTAAGCGAGCGCCTTCGCGAACAATGCCCGCAGGACCCCGACGTTCGTGCCTTTAGCAAGGAAGTGGCTGCCCGCCGCGAGGCGCGCGAACAAGATTTCCGGCGGGGCTTTCTGAGCCGCATCGAAAGCGAATCGGATCTCAGCGCGCGCCTCCACATTCTGAATCAAGCCGTGCGCGCCCGGCCTACCGATGAGCATTTTCAGCGCGAACGCCAGAAACTACAAACGCTCCTGCAACAAGTTACCGAGTTAGTGCAGCGAGCGCAGGTTTACGAGGCCTCCGGTAAGTTCGAACACGCCATTGAGGAATGGCTCTGCGTCGGCGATCTCTATCCCGGCTATCCCGGTTTGCAAGACCAACTGGCGCGCATCAGAGAGGCATGGAAGTCGGCCCGCGAATCTGGCAAAACCCAGCTCCGCACGGTTGTCACCGAAGCACTCGCCCAGGGCAACCAAAGCCACGCGGAAGAGCTATTGCACGCGGCGCAAGCCGATTTCGACGGCGACCCGGATTTTGCCCAACTCAAACAACTTGCACAGAATGCAGCCAACGCCCACAGGGCGGTGGCCGAAGTCTTGAGTCGCGTCCAAAACGCCGAAAGCTTACGTCGTTTGGGTGATATTCCAGGCCATTGTCAGGGAATCGCGCCACTTTGCCAAAACATCGAATCCTTGCGCGCCAAGGCCTTTGATTCGCTCATCGGAACGGCCACGCGCGTAGCCGGCTTCAACTGGCGGGTTGCTCATCAGATCTCGCAAGAAGCGGCCCAACTCGGCACGCTGCCGGTCGCCCTGCAGGAAAAAATCGCCCGCCAGCAGCGGGAAGAAGAAGTGAATGGCCTTCTTGGCGAAGATCGTAACGCCCAGGCTAATCTGCACGCCTATCGCGAACGCGTGGCCGCCACACTCGCCAAGTATCCCGATGAGGCGCGTTTGGAAGAGCGCTTACGCTTGATCGATGCCGCCCTGGTCGACCAACGCCTGCTCGATGAAAAACGCGGTTGTGCCGCCGAACTGGCGCTCATGCGTCAGGAACTGGGCGACACCAACGATCACCGACGCCTTTGGGATACCTGCATCCGCGCGAAAAATCTTTCAGCGCCGTTCGCCGACGATCACGAGATTGCCCGCCTTCTCGACTCCATTCGCGAACAAAGTGCCCAATTCGAGGAAGCCGCCAACGCCCTCACCCGCGATCGCATCAAAGACTGTTTCGCTGTGTGCGACACCATGCTTACGCAGTATCCCGGGCATGTGCTGTTTCAAACTTTGCGCGATCAGGCAACCGCCCGCCATCATCAGCTCGGCGAAGAGTATTTGGCTCGTGTCGAGCGCTGGCTCCTCAGCGAGCCCGACGTCTTTCAGCGTGAACAGATTCTCCAGCGCGCCCAGGAAGAGTTTCCGTTCGAACCTCGCTACGCCGAAGAACTCCGCCACCTGCAGCGTGAAAAATCCGTCGCTGAATCGATGGCCGCCAAAGCGCGCGATTTGGAAAAACGCGGACAAATGCCCGAAGCGCTCGTCCAATGGCGTCAGCTTCGCAATCTCCACGCCACCTATCCCGGTTTGGACGACAATATCGGGCGCTGTGAATCGATTATCGAACGTGCCCAGCGCAAAGCACGCGCCCAACATCTGCTTTCGCAAGGCCAATCGCACTTGGCCGCTGAAGAATTCGATCTTGGCTACCACTCCATCCGTGAATCGTCGGAACTAAGCGAAGATATTCCCGATCTACTTAGGCTCACAGCGCCTCAGTTGGTAGCGTCTGCCCGCACTGCTCTCGTAACAAGTCCAAAGCTCGCCGAAGCTATGGTTGATCTGGCCCAGAGGCTCGATCAAGATCTGCGCGTCCCTAAAGAAATGCGCGCCAAAATCGCCGACGCCCGCAAAGCCGAAGATACGGAGGAGTGCCTTCAAACAATCCGCGCCCATCATCAGGCGGGCGATCTGGCGGCCGCGCTAGCGGTGGCCGATACCCTCTTGGCCAATTACCCCCGTGTCAAACCGGTTGAGTCAGCCCGCCAGCAGTTGCTCGCCGAGATTGAGCAAGAGCGCAAGCAGCAAGTGCGCACCCGCGTTTTAGATCAGTTCCGCCAGATTGAACTGAATGCCGGAAACATGGGTCCAACAGAGCTCCTGCGTTCGCGTCAATCGGTTCTGGAG
>Ga0075030_100005777_pt1 | contig 11149 bp, 8 predicted proteins | sample LitLauG_LLR_2012_FD_71393 | JGI IMG/M metagenome (GOLD analysis project Ga0075030, IMG submission 71393) | Freshwater sediment microbial communities from Pennsylvania, USA - Little Laurel Run_MetaG_LLR_2012 | ecosystem: Environmental > Aquatic > Freshwater > Creek > Sediment | place: USA...
GGCGGAGAAGTGCGTAACCCGGGCTACGACGTTCCGCGGGCCATCTTCGGCAGCGTGTTCTCCGTAATGGGGATTTATTTGCTGTTGAATCTGGTGGCTCTGTACGCGCTTCCCATGAATGAAATTGCCGGAAACAATTTTGTCCTGGGGACGGTTGCGGATCGCATCTTCGGGAGGTTTGGCGATCCCATCATCCGTTCGATCATGGTGATATCCATGCTGAGCTGCCTGAATGCCAATCAGCTCTTTTGCTCGCGTACTCTCCATGCCATGAGCGACGATGGTTTGTTTTTCCGCCAGGCGGCGAAGGTCAATGCCGGTGGCACTCCCACGGTTGCGCTGCTCCTCAGCACGATTGCCGGCGTAATTTTTGTGCTGGGTTCGTTCGAACGGGTGATCGCCATGTTGTCGTTTTTCTTTGTGGCGAACTACGCCCTCACCTATGCGTCGCTTTTCGTGCTGCGAAAGCGCGAGCCGAAGATGGAACGCCCCTACCGCGCGTGGGGCTATCCCTGGACCACGGGAATCGCGCTTGGCGCCTCGGTGTGTTTTCTCATGGGGTCGATACTTACGGACAAGGATAATGCGCCGCTAGCGCTGGCGATGCTGGTGCTAAGTTATCCCGTGTTCCGCGTGATGAAGTGGGTCACGAACCGCAAAGCCGCAGAAATGTAGACGCGGCCCCTCAAACTGCTAGTTCTCGTTTAACTGACTTTTTCCGCGACCGATTTGGCCTGCAGGAATAGCAACAAATAATCTTTCCCGCCGGTTTTCGAATCCGTGCCGGACATATTGAACCCGCCAAACGGGTGCGCACCGACCATCGCGCCGGTGCACTTGCGGTTCAGGTACAGATTGCCGACGTGAAAGGTCTCTTCCGCCTTCTTGATTTTTTCCGGATTCTTCGAATAGACCGCCCCGGTCAACCCAAACTCCGTATTATTCGCGATTTCCAGCGCATGATCGTAGTTCTTCGCCTTGATGACCGCGAGCACGGGACCGAATACTTCTTCCTGCGCGAGGCGCGCCTTGGGATCCAAGTCCGCGATGATCGTCGGCTCGATGAAGTAGCCATCACCCGCCGCTCGCTTTCCGCCCGCAAGCACCTTCCCTTCCTTCTTCCCGACCTCGATGTAATCCAGAATCGTCTTCATCGCCGACTGGCTGATCACTGGGCCCATGTAATTGTTCGGATCATCGCTGGGGCCAACGGTGATCTTCTTCGTGCGTTCGACCAGTTTCTGCAAAAACGTGTCGTAAACTTTTTCCGAAACGATCGCGCGCGAGCAGGCCGAACACTTCTGCCCCTGATAGCCGAATGCCGCTTGCGCCGTTCCTTCCACGGCCGCGTCAATGTCCGCCTCTTCGTCCACCACGATGGCGTCTTTCCCGCCCATTTCCAGAACTGTGCGCTTGATCCAGATCTGGCCGGGGCTGGCCTTGCCGGCGAGTTCGCTGATGTGCAGCCCGACTTCCTTCGATCCCGTAAATCCGATGTAGCGCGTCTTGGGGTGCTGAACGAGCGTGTCGCCGACGGCGCCACCGGGCCCGGTGATGAAATTCACCGCTTCCTTCGGAATGCCCGCTTCATAAAGAATGTCGATAAACTTTGCCGCAATCGTTGGGGAATCGCTCGCCGGCTTCAGCACCACGGTGTTACCCGTGACCAAAGAAGCCGCCACCAGCCCGGCCATAATGGCGCACGGAAAATTCCACGGCGGAATGACCACTCCCACGCCAAGGGGGATATAGACAAGATAGTTGCGCTCCCCGCGCATGGGCGTCAACTTCTGCGGCTCGGCCAGGCGCAGCATTTCGCGTCCGTAGAATTCGCAGAAATCGATGGTTTCGGCAATATCCGCGTCAGCTTCGATCCAGGTTTTTCCCACTTCATAACAAACGAGCGCGTTCAATTCATACTTGCGCTCGCGCACGATCTGCGCGGCCTTAAAGATGCACTTCGCGCGCTCCTGCGCCGGCACTTTCTTCCAGGTGTCGAAGTATTTGTGCGCAGCATCCACGGCTTGCCTGGCCATATCGGCATTGGCGTTCTGGAATACCCCGATGACTTCCGAAGGCCGCGATGGATTCGTGGAGTTGCGCTTTCCCGGAGTAACGGACTTTTGCCCGGCAATCCACATGGAGTACTCGTGGCCGAATTCCGATTTCACCTTTTTCAGTGCGTCTTCCATGCGCTTGCGGTTTTCCGGCTTCGAGAAATCAATAAACGGCTCGTTCGTGAATTCCGGCAGGTGAGGTACTTGTTCGGCAGTCGCCATGGGGGATCCCTCCTCATTTGCAAACACCCTATTCTACAGCGCTTGCAAAGTTGGCGACAAGCGGATGGAGCGGATCTCAGCGAGGTAGTTTATGGCTCAAAGCGGAAATGGATCGTGACGGTAACGTGCGCGGGAACAGGCTTGCCGTTCCGCGTGGCCGGTTCATACTGGAATTGCCGGAAGGCTGCCGCAGCAGGCTCGCGCAATGACGGTGGACCCGACAGTACGTTGATGGACCTCACTTCGCCCTGGGTGTCAACGACCGCGTCAATTGTGACGTTGCCCCGCTCAAAGTCTCGCAAATCTTCCAGCGAAGCCACGGCCCGGACCGATTTAATCAGCTTCGGTGGCACGATCACACCCTCCTCGGCTGTAGGCGCAACAGCATCAGCACCGGCCTTCGCAGTTGGATGCGCCGAGGCCCGCTTTACGGCCGGCGTTTTAGAAGCTGGCTTTTCCGGAATCTCCGGCTGCTCCGCAGACTCATTGGTAGGTGCAGGTTGAGTCGTGTTATCCGCTCCATCCGTCGCAGTTTTGTCAGGATCGCTCGGCAATGCTGCATTCTTCGGCGCCGCGTTTGGCGAAGTCACCGGTAGATCACTCAACAGTTTCGTGCTGCCATTTTCTTCATTCGTACCTGCCGTGGTTTGGCCGCCGGGAAGCGTCGCCGCCTTCGCGTTCCCCAGTTTCGAAACAGCGCTTCCAGACGATTTCTTGGCCGCCGACGTCCACGGAATCCAATGCTTGTACCAAGCTGCGCCCACCATGGTGACCACCAGGGCCGCAGTCAGCAACACGAGCCGCAGCGCTCCCGCTCGGAAGCCTGGCGTGAAGTTCCCTCGTGCCCGTTTCGAACGTCTGGACTTCGGCAATGATTTGCTGAAATCCAGCGAAGGGGTGGGCAGTAGCGATTGCTCCGCTGCGGTCAGCTGTGGCAGGGCTGGATCGTGCTCGAGCGGCAGAGACTTGGCGGTAAAGGTATCGCTCGGCGCTGCTTCAGATCCAGCGCTCCATTGGGCCTCTACCTGCGGCACCTCTACCACGATCGGCGCAGGTGCAGAATCAGAAGCCGGAGTGGGAGCTGGTTCATTTGTGTGCATCAGCGATGGTTCAGCCGGGAGGGGCGGCTCAGGCGTCTGCGGTCGAGTCCGGAGCGCCTCCACTTCGCGCTTCCACTCCACTACTTCTTCAGCAGTGGGAGCGGCGATCGGATCGCCCGGCACGTCGGCCGTGTTTTCCGCAGTGATTACCAGCGCTGCAGCTTCAACGTCCTGGGCTGCCTTGGGAAGCAGCGCCGTCGCTGCGGAGAATTCCATGCCCCAGAATCGGGGCGCAGGCTCCGCGAATTCCACCTCCACGTAGCAACTCGTGGGTTTATAGGTGCGCTTGCCGGAAACTTGGGCCACGACTTCGCGCTTGGACTCCTCATTGGTGAGAAAAAGCAGCTGGCCAGGCGTCACTGCCGCAGAAAGGCGGATGACTCCGCCCTTTTCGAAGACCAGAACTGAGCTCGTTTCTTCGCTAAACAGCTCCCGCTCGCCCAAAGTGTTCCCGGGGCGCACCCCAGTGGCGTTGATGCGCACCTCGTGAGCCACCATATTGGTTCTTGAAAGTGGATTCGGAATTGAATCGTGGTGGTCGGCTTCTTCCGGTTCGTTCGGCTCGACGGAGAATTCCTCGGGGGCTACTACCGAATCTCCTGCCGGCGGTGGGACGGTCTCCGTGGCTGTGTCCGACGCGCTCGCGGGAGGCGAGACAGTTTCGGTGGCTGTATCCGACGCGCTCGCCGAAGGCGAGACAATTTCGGGGCCCATGTCGGCTGCGGAGGCCAATTTGGTCGTCCCTTGTGCTCCGGAGCTGGGAGAGGCCCAGAGCGAAAACTTAGGCTGTGGAGAACCGTCCGCATAGCGGACGGCTCAGACCTTCCCATTTTGGCAGTTCCCTAGCCTATCAGCTATAGTACAAAGGTACTGCGTTGCTCATTGCGCATCATGAAGTGCCCCCGACAATTTTGTCTGTGTCCGTCGGGCCAGTCCATTTGCGACACGTGACAAAACCGCCCCCGTTTAAACTGGGGCTGGGCTTCTGATTCGCCTCTTTCGCCGTGTTAACCGCCAGATCCCTGCAAGCGCGATGAGGCCCAAAACTACGCTCATCGTTGGGTGCGCATCCACCCATGCTACCGGGACCTGCCATGCCCGTGCCGCCAGGTCCTTAGGGCTCCTCGAGGGCATCTTTGGCTCTTGGTCGAACAGAATGGCCTGGATATTTTGTTCGAGACGCTCGGTCGAGCCGTAGCCGTTCCTCAGCACGATGATTACGTCATCCTGTTCCGGGTAACGGAGGATCCACGAAAAGAAATTCCCCGGCATGTCGCCGCGCATCTCCGCCAGAGTGTGGCCCGCGCCAGGCTCGCCCGGCGGTATTTTGGTCACAAACCATCCGTAAGCCCAGTCGTGCAGTCCGGGCTTGAAAATCGATTCGCGTATTTCCTTGGAGATGAGCGTGCTCGCGGAAAGAGCCTGGTTCCAGAGAAACAGGTCCTCAACTGTGGAATACATGGCCCCGGCGGAAAAGACGTGGCCTTGGTCGATATACGGCCCCGGTGTGTACCTTGGCCCGGCGTGGCGCTTGTAACCGGAAGCGCCTCCTAGTCGCTCCAGGTCATTGCGGTTCATTCCCGAATTCTTCATTCCCAATGGTTCGAGCAACCGCTCACGCAGCAAAACCTCGAACGGCTTTCCTGTGACTCGCTCCAAGACGAGGCCTAGCAGATCGTAACCGCAATTGCTGTACTCCCATTTCGTGCCTGGCTCGGAGGTAAGTTGTGACTGGCAAAACCTCTCCGCAAATTCTTGCGGCTCGTAGTGTCGGCTTGCGGCCTCCGAATCTGAAAATTCCGGCATGTCGAAGTCCGGGGGCAGGCCCGACGTATGATGCAACAGCTGCTCGATGGTAATGCGGTCTCCGGTGTCTTTGCGATACCAGGAGAGATAATCCGTAATCCTGCCCTCGAGGCGGATTCTTCCTTCCAGCGTCTGTTGCAGCACCAGCGCTGCCGAAAATTGTTTGGTGATCGAAGCAATGCCAAACTTCGTGCGTGGCGTGTTCGGCGTGCGCGATTCCATGTTGGCATCGCCGATCCCCTCTGCGTAAATGACTTTGCCGCGCTCGGCGACCAGAATCGCGCCGTTGATGTAGCCATACTTCTTGTAGTGCGAAATCAGCTCCTCAATCCGTTGCGTTTTGCTTGCGCCATGATTCTGTGCCGCGCAGCAGCACGCTGCAGCCAGGAGCACTATCAAGGACGTCGCACTGCGCCTGCCAAGCATGATGGAGAGAATACGGATGCGCTGGCCCAAAAATCAATCACGGCTTTTTGAATGCCTGGATGCGAAGTGGCGTTTCACCTGTTGTCGAGGGCCGATTAGGCTCATGTTGGTGATATCCTACTTCGCCAATGATGGGAGACAACCGCAGGCCGCAGACTCCGAAACAAACACTACTGTTGCTCTTGGTGCCCTTGCTTTCCACCGTGGTGTGCTTGAGGCTCTATCTTCATCTCGCCGGTGTACGACATATTTATCCAGGTGGATTCCTTGTTCATCACCTGTTTGTTGGAGTCTTGATCGCTCTTCCCGCGGCTTTTCTTCTGGCTTTTGAACCGCGCAACGCGTTGCTGGGACGCGCGGCCTTGGTGGCATTGGGGATTGGCAGCGCTCTTATCCTCGATGAGGTGACCTATCTCGTCGCAACCAAGGGAACGGATGCGGACTATGTTTCCCGCGTTTCCCTGTTTGGAGCGATCGGATTTGTGTGCCTGGCCGCAATCCTGTTGCTCGCGATTTACACCTCGCACCGCGATTGATGCGTGCCACGCTCAGCAATCCCCCAAGCGAAGCTCAGACGCCAATGATGGCGCCCGAATCGTCCACGTCGATCGAGGAAGCGCGGGAGACCTTCGGAAGTCCGGGCATCAGCATCATGTTGCCGGAGATCACCACGACGAAGCCGGCACCGGCAGAGAGCGATGCATTGGTAACATTCAGCGTCCAGCCCGTCGGCGCGCCCAGTCGCTTTGGATCGTCGGAAAGCGAATATTGCGTTTTCGCAATGCACACGGGCAATCTTGCGTATCCCCATTCCGTAAATTGCTGCAGTTTCCCCTTGGCCTGTTCGGAGAAATATACGTCGCTCGCGCCGTAAACTCTTTGGGCGACCTTGCGGATCTTTTCGTGCAGCGGCTCATCCAGTGAATAAAGCGAATGCACCGGGGGCGCCGGATTCCTGGAGATAATCGCAACCACTTTTTCGGCAAGATCTTTCGCGCCAGGACCTCCTTTGGTAAAGCCTTCCGAGAGCGCGCTGGTAACGCCACGTTCCGCGCAGTAGGAGGCCACACGATGTAGATCGGCATCCGTGTCGTCCGGAAAACGATTGACCGCCGCGATGGTCGGCACGCCGAAGGTCTTGAGGATGTCGATGTGCTTGCCCAGATTCGGCAGCCCACGCTCAAGATCCCCTTCGCCCTGGCTGCGAATGCTCCGTACTGTGGTGACGAGAACGGCGGCCGAAGGCGTGAGGCCGGATTGCGGCATGACAATGTCGAAATATTTTTCCGCTCCGAGATCCGCAGCAAAACCGCATTCGTTCACCACGTAGTCGGCGAGGCGCAGCCCCATCTCCTGAGAAATCACGCTGCTCGTGCCGTGCGCAATATTTCCGAATGGCCCGGCATGAACAAAGGCGGGAGTGCCGTCGGTAGTCTGAACGAGATTAGGGAGAATGGCTTCCGCTAGTAAGGCCATCATTCCGCCGGTGGCGCCCAGGTTGCGGGCGCTGACCGGTTTCCCGTCGCGCGTGACGCCGACGACGATGGCTTCCAATCGCCGGCGGAGATCTTTCCGGTCCTTCGCCAGTGCGACAATGGCCATAATTTCCGAGGCGGCAGTGATGATGAAGCCCGTCTGGCGGCCGCCGCCGTCTTTCTTGCTGTCCAGTGACACGGCGATTCGGCGCAAGGCGCGGTCGTTCATGTCCATTGTGCGCGGCCACGTAATTCGTTCCGGATCGAGGTTCAGTTCGTTGCCATGGAAAAGATGTGCATCGAGTAAGGTCGCAAGCAGATTGTGCGCCGCTGCGATGGCGTGGAAATCGCCGTGGAAATGCAGATTGATTTTCGCGCTGGGCTCGATTTGTGCGAGGCCGCCGCCCGCCGCGCCGCCTTTCATCCCAAAAACAGGGCCAAGCGACGGTTCACGCGAGGTAATGACCACTTTTTTGCCGATGTGTGCAAGCCCTTGCGTCAGGCTGATCGACGTGACCGTCTTGCCTTCGCCCGCGGCCGTGGGCGTCGTCGCGGTAACGATGATCAATTTTCCGTGCCGTTCGAATGCAGGATCGGAAAGCAACTCCAGCTTGACTTTTCCACTCTGCGAGCCGAGCTGTTCAAAATATTGCTCAGGGATTTCGAGTTTGCGCGCTACCGCTTGAATCGAAAGGAGCGTCATTGTCATCGGAGTTTTCAGTCTCGAGCGCGAAGAATCCAGCCGCGGGGAAAGAGAATAACACACTCGCATCGCGCGCAACGAATCGGACACTGACGGATGCCGATCGTGGCAACCAGCCGCTAATGACTTGGTTCAAGAAGTAGTTTCTGCACGCGCCAGTTTAATATTTCCGCGATGTACAGTTCGTTTTCTGATGGGCAAGCAATTTCATGAATCCAGCCGAATTGCCCGAGTTGCTTGCCGGACTTACCGAGCATGCCGAGGACTTTTCCGTCGAGAGACAGTTTGTAGATGCGGCCGGGGAAAGCGTCGGAACTGTAGAGAAACTGCGTTGGCCCGGGTGTAATGCAAATGGCCCAGGGCGCGCCGGGTGACATCGTTCCAGTTGTCGCGCTAGGCTTATTGCCGATCGCCGCCCGGGCATCGGAGGGAACCGGCACATCGATAGTGAACTGGCGAACGAATTTCCCGTCGCCATCGAAAACCTGGATGCGGCGGTTGCCGCGGTCCGCGACATAAACGTTGCCTTGCGCGTCGACGGCGATGCTGTGCGGGGTATTAAGTTGCCCAGGCTCGCCGCCCGGCTCGCCCCAGGATTTGAGCCAGTTGCCGTCCTTGTCGACTTTGCCGATGCGCGAATTGACGTAGCCATCGCTGATGTACGTATTGCCGGCGGCGTCCCAGGCAACGTCGGTGACTTGCCGAAACATTCCGTCAACCGGCGGCAGGGGCGGCTTCACATGTTTCAGCGCCTCGGTGCCTTCGTCGGAGGCTTCCTGCTTCCGTCCGAAAACCATCGCCACGCGCCCCTCAGGATTGAATTTGATGACCATGTCCGAGCCCTTGTCGGTCACCCAGATGCTGTCTTCCTTATCCACCTTCACGGTGTGCGCAAAGGACCATGCGTAAAGATGATGGCCAACCTCCCGGATGAATTTTCCGTCAGGTGCAAATTCAAGGAGTTGCGCCGCGCCGGCGCCATAAGCGGGACCAGTGGTGCTGCCGCGGGAGAAGACAAAGATGTGGCCTTTCGAATTAACCGCCACGCCCGCGGCCTCGCCGAGATACAGGTCCGGTGGCAGCTTCAGAAAGTCGGGCACCGAGTGAAAGCGGATTTCAGGCGGCTGTTGCGCGAAGAGAGGAGCGGCAACGAAAAAAAGCAAAACGAAAATGTAGCGTTTCATGTGATTCGGCCTCGCGACTTCGCTCCGCATCATACCCGCCTTTGGGCTATCAGTCGCCTGTTAAGGCTTTGTACTGAGCAGGAGTCAGAGGCACGACGGAGAGCCGGCCGATGCGGACAAGGGGAGAATCCGCGAACAGCTTGTTTGATTTAATGTGTTCCAATGAGATGGGCGTCTTGAGCGGTTTTCCCACCTTAATTTTGACGGCGGGACTCTTGGGATCCGTGGGATCGACGGATACGACAGTGGCTGTGCCGACAGCGCACTTGCGGTCGCCGGTTTCATAGATGACCAACCTATCCCCTGGATTCATCCCACGAAGATTTTTTACGGCGACGGGATTCGACACGCCGTCCCACACGGTGACCTTGTCGCGCTGAAGATCAGCGAAGGAGTATGCGGAGGCTTCGGTTTTGAGCAGATAGTTTGAACGCATCGCCACTCACCTCTGTTATTTGATGCTCCTTATTCTACATGGTAAGCAACCAGGTTACTTTTTCTTCGCAGGTCTAAGCTGCGGAATCCTTCGACGCTGTTGCGAATGTTCGATGAGCAACGAAAGCCTCTTAAGTCTTGTTTCATCCTTTTTTGCGCTGATGACCCAGTAGGTGCACACCCTTTGGTACCACGGAGCCTGAGAACGAAAGAACTTCCAAGCGGCCCCGTTGGCGCGAAACTGCTTTTCCTGTTCACGCTTGAACCGGGCGTTTTTCCGTTGCTCGTAAGAGTAGATCCCGGACTTTCTCGCGCTGCGTGCGACGAACGCCTTGAGCCCAGCAGTGTGCATCAACCCCTTCTTTTTAAGTTGTTGAACAAGTTTGATGTTGATCGAACTCCAGGTGCTCGTCGGCTTCCGTGGAGTGAAGCGAATCATGTAGCTGGTTTCGTCGATGCTCTTTCGAACGCCGTCGATCCACCCGAAGCAAAGCGCTACCTCCACGGATTCAGGCCAGGTGATACTCGGTTTTCCGGAATCTCTTTTGTGGAAGCCCACGAACTGCTCCCGCAGCTTGTCGTGATGGGCTTCGAGCCAATCACGAAAGTCAGCCGGCGTTGGAAAGAATGTTGGCTTTGGCGGCATGGCGTCTGGGTAAATTAAATCAAAGAATCGACATACGGAAGCCTTAACTCTGCCATCCATTCAGGCGGGCGTCCCAAAGATTCAGGACGTCAGCTCTTGGGCGGCGGAGGCGAAGGTTTTCGTGTGGAGATCAATGTCCGCTTCGGTAGTGGCGGGACACATGAGCGCCATGTTGTGGAAAGGCGTGAGAAGGACGCCGCGGTTGAGCGCGTAGAGATGGAGAAAGCGCTCGAGTTCGAAATCAGCGGCAGCGGCAGACTCGCCGCCATTGCGCGGAGGCTTTGAGGCGAAGGTGTATTCGGCACGCGCGCCAAGTTGGATTACGTTCCAGGGCAGCGCGTGCGTGCGAATTTCCCCGGCGACGCCATCGTTGAATCGTTTGGCCAGCGGGATCATGTGTTCGAAGGATTTCGGCGTGAGAACGTGTTCGAGCGTGGCACGCATAGCGGCTATTGAAAGTGCATTCCCCGCCAGAGTTCCGCCGATGCCGCCGACGTCGCAGTCTTCGAGATGAATGCGCGCGTTGATGCGCTGCGCGACTTCTTCGCTGCAACCGTAAGTAGCACCGGGAATGCCACTGCCAATGGATTTGCCGAAGACGAGCATGTCCGGATCGAGTTTCCATGCCGCAGTGCATCCGCCCGGGCCGGCGCAAATCGTGTGCGTTTCGTCGGCGATCAGCAAGGTGCCATAACGTCGGCAAACTTCGCGCGCGGATTTCCAGTAGCCCTCATCGGGAAGGATGATGCCGACGTTGGTCATGGCCGGCTCGGCGAGGACGCAGGCAACATCGTGATGCTTGAGCGCGTCTTCAAGGGCGTTGAGATCGTTGAACTCGACGATGCGCGTAGTTTCCGCCGGGTTCACCGGCGGGCCGATGTTGCCGCGCCGCGGGCCAACGACGCCGTCGTGGAGCGCGGCGAAAGATTCGTCCACGGTCCCGTGATAGCAGTAATGGAAAACGAGAATTTTCGAGCGCTGCGTGATTTCTCGTGCGATTCGAATCGAGAAGCGGTTGGCGTCGGTAGCCGTAAGCGTGAATTGCCAGTACGGAAGCCCAAACCGCCGCTTGAGATCTTCGCCGACCCAGAGCGA